>Ga0182027_10009861_pt1 | contig 13651 bp, 6 predicted proteins | sample 712E1DmetaG_FD_121300 | JGI IMG/M metagenome (GOLD analysis project Ga0182027, IMG submission 121300) | Permafrost microbial communities from Stordalen Mire, Sweden - 712E1D metaG (Illumina Assembly) | ecosystem: Environmental > Terrestrial > Soil > Wetlands > Permafrost | place: Sweden...
CTTCAGGCGATCCAGTTCACGCATTTCAGTGATGGCTTGCTGTGCCAATTCGTATGAACGTGCGTTGTCGATTGCAACCGCCACCTGGTCTGCCAGTGCAAGCAGGACACCAATATCATCCTGTTTGAACGCATCGGTTTCCATGGATTGAAGATCTATGACACCTACCATACGCCTGCCAATTCGGAGAGGAATGGCGGCTTCTGAACGGGTATCGGGGAGCAACGGATTAGGCCGATAGGTTGAGTCGATGGTGGTGTTATTGACTACCAGAGGATCCCCAGTGGATGATACCGTACCGACGATAGAACGGGAACCGACAGGGAGGAAATGCCGCCGTTGCAGCATTTCTTCGCCAACCTTGCCGGTAGCTGATTTTAATACGGCATTAAATCCGGTTTCTTCAATTGTAAATATAGCTACATGATAGAAGCCGAAACGTTCGTGGATCAGGTTGACGGTTCGACTGAAGAGTGTATCCATATCGAGTGTTGACGTAACAAGACGGCCAATCTCTGCTGAAGTTGCCAGGTAATCATTTTGACGACGCAATGTTTGTTCAGAAGACTGTGTCTGTTCGAAAAGGTGAGCATTTTCAATGGCAAACCCGATCTGACGACCAATCGTCTGAAGTAATGAGGTCACACTCTCGCTGAATGGTCCTGCGGTTTTGCGAAATCCGCATAACGTACCAAGAACCTGTCCTTTTGCTTCAATAGGGATTCCCAGATAGGAATAAAATCCGGATTCTATTTCCCCGGTTAAATCTACGGGTCCGCCATTTCGGAAATCCTCGATGACGAGAGGACTCCTTTTGGAAAAAACTATAGCACATAAGGAATTTTCCATACCTTCTGCCGGGTCATCAGGTATTTTCCCTGGCAATCCAAGCCGAGCTGCTCTTTCGAGCTTGCCACGTGCCGGGTTGTACATTGTAATTAAGCCACCGTCAAATCCCACTAATTCCATTGCCCGTCGAAGGACAATATTCAGAATCTCCTTCAATTCCAACGTTTGGCTGGCGGATCCGATAATTTCATTCAGTGTAGCCAGTTCCGTATTTCGCTGCTGTGTTTCATTCAGTAAACGGGCGTTTTCCAATGCCAGGGAAAGTTGGTCGGTGACTTGTTTGGCGAGCAGCTTCTCATCCTGACTCCATGCACCCTTTTCAGGCGGACTGAATACTTCAAGCAAGCTCCACGAATCTGTGCCTGAACGGAAAGGCAAAGTTATTGTATCGGGTGCAGTTGTTTCACCTGCTTGCGCAAGCATTTGCGGTTCGGGACCCAGGAGTCTTGTGCCCATTTCGGGGCGCGAACTTTTTACCTTGGGCTGTTTGGGTTTGACAGGTACAGGTTCTTGTTCCTGTGTAATCCATGTCTGTTCAAGGCCAGGTTCGGGCGCGGTGGGAGCTTTAACCTGTTGTAACGAAGGTTCTTCGGCTTGCTTTATATCTGAAAATATTTGATCAAGCCGCTTCTGAATTCGTTTGCTCGACATATTGGATCAACTCCTCAGCCAGGCTGCGATACTGTAAAGCACCGCGACTGTTTGGTTTGTATTGAGAAATGGAAAGCCCAAGGATGGGACTTTCACGCAGCTTTGTATCAATTTCTATTACAGTCTTAAAAAGTCCTATACCAAAAGTACGTTCCAGTTGATCGCGGATATCCCGATGGGTGCGATTGCGCTGGTCAAGCAGGGTAACCAGAATTCGATAGGCTAATTTTGGATTGTCCTCTGCCCGAACCTGACGAACGATAGACATCATGTCACGTAAAGCGTAGGCAGAGAAATATTCTGCCTGTGTCGGAATGATGAGCAAGTCCGCGGCTGTGAGGGCATTGACCGTAATGGCTCCAAGCGAAGGCGGGCAGTCGATAAGGATGATCTGATAGGGCAGTGGATTCGCGCTTTCGATCGCATTGCGTAACCGGGAGGTGTAATTCAAATAAATGGGTAACACTTGTTCGGCTTGTTCCAGGCCAGTATTTGCCGGGACAAGGTCGAGGCCGGCAATAGTGGTCGCCCGGCACGACTCCAAAAGCGGCGTGGCATCCAAGAGGATATCGCCGGAGGTATGCTCCGTCTTGCCCGGTTCAAATCCCAGTGCAAGAGTCAGGTTCGCCTGTGGATCCAGGTCAATCAACAGGACTTTTTGAGCGAGTTCAGCTAACGAGGCACCTAAAGACAGGGTGGAGGTTGTCTTGGCGACGCCGCCTTTTTCGTTGGATATTGCAATTATATAGGGCATGTTCAGCTCTCTTTGTAACAAACTATGCAGTTTCTGTAGGATCAGTGAGTATGTTTCTTATCGGATCAGTAGGCTGTCCGGCATTCTGGTCAGCTGGCGATTGAGAAAATGGACGGATCTGGATATCCTTGGCTCCCAAAGCGCGCTTGAGCTCTTCCAGTGCGGTTTGCAGCATGATTTCCGGGTCAGAGACACTACGGATATGTGTGGATATTTCGGATACTGTCCTTTCGCGGTTCGCACGGGTGGTGGTCTCTTCAAACAGACGGGCGTTCTCCAGGGCCAATCCCACCCGGTCAGCGGTTGCCTGAATGATAGCTATCTCCTCTTTCTGCCACAGCCGATTGGGATCGGCAGAACGGACATTTAGAACGCCAATGGTTTGTTCGCGAATGCGCAGGGGAATTGCAACGGCCGATTCGCGGTTATTCTCTTTATCGGAAGATAGAATAACCATTTTCCCCTCCTTTATGGCCTGTTGGGCTTCCTCCCATTTGATTGGTTCAGTGAGCTTCTGGTCGCCATGCAATGTATGAAGATAACCAATCAGCTGCTCCTTGGCCACCCGCTCCCATGCTTGAGAACTAAACTGGCGGGATAATGACTGGGCTTCTGTGAGAGCTTGTTGGGTTTCACTGAATAAGCGCGAATTCTGAATAGAAATTGCGATCAGATCTGCCAGAATGGCCAGTGCGTTTGCTCTCTCTTGATTGAAAGCGTTTGCTTCTTTACTTTGCACGTCAACAACGCCGATGATCTGTTTCTGCACGAGTAAAGGCAGGGCAATTTCAGAGCGCGTTTCCGGCAAGTTTGGGTTGGTAAAGAACGCTGAATCTTCGCCTACTTCCGAAGCAATGCGAGCAATTCCGGAAGCGGCCACATTCCCCACAATACCAACCTGGCCGACCTCCAATCGATGGCCACGGTCCATCATGCGTTGCCCCTCTGCGGTGTTAGAGGCTTTCAAAACGGCATATTTCCCATCTTTATCGAGAAGGAAAATGCCGACGTGATAAAACCCCAACCGTTCACTAACCAATTGGGTTATTAGTGGAAGCAATTTTTCAATATCCTGTTCCATGGATGTTTTATTGACCACTTCAGAGATGAGTTGAAGCTCATCCAAAACTATCTTATATTGAATTTCATCCTTTCGGCGTTGGTCAATACCATTCTGTAACTCCCGATTGACTGCCGTCTGCAATTCCGAGGTTCGTTCGGATATGGTTTGTTCGAGGTGAGTTTTGACCGTGAATAGATTATCTGCGCGTCTTCCGACAATGCCAAATGCCAATCCTAAGAACAGCGGGGCTGAGTCGATGATCCAAAGAAGTTCTTGATTCTGTTGAACAGACATGAAAGCTGCCCACCCGATGGTTAAGTGGTTTGACCAAACAAGAAGAAGCATTCCCAGGATGGGGAAAAGACATCCAAATAGGAACCCAAATAAAGCATAGCGAAAAGTCGAGTTATCAATAATTGCCAAGCGTTTCATTCTAACTCCTGTAAGTCCTCAGGAAAGTGATAAAAACCGATGGTTTTAGTACAAGAGGATTCATTTATTTCTCGAGATCATCATCCGCCGGTTTGAGTTGCACCAGTACGTTGGTATCAGTAAATATCTTGCTCAGCTCTTCTGTGGTTGTTCGAAGAATATTCTCCATTCGCAGAGAACCACCAATACGACCAGAAATTTCAGAAATGGTGGCATCACGCTGCGCGCGCAGGTTAATATCTTGATACAGCCGTGCGGTTTCAAGTGCAGCACTTAATTGGATGGATAGTGCATCAGCCATGGCAATGGCCTCTGGTGTCCAACGGCTGCTCCCAACGGGCTTTTCCAGGCGAATGGCACCAATGCTCTGTCCGCGAATTCTGACAGGTATGTGAAGCACCGTGTCGTCATTTTCCAGCACATTTTGGCCCGACTGGATGGCTTTCATGAACCCGGGACTGGCGTTTTCGGAAACGGGCATAGCCTGACCTTCAACCAGGCTCATGAATCCGATTGTCCCCAATTTCTCTCTTATAAGGCGCTGCCAGCCTTCTGCGCTGATGTCGCCATAGGCACGCTGGGCCGTTTCCAAAGCAATCTGGTTCTCTGAAAAGAGGCGGGCATTCTCAATGGCAATCGCTATTTGATCCGCCAGTACTTTCAATGTGGTGATATCTTCCTGGGTAAAAGCCGCTTCTTGCGAACTCTGAATATCGATAGCGCCCAGTGTTTTGCCTCCCACGATGAGCGGGAGCGCCATTTCGGATTGGGTTGAAGGCAAATCCGGGTTATTAAAGAACGCAGAGTCTTCACCAACGTTCAGGGCGATACGAGGTTCTCCTGTGCCGGTGACAAAGCCCACAATGCCTACCTGGCCAACCTTTAATTTATGTCCACGCGCCAGCATACGCTGGCCACCCTCCGAGTTGGAAGCGCGCAAGACGGCATACTCGCCCCGTTCATCCAAAAGGAATATGCCAACATGGTAGAAACCGAAGCGTTGGCTGATCAGGCGGGCGACCTGGCGCAGCAGTTCGGTTAGATCACGCAGGCGGGCGGTAGTGCTGCCTACGTCTGCAGCAGCCTGCAATTGGATGGCCCGTCGTTCCAGCGCCTGGGTGCGGTCTGCCACGCGTTGTTCGAGACTGCCAACCAAGTCACGCATGCGCGCGGTCATGGAATTAAACGTTATGGCCAACTCGCCAATTTCATCCTGGGTGGTCACTTGCGCGGAAGCATTAAGATCGCCTTGGGTAATTTGTTCGGATGTACGGGTCAAACTGAGGATGGGCGAAATAAGTACTTGTGTCAATCCCAATGCAATGGCAATACTGACCAGGCTGATCAAAATACTAATTAAAATTACATTTCGTATCTGATTTTGCACCGGAGTGAGCAAGCTACTTTGTGGAACAAAAGTAACCATATACCAATTCATGGAAGTTAATTCAGTTGCGGCTGCCTGGTCAGGGGATGAATTTACGCTTGAACCTTGCGATTGTGGGGTTGAAAAGTTTCCAGAGAAGTATTGGATTCTAGAAATGTTCCCCAACCCGGAAGTGAGCCCGTCCATTTGAATGGATAATTGGTCAGGTGGTAAGTTTTCGAGCCGGTTGGCGTTAATTAGATTGGTAATTGTGGAATTATCGGGTGGATTTATGATCTTATAAACCAGATCGGGCGTTGCGCTATGAGCCAGGATGATATTGTTTTCGTCCAGAAGCATGGCGTCAACATTCGTACCAAGTTTATTGCTGTTACGAATGATGACCTGTTGGAGCGCAGAAGCAGAGTAAACGATATCCAATACGCCATTACTAATGCCGGCCGGGGTGCGAATAAGTGCGCTGAAGTGAATAATGCCTTCTCCGGTACCAGAGACGATCACCGGTGACATATATGGCCGTCCATTTGCCTGGGGCTGTGTAAAGTACTCCTGGGTTGCTCCAGAATCCCCAATCTCACCCAGGTTTGTACTTATTTGTATAATTCCGGTTGGATCAAGGATTTTACAGGAAATAATATTAAGTGGATCGTTTTTCAAAAATCCAGCCAAGGCAGAGGCAGCCCCTTTTTCGAGTTCTGTTCCACCCCAAGGAAATAATCCGATAATACTAGCGGAACCTGTTAATGGTTGCTCAATATAATTTACCAGAGCTGGACTCTGGGCTTCGACACGCACGGTATCCAGATGTACCTGAATAAACGAGTCAACAACCGAAGCAAGCTGACCGGATGAAGAAACCAGGCTTTGATTGGCCTGACCGATCAGGTTTGATTGAAGGTTACTACTGCTGATGGATGTTAATATCGTGGTTGGGATGATCGTGAGAATTCCCAATACCAGGATCAATTTCACCCGGAAGGCATAGGTATTAAGATTAAAGGCAATATATAGACCGAAGAGAATGGCAACAATTATAGAGGCCCATTGAGCAATCTGCGCGGTCTGTGCGCTGGCTCCCAGGAGCGGGCTACCTGATTTGAATGTGCCGGTTATTTGAATGACAGACCGGCCTACAATTGCAAGGATAACTATCCAGGTGAATTCTCTTTCGGAGAGTGATTGGATGGCGATCATAATCGGTATGACCACTATCACCAATTCGGCAACCGTGGAGTAGGTTGTTTGCAAAGAAACTGTTGCGATTACCAGGAAACCAATATATACAGCCGCGATCATTAAATAACTGCCGAGACGTGTCCTGCCCTTCCAGGCCAGGAAGGTCGCGATGCAACCCAGAATGCTCATAACGAAGGGAACGGGGTTTACAATCCATTCCTGGATATTTTGCGGAGCCAACAAATCTCCGATGGTGGCCAGGCTGAATACAACAAAGGCTAGGGTGACAATTCCCAAAGTAAATAGAACCCGGCGCGTTATTGGTGGGAGAGGTGCAAACCAGTTTCTTAGCTTCTGCATTTCTTATCCTATCTACCCGCGATTCTTATCGGAGAAGATGATTTCCTATTTCAAAAAGGATGGATCAAGCAGGGTGGTTATGGCAGGCGCAGTGGTCAGATAACCTGCGGTTACAAGAAAATTACGGTTAATCCCGGCGATATAATATATTGAACTGGGGTCCGAACCTGCAATACTGGCAAACAAATTGAGATTATCGCTGATCGTAAAAAGGCTTATACCACCTGTCGCCTGGAGGTCACTGGTGGTCAGGCCGGTCGCTTTCGAAATAATTGCGAGCGATTCTTGTGGATGGCTGATGCGATATTGTACGGCCTCGTCCCATGCCAGAATGAAAGCACGAATATCCTGTGGACGCTGGTTGAGCACGCTGCTGCGGAATACCACCAGCGTGGGGATAAGCAAGGATTCTGAGGCGCTTTGAAAAACCACTACTTTGCCCTGCTTGATAGCTTGCGTTGTATAGGGTTCCCAGACCAGGCCAGCATCAATTTGAGTTGAACTGCTCTTTATAACTTGATCAGGCGACATTTCCAAATACCTGACGTCATTCGATGTCAGGCCAGCCGTCTTAAGCATATCGGACACATACATTTCAGCCGATGTGTGAAGATTAAGCCCAATGCGTTTTCCTTGCAGGTCGCTGACGGAATGAATACCTGGTGATCCTACAATGGAATATTGGCCTTTATCGTCGCTGACATAGACAGCTTTAATATCAGCCAAGCTTGATCCCAATAGAAAATCACTCATTGTAAAAAGACCACCATCCAGCCTTGCGCCGGCCAGGTCTGAAAGAGCCTGTGATGAAGAATCAAAGCGTACCGGATCGACATTCACACTATACTTCTTAAAAAAGCCCATTTGATTTGCAACCAATAAGGTGTAATCTCCCTGCCATAAAGTCCATTCAACCCTTAGAGGGGCAGAAGCATTAGCCGGTGCGCTACCCGAGCAAGAGGCCGATAAACAAACCAATAAAGCAAGGATCAACCCGAGTGCTGGGCTTTTTTTACGCATGGTTTACCTCTCCAGGAGTGGATTCCTCTGCCAGCTGTAACCTAACCTCTGCTCCACTTAATGAAAGCGATTGTCGCATCTCCTTCACCGCGGTTTTCAGAATTGTTTCGATATCCAACGTTTCACGCATCTTGGTAGTGACCTGACCAATAGTCCGTTCCTGTTCAGCACGCTGTTGTGCCTCGGCGACCAGGCGGGTATTTTCAAGTGCGAGACTTACGCGGGAAGCCACTGTTTCGAGCAGAACTTTTTCCTCATCCTGCCATTCGTGGTCTAAGTTTTCGTTTTCGTACCCAATCACGCCAATAATAGCCTTGCGAAGAATAATGGGGGCTGCCAGGCGCGCACGCGGAGTCGCTTCCGTGCTTATGTATGAAACGGACTTGCCAGCCAGCAACTGATCGGCGACATCCGGCGGAAATGTCTCACTGGCTGCCAATACTTGCAGACGATCATAGGTATACCCGATCATTCCACCGCTTCCCAATTGTTCCCAGGCACTCTGGACGGTGCCTCCTACCAATAAACCGATTTCCTGGACCCGACTCTGCAATTGATTGAGCAGGCGATTATTTGCCATGGATAAGGCAATTTGATCTGCAAGCATCGGTAATGTTTGTATTTCAATGTCCTGCGATTCGGAAGATTCACCTTGGATGTTCAATAATCCATATAAATGTTCGTTGCTAACCAGAGGAAAATTCAGAGTCGTTTGCATATCCGGGAGCTGTGTTGGAGAGTCAATATAGTAATCCCATTCACCGATCTTAATATGCAGGGTGTTGGCCCCCATTAAAAGGTTCGTGGATTTGCTGCGGACAACGTTCAATTTGTACCCTGCCAACGGCAGAGGCTTTCCTGGCTGACTGCTGGATGCCTGCAAAATGGCACTTTCTTCCATTTGGTCCAGTACAAAAATATCCACATGTTCCAATTTGTTCTGTTCGATCAATAATTTCGCAGATTGTTCGAGAAACTCTTCTTCGCTTTTTACCTCGTTGGAAATCCGGGATATGGCTGCGACAGTCTGAAGGGTGATATTACGTTTTTCCAGGGCAGAGGTACGCTGTTGAAGATCAGTCTGGCTTGCCTCGAGTAGAACATTGGCCGATTCCTCTGCTTTTTCTTTTTCTATGACTTTGCGAGTGATGGCTGAAATATTTCGGATGGCAAGGTTAGATAACAAAGCAACCGCGAGTAATTCGATGCTACGCGAGAGCAGAACCGAGGCGATGGATACTGTAGAATAAGCAGGCAGGAAACCCTGGTTTTCGGCAAATGCCAGAACCGCTGAAGCAAGGAAGGTGAGAACAGTAAAAATGAAACCTCCACGTGTTCCCATGGTCAACCCGGCAATAAGAATGATGGCAGCCAAGGTGCCATAGCCTGTGTCGCGAATTCCACCATTGAGTGCTACTTCCAGAATTATGGCAGCCCACAAAAAGGAGGTTAAAATTCCACTGGCGAGTTGTATTCGTCTTGATTGAACCAACACCAAAAGGCCAAATTCGAAAACAAGCGCGATAGCGGCAACAATTAGCTGACCAGGAGGCGGGGAAAAAAATGTATAAATTAAGAACAGGAATGTCAGTACCAGTATGCCAAGCAATATAGTATGGATGTTATGCGCCTGGGCAGCCTTTTCCGTATCATCAAAGACAGGCGACCTGAATAATTTCTTGAAGCCAGATAGCATTGATTCGCCTCTTCCTCGTCCGATCTATTGATCTTTCTTAGATTCCGAATTTACCAAGCCGATTTGAATAAACGTTTTTGGCACACCCAATGAATTCCCTAATTCCCTAACCGTGTTTTGAAGAAGTGTTTCAAGGTTGACGGATTGTTGCACCTGGGCTGAGATTACATTGATCTGACGTTCACGCATGGCGAGGCGTTGGGCATCTTGAACCAGGCGGGCATTTTCAAGGGCAAGAGCCAGCCGATTGGCTGCCTCCTCAACCAACCTGTGGGTTTCTTGTGGAATATCCGTTCCCTGGAATCGTAAATTCAATGTTCCCAGGGTCTGCCCGCGTAACTGGATCGGAACAGCCATAGTATTACCGGTTTTTTCGACGTCGCCCTTTGCAGGCACCAGCTCACCTTTTTGCATTATTTTCAGCCCTTCCGCGGAAGATTTTGAAAGGGTTTCCATGGTCACCCCATCAAACTGGTATCCCAAATATCCGCGATGCTGTTCCAGAAAATTCCGCCAGGTTCGGGATGTATTTTCCTGCAGACTCAGTTCCAATGACGCAGCATTTTGTTGCAGCCCCTGAAGTAACTGAGCCCTTTCAATACCTATGCTTATTTGATCAGTAACGATTTGCATAACCGAAATACTGCTTTGATCGAACGCGTTGATCTTGTCGCTTTGAATATCCAATATGCCGATTATGTGGTTTGTGACCTTAAGGGGAAGGGCCATCTCTGAGCGCGTATAGGGTAAAAGCGGATTCTGAAAATGAATGGCATCTGAACCTACATCCAAAGCAATACGAGGTTCACCAGTTTTGGCAACATAGCCAACAATGCCTGTTTCCCCGATTTTAAGTTTGTGTTTGTTTGCAAGCAGTAATTGGCCGGCCTCACCACCAGCGGCCTTTAAGACTGCATATTCTTCTTTATCATCAACCAGGAATATGCCAGTGTGATAATAGCCAAACCTTTCTTTAATAAAACGAGCAACTTCGTTCAACAAGATATCAGTGTCTTGGATGACAGATACTTGGCGAACAATTTGGGCGGCGTATTGCAGTTCGAGAGAATGTTTTTCCAAAACACGAGTCCGTTCCGATACCCGCTCTTCAAGACTGTCAATCAGCCCTTGCATCTGGTCAGTCATATTGTTGAAGGCACTTGCCAGAGCTGCTGTTTCACGTCCGCCCTTTTCCATGGCTCTTTTTTTCAGATCGCCGGCCGCGATGGCAGTGGCGGTATCGGTCAGCTCAATAAGGGGGATCGCCAATCGGCGGGCCAACAAAACGCCTGCGACAGCTGACAATACCGCCAATCCTAAAAGTATCCCAAGCGAAGCCACGCCGATCTGAATACTCGCCCCATAAGCTTCCTGCCAGGGTAATTCGGTCACAACTGCCCAATCTGGCGTTCCCAAAGGAACATAAGTACCGACTACAAATTCACCGTTAATACCACTATATAGTTTCGCTCCATTTATTGGAGTGGATGAAGGGTTGTGAATGAAATCATTGACCGAGGCGATTTTGCTGACGTCCTTACCCCTCAAAAAAAGGGATATATTCCTGTAAGCAATCAATTTGCCCTGGTTGTCCACTACATACGCGTAACCGGTATTGCCCACTTTGAGCTGGTTTACCAAATTGAACATGGAAACCAGGTTCAATTCGGCCACCACCGTCCCTTGAAACGCCCCGATTGCATTGGTTGCCGGGACTGCCATAAGCACCAACGGCTCATCGGTAACAGAATCGAAATAGAGTGAACTTATATATCTTTGGCCTTGCTGGGTTTGAGCAAATACTCCATCCGTGACCAGACTGGTTAATGTTGCCGAGCCAGCATTCTGTACACGAGAGGCCATGGCTGTTTCATTGTTGTTAATATCGAAAATCGCAAATTGGCGAAAGGCGGGCTGGTTCGCCAATAGACTTTGTGCAATCTGGGTTTGTGCTGCTGGTAATAATGTATTCGGATGTATCAGCCCAACCGTCGTTGACAAAATGCTGAAATTTTCCTCGATGAAACTGCTGACCGTTCTGGCCGCGTCCTGGGCAATAACCTGCTGCTGGCTGGAAATGGCTTGTTGTTGGGCTCTAAAATTGAAGAATAATTGCAAGCCGCCAGAAACCAGGAGGATCACCACGCTCAAGACGAAAAATGCAATTGCCAATAAGCCGGACAGGCTTCTTGCAGACCGAAGATTATTTTTCTTGGTTTCCATCATCATGTTTATCCGTGTATCAGAACCTTAATGTCAGGATGCATCGTCGGGTGCGGGCTTTTCGGATGGGGCCAGGTAGACAGATACTCCCGAAACATTTGGCAATTGGTGAAGTTCACGCAGCGCGGTCTGGAGCAGAATATCCGGATCCAGCGAACGGCTTAGTTCGGCAGCCAGTTCACTTAAGGATTGTTCCTGGGCTGCCCGGCGCTGGGCTTCATCTAGCAGACGGGCATTTTCCAGCGCCAAGCCAACCTGACCGGCGATTTCGACTGCCAGGGAACGTTCTGTTTCGCTCCAGGCATTTTCTTCCGTGCGTTGCAATACAATCATTCCAAGCGGCTCGCCATGCAGTGTGATGGGAATATTCAGACGATTCGAAGCGCCATCACTGCCAGTTGGCATGTTTCCAACCTGCGTGACTGATGTAAGTCCCGTGGATGTGTACCGGAAAGAATGCTGGTTCGTTTGCACACGTTCCCGCCAAGCCCGACGGATATTTTCCACCGAGGTGCTTTCCAATCGCTGAAATGCATCCTTGCTTTCGGTGATCAAGCGGGCATTTTGAATGGCGAGGCCGATTTGGTCAGCCAATGTTTGCAAGACTTCCACATCATCCTGTTGGAATGCAGATATCTCGGTAGATTGAATATCGAGAATGCCAATCACTTTTCCACGCGCTGTCAGTGGTATGGCTGCTTCAGAACGGGTTAATGGAAGGTCGGGATTCTTGTAATAGTGTTTATCTTCATTAACATCCATAACTATACGGACTTGGTTTTGATAAGCAGCAGCGCCCACTATGCCTTGTATACCGACCTCCAATTGATGACCACGAGCAAGCATTTTTTGCCCGCCTTCGGAGGAGGCTGCCATTAAGACCGCATGCTCTCCAGATTCATCCAGAAGGAAAATGCCGGTATGATAAAAACCGAATCTATTGGAGATCAGGTCTACTGTTCGTTTAATCAAAGTATTTATATCTTGCAATTCAGTTGCATCATGTGCAATTTGGGCTGCACCCTGCAGTCGTAACGATTTGCGGACCAAGTCGGATGTGCGCTCTTCCACTTTATCCTCAAGAGATTGGATCGTGCTTCTTATGGAAGAAGTCATCATATTTATAGCCAAAGCAAGTTTCCCAATTTCATCCTGTCCCTGAATTCTGGCTTCTGCGGTTAGGTCGCCTTGGGTGATTTTCTCGGCTGTCTTGGTTAATGTTCTGAGGGGCGATGTCAGGCTATTACCGATTAAAAGTGTAAGGATCAAGGCAATAACCAAAATTAATATTACTAATAATAGACTGCGCGAGTAGGTGCTGGCGGTTTCTTGAGCTATTTGTTGTTTGGCAATAATCGCGTCTGCCAAAAGTTCATTGGAAGGCACGATAATAACAAGTCCATAATTCACTTCAGGGATAGGATCGTAAGCCACGAACCGTTCCACGCCGCCAATGGTCAATGTGTTAATACCGTTTTTACCTGAGGCGGTATTGCTAAAAACATTGAATAGACCTGCCGGGATTGTAGTAAGTTTATTGGGATCTAATATTGCTCCCAGAGGAACTGTTTTGGATGTAAAGCCTAAATCATTGTAACCGGCTTCTGGCATGGCTATTAGCCGTTTATCCTTGTCGATTAAAAAGGCATAACCGGTCTTTCCAACTTTAATATTGGATACCAAAGCCGAAATTCTATTGAGCTGAATATCCATTGCTGCAACGCCGCGGAAATTCCCTCTAGAGTCGACGACCGGTACACTAGTTGTTACGACCAGTCCGTGAAGCGCTGCATCCAGATAAGGATCTGACCAAACAGAATTCTTACCCGGGTTTTGTGCCGGAGAAGCATTTACGTACCAGGGGCGGCTAGTAACATCAAAATCAGGCGGTACCACTGACGCCAGGTCAATATTAGGGTAATAAATTGTGTCTCCGGATTTTCCTCCAAAGTAAATTGCCACAGTATCCGGGTTTTGTTTGAGAATAGTGGGCGCAGTCAGATCCAATAGTTTTATTGTATTTAACTCTTCTACCAGGTC
>Ga0182027_10009863_pt1 | contig 13648 bp, 12 predicted proteins | sample 712E1DmetaG_FD_121300 | JGI IMG/M metagenome (GOLD analysis project Ga0182027, IMG submission 121300) | Permafrost microbial communities from Stordalen Mire, Sweden - 712E1D metaG (Illumina Assembly) | ecosystem: Environmental > Terrestrial > Soil > Wetlands > Permafrost | place: Sweden...
GGTAAAGCCACCGCTCTTCTTTCGCACTTTTGTCATTGATTTGCCTCCTGGCAGCCATCGATGCAGAGGCCGTGCCACTATTCGCAGATTGCCCTTCAAAAATCTTTACTCACTGAAATCATTTAGGGAAACGTGCGCGCCTTGGCATCTGACCTGTGAGCTTCCCAGTGACAAACATTGGCCCTCCCGAACGACTCGGAACAAAATCGGACAGGTCGTCGGAGAAACCCGAGCTCTAGCGCTGCCCAAAACCGGCACACGACCAATGCGGAGCGTCCGAAACTGCGAGCAACCAAACAAAAACCCCGATGGGATTTCCACCGGGGTTTTTGCAGTCAATCGGCTATTCGAGCTCGTTCACGATGAACGGCTGGTAGCTACCGGTCACGTCGCCGTTGGCGTTGATCGAGCCCACCCGTTGGAACATTGATAGAGTCGCGTTGCAGTTCAGGTCACCTTGGGCCGATGCGGTGAATACCGAGGCCGAGCCTGCCCCGGAACCCAGGTATCCCGGCCGATAGTTCATGGGATCAGGCAGCGAGAAATTCAAGGCTAGCCACACCTTGTCGCTCTGGAATATTGCATCCCCTCCTGGGCAGCGGCCACCCGTTGCGCATCCACATTCAGTGGTGCCATTGGGCTTCACCGCGGCCGTTCCCTCGCCGGGGAATTCCTTTGCCAGCGCAAGGCCAGCGGCGGACATGTGGTCGCTCTCGTAGTAGGTCAGCGAGCCAGCCCATTCCTTGTTGAGGTGGCCGACGGCTTCCGTGGTACGCGACTTCTTCACGTACCGAGTGAATGCCGGAATGGCCACAGCGGCCAAGATTCCGATGATCGCCACAACGATCATCAACTCGACCAGGGTAAATCCACCGCTCTTCTTTCGCGCCTTTGTCATTGATTTGCCTCCTGACTGCTACTTCTGCACGGCATATGCCACTGTACACAGGCGTCATCGAGAATCTTAAACAATTGAAACTATTAAACAAATATGATTCATGGTGCAACTTTCGATGTGACCAATATCGTCATAGGCAAAATCCGCAGACAAAACCGGGCGCTTTCTGGAATAAGCCTGGTCTTGGCTCCGCCAAGCCTTGAAACACAGAAATCAGCGCGTCCTGTGTGATCTCCCCGCGGAAGCCGCACAGTCCGTCTGCACGCCGCTAGTACGGGCTACTGGATCTCATCTATCGTGCGAATGGCCGGCGAATCGTGGGTCAGCGCGAGCACGGTGACGTTGTTGGGCCAACCCGCGGGACCGCCCAGGTTGCAGGCCGCAAGCGCGTAGAACCAGGGGACATTGGGCGTGGCGGTCCACAGCGTTGGCCCGATGGTGCCGGGAAGAGCGTCGCCGGGGCCGCCGGCGTTGAGGAGGTAGGTGCAGTAGAGCTGCTGCCAGCGCGGTCGCAGGCCAATTCGCCGCCAGGAGACCGGCAGGTTGCCGCCGACGTAGATGCTGACCGGGGTTCGAGCCGAGTCGAAGTAGTTGTTGGGATTCGAGGGCCAGAAATCGCCGGTGTTTTCGTTGACGCTCGGAAAAGCTGAGACGCCAGCGCTGTCGTTATGGGCCTCGATGAACTGCCCATTTTCAAGAAAGTAGAGCTGCTCCTTGGCCGCGAATTCGGCCAGCATGGCCGTGGCCTCGGACAAACGCGCCCGGGCGACGTACTTTCGGTAGCCCACCACCGAAATCGCGGCCAAGATTCCGATGATCACGACCACAATCATCAACTCGACCAGCGACATCCCCAGTGTGTTTCCTGCTCGCCTTTGCATAGTCACCCCTTAAGCCTTTTCCGTAGCCTCGTTCGCAGCCCGTTTCGATTGTAGGCCTCATGGCGCAAGGGATCCAATCCGTGTTTCACATGAAAACGAAATCAGTTGACTCACCCTATGCATTCACATTGACCCCTTCCACGGTGCGGAACCGCACGCCGCCCTGGCGAATCCCTTGGATCATGGGGATGACAGTGCGCTACACTTACCTCGGTAGTACGACATCTCACGGCCGCAAGGCCGTTTCTCAAGGAGGCTCGTGATGGCACTCACGCTGACGATCGGGCAAAAAGCTGTCTATCCCTCCCGGGGCATCGCCGAAGTTGTGGACGTTGAGAAGAAAGAAATCGGCGGCCGGGTGCAGGAATTCTACGTCCTGCGGTTGGCCGCTAGCGACCTCAAGATCCTGGTCCACGTCGACAAGGCCGAGCAAGTCGGGATTCGCCCGGTCGCCGGCAACTCCGATGTCGACGAGGTCCTTCAAATTCTGCGCGAGAAGGTGGTTCAATTCGAACGCCACACCTGGAATCGCCGCTACCGCGCCTTCATGGACAAGATCAAGTCTGGTTCGCTGTTTGAAGTGGCCGAAGTCTTCCGGGACCTTCATCGCCTGAGAAAGACAAAGTCGCTCTCGTTCGGAGAGCGGCGCATGCTGGACACGGCACGCGGCCTGGTGGTTCAGGAGCTCTCCGTGGCACGCTCGACCGATCGCGAAGCGGTGGAGGCCGAGCTCGATCGAGCTCTCAGCGAGGGTCAGGCGTAGTTAGGCGTCAGGACCTGTGGATTCGTCGGAGTCTGCCGCGGCGCGAGCACGAGCTCAGGCGTTGTGCGCGCTAATCGCCAAGCATGACCGCAGCTACTACGTCCTCGACCAACCCTCGATCACCGACGCCGACTATGACGATCTGCTGCGCGAGCTACGCGCCATCGAGCAACGATTTCCCGAGCTGGTCACGCCGGAAAGCCCCACCCAACGCGTGGGTGGAAAGCCGTCCGAGCTGTTCGCACCGGTCCGGCACCCGACACCAATGCTCTCGCTTGACAACGCCTTTTCCGAGGAAGAACTGGCCGCGTGGATCCGCAAGCTCGGGCGCGGAACCGACGCAAGCATCGACTACATCTGCGAGCTGAAGATAGATGGCCTGGCGGTTTCGCTGGTCTACAAAAACGGCGTCTTCGCCCACGGTGCCACGCGCGGCGACGGGCAGGTTGGGGAAGACATCACCGCCAATCTGCGCACCATCCGGCAGATTCCGATGCGACTACCAGGACAGGGATTTCCCCCTGTGCTCGAGGTTCGCGGCGAAGTGTACCTGCCCATTTCCACGTTCGAGAAGCTGAATCGCGACCTGGCGGGACGCGACGAAAAAGTCTTCGTCAATCCACGCAACGCAGCCGCGGGCAGCCTCCGGCAGAAGGATCCGGCGATCACCGCCGCGCGTGGCCTGCGTGTCTGGTGCTACGGCCTCGGCACCCCCGGCGAGGCCGTGGATGGCAGCCGCACCACCCGCCATTCGGAGGATTTGGCACGCCTGCGCGCGTGGGGCTTGCCGGTCAACCCGACCATCGAGCGGGCAGGATCGCTCGGCGAAGTAGCCGCCTACGTTGCCCGATGGCACAGGCAACGGCACGACATCGACTATCAAATCGACGGCGTCGTGATCAAAGTCGATCGCTACGACCAGCGCGACGACCTGGGTGCCACCAGTCGCGCGCCACGTTGGGCGATCGCCTACAAATTTCCGCCCGAGGAGAAAAACACCCTGGTCAAGCGCATCACGGTCAACACAGGCCGCACCGGTCGCGTGACCCCGCTTGTCGAGCTCGAGCCGGTTCTGGTGGGCGGGGTGACGGTTTCGTCGGCGACGTTGCACAACGAAAGCGAAGTGCGGCGCAAGGACGTGCGCGAAGGTGACACCGTGATCGTTCGCCGCGCGGGCGACGTAATTCCCGAGGTGGTCGGGCCGGTGGTCGAGAAACGTCCGCTGGACGCGCAGGCCTGGCAATTTCCCAGCACCTGCCCGGCCTGCGGTACGACGCTTGTGCGCAAAGACGATGAGGTCGATTGGCGCTGCCCGAACAAGAAATCCTGCCCAGCGCAAGGTGCGCGCTGGCTCTTCTACTTCGGCTCGCCCGACGCCATGGACATCGATCACCTGGGCTACCAAACGGTCGTGGCGCTGATGGAGCGCGGATGGGTCGCTGATCCCGCCGACCTCTACCAGCTCGACGGCGAGAGGCTTCGCACGTTGCCGGGCTTTGCGGAAAAATCGGCGCAGAATTTGGTCGATTCCATCGCCTCGTCGAAGGACAGGCCGGTTTGGCGGTTGCTGGTCGGACTTTCGATCCATCGCGTGGGAACGCATGTCGCCCAGGTTCTGGCCAAGCGCTATCGATCCCTCGACGCCTTGGCGACCGCCAGCCTGGATGATCTGGAAAACGCCGAAGGCGTCGGTCCCGAGATCGCTGCCGCGGTTCACGGCTGGTTTCGCGCCGAGGAGAATCGATCACTTATCGAAAGGCTTCACCAGGCCGGGTTGCGCATGCAGGATGACTCGGCCGCCGCGCCCGCCGGCGCGCGTCCACTGGAAGGAAAAATCGTGGTTATCACGGGCACCCTGCCGACGCTGTCTCGCACCGAGGCCGCGCAGGCCGCCGACTTGGCCGGCGCACGTGTCACGTCGAGCGTTTCGAAAAAAACCAGTTTCCTCGTCGCTGGCGAGGACGCCGGATCGAAGCTGACCCGGGCGCGCGAGCTTGGTATCGAAGTCATCGACGAGGCGGAGCTCGTGCGCCGGATCGGCGGTCGAGAGAGACCCTAGCCGACCGGATGCAAGCCGGTGCGATCGATGCCGCGCACGTAGTAGCTCGGGTCGGCGAGGAAGCTCGTGAACATTCCGATGTAGAGCACGAGCAGGCGAATGAAGCGCAGCTTGTCGTTGTAGAGCGTCTCGATCTGCTTCTTGCGGATCTTGTCGTTCGGCTCGGCAAAGTGTTCGAGGAAGCTGCCGTCGAGCAGCCCGCCTTTGTCCTTGCCGTGGATGGCCGCCATGCCGCCCGCCGAACAGTAGTCCATCATTTCTCGCAGTAAACGCCGCCGATCTTGCCAGCCCAGCGTTGGCGCCGACAGCAGCGCTGCAACCGCCCATTGTGCCTGTTCACTGCTCATGGTGGCCAAGGCATGAAAAAGCCGCGTGGTCGTCTCGTCCAGATGATCGAGCTGCTGCTGCCGCAACATGCTCATGAACACGACGTTCTTGAAGAGTTGGGAGATCAGCAACACGCACGCCTCGCCATCCGGAGCGACGGTTCCATCGTAGGGCTCGGGTTGGTAACCGGGCAAGAACAGGATGCTGAATGCCAGCTCGAAAAACGCGTTTTGTTCCGTCGGTGTTCGCTGCACGGCGATGTCCATGGTGTTGTCCAGGCGGTCGGCTAACTTGCAGCGCAGGAGGTCCGGCATGGTGCGCACCCTGGAAAGAACGCTGCCGAGGTAGTCGTAATAGGATTGCGACTCTTGCCGCCACAGCAAGGCGATGCGCTCGCCCAAGAACCAGCGATGATTGGCGTCGATCTTCTCGAGCACGCGCGCGAATTCGGCCTGCACGCGATCCCATTCGGCATTGCCTAGCTCTTCACGTGTCAGATCTTCTTCCTTGTCGTGAAGAAGCGCGCCAAGCAGGTCGAGGGTGTCGGGCGACGGCATCACACGCGCGAGCATGGCGGCGATGCGAAGACAGTGCAGCACCGCGGCCGGTCCATTTTTGCGTCGGCGATCGCCGTAGGCGTGGTGCAAATAGTTGAGCGCCTCCAGCAGAGGCGCCTGATCCACGACCTTGGCGGGCCCCAGGATCACGCGCAAAAGAGCCCCAAGATCGATTTTGCGCGCCGACAGATGCCAGTTGATGGTGGCCGAAAGGGTCAGGTGTCCTTCCACCGTGATCCTGCTCTGCCGCTGATCGTGGCCTGACAACATGGTCGTTTGCTCCGCGGTCTTCCGTTGCGCGCAAGATGCAACCGATCCGACAAGGGGACCGCGCCCCTGTTCCCAGCACGCCCCTTCTATTTTACACGATGGACCGCAATTGCCCAGCTCCGCTCTCGGCGCACATAAGACTGGCGGCTAGGTTTCTTGCTAGGTTTTCTTGGCACGCATCAGATCGCCGAGCGTCCCGAAGCGCGCCGGGCCGGCCGCTGCGCGGGCGGCGGCCATATCTTCCTGGGAAACGACATCGGCGCGCTCGCCCACGCCGAGCGAGATGCGATGCCGCTCGTGATCCAAGGCAAGCACGGTCACGGTCAGGCTGTCGCCGACCTTGCAAATCTCGCGCGGATGGCGCACCTGCTTGCCCGCCGCGAGCTCTCCAACGTGAACCAGCCCTTCCACGCCTGGAGCCAGCTCGACGAAGGCGCCGAACTGCTCGATACGGACGACCTTGCCGGCAAGCTGCGTTCCCGATGGAAACTTCGCCTCGACGTCTTGCCAGGGATCGCGTTCCATGGATTTGAGCGAAAGCGATATGCGCTCGGGGCGCTTGGGGTCGTCGGTCTTTTCGATCTTGAGGACCTGCACGTTGAGCTGCTGCCCGATGGAAACGACGTCGCTCGGACGCGTGCCGCGCGAAAATCCCAATTCGGACGCGTGCAGCAGGCCTTCGATGCCGCCGAGATCGACGAACGCGCCGAAGTCCTTGACCGCGACGACAACGCCGGACAGAACCGCGCCGGGAACGACCTTGCCGCGCATCTTTTCGGCGCGGCCCTTCGCTTCTTCCTCAAGCAAAGCCCGGCGCGAAACCACGAGATTGTCGCCGCGCCGATCCACGTCGTAGCGAGTAACTCGAAACTGGAACTTGCGTCCCACATACTCGTTGGCATCCGCTACGTGGCGCATGTCGAGCTGTGAAATCGGACAAAAACCACGCACGCCCGCGACCAGCACCTCGACGCCGCCCTTGTTGACCGACATCACCGTGCCTTCGACGGTCAGGCCAAGCTCCGCGGCCTGGGCCAATTCGGCCTTCGCCTCGGGGCCGCGCGCCATCGCCCGCCGCAAGACCACGCAGCCGTCCTTGCCCATGGTCTCGACCACGCGCGCCTCGATTTCGTCGCCGACCTTGACGATCAGATTGCCTTCACCGTCGCGCAACTGATCGAGCTCGATCATTCCTTCGACCTTGCCGCCATCGATCTCCACCACCGCGGATTCATGGCCAATGGTCGCCACGCGCCCGCGTACGGTGTCGCCGGTGCGCACCTCACGCCGGGCACCGCGGGGTTCCCGGCTGTCAAACTCGGCCAGCAGCGCGGCGAAATCCTCAGTCTTCTCGTTCATCGCCTTTTCATACTCGTTCCGCGCTTTGCATGCACGCGTCGTCTGCATTTCGCGACTTCACCCGCCGTCCACCATGCCGATAGCCCCGTCACCCGATGGACATCGTCGCGCATCCCGATAGATAGGATAGGCGACGAGTTGGCTTGAGACGTAGTAGAATGCATGTGTCAGACTCTTCTTTGACACGAGCGATGGCAAAGCTATGACGACGAAGAAGCCCCTCACTGCGTCCGTGGCCGCCGATGGCGTACCAATCGTCGTCCAGCCTCAGCACCTCGACAAAACCCGAGAGCTTCCTGCCTGCGAGCCGTTTGCTCTGGAAGAAGAGGACGCCAAAACGGAACACGGACGGCGCAGACCGGCGCAGGCCGCACCTAGTGAAATCGTCGAGGACGACGTGACGGTGCCGGTGCAGTCGTCCATCGAGAGCACGCTGACCTTTGAGGTTCTCCGCCGCCAGTCGACCCAGACCGACGAGGATGAGGATGACAGCAACCGGTAGGATCGTGCCATGAGCCAAGGGCCAGCCGTCACACCCCAAGCCGCGCTCCTGCGCGTGCTCATCTCCGGTGAGATGGATGGTCCTGAGCTCATACGCAAGGTGGGCGATTGGACGGGCGGGCAGATCGCGCTCGACGAGCTAACATTCGCAGCTGCGATTCGCGACCTCGAAAGCCAGAATCTCGTTGAAGGCCGCGCAGCAGCGACGGAGAAACGCAGCGGGTTGCCGCGCCAGACATTCGCCCTCACGACCGCGGGTCACAAAGCTGCCATGGAAATCCTGGCGGCAAGTCTCACGCGCAAGGGTTGAGCGCGCCGACCGCCCGCGTGCCCGCCAACGATCTAGTTACCCTTGAGCTTGTATAACTTGAGCACGTTGGTCTGGAACTGCTCGCCGGCCAAAACCATACCGAAGGTAATCGCGATATCGTCGCCCGGCTCGGCAAGCTTACAGCGCAAAAGCTCGCGTTCGGTTTGCTCCACCACACCGACCACTCCCTGCACCCACTCGCCGTGCAGCGGACGCACGCCCCACAGCAAACCCAGTCGATTCAGGATCTTTTCGTGGCGTGAAAACGCGACGATGTTCGCAAGCGGTCGCTGCGCCGAAAGCAGGTTCGCCGAATGCCCGCTTTCGGTGTACACCGCTATCGCCGCCAAGCTCAAATCCTCGGCGATTTCCGCGGCGGCATCGGCGATGGAGCTTGAGAACGTCCGCTCGCGCACGTCGGGGCGGTCCTTGCCCAGGGTGAGGTAGTTCTCGTTGCGCTCGATTTCGTCTATGATCGTGCCGAGGGTCTTGACGGCCTCGACGGGATAGTCGCCCACGGATGTTTCGGCGGACAGCATGACGGCGTCGGTGCCGTCGAGCACGGCGTTGGCCACGTCGGAAACCTCGGCGCGCGTCGGGCGCGGGTTCTTGATCATGGAATCGAGCATCTGGGTGGCGGTGATGGCCGGTTTCGCGCGCAGCTTGATCTCGCGCAGGATGCGCTTCTGGATGAGCGGAACTTTCTCGTTCCCCGCTTCGACGCCGAGATCGCCGCGCGCCACCATGACGGCATCGGCGCAATCGAGAATGGCTTCGAGATTGACCACCGCCTCGGGCTTTTCGATCTTGGCGATGATGGGGATTCCGCCCGACAGCGCCTTCGCTTCCAGAACGTCGCTAGGATTGCGCACGAACGACAGGGCGAACCAGTCCACGCCCAATTCCCGCCCGAAGACGATGTCCTTCTTGTCCTTCTCGGTCAGCGCCGGCACCGATAGCGCGGACCCGGGGAGATTCATCCCCTTCTTGTCCTTGAGAACGCCGCCATCGATGATTCGGCAAATGACGTCGTCGCCCGTGATGGCTTCGACCCGCAGTTGCAATAGACCATCGTCGAGAAGAATGGGATCACCGGGCTTCACATCGCGCGCCAGCGGAAGGTAGGTGTGGGGAATGCGTTCCGCCGTGCCCAAGGTGTCGACCGTGGTCAGCGTGATCGCCTTGCCCTTTTCCAACACGACCTGTCCGCCCTGCATTTTGCCGACGCGAATCTTGGGTCCGCACAGATCCGCAAATAGGGTGATGGGCCGGCCCACCTGCTTCGCGGCCGTGCGCACGTCGCTGAACATCGCGCGGTGGGTTTCGTGTTCGCCGTGGGAAAAATTGAGGCGCGCCACATCCATACCGGCATGGATGAGCTCGACCAAGCGGGGGACGCCGACGGTTGCCGGGCCCAGCGTGCAGACGATTTTCACTTTGCGCATGCGATGTGCCTTCCTCGCCTGATGGTCGCAGAAGCCGGCTGACCACTCAAGGTCTGGTGTGTCCCGGCGTCGTGCCCGTTCGCCACGTCGCTTCATAAACAGCTTTGTGAAAGCAAATATCAGAGAGTAGGAGTGGAAATACTTTCGTGCACCTGTATGATGCGCCCGCAGTCAAACGTCACCCTCTTGGAGGTCAATCGATGAAGCGTCTACTTATGGTTCTCTCGGTTTCGGCACTGTTGCCCCTGTCCGGCCTGGCATTCGCGCAAGGCAAGCCCGCGGAGAAGGCCCCCGCTGCGGCGCCGGCCGCCAAGGCAGAGAAGGCTGAGAAGGCTCCCGCTGCGGCCAAGCCCGCGGAGAAGGCCGAGAAGCCGGCCGCCGAAAAGGCTGACAAGCCGGCCGCTGAAAAGAGCGACAAGGCTGAAAAGGCCGAGAAGGCCAAGGCCGAGAAGGCTGAAAAGGCCGAGAAGGCCAAGGCCGAGAAGGCTGAAAAGGCCGAGAAGGCCAAGGCTGAAAAGGCTGAAAAGGCTGAAAAGGCCGAGAAGGCCAAGGCCGAGAAGGCTGAAAAAGCCGAGAAGGCCAAGGCTGAAAAGGCTGAGAAGGCCGAGAAGGCCAAGGCCGAGAAGACTGAGAAGGCCGAGAAGGCCAAGCCTGAGAAGGCCGAGAAGGCTGAAAAAGGCGAGAAGGCCGAGAAGGCCGAGAAGGCTAAGTAAGCAGGAACGGAAACGAGCTCCGAGGGCCTCCTGGTCGAACCAGGGGGCCTTTTTCTTTTCCGGTGATGGCGGCCACGACCCTGGGCGACACGGACTAGCGGCGCGGGCAGCGACCTGGTATCAGTAACGACAGGGAAAAACCCATGGCAAAGGCAAAAGTTGCTGTCATCAAGTGCAAACCCGAAACCATCCTGACCGACGTCGAACGGCTGTGCGAGCTGGCAGGAATGAAGGAAGCGCTTGCTCCGGGCAAGACGACGATCCTCAAGGACAACATTTCGTGGCACTACCCGTTCCCAGGGGCCAACACCACGCCCTGGCAGATGGAGGGCGCCATCAAGGCACTACGCGGCGCCGGCTTCGGCGACATTTCCTGCGTGCAGAACAAGACCGTGGTCACCAACGCCTTCAAGGGCGAGGATCTGAACCACTACGTCCCACTTTTTCGCAAGTACGACATCCCGGTTCTCTACAACTTCAAAGAGACCGACATGCGCTGGATCGAATACAAGCCCAAGGCGCGCATGCACGTGCTACCCAAGATTTTCCCCGACGGAATCATGATTCCCGACTACTTCCAGGGCAAGAACATCGTCCACCTGCCCACGGTGAAGTGCCACATCTACACCACCACGACCGGGGCCATGAAAAACGCCTTCGGCGGGTTGCTAAACACGCGGCGCCACTACACCCATAGCTGGATTCATCGCACGTTGGTTGACCTGCTCGCCATCCAGAAGGAAATTCATTCCGGGCTTTTCGCCATCATGGACGGCACGACTGCCGGCAACGGCCCCGGCCCGCGCACCATGATTCCGGTCATCAAGGACTACATGCTGGCCAGTGCCGACCAGGTCGCCATTGATGCTGTCGCGGCCAAAATGATGGGCTTTGACCCCATGAAGCTCGAATACATCTCGGTGGCCCACGAGGACAAGCTCGGCGTGGGCGATCCGCGCGACATCGAAATCGTCGGCGACGACATCTCGGGCGAAAGCTGGGGCTTCAAGGTGGGCGACAATCTGGCCAGCCATGTCGGCGACATGCTGTGGTTCGGCCCGCTCAAGGCCATCCAGAAGCTGTTCTTCCACACGCCGCTGGTGAACCTGTTCGTGTTTGGCAGCGAGAGCTACCACGACTACTACCGCTGGCCCATGAAGGACAAGAAGACCTTCGAGAAGTGGAAGCGCGACACCAGGTGGGGACAGCTGTTCGCGGACTACGAAGCAGGCCGGCGCTAAGCCGAGAAGACTCGGCTAACTCGGACCGATTGAATCCGCAATCGGCGTTCCGGCGTTGATTCGCATGGGTGGCGCTGGCGGCAGGTAGTCGCTGGGCGGCGCGTGCGCCTTGCCGATGGCGGGGCCGAGCCTCCTCCAAAAATCCTTGCTCAATGTGCGCGAGACCTTCGTCTTCTGACCGGCGACTTCCCAGCGCCCGATCACACTGCCGTCGATCCCTTGCCACACGAGAAAGGTCAGACTGACGCGATTGCCCCGCTCTACCGCCTCGCCAACCACGAACGCCGAGAGCCGCTTGTCCTTGGCCAGCCCCGGATATTGGCTGGTGCCGCTCACCGCCGGCAGCGAGGTCAGGACGCGAAAGCCATGCCTGGTGACGATCTTGGCCACTTGCTGGCGCAGCGGCTCGGTCTCCGGCCCGCCGAAAGGCTGAACCGCCACGCGCGGTGCCGCCGACGAAACCGACGACCACAGATAGCTGCCAACTATCAACGAGAGAAAAAGAACCGGCCGCACGGGCGATATGCTGGCCGAAGATTGCACCCAAGGCAACCATCCAGTTTGCGCTGGCCAGTTTCCCCGGGCGACAAGCAGACCGCCTTTGTCTGGATCCTCAGCAAGCGCCAGCTCATCCTATGGAGCGCAGCGCAGCTACCGCCGACTGACAACGAATATCATTGGGCAAGGGGGACAAGATGATCCTACACATCTCTGGCACCATACGAGAAATCGAAACCGGCCGGCCGGTGGCCGGCATGACGGTCGAGGTCTACGACGCCGAGGCCATCCACGACGATCTACTCGGGCGCGCCCAGACGGACAGCGCGGGTCACTATGAAGTGCCGACCAAGTCACGCGTGGGTCTCTTCCGCGAGCGTCCCGATGTCTACGTCATGCTCAAAGACAGCAGGGGCCGCACCCTCAAGTCGACCCGTTCAAGCTATGTGCACGACATCGACAAAGACGTGGTGATCGATGTCCCGATCTCCTGTTACAAGCTGGTCGAGGCTGGCATTCTACGCGCCGACCAACTGCCTGCCGAGCTCAGCAAGTCCGCCACCGCGCCCGAGCCCAAGCGCTGGAGCTTCCAGCCGCCGACGCGCGACCCGGTTTTCGCGGACATCGAAAAGGACGTCAGCAGCAAGGCTTCGCTGCTCGATCTGCTCGCCGGCTACATGCGCGGCCTGCGCACGAGCGCCGACAACCAAGCCCCCGAGCTCGTCAAGATGGGCAAGCTCTTCTCCCTCGGCCTGACACCAAAGGAGGTGCAAGGACATTTCTACGGCGTTGCCCTCGGCCTGCGTGTCAGCGCAGAGAAGCACGCGCTGTCCCATCTCGACAACGTCATCGGCCTTTTGTGGGGCGCCTCCTTGGAAGAAGAAAGCCCATGGGTGGGCAAAACCTTCGAGCGCATGGACGCCGCGAGTCTGCAAGGCCTGACCGGCGAACCTCTGGATCCGGCGCGGCCCGCCTTCCTTGGCATCAACCACTTCAACCGACTCGACTGGCACCCCGCCAATCTCGTCACCTATCACGCGTTGACCTGGTGGCTGAATCTCCACGACGCCCCGCCGGCCGAGACCGCCACCTACGCCTATGATCGCTGCGGTGGCAACTTCGTGGCTTTGCAAGCGCCGTCGGTCTGCGCCGAAACGCCGCGCGACGTTTTTTCGCTCAACTACCGCTGGCCGAGCATGCACAACCGCCCGCCTCTGTCCTGGCTGGTCGACGAATTGGTGCAGATCGGGGACGGCCTGTACCTCGGACAGTTGCTCTTTGCCACGCGCCGCCTGCTCTCCGGCTACGATCCCAAGCGACCGGCTGCCGACTACGCCTACGATCACATGGGCTACTTTGCGCTGTGGGACGATCGCTGGAACGCGGAAGCGCGCCGCCTGTTTGCCTTCCTGGAAATTCCGGTCACGGCACCCGGGCTGGAATCGCAGGTTGTGGTCACCAGCGGCCCGACTTTCTCCACACTCAAGTGTGAGACGCCCGCTCCCGCCGTGTGTAGCGATGCCGTGTTCGCCGAGGTCCAAGCCGATCTGCACAAGCACGAGACCGTGATTCATCTGCTCAAGTCGTACTCGGACGAATTGCAGGACAAGCTCGACAATTCATCGCCCTACTTCCTTCGCCTGCAGGAGCTATTCAACCGCGGCGCGCCGGTGCACGAGATGAGCGGTTTCTATCGGGGTGCGCTTGTTTCCTGGCACGGCGCCGGTCTTTTCGATCTGTTCAAGACCAATGCTCTCGACAAGGCGTGGGGCTACGCGGCCCGATTCTCGACCTGGACCGGAAAACGCTTCGACCCCATCACCACC
>Ga0182027_10009864_pt1 | contig 13647 bp, 11 predicted proteins | sample 712E1DmetaG_FD_121300 | JGI IMG/M metagenome (GOLD analysis project Ga0182027, IMG submission 121300) | Permafrost microbial communities from Stordalen Mire, Sweden - 712E1D metaG (Illumina Assembly) | ecosystem: Environmental > Terrestrial > Soil > Wetlands > Permafrost | place: Sweden...
CCGCAAATTAAATTTTATGTCTACTTTCACTATTCCATTTCCTGAATATGATATTGCAAATATTCTCCAAAGAGAGTTTTCCAAGAAAGCTAATTTCTCTATAGCGATCCCACTGAGTCGCCAGCAGAAGTTTTATGATCTTCTCTTGGTGAATGGGGTGAGTAAGAAGTCGATAACCATTCAAGTAAAAAGCTCACGGACGTGGCCAGGCACAAAGGCAAATGAGTATCAGTTCTATTCGTGGTTGAACTATTTCGATATCAAAGACAACTATAGTGACTTCTACTTTATTTATATGACGTACCCAGTTCTCGACAAGAATTTTCGTCCGGGTGCTAAATGGGACAGGAAGATATTAGTTTTTAATCAAAAAGAGATGGGTGAATTGTTGAGCAATGTAAAAACTAAGAAGGGGAAACGAGATCGCTTCTTTGGCTTTGGATTCAATATGACAGATGGAAAAATAGCTGGTGATCGTGCACTGAAACATTTTGGTAAAAAAGAGTTCTCCAGGAATCTTCTTAAAAACAAGCTAAATGAACTACGCAAAAAGCTTTAGTGTTTCCGACCCGACCACACCGCCAATAACATACTAGGATGGATAAAAATGAACTTAAGGCAGTAATAAAAAACAACACAGAAAGTATAGCAGCTGCTCTCAAGGGTATTTCTGCAGAAGTTAAGGAAGTGAAAAATTCGATTGATGAAAATAGGGAAAAACCTTGGTTGGTTCCTCTTGTCTCCATTATTTCTGTTTTGGTAGGAGCATTCATTGGGCCATTTGCAACATACACGTATGATCATAATTACAAAACGAAACCCGTCCTGAACCTATTGGCTATAGAGATACTAGCTAATCAGCAGGCTATTATAAAAGTACCGCTTGCTATCGATTCTTTCTTATCAAACATGCAAAGCGGAAAGCCAGACAACACAATATCGTCTATTGGGGTCCAAGATTCGGTATTTAAATCGTATCTTGATCAAATGAATCTATTGGATGACAATACACGTACGGATATAGCCGTAGTTTATGAGCAGTTTTATGGAGTAGATTCTAGTTGTAAAATTTTACAGCAAACTAATGATGGTTATTACTCAGGATTATCATATATAACAAAGGCATCGGTTACCAATGCAGCAAATTATTGTAAAACTGCAGTACAAGGTGCTATTTACGAAGCAAATATTGTTTTGGCTGAAATCCTTGTAAATAATGATGTAAGCATTTCCGGCTTTATTGCTGAGGATTTTCTTGATAAAATTAAACCAGGAGTTATTGCTTATCTAGATAAACACCAACCTGGCGCAGTATTCTCATTGAGCGAAGTCGTTCAATCTGATGGAGATGATGGAGGATTTGCCACTGCGGTTGAACTATTGAGATTGGGTGCTAAGGTGAGTTACCCTATTACTAATCTTAACTTTCAAAAGTAGAATACATAGTTCAATTACTGGGCAGTTTTTATTTCATTCGCTGAATGGAGAATAAAAAACCCCGCCAATAAAGACGGGGCCTTCGGAAGGGTTTTGCGTGTCCCTTGCCAATCACTTCGCGGCGACTGCCGCTTTCGGCTTGCGCAGGACGATGATTGCCATCGCTCCATTGTAAGCAAGACTGCACCATGGAAGGAGGGTACTGTCGGGACTGCCATCCGCGCCCATGATGGAGAGCAGACATCCGACTACCGTCACCGACCAGAGCATGAACATCGCACGAACCGGGACGAACAGGTTGTCGATGAGCATCGGCAGACCTGCGAACGTCATAGCCGCGATACTAGCGATGATGCCCCAGTGACCGTCCTTTAGGCATGATATCGTCGCGGCATTCGAGGCACAGACGAGGGCCAAAGTCTCCCTCCACGTCCATTGCCAAGTTCCGCGCTTGCAGAGGATGACTGTGGTTGTGATAGCGCCCAGAACCCAACCGAATGGCAACCAGATCGGTTGACCGTTGCGAATCGTGTTCAGTAGGAGCAGGAGATCAAGGAATGACCACATCGTGAATGTGGCGAGACCAGTCGGTGGGGCCTTCCTTCGGTACACCAGGGAGGCGTAGTGAAGGAGGAAGACCGCTGATGGTACCCCCGCCCAGAACGCCAAACTGGTGAGATCAATCGATAGGTTAAGATTCAAGAGACACGGACCTTTCTATTTGTTTGGTGATTTACCAAAGTGCAAGTACGAATACCGCGCCGTGGAAGATGGCCATGCTTATAGGGTAGAGAAACTCAATGGGTTTCTTCTTCCCGCTCAGCTTGACCGTCAAGAATTGGATGATGAATGCTGCCGTCCATAGGGACCAACATACCCACGGTTCGCCAGATGGATTTCTGGTTACTCCGATGAGGGTCGGAATGAATCCCACTGAGACAGCCGCATTCACAAGGATGTTCGCGATGCCTGCTGACCGATATTTCCACCAGCATAAGCCGGCAAATATACCGATCCCGAGGCATATCAGATCCACCGCGCCGATAGTCCGGAATGATCCGGACTTGATAACCACGATGGTAGTGATGATGCAGAGAAGGGAATTAACGGTCGGCAACAAGCTTTTCAGCCAGCTGTTCGTCAACTCCCGATAGCTTGTGAATCCAAGGACGGTGATGAATGACCACACTGCCCATGAGCTCACATTAGGTCCCGAAAGACCCATGAGGATATTCCGGTTGTATAGCATGTAAGCTATAGCGCTGATGATACCGCCGACGAATGCAAGCGATCTCTCAGCATTTTCTTTAGTTTTCAATGGGCGAGGCCCTTTCTATCGTTAAGGTTATACTGTGAAATTCCAACGTATTATAGCATGTTTATACCGTAAAAGTCAAGTAATGATATTGACATATACTCTACATATGATATAATGATAAACATAATAGCTAGGAATCGGCACAACGCTGATCCCATTTGAAAATTTCACGAACGAAAGGAGGGCATCATGCCCAATAATCAAAGATTCTGGGGTTGGGTCGTCTTCGCCATGTGCATCGGCGCATACACCCCGCTCGTTATCGGAGGATGGCAACATCCCATCGAGATCAACGTCGCATGCTTCAGCCTCTGGCTGATCCTCACTATGATGTTCATGATCACGATGAAGCTGAAGAAGTTCGAAGGTTGGCGTCTGGCGTTGGGTTACCTCATCGGTAACGCAGCGATGGTCGTTTTGGGAGTATCGCGCGGCGGATACACCTTCAACCTCGGGCTCGCTGAAAAGGTAGTGCTTTACGGCATCATCTCGACAGTGTGTCTGTGGACGATCGTCGGCACGGTGAAGACCGCAATAGGGACGACGGATAAAAGATGGGACCCCAACATCATTTACTGGGGAGGCATCACCGCCGATATCCTGTCTTTCTACCCGCAGCTCAAGCAATACTTCGGTCCGCATGAAAGGCCGACGGTGTGGCTTATCATCGGGTGGACGCTCTTCGGTGTCGGAGCCTTGGTGAATATCATCAAGGTCGAGCGCTTGCCAGATATCTTCGTCAAGAAGGAAAAGACGGTCTTGAGCGCCTTGAACGAGTCGGCGTTCAGCATTGAGAACTTCGTGTTCATCATCCTGACGACCATCGTGATGGCACGGTAGTCGGTTACAAGTTATTTCAAGGGCCTCGGTTTACGCCGGGGCCTTTTTTGTGACATTTTGACATGGTGAATGCCAGACAAATCGTTATATAATAGACACATCATGATACCTATAAATCAACCTCAGCATCTGGGTCGGAAAGCTTACTTATTAATGGCATCGCGCAACATGACGGCCGGACTAATCATCGTCCTTATCGCCGCGGTCCTTCTGGTCTTGAGCAGCTTTATCGGCGGATTCGCAGCCGGCGTAGCGACGATCTCCGGCGGAGCGGGAGCGGCTGCCGGGATACAGAACATCGTCATGGGCGCCGTCTATGGCCTATTCATCATCGGTCTCATCGTTTGCCTGATCGGCCTCATCATTGCCCGCCTTGAATACAACAATTACACCTACGCATTCGAGGAATTCAACCTCAAGCTCACGCAGGGGATCATCGGCCTAACGGAAGTGTCCATCCCATACCGGCAGATGCAGGACATCGACGTCGAGCGGACGCTCTTGCACCGGATGACCGGCACTAGCCGGGTGATCATCGATTCTGCCGGTCACGAAGAGGTCAGCGAGAAGAACGAGACTGACATCATCCTCGACCCGATAGACATGGAGGCGGCGGAAGAGATCCGCGTGATGATGCAGCGCCGGATCGGCGTGCAAGTCGTCGAGGGAGACAAGGCTGCCGACAGGGAATTCGGCGCCGAGACCGGCACGAAAGTCCCGCCGCAGCCGGGAGAGATGCCGCCTGTTTCGGCGCCTCCCACACAGCCACGCCAGCAATCTTGACCTGTGTATAACTCTCTTGTATTGTTTTTTGGAAGCGCTACAATAGCGGCAGATTTTTAAATAAGGAGGTACCCATGGATCAAAACCCTACAGTCCCTGTGTCTCAAAATGCCAGCAAGATAATCGTGGACCCGCGTTTGGTTAGGGATCTTCCGAAGCAGGTCGCAGCTGCGTTGGATCCCAAGAACAAGTGGTACACTGGCGAAGAGGTCGGACACGATCCAACTCTCGGCGAATGCATGTTGCATCTTGCTGAACATGATGGTTCAAGAGTGTATCGTGATCAGAATCCCTTTGGAGCCTTGCTGGCCTGAAGGATCGACATTCAAGGGCGGACCCACGCGGATCCGCCCTTTTTGTTCCTCCGGATTCCGATCGACCGATCAACGCCACGCGCCGATCACTGCGCCGCCGATGACTAGATTCAAGAGCGCGAGCACGCCCTGGATCAGAATGAGCTTCAAGGGCTTCTTCTCCCAGATGAGCCTCTCGACTGCGGCCGGGACCGTGAAGCCGAGCCAAACCAAGAATCCTAGAAAGGCTCCGTCGCTTGCCGAAACCGACGCCATATTCGTGACTAGGAAGCCGAGCACACAGTAAGAGACGATAGTGAAGACGATTTGCACGACATAGAGCTTCCACATGCCGCCCTTGGCTTTCGCAGCCGCGACATCTTTGTCAGTGATCTTCATGAGCGACATCCATTCGTCGCCGAAGAGGATCGACGAGTACCACAACGCGCCCAGAGCGAACGCTACGATCGAAGCCACGAGGATCGGCCAGAAATTTATAGTGACCATGATGGTAAAAAGTTATGCTATTATGAATCAATCCTACCACCCGGAGATTTCTATGCAATCACGGACTTTCAACCGATTATCCACTGTCTGCGTCGTCATTCTGGCAATCATAGTGTTCGTCTGGATGTGGCGTAAGACTGCGGATGTCATATCTGTTCCGACCGGACCGGCTGAAGACAGCGCGGTCGCGAGCTCCTCCGTATCCCAAAGTGCTACGACGAGCCTGGAAACGGTATTCGACGGCACTGTAGAGCTTCCGGCGGCATCGTCTACTGTGTCTGTAAGCCCGACCGTCACCAAGGTCTACAGCGATCCAGCGGAGAATCTGCCCGTCACTTCCATAAAGACTCCCAAGGGCGTCATCCACGCCATGATCGCCGCGAATGATCCGGAGCGCGACCAGGGCTTGAGCGGTCTGCCGAAGCTTTCGAGCGATGCGGGGATGCTATTCGTCTTCCCGGACGTCGGTGATTACGGATTCTGGATGAAGAACATGAACTTTCCTCTCGATGTGGTTTGGATATCGCAAGACAAGACCGTCGCCGGGGTGACGGCCGGACTTTCGCCGAACACCTATCCGAAAGTATTCTTCCCGCCAGTCAAAGTGATGTACGTTTTGGAGCTTGATTCAGGCGGTGCCGCCACGCATGGCATTGCGACCGGCACCAAACTCGTGTTCTAACAGTTATCCCCACTTTTTTTGTGAGATACTGAAGGGTAGAATGGATTCAAACAAGAATTTTGGATCCTTGCCCTCGATTATCAAAATCTTATAAGCAGTTCGCGCGTAGTACGCGCACCAAACATGCCCCAGAAGAAAAAGCCAACTCCCGGCGGAGCGGCAAAGAGCGTCGTCATCCCCACGATTATCAAGCGAGACGGAAGGATCGTGCCGTTCGACATAGAAAAAATAGTTAATGCCATTTGGAAGGGCATGAATACCGTCCACGAGGGGTCGCTGGATGACGCGCGCATCGTCGCGGGCCAGGTTTTTGCGGAGCTTGTCAGGATCAAGCGCAAATTCAACAATTTCCTGCCGACCGTCGAGGGCGTCCAGGATATCGTCGAGGCAGAGCTCATGCGCTCCGACTTCGTGAAGACCGCCAAGCACTACGTCCTTTACCGCGAAGAGCGCGCCCAGCTGCGCGCCAAGGGTATGGAAGCCCCGGAGCATGTGAAGAAGCTTGCCACCGACTCCAAGAAATATTTTCGGAACGCTCTGGGCGAGTTCGTATACTACCGCACCTATTCCCGATGGATCGACCAGGAATCTCGCCGCGAGACCTGGATCGAGACCGTCGACCGTTACGTCGGCTTCATGCGCGAGAACATCGGCAAGAAGCTTACGGACGCCGAATACAAAGAAATACGCGAGTCGATCCTGACGCAGTCAGCCATACCTTCGATGCGCTTGCTCCAATTCGCGGGGCCGGCCGCGCGCAGGACCAACGTCTGCGGATATAATTGTTCCTACATCGCTCCCGAATCATTCCAGGACATGTCGGAGATCATGTACATCTCCATGAATGGCACCGGCGTCGGCTTCTCGGCCGAGAGCGCCAACGTGCAGAAATTCCCGCAGATCATGATCCAGACCGGCGAGAAGCATAAAACCCACGTGATCGCCGATTCAAAAGAGGGCTGGTGCGAGGCGTTCGTGGCCGGAGCGACGACCTGGGCTTCGGGCAAAGACATAGAGTTCGATTTCTCCCAGATTCGTCCCCTGGGAGCACGGCTGAAGACGGGCGGCGGCAAAGCTTCCGGCCCGGAGCCGCTGAAGCGCCTGCTCGCCTTCACCCGTCAAACCATGCTCGACAGACAAGGGCGGCGCATGCGCAACATAGACGTCCACGACATCATCTGCATGATGGGCGAATGCATCGTCGCCGGCGGCGTCCGGAGGAGCGCTCTGATCTCGCTGTCCGACCTGGACGATTCGGAGATCCGCGATGCCAAGAAGGGCGCTTTCTACATGACCCATCCGCACCGCATGCTGGCCAATAATTCCGCCGTATACACCAACAAGCCGACCAACGAGCAGTTCCTCAAGGAATGGATGGCTTTGATCGAGAGCCGGTCCGGCGAGCGCGGGATATTCAACCGCGGATCCTTGGCGGCCACGCTTCCGGCTCGTCGCATCAAGGCCCTCAAGGAGTACAAGGGATATTTCGACGCCAGCGGACAGCACATCATCGGCCTCATCGGCACGAATCCTTGCGGCGAGATCATCCTGCAGTCCAAGCAGTTCTGCAACCTCTCCGAAGTCGTGGCCCGCGCCGAAGACACTGAGAGGACCCTCATGAAGAAGATCCGCATCGCCGCTATCCTCGGCACTTACCAGTCCATGCTCACGCACTTCGAGTACCTGTCCAAGGAATGGAAGGAGCGCTGCGAGAAGGAGCGCCTCCTCGGCGTATCTGTGACCGGCCAGTGGGATTGCCCGGCCGTCCGGAAGCCCGAGGTCATGAAGCGCCTGCGCGACGAGGCTATCCGCGTCAACCAGGAATACGCCAAGCGCTTCGGCATCAACGCCTCGACCGCCGTGACCTGCGTCAAGCCTTCAGGCAACGGCTCGCAGACTTTTGACTGCTCATCCGGCATGCACCCCAGGCACGCCAAGTATTATATCCGCCGCGCCCGTATCGCTTCGACCGACGCCTTGTTCAAGATGCTCAAGGACCAGGGAGTGCCATTCAACCCGGAGGTCGGTCAGACCATGGAGAACGCCACGACCTTCGTCCTGGAATTTCCGGTCAAGGCTCCCGTTGGTACCACTACTTTCAAGAACGACTTAACCGCCATCGAGCAGCTCGAATACTGGAAGATGGTCAAGGTGAGCTATACCGAGCACAACCCGTCCGTGACGATCTCGGTCGGGAACGATGAGTGGATCGCTGTGGCCAACTGGGTCTATGAGAACTGGGACATCGTCGGCGGCCTCTCGTTCCTTCCGCGCGAAGATCACGTCTACAAGCTCGCTCCTTATGAAGAGATCGACGAGAAGACCTACAAGGAGCTGGCCAAGCGCATGGAGCACATCGATTACTCCAAGATCATGACCTATGAGAAGCAGAACGAGACCGACCTGAAGAAAGAGCTGGCCTGCGTGGCCGGTGTCTGCGAGATCGTGTAGTCAGACGAGAGTTTTCTGGTTAAAACGATAAGGATTGGAAAGGGAAGACCTGCTTCATCATGAGGCGGTTGTACAGAAAATATGGTCAAAGAGGCGGACATACTACCCACGCCACTTTATGAAAGTGACGGTGATCGTCGTCACTTTTGAATAGTGGTCGAGGGTGACGTGTTCCTCCCAGCCAAAATAATTTATTGACAGGTTGTGTTCTAATAGTGTGGTCAAATTTGGCGAACGGACTTTATTTTGAGCCAAAAAATTTCAACACAGTAACCCGATTCCGTGAATAAATTATTTTGGAAGATTTGAATATCCTGTCTGCTTATCAAAGCCACACCGCGTTCTCAAAGTCGCACCGTATGAATCACAACCTTTCAGTGCCCCCGACTCCTCTTATCTGTCGTGAATTAAAAGATACATATTTATAGTCTTGTCAAGACACTCGATATGCGCTATACTCTCACTAGTCGCACAGGTAACCGCGCCGGGCCTTCGCAAGAAGCCGTCCGGTGAGGAAAGTCCGAACATCGGCCTGTTCCGTCGAAAGGCGGAACAAGCAGCAAGGTAGCGGGTAACACCCGCCTGGGTGATCCATGAGGTGCGAACAGAGACGCTCACGCCGGAAACGGCTTGAGGGTCCGTCGCAAGACGGATCAGCCTCCACGGCAACATGGAGGGTGCAACGGCAAAATCCTTACCTCGATGCAAGGTCGTGCCGGTCCGCCGAAAGGCGAGCCGGAGAACCGCAAAGAGATTCATGGCGACATGAGTCCAAGATAAATGGTTGCCAGACGTCCGTAAAAGTGATCCTATGGATCATCTATCGGCGTCACAGAATTCGGCTTATCTGCGACGGATATGAACAAGCGCTCCTACAGGGGCGCTTGTTCTCTTTATACGGCTTGGTATAATGCCCAGAAGCGTTTTCGCGTCTATTACAAGCCTTACCAGCATAAAACCCAAATTTATCATGCCCCCTTCAAAAGAATCATCCCCGCGTCTCGAATCGGTCGCTTTTTACATCCTCCTCGCAACTATAGTCCTGGCGCCGTTGGCGTTCTGGCCGAGCCAGAGCATCGCCTTGGAATCTATTAAGACCATCGTGATCGCCGTAGGGACCATCGCTTCGGCCGTATCATTCCTGCTCTTGGCTTTGCGCGAGAAGAAGCTCGCGCTTCCGCCCAAGTCTATGGCCTGGATCGGCGCCGCCATGACAGCCTCTATCCTGGCATCGGCGATCGGCAGCGGGCATTTCATGAAATCTTTCTTCGGTCAGGGATTTGAGATCGGCGCCGGAAGCTTCATCCTCATCCTCATGCTCTCTGGGCTTGCCGCGTATTGGGCCGTCTCCAGGCGCGCCGATCGCGTGATCGTGCTCTATGCCGGCTTGTTCGGATCGTTCCTCATCCTTGCCGTCTTCCAGGCTGTCAGGCTTTTGATCGGTCCCGGGTTCGCTTCGCTCGGGTTCTTGAACGGTTTGACCGCCACTATCGCCGGCAATTGGTACGCCCTCGCGATCGCCGCCGGCACGATCATCCTGATCTCCGTCACGGCGCTCCTCTCCTTGTCGCTTTCCTCCAAACTCAAGTTCGCGTATTGGGTCATGGCCATCATCGCTTTCGCCGTTGCCTTCATCGTGAATTGCGCGCCGGTCTGGCAGGCTCTGTGTCTCATTTTCCTCGGCTTGACAGTGTATCTTTTTGTCGGCTCGCCGAGGCCCGTCGGAGGCTGGCTCGTCTCTTTCTTGAAGCGCGTCTCATGGGTGCCGCTCATCGCCGTCATCGTCTTCGGAGCGTTGGCATACAAGGGCAACTCTATCGCCGGGCCGGTAGTCTCCAAGCTCTATTCCGGCTATTCAGAATTGAGCCTGCCGTGGCAGATGACGCTCGACGTGGCGTCCGGAGAGCTTAAGGATCATCCGATCCTCGGAGCCGGCCCGAACCAGTTCAGCCAAGCCTATCTATCATATAAGCCCGCCGGCGTGAATCAAACGGACTACTGGAGCGTTGAATTCGCGAGTGGCTTTGGCATAATCCCGACCTTCGTGGTGACGCAGGGCGCGCTCGGCGCCATCGTCTGGATCCTCTTCTTTGTCTTCTTCGGACTCCTCGGCGCGCGCATGCTCCGTGGCCTCTTCAAGGACGGCAGAGAGCCCGGATCGGTGATCGCCCCGGAACAGTCATATGCCAGATTCGCCATCGTCTCTTCCTTTGCTTCCGCATCGTTCCTTTGGATCGTGTCTATCCTGTATGTGCCGCCGCATGCGTTCTTCTTCGAGGCTTTCGTCTTGACCGGCACCGCACTAGGCGCGGCTGTCGCCTACGGCCGGGTGAAACCTATCGCGATCGCTCCTGCCGCCGATCGCACCGCGCCTCGCCGCAACCTTTCGATCGTATCGGTCATCGTCCTCGTGCTCTTTGTCCTCTGGGGCTTGGTCTATCTCAAGAACACGGCTGCTCTGGCATATTTCGGCGGGGGCGTGATGGAATTGAACAAGACCGACTCGAAGAATCCCTCCGTAGCTGCGCCCGATCCGGCGGCGGCCAATGCCGATTTCGACAAGGCTCTGGCCTTGAATCCCATGGACATCTATTGGCAGGGTAAGGTCGAGGCTTCGATCGCAGCTGCTCAGCAACTCGTGACCGCGGCTTCCGCCAACCAGAACGCTTCATCGTCAGCTCAGGAGGTCGCTGTAGCGAGCAACCTCATCAACAACGCCTTGGGATATGCCAACAGCGCCGTAGCCGCTGACCCCAGCAACTACTACAACTATGTCTCCGCGGCGCATGTGGCCGAGGCGGCTTACAGTCTGCATATGGCCAATGCTTATGACGCCGGTGTGGCTGCGTATCTAGCCGCCATCAAGCAGAACCCGCAGAATCCGTCGCTCTACGTATCCCTTGCGCGCTTCCAGGCTACCGGGAATAAGCTTGATGACGCGATCCAGACCGTCGGCACGGCCCTTCAGGTCAAGAGCAACTATCTGGATGCCGTCTTCCTCTTGTCGCAGGTCGAGGCTGCCAAGGGCAACCTGGCTGATGCGGTCACTGCCGCGCAATTCGCCGTCAAGCTCAATCCGCAGAATCCGCTCCTATACTTCCAGCTCGGCCTCTTCCAGTATACGGCCGGAAGCTTTGCTGATGCGGTCACTTCGCTCGGTCAAGCTGTGAAGCTCCAGCCTGATTACGCCAATGCCAAATACTTCCTTGGCCTTGCCGAAGCTAGGCTCGGACATTACAGCGATGCCGCCGTCCAATTCGCCGATCTGGTCAAGGCCAACCCGGGCAACAATGAGCTCGCGCTCATTCTTGCCAGTTTGCAGGCAGGGAAGTCTCCGTTCGTAGGCGCCACTGCTCCGGTCACGGCGCCCGCGCCAGGCAAGCTCACCAATCTCCCGGTCCCGGAAACCAAGAAGAAATAGATGGTCAAACGCTGGTTCTCGATAATCGGCAGGGAGATCCGCGGCCTGCATGAAGCCGCATATCTTCTGGCCGTGTTCGCTCTGATCTCGCTCATCCTCGCCATTGTCCGCGACAAGCTTCTGGCTTTCACTTTCGGTGCCGGCCACATCCTCGACGTCTATTACGCGGCTTTCCGCATTCCTGATTTTATCTTCGCGACTATCGGCTCGCTTGTCTCGGCTTCGATCCTCCTGCCTTATTTCATCGACCGCTTCGAAGAGAGCAAGGAAGCCGGCAGGGATTTCTCGGACGCCATGTTCACGATCTTCTTCAGCGCGATCGTGGTCGTGTCGGGGATCGTATTCATCCTGGCTCCGTATCTGGTGCCTCTGGTGATGCCCGGCTTCTCGCACGACCCGTCATTGCCGGATCTCATCCTATCGATGCGCATCATGCTCCTTTCGCCGATATTCCTGGGGCTTTCCAATCTCTTCTCCAGCCTGACACAGATGCGCCACCGTTTCCTGGTCTACGCCGCTTCCCCAGTCGTATACAATCTGGGCATCATCATCGGCGTAGTGTTCTTCTACCGGTTCATGGGCATCGTCGGATTGGCTGTCGGAGTGGCCATCGGCGCATTCATGCATATGGGCATCCAGTTGCCATTCCTTCTGGAAGAGCGCCTGGCGCCCAGGCTGACCCTGCGCATCGACTGGGCCCGGGTCAAAAGGATCTGCTATACGTCTCTGCCGCGCACTCTGACTCTCTCCGCCAACGAGTTCGCCGAATTTGCGCTGATCTCCTTTGCCTCGCTCATGGCTGCCGGCTCGATCTCGATCTTCAATTTCGCGTGGAATCTGCAGTCCGTGCCGCTGTCATTGATCGGCGTGAGCTACTCCTCGGCCGTTTTTCCGACCTTGTCGCGCCTTTATTACGAGAAGAACGTCAAGGAATTCCTGGAAAAGATGATCGCTGCCGCGCGGCACGTCATCTTCTGGTCGATGCCCATCATGGTCCTCTTCATCGTCCTGCGCGCTCAGATCGTGCGCACGGTCCTGGGCGCCGGGCAATTCGATTGGGCGGACACGCGGCTCACGGCGGCTCTCCTAGCGCTCTTCGTGATTTCGACCATCGGCCAATCGCTGATCATTCTCTTTGTGCGCGCATTCTACGCGGAGGGCAAGACCGCCAAGCCGCTCATCATCAATGTCATCTCATCCTCGTCGATTGTGGTCCTGGCTTATGTCTTCTGGAGGTTCTACTTCACGATCCCGTTCTTCCACTATTTCCTGGAGGATCTCCTGAAGACAGGGAAGCAGGCGGGGACCAGCGTCTTGATCTTGGGTCTTGCCTATACTATCGGCACGATCTTGAATACGATCCTGCACTGGGTGGCATTCGAGCGAACATACCCGGGCTTCAGCAAACCGGTCTTCTCGACTTTTTTCCACAGCTTCGCGGCGTCGGTCATCATGGGGTACGCGTCGTATCTGTCGCTCCAGGTCTTCTCGGTGGTCTTTCCGCTCACCAAAGTCTGGGGCGTATTCATGCAGGGCTTTGTCTCGGGTCTGATCGGGCTCGTAGTACTGGTCATCACTCTGATCATCCTCCAGAACAAGGAGCTGGCCGAAGTCTGGCGCGTCTTGCACCACAAGATCTGGAAAGCCGAAGTCCCGCCGGCCGAGATGGGGCATATGTAGAGAACCATGTCAAAAAGTGACGATGAATATCGTCGCTTTTGAACGTACATGAATAGGGAAGCGCCTTCTCCCGCGCCGAAATAATTTATTCACGGAATTCGGTTTTTGTGCTGAAATTTTTTGGCTCAAAATAAAGCCCGTTTTCCAAATAAGACCACACTATTACAACACAACCTGTCAATGAATTATTTTGGGGGAAAACAAAAACCCGCCGCGACCGAAGTCGAGGCGGGAA
>Ga0182027_10009865_pt1 | contig 13647 bp, 13 predicted proteins | sample 712E1DmetaG_FD_121300 | JGI IMG/M metagenome (GOLD analysis project Ga0182027, IMG submission 121300) | Permafrost microbial communities from Stordalen Mire, Sweden - 712E1D metaG (Illumina Assembly) | ecosystem: Environmental > Terrestrial > Soil > Wetlands > Permafrost | place: Sweden...
AGGATGATGGTGTTGCGGAAGCTGACGACGCGGCCGATGTTGTCGGTCAGTTTGCCTTCCTCCAGAATTTGGAGGAGCATGTTCATGACATCCGGGTGGGCTTTTTCAATTTCGTCGAAAAGGACCACGGAGTAGGGGCGGCGGCGTACTTGCTCGGTGAGCTGGCCGCCTTCCTCAAAGCCAATATAACCGGGGGGCGAGCCGACCATGCGGGAGGCATTGTGGCGTTCCATGTATTCGCTCATGTCCAGTTGGATGAGGGACTTGGGGTCGCCGAACAAAACTTCGGCGAGGGTTTTGGCCAGGAGCGTCTTACCCACGCCGGTGGGGCCGAGCAGGGCGAAGGTGCCGATGGGCCGGCGCGGGTCTTTCAAGTCCGCGCGCGAACGGCGGAGGGCTTTGCACAAGGCGGAGACGGCCTCGTTTTGGCCGATAATGATGCGGGACATTTCCTGCTCCAGGGCGAGCAGGCGCTGGGCTTCGCCCTCCTCCATGCGCTTCAAGGGGATGCCGGTCCATTTGGAAACGACCTGCAAAATATCCTCCTCGCCGACGACGACGCGTTTGTCTTCGCGGCTGGAGCGCCAGGCAGCGAGAACGGCGTCGAGTTTTTCCTTGGCGTGCTTCTCCTTGTCGCGCATGGCGGCGGCGCCTTCAAAATCCTGGTCCTTGATCGCGCGCTCCTTTTGGGACTTGATGCTTTCGATCTCGGCTTCCAGGCCCTTGACTTCAGGCGGGCGGGTCATGGTGCCGATGCGGGCGCGGGAACCGGCTTCGTCCATCACATCAATGGCCTTGTCCGGCAAATAACGGTCGGTGATGTAGCGGTCGGCCATTTTGACGGCGGCTTCGATGGCCTGGTCGGTGATTTCGGCCTTGTGATGCTCTTCGTATTTTGGGCGAAGCCCCTTCAAAATGAGCAGGGCTTCATCCACCGACGGGGCCTCGACCTTGACGACCTGGAAGCGGCGTTCGAGGGCGGCGTCTTTTTCGATGTATTTCCGGTATTCGTTCATGGTCGTGGCGCCGATGCACTGCATTTCGCCGCGGCTGAGGGCCGGTTTGATGATGTTGGAGGCGTCCATGGTGCCTTCGGCGGAGCCGGCGCCGACGATAGTGTGCAACTCATCAATGAAAAGAACGATATTCTTGGCGCGCCGGATTTCATCCATGACGGCTTTGATGCGCTCCTCGAACTGGCCGCGGTATTTGGTGCCGGCCACCATGAGGGCGAGGTCCAGGGTGATGACCCGTTTTTCGCGAAGGATTTCGGGGACGTTGCCGCGGGCGATTTCCTGGGCCAGGCCCTCGACAATAGCGGTTTTGCCCACGCCGGCCTCGCCCAGGAGGACCGGGTTGTTCTTGGTGCGGCGGCAGAGAATCTGGATGACGCGCTCGATTTCGCCCTGGCGTCCGATGACCGGGTCCATTTCGCCCTTGCGCGCGATTTCGGTGAGGTCGCGGCCAAACGCCTTCAAGGCGGGTGTTTTGACTTCGCCCTTTTTGTCCGGCGTTTTCTCCGTCGCCGGATCGGGGCCGCCGCCGGCTTGGGGGTCGTCGCCCGAGGCGAAATTAGGGTCCAATTCCTTCAAAATCTCCTGCCGCGTTTGCTCGATGTCCACGTCCAGGTCTTTGAGGACCCGCGCGGCCACTCCATCGCCTTCGCGCAAGAGTCCCAGGAGAATGTGTTCGGTGCCGACGTAAGTGTGGTTGAGGTTCTTGGCCTCCTTGGCGGCGAGGGCGAGGACTTTCTTGACACGCGGGGTATAGGGGATGTTCCCGATCATCTTCTGGTCCGGTCCGGTGCCGACGGCCTTCTCGACGGCCATGCGGACGGTCTCCAGGTCCAGGCCGAGTTTTTGGAGGACGTTGACGGCGACGCCCTGCCCCAATTTGATCAGACCGAGGAGAAGGTGTTCGGTGCCGATGAAGTTGTGGTTGAACCGGTCGGCTTCCTTGCGTGCCAGCGCGAGCACTTGTTGGGCGCGCGGCGTGAAATTATTTGTGGCTTCATCACTCATGCTTCAATATGCCTCTATTAGTTTCGCTTGTCCAGCGGGCCGGCGTCGGGGCCGGGTAATTTGGGGTTGGGCCGTCCGACTTGGAGCAATCGTTCGCGCATCATGTCGGCGCGGAGCACGTCCCGTTCCTCGGCGGCGAGTTTGCCGGTAAATTGTTTTTGCAAGTGGGCCGGCTGGGTGACGACAAACAGCTCGTCAATCAGCGCCCGGTCCGCCTCCGGGAACAGGTCCAGGTCAACCCCCAGGCGCATGAGGGAAAGAAGGTTCATGGTTTCCTTGGAGGAGATGATATGGGTGTTGGCCAAAATGCCGTAGGCACGCCCGATATGGTTGAACACCATTTTGGGCCTTTTCTCCAGCAACGAGGCGCGGGCGTTTTCCTCGCGCTCGATGATTTGCTGGAGGACTTTGTTGAGGCGGTCCACGATTTCGGTTTCCAGCTCGCCGAGGGTCATTTGATTGGAGACCTGGAAAACATTGCCCAGGGCCTCGGTGCCTTCGCCATAGAGGCCGCGCACAGCCAGTCCCAGTTTGTTGACGGTGGAAATGGTCTGGTTGATCTGCTCGGCCAGAACCAGGCCGGGGAGATGCAACATGGCGCTGACGCGGATGCCGGTGCCCAGGTTGGTCGGGCAGGCGGTCAGGTAGCCCAACTCCGGGCTGAAAGCGTAATCGAGCTTGGTTTCCAGTTCGGTATCCACCAGGTCAATGGCGAGCCAGGCCTGTTTGAGTTGGAGGCCGGGGCGAAGGGCCTGCATGCGCAAATGGTCCTCTTCATTGATCATGACGCAGAGGGATTCCTCCTTGTTGAGAACCAGTCCGCTGCCCGCGCCCTTGACTTGATGCTCCCGGCTGATGAGATGGCGCTCGACCAGGATCATTTTGTCCAGCGGCCCCAGGTTATCCATCGTCTCGGAAAAGGCGCCGGCCAATTGCGGCAGGCTTTCCACCGCCGGCCGGATGACTTCCAAAGTCTTGATTCGCTCGGCCTTTTTCGCCCAGCCGGGAAAGGCCACGCCGCGCAAATTGCGGGCCAGGCGGACGCGGCTGGAAAGAACAATGCGGTCATGCGGCCCGGCGCGGCGGGCGGTTTCAACCGGGGATCTGAGGAATTCCTGGATGGTCATGGCTTTAATCCCGGCGTGAAGTGCTCCATTTGGTCGCGGGTGTTGCGGATTTCATCGCGCAAACTGGCCGCCTGCTCGAAATCCTCGTCGTTGACGGCGCGGTCGAGTTTTTTTTGCAACTGCTTGAGGCGGTCGGCCAGATCGCGGCCTTGTCTGAGGGAATGGGGAGTTTTGCCGACATGGCGTGTGCCTTTGTGCATGGTCTTGAGGAGGCTTTCCAACCCCTCGGCGAACGTGGCATAGCACTGTGAGCACCCCAGCCGCCCGGCTTTCTTGAAATCCGCCTGGGTAAAGCCGCAAGCGGGGCATTTGATCTCCTCTCCGTCGCCGGCCGGGGCCATATCGTGGGACGCCCCCAACCCGAGCAACAAGTCCGCGATGGCAAAGCCGGCGGTGTCGTTAATGCCCTTGTGCCTGGCACACTCCTCGCACAGATCCACCTTCTTGATCTTGTCATCAACAATCTGGGTCAGGTGGACCTGGGCGGCGTTCTGTTTGCAAATCATGCAGAGCATACAAATCAATTTCGAGATTGGAACGGCTCACCGATACTCTCTCGCCACATCATAATTGACCGCGTAACCAATATCAAGTCTTGCCTCTGCCGAAGGGTGCAGGACAGAATTCTCTGACTTCCCGGCAGGGCAGAGCTGCCGCTCTGCCCTGAATTCTTGGGTGGCGCAGCAGCGCCGCTCTACCGAATAGGCGAAGAATTCTGTCCTGCGCCCTCGGCCCAAAGCCCGGCCGGACCGGCCTGGAATTGGCGGCACTCCTACTGATATATCGGCTCCCCGGAGCTTTTCGTTAAGGCTTGGTATTGCGCGATGAACTGGAGCGTCACCGGGCCTGGCTTGCCGTCGCCGATGATCCGGCCGTCTATCTGGACGGCCGCGATAATTTCCGCCCCGGTGCCGGTCAGAAAACACTCGTCGGCGTTGAACAGGTCGTAGCGGGTCAAATTCGGCTCGCTCGCCGGCATCCCGTTTTCGCGCGCCATCTCCAGCACCACCCCGCGGGTGATGCCGTGCAAGGCCCCCGCCGAAAGGGGCGGGGTGAAAAGCTGGCCTCCTTTGACAATGAAGAGGTTGTCCCCGGTGCATTCGGCCACAAACCCGTGGGCATTGAGCATGATGGCTTCCTCGCACCCGCCGTTCTGGGCCTCGATTTTAGCCAGGATATTATTGAGGTAATTGAGGGACTTGATGGCCGGATTGACGGCGCTGTGCAGATTGCGGGTGGTTGGCACGGTGATGATCCTCAGGCCCCGCTGGTAAAGTTCGGCCGGATAAAGCTGGATTTTGCCCGCAATGATGATGACCGAAGGCTTTTTGCAGTGGGCGGGATTAAGACCCAGCGAGCCAACCCCGCGCGTGACCACCAGGCGGACGTAGCCGTCCCGCACCCGGTTGCGGCGGCAGGCGGCCAGCACGGCCTGCGCGACCTCCTGGCGCGTCATCGGGATGGCCAGCAGGATCGCCTTGGCCGAGCAAAAAAGGCGGTCAATGTGTTCGGACAATTTGAAGACGCGGCCGTTGTAGCAACGGATGCCCTCGAAAACCCCGTCGCCGTAGAGCAATCCATGGTCCAGCACGGAAACGCGGGCGTTTTTCTCGTCGTAGTATTTTCCGTCAATGTAAATCTTCATGGCATCAGGGGTCCAACCTAGGGCAATCCATGCGCAATTCAAAGCGCAAAAAGGCGCAAAGTTCAATCCGGCCGGCCCGGAGGCTGGGCGGCGAGTTTGGCCCGCGTCGCCTGGATGTCCTTTTCGACGGCGTCCGGGAATGGGGAAACGGCCTTGAGCGCTTCCAGATCCGGGAGCAATTGTTTGAGATCATTCTGCTCCTCATCGGCGCGGACCAATCCATCCAGGATTTCCACGCGGGCCTTGGGGGAGGGTTTCAGGCCGGCGCCGTCCTGCTTTTTCCACTTGTCCAGCGCCAGCTCGAACAAATTGCGGGCCATGCGGGGATTCTTTCTGTTGTAGTCGAAAACGTAGCCCAGTTCAATGTAGATCTCGAAGCTGTCGGGGTTGGCCCGCAGCCCTTCCCGGAGGAATTGTTCGGCTTCGTCCGGCTGGTTGAGCGTCCCGCGCAACCAATAAGAGGCGGTCAAATAAGTTTGAATGCGATGGGGATCCAGGTCGGCGGAAAGGCGGAGCCAGGGAAGGATCTCGGCCACCTTGCCGTTGGCCAGATGCGTATGCTGCGTCGGCATGAAGTGCCGGCCAAAACGCTCCACCCAATCCCGCGGCGGGCCGAGGAAGCCCCCGCCCTCGTCTTTTTCAGGGCGGCGCCCGCTGGCCGGCGCGGCGCCCGGCGTCTCGGCCTCTTCCTTGGAGTTGACATCCAGGGTCTCCTCGGCTTCCGGCGTGTCGAATATGGTCGGGTAATAGCCACTGTGAAAATAGACATCGGCCTCCACGAAGAATTGATTGGCGAAAAGGCGGCGGCTGTCCCCCATCAGCGCCGCCACAAAGCCCGTGCCATCGTCGGCCCGGGCGCGCAACGCCTGCAGGCGCGGGTCCAAAAATGTGGCCAGCGTGAAACCGCCGACGAAAACCAGTGTCAGGACGAGCTGGATCATACCGTGAGCGCCTTGTGGCGGAAGATCATCCATGCCGCCAACAGAAGGAATCCTGTGTAGAGCGCGCCGTAGAGGGTTGCGCCGGACATGGTTACCCAGTCAATCCCGTTCCAGTCGTTCACCAACAGGTTGTGGATGTCGTACCATTCCAAGTGAGGGATGGCGAAATAAAGGGCATAAACAATGTCGCCGCCGATGCCTCTCAGGCCGTCGGCCACGCGATTAAGATACCGGCCCACGTAGAGAATGCCCACGACGACGATGAGGCAGATGGTCGCATTGGAGGACTGGGCGGTGAAGACCACCGACCCCAGCAGCACCAGGGCCACCACCACGGCCAAAAAAACCGCGTGGAGCCAGACCGCCTGAAAAAAGATCATGCCCGGCCAGGCCTGCTCGCGCGAGGCGGTGATGATGCCGAAGAAAGAGTAGAACACCACCAGGGTGATGACACAGGCCAGCCAGCACCCCGCGAACTTGCCCGCGACCAATTCCCAGCGGCGCACCGGTTTGGCCAGCAATGGAAAAATGGTGCGGCTCTCCCGTTCCGCCGGTATTTGCCGCGCCGCCGTCGTCACGGCGATGACCAGCGTGGAAATCCAGATGAGCACCAGGCAGATTTCCTTGAGAAAGCGGACAATGCCCGCATTGTCAAAAAAACGCATGGCGCCCAGCAGGAGCGTGATCAGCGCCGTCATGACGAAGAGCACGTAGAAATCCTTGCGCCGGTACATCTCCTTGATCACCACTCCGGCCAGTGCCATGACGTTGTTCATATCAAGACTCCGCCTGGACGCCGATGATTTTGAGAAAAATCTGTTCCAGATGACATTGGTATTGTTGGGTTAAATCGCCCACCTTCCCCTCAACCAGCAGGCGGCCTTCGTGCAAAATGGCGACCCGGTCGCAGACGGTTTCCACTTCCCCCAGCTCATGCGAAGAGAAGAAGACCGTTTTGCCCTGCTTCTTCAAATGCTGGATGATCTGGCGCACCTTCATGCGGCCCACCGGATCCAATCCGCTCGTCGGCTCGTCCAAAATCAGCAGATCGGGATCATTGATCAGCGCCTGGGCCAGGCCGACGCGCTGCTGCATGCCCTTGGAATAGGTCTTGATGAGTTGTTTGCGCGCCGCCTCCAGGTCCACCAGTTTGAGCACGGCGTCAATCCGCCGCTCCCGCTCCGCGTGGGGTATGCGAAAAATGCGCGCATAAAAACGGAGCAGCTCCTCGGTGCTGAGAAACTTGTAATAATAAGTCAGTTCCGGCAGGTAGCCGATCCGCTGCCGGGCGATGGACCGCCGCGCATCCACGCCATAAATCCAGGCCGACCCGCCATAGGCATTGATGAACCCCAGCAACACGTTCATCGTCGTCGTTTTCCCCGCGCCGTTGGGTCCCAGAAAACCAAAAACCTCCCCCGACTCCACCTTCAAATTCAAACCGTCCACGGCCAGCTTGGCGCGCCCGCCCAGTTCCCGGCTGGGGAATTCCACCCGCAAATCTCTGATTTCCAGGACCGTGTTCACCGGCACAACATACAAAGCAAACCCCGCCGTGACAAGCCTATTGTCCGGCCTTCAATCTGAAATATGACGCCATATTTCCTTGACCGGCTCGACGTCGTAATTGGCGGGGAGATGCGTCCCGTAGGCGGCGTACGCGTAATAAACGGTGAGCCGCCCCAGCTCGTAGCCAATCTCCGGATGCTTCGCGCCCAGATCGGCGCAGAACTCGCGGGCCGTCTGCTGGGGTGGAAACTCGATGCCGCGTTCCCTGGCCCACGCCTGCACGGCTTCGTAGGTGTACACTATCACCTGTTCCGGCGGCCACGCGCGGCCGGCTCCGGTGGCGAAGGGGTTCTGGTAATTGGCGAAAGGGCGGATGGGCGCGGCGCCGGGCGCAAGAAGGGGTTTCGGCTTTCTTGCCCCGGCGGTTCCTGAACGTCCCGCCAGGAGCGCCTTGACCGCTTGGATGAAGGCCCTGATGGCTTGAAGGATCAATTGCAGGTGGCGCGCCAGCCACCAGGCGAAAAGAAGCGTCAGCGCCACGATGAACAAAGTCCGGAGCAGATTGTGGAAATCGCCGGCGGGGGAGGCAGGCAGCGCCGGCGCGGGATTTTGCGGCGGGACTGGCGCCAGCCCGCCGGGCGGCGGCGCGGCGCCGGCGTCCGGCGGCGGTGGCGGCGGGATGGCCCCGGCCGCGCCGGAATTTTCCGAGCCGCCCGTCTGGTTCCCGGCGCGGCCATTTGCCTTGCCGTGGGGGTTGTATTGGACGGCGTAATCGCTGGCGCGGCGCAATTGGGCGTCCACGGCCGCGGCGGCGGTTTTCCAGGTGTAATCGGAGCCTGGCCTGGGCAGCAGGAGCGCCAGGACAAGGACCGTCAGGATCATCCCTCCCCCGAATCGAAGCCAGCCCAGGGATATGGCACGGGGCATGTTAAGGCAACGCTGGCGCAAGTAACGGCGGAGGCCCAAAAAGCTGGTGGTCAGGAACAGGCCCAGCGCGGCGGCCAGGTAACCCATCATGAAGACAAATCCCAGCCGGCGCGAAGCGGTGTCGCCCGGCGCCAGCAGCATCTGGCCCAGGCCGAACAACGGCAGCGCGGCGGCGGAAAAATAAATGATCCAAAGTCCGGGCGGCTGCGGCTTGGCGGCTTTGAAGAAATAGGTTCCGAGGCGGGCGCGCCTTTCTGCGGCTTTTTCGGCGGCGGTCATAGGGGTTTTCTTTCCGGCGGCGCTTTTTCGGCGCAGGAAATCGGGCAGCGTTTCCATCAGGCCCCGGCCCGAGGCGTCTTCCTCGTCGTCCACGTAAGTGCAGTTCCAGGTGAGTTTGTGGGCGCACCACCAGACCACGCCGAGCAGGAGGATGCCGAACAAGAAGGCGGGGTTGGTCCGCATGAGGTAGATGGAGGTGGCGGCCGCCAGGCCCAGACCGAACAAGGCCGACCGCTGGGTTCCTTCCTCGATGCCAATCCGGCCGACCAGCACAATACCGATCACGAACCAGAACATCACCCAGCGCAGGCTCCCGGCCATTTTGCCGTGATAAAAGACCTGGATCAGAAAAAAGACCAGGCTGCCCACCAGCAGCATGATCAAAACGGGGCTCAGGCAGCTTACCATGTAATCGGCGATGGTCTTTTGCGGTTTCATGGCCTGCGCAATTATTTGACGATGGCCTCGGCGCAGAGGCCGGAGACCGATTGCTCCGAGGTCACCATGCGGAAATCCACATTGTGCGCCAACAGCATCTCCGCCCAATCGGGGGGTTGCGACCACAGCGGAACATCCTCCCCGGCGAAACTGACCATGACCGCGGTCACCAAAAAACCGCGGCGCACCAGGCCGCCCAGCGCGGCGGCCGTCTCCGGCGTTACTTGGCTCAACACCGCGACCACCGTCGCGTCGCGCCTTATCTTCGACACGGTTTCCTCCACCAGGGCGTCGAATTCCAGGCCGTCGGTCACCTCCAGGCGGGCCAGGGTTTCCAAAATCCGCGTGAAACGCTCGGCGCCGCGTCCGTTCTCCACAATCACCGGACGGAGACGGTCGTTGCGGCCCGTGTCCGCGGCCTCCTTGTGGGCGTCGCTGCGCGCGCCGAACTCGGCCTGCCAGCCCTCGGCGCGAATCCGGTCGGCGGCGTCGCGTCCGTTGCTGATGAAACCGATCTGCTGGCCCATGAGGCAAACAGCGTTGGCAATGGAGGCGACCGTGACGATGGCCAGTTCCGCCGCGGCAACCGTCGCGGCGCCGGCAAAGCTCTTGAGGTGGAAATCGAGCAGGAAGGTCGCGCCCGCCACGCGTGAACTTTCATAAATCCGGCTGTGCAGCACGCCGGTCCGCGCCGTGGCCCGCCAGTGGATGCGGTTCATGGCGTCGCCTTGCTGATAGGGACGAACGCCCGCGACGCGGGTCGGGTCCTCGAACAGACGATGCGCCAAACGAATTTCTCCAATCGGCCGCCGCGATGCCAGGCTGTAACCTTCCAGGGGCAGCACTTTGGGCGGAACCAAAACATAATGGGGGCCGGCCAGGACCCGGAAACGGCGGTGGAGGCCGAAGACATCCCCGGTTTCCAAACACAACGGGCCGAGTTGATGAAAGCCGCGCATGAGAAACGACACTTTGTAGTGGAGATGGAAGGTCTCGCCGGGCTGGAGACGCACCAGAACCAGGCGCGCTCCCTCGGCCTTGATGCGTTGGGGAACCTGCAGCAGGGCGTCGCGCGCAAGCGAATCTTCCACCAACAGCCAGGGAATGGCCAGCCGCCCGTGGTTTTCGATTTCAACCGTCATGTCGGCCGCCTGGCCGATCTCCAGGGCATCCTGGGCGCAGAACCGCGTGGCAAAGACATTTTCCATCCAGGCGCGTGTGAAGAACCGGCTCAACATCAAGCTCCCCAGCAGGACATACATCGCGAAGACCAGCAGACTGAGTTTGAGCCACAGCCCGGCCAGCAGGAGCAGGATGGCGGCCAGTATCCAGTTCATCCGGCGCCGCCGCCCGGATGCACCTGGGGCACCGGAATGGTGTTGAGGATTTCCGCCACGATGCCCGCCACCGTCTTCTTGCGCAGCCGGCTTTCCGGGCGGAGAATGAGCCGGTGGCCGAGGACATGCGGGGCGATTTGCTTGACATCATCCGGCATCACAAAATCAAAACTCTGGATCGCCGCCAGGGCTTGCGCGCAACGAAACAGCGCCATCGAAGCCCGCGGGCTGCCGCCCAGCGCCAGGTCGAAATGCTCGCGCGTGGCCTGGATGATCTGCACGATGTAACGGCTGACCTTCTCGTCCACATGCACCTCGCGCACCGATTGCTGGGCCGCCATCACCTCCTCCGCCCCCGCCACCGCCTGCAACGAGTCAATGGGATGCTGCAATTGCAGGCGCTGCAACATGGCGGTTTCCTGGTCGAATTGGGGATAGCCCAGGCTCAGGCGCGCCACAAAACGATCCAGTTGCGCCTCCGGCAGCGGGAAAGTGCCCTCGTGGTCAATCGGATTCTGCGTGGCGATCAAAAAGAACGGCGGCGCCAATGGGTAATTGGTTCCGTCGGCGGTGACTTTGCGCTCGCCCATCGCTTCCAGCAGGGCGGCCTGGGCGCGCGGCGTGGCGCGGTTGATTTCGTCGGCCAGGACCAGTTGCGCGAAGACCGGTCCGGGACGGAACTCGAATTCGGCCGTCTTGGGGTTGAAGATGGAACTGCCGGTGATGTCGTTGGGCAGCAGATCGGGCGTGCATTGGATGCGTTTGAAAGAGCAGCCGACACTGGCGGCCAGCGCCCGCGCCAGCATCGTCTTGGCCACGCCCGGCACGTCCTCCAGGAGCAGATGGCCCTCCGCCAGATAGGCCATCAACGTCAAGACAATTTCCGCGCGCTTGCCGATGACCACTTTTTCGATGTTGCCGATGATGCGCCCGGCCAGCGGGGCGACGGGCGAGTTCCCCGGTTCCCGCTCCGACGCGCCGCGAAAGGCGGATTTGGGGATGCGATAGGCGGGCGTCTCCGGATGGTCGAGCGTGGTTTTGGCGCGGCAGTTCGGGCAGACGACCTCCCGGCCCGACATTTCGTTGGGAAACTCAATGTGTTGTCCGCAAGCGGCGCAAATAGTCTTTGCCATGATGGGTGCTCCTCTTGTTTGCCCATGAAGATGGCCCCGCATGGCGCCGTGTCAAGGCAAATGCCACGAACATCAGGGTGCTTCTGTCCAACCGAGACGCAAGCCTTTCCGATCACTTGCTCTCCACCGGGAAACCGACAACCCCCGTCCCTGCCAGCTTGTTCAATAGGGCCTGCTTCTCCCCGGAGGTGACCGCCCTGTTCACGACGATTACGTAATCATCTCCCGATTTGGCCGTGCGCAATGCGGCGAGTCCGGCAAGATCCAGGGCCTTGATGGCCTGGGTGGCTTGGCCTGTAATGCCTGGCGCCTCATCACCACGAGAACCGCCGCCAGCGATAGTGCTGGCAATATCCCTGTTCATGCTGAAGGTGGGGTTGCTGCCGCCTTCAAGAAGCTGCCACTTGATTCTTTTCCCCCCCACGGCGGCGGCGTCATTCACCAGCACGGGTTCATAAACCCACAATTCGGCGAAGTCCTGAATGCTTTTGTCCTCCGCTCGCGGCACGTTCCTGGCGATGGCCGCCGTGCCGCCGCCGATGGCAGGCACTCCATATATCGAACTCACGAAGCTGGCGGCGGATTCCAGGACTCCGCTGGCGGCGGTTCCATACGCGGATGCGGTTTCAGCCGTGGAACTGTCATGAAAATACACCGGCCCCGGCCCGGTGAACATCCATCCATTGACCATATTCAGAGTCGCGCGCATTTCGCCCACACCACCCTTGACTCGCAAACCGTATTTCTGGGTCAAATCCGGCAAATAAAGAATTTGGTAGGTGTAAAAGGTTTCCGGCATCAACCCGTCCGGGATTGAGGCCGGGGGAACAACCGCGATGGAGGCGGGTCCAAGAACCTGGCTGCGCAGGGGCGGCCCGGCTTGGGGATTGGCCGTTTTGTTGGTGCTTGCGCCGTTTCCAGCCACGCTGCCGGTGGCGCCTCCGGCCCCGCCGCCGGTGGCGGCTGCCGCCGCGCCGCCCCTGCCGCCTCCGCCTGCCGCGGTGTTGGTGGCGCCGGCTCCCCTGCCTCCGCCCGCGTTTGTGTTTCCAGCCCCGGCTGGCGCGGCCTGCTTTGCCGCCGAGTCAAACTCGTTGGGGATCGGGGCTGTCTGTGTCAGGCCGACTGTCGGCGTTGGCATGTAACGGATGTTTTTGGAAACGACCAGGTAGGGCTTGGGCAAATAGTAGGGCACACCCTCCGGTTCGTTTGGATCCGTCAGATTCACGGCGGTGATGCCGGGATGCTCGCACCCGGACAGGAGCGGGATAAGAATGAACAGGCTGAGTGCCTGCATAGATTTGATTTTCATAATCTTGGCATTGGCTTTTCGTGCTTCTTCCCAAATTCCCCGACGGCCATATACACCACCCGGTTGGGCATCGCAATTTCTTTTGCGCCTGTGTCTTTTGCGCGCAAATGGGCGCGCAAATCCATGCTTGGCAATCGCGGGGCGGCTTGATGCCCTTGTAAGCAATCTGCATGGCAAAAGAGAACACCCACAACATGGCAATGGCGGCGGGTTGGACTTTGAAGCGCAGCTTTGGGCCGCCGCCGACAAAATGCGGGGGCACATGGACGCCTCGAAATATGTGTGGGATTAGGCCGCCCTTTCAGGGCTTGGTTGTGGTTATGGGATGTATTCCCAGGGCGTTGCCCTGGGCTGGATTGGATCGCCCCCTTGGGGCTGACGAATCCCGCACCCTCGCCGCGTTGCGGGACGCGCTGCTTGGGGCTGGCGAATCCCGCACCCTCGCCGCGCTGCGGGACGCGCTGCTGCCGACGCTGCTGTCGGGCGAGTTGCGCGTGCCGGTGGCCGCCGGCAAACTCGCGGAGGCCGCCTAATGAGCGCATTTTTGCCAGCGCCAACGGCGCGTTTCAATGCCAGCCCAGGGCAACGCCCTGGGAACCAAACACAATATAGTCACCCAGCCCTGAAAGGGCGATTCAAACCATGCCACAATCCCTCGCCCGCCTTCACGTCCACCTGGTTTGCAGCACCAAGAACCGGGAAACAATTCTGCATGATGCCGTCAGTGAATCCAATGTTGGCGCGGTGCGGGAACACATCGCCAGCCAGCAGGAACATCATCGGAAAAGATCATTTCAGGAGGAATACCGGCTGTTCCTCGAACGGCATGGCGTGGTTTTTGATGAGCGGTATGTGTGGGATTAGACCGCCCTTTCAGGGCTTGGTTGTGTTTATGGGATGTATCCCCAGGGCGTTGCCCTGGGCTGGATTGGATCGCCCCCTTGGGGCTGACGAATCCCGCACCTTGGCCGCGCTGCGCGA
>Ga0182027_10009867_pt1 | contig 13646 bp, 8 predicted proteins | sample 712E1DmetaG_FD_121300 | JGI IMG/M metagenome (GOLD analysis project Ga0182027, IMG submission 121300) | Permafrost microbial communities from Stordalen Mire, Sweden - 712E1D metaG (Illumina Assembly) | ecosystem: Environmental > Terrestrial > Soil > Wetlands > Permafrost | place: Sweden...
GATGCGGCAGCTTGGCGTGACGCTGCAAATGGTCATGGACGCCGTGCGCCAGAGTAATCTCAACGTCGGCGGCAAAGTCATCGAGGAAAACGGAATGGAATTCGTCGTGCGCGGTATCGGGCTGGTGAATTCCAGCGCGGATTTGGAAAACATCGTTTTGCAACTGAACAACGGCACGCCGGTTTATCTGAAGGACGTGGCGCGCATCCAGATGGGCGGCGATTTCCGGCGCGGCGCGCTGGACGTGGATGGACGGGAAGTCGTCGGCGGTGTCGTCGTGATGCGCACCGGCGAAAACGCGATGGCCGTCATCAACGCCGTGAAGCAAAAAATCGCGCAGATTTCGCCGAGCCTGCCGCCCGGCGTCAGCATCAAGCCGTTTTACGACCGCAGCGAATTGATCGCGCGGACGATTGATACGCTTAAACATTCGCTGACCGAGGAAATCATCCTTGTCACGCTCACCGTCATCATTTTTCTCGGGCACTGGCGCAGCATCCTCATCGTCGCCTTGCCGCTGCCGCTCTCGATTCTGGTTTCGTTCATTCTGATGAATTACTTCGGCATTTCATCGAACATCATGTCGCTTTCCGGCATCGCCATCGCCATCGGCGTGCTTGTGGACGCGGGCATTGTGATGACCGAAAACGTCGTCCGCCATGCCGAACAGGCTGAAAAGGAAAAGGGCCGCCGGCTCAACGGGCCGGAAATTCTGGAAGTGACGCTCACAGCCGCCCGACAGGTTGGCCGGCCAATTTTCTTTGCGATGTTGATTATCATCCTCGCCTTCGTGCCGGTTTTCGCATTGAGCGGGCAGGAAGGAAAATTGTTTCGTCCACTGGCATTCACGAAGACCTTCGCGATGGCCGGCTCGACATTGCTGGCGGTGACACTCGTGCCCGCGCTGTGTGCCATGCTTATCCGCGGGCCGTTTCAGGCTGAAGGGAAAAACCTGCTGATGCGCTTTTTGCTGGCCATTTACGATCCGATCTTGGCTTGGGCGCTGCGGTTCCGTAAAACAGTTCTGGGGCTGGCGCTGATGGCGTTGGTGGCGGCATTGATTCTGGCTTTTGGTGTGCCGTCGAAAATTATCTCTCAACTTTCAACCTTCAACCCTCAACTGGCGGCGAAGCTGCCGCGTGGCATGGGCAGTGAATTCATGCCGCCGTTGAACGAAGGCAGTCTGCTGTTCATGCCGGTGCTGCTACCGGACGTGTCGCTCACGGAAGTCAAACGCATCATGGCGTGGCAGGATCAGGTCATCAGGCAAACACCCGAAGTCGAATCCGTTGCCGGCAAGCTGGGCCGCGCCGAGACCGCCACCGATCCCGCGCCGGTGCAGATGATTGAAACCACCATCATGCTCAAACCGAAGTCGGAATGGCGTCCGGGCATGACGGAACAAAAACTCATCGCCGAGCTGGCCGAAAAGCTTTCGCAAGTGCCCGGTTATGTCCCCGGCTTTTTGCAGCCGATCCAAAACCGGATTTTGATGATCAGCACCGGCATCCGCGCGCAGGTCGGCATCAAAATTCTCGGTGATAATCTGGATGCGCTCCAACAAAAGGCCTTCGAAGTCGAGCGTGTCGTTCGCGGAATTCCCGGCGCCGTTGGCGTGGCGGCCTCGCGGATGCAGGGCAAACCGTATCTGAATATCGAGTTGAACCATTTCGCGATGGCGCACTACGGTTTGCGCGCGCAGGACGTGCTCGACGTCGTCCAATCCGGGTTGGGTGGCGAAAATGTCAGCACTGCCATTGCCGGACGCGAACGGATTCCCATCCAGGTCCGATTGCAACGCGACGAACGCGATGATATTGAACGTCTCGGCGACGTGCTGGTGGCCACGCCATACGGAAAATTCGTGCAACTCGGCCAGGTCACGACCATTCACCATGTCATCGGTCCGGACGAAATTGACAGCGAGAACGGCCGGTTGCGCGTCTTCGTGCAGGCCAATGTGGAGGGCCGCGACCTCGGCGGTTTTGTGCAGGAATCGCAGACGCGCGTCGCCCGTGAAATCCAATTGCCACCGGGCATGACGATTGATTGGAGCGGCCAGTACGAAAACCAGATTCGCGCCGGGCGCACCCTGCGGATCATCGTGCCGGTGGCGCTGTTCATCATTTTCCTGCTGCTGTACATCGTTTATCACAGCTTCAAGGAGGCGGCGCACGTGATTTTGGCCGTGCCATTCGCATTGACCGGCGGTGTTTTTCTCCAATGGCTGCTGGGCTACAACTTCAGCGTGGCCGTGTGGGTGGGTTACATCGCGCTGTTCGGCACGGCGATTCAGACCGGCGTGGTGATGGTGATTTATTTGCAGGAAGCGGTGGAAAAGAAACGCGCGCAATGCGGCGCGGCATTCAACCACGGCGATTTGCTGCAGGCGGTGAAGGACGGCGCGCGACTGCGGCTGCGCCCGAAAGTGATGACGGTGGTGACCATTGTCGCGAGCCTGCTGCCCATCATGTGGAGCGTGCGGCCGGGTTCGGAAGTCATGCGCCCGCTGGCCGCGCCCATCATCGGCGGCATGGCGAGCAGCCTCGCGTGCATTTTGATTATCACGCCCGTGATTTTCGCGTGGTTACGGGAACGGGAAATGAAAACAAAATAATCCGCGAATTTCGAGAATTCACGCGAATGTTTTGTGTAGCACCCGCCTCCGGCGGGTTCAATTCGGCGTCTCGCCGAATTTGTGTGGTGAGTTATGTTTGGAAACGGTTTCGGGCGGGACGCCCGAAACAACCCGCGAGACGCGGGTGCTACCAACAGGATTCCGACCGTTCACAGCCACTATTTCAGCATATCTGCCAGCCGGGTGCTCTTGATTCCCAACGTTGCATTTCTTCCGGATTTGAATCCGTTTTTATCCGTGTGAATCTGTGTTCATCCGTGGTTAAAATTCTCGGTTTACCTTTTCGATTTCCTGCCGAGTTGCTTTTCCAATGCCGCAACGCGCTTGAGTAGTTCCGGCAAGAGTTGAATGGCAATCATTTGACGCTTGGATTGTCTGTCTGGGCATGCGGGTATCCCCAGCCATTTCCCGCCATCGGGGATGTCGTGCATCACGCCGGACTTCGCCGCGATGATGACTTGGTTTCCAATTTTTAAATGTCCCGAAATACCGGCTTGGCCGGCCAGCACAACGTAATTGCCCAGCTTGGAACTGCCCGCAATACCCGATTGCGCGACAAGCAGACAACCTTCGCCAACTTCGACGTTGTGTGCGACTTGCACGAGGTTATCAATCTTTGTGCCTTTACCGATGACCGTCGAGCCGAGCGCGCCGCGGTCAACGGTCACGCCTGCGCCAATCTCCACGTCGTCCCCGATGAGTATATTTCCAATTTGCGGCACTTTGAGGTGAATACCCTTGTCTTGCACGTAACCGAAGCCATCCGAACCAATCACCGTGTTGGCATGGATGCGGACGCGCTGGCCGATTTCCGTGCGCGGATAAATGGTGACGCCGGGAAACAAATTTACGTCGTTGCCAATTTTGGAATCGTCGCCAACAACATCGCCAGCCTGCAAAACTGTTCGCGCGCCGATGCGTACGCGCTCGCCAACGACACAGTGCGGTCCGATGTGCGCGCTTGCGTCAACTTGCGCGCTTGCTGCGATGACAGCGGTCGGATGAATGCCTACGGCGAATTTTTGTTCCGGAAAAAACAATGCGAGCACCTTGGCGAACGCAATGCGCGCGTTGGGCACACGAATCAGAATTTTCTTCGCGGATTTGAAACGGTTGTCTGCGATAATGGCGGTCGCAGCGCTTTGTTCGGCACGGGCAAAATAGGCCTCATTTTCGGCGAACGTGAGGTCGCCGGCCTGCGCGTTTTCTGCGGGCGCAAAGTTTTTAAGGATGGCGGTTTTTTCTCCAACAACCTCACCACCAACATGTTTTGCGATTTCCGATGCTGTAAATGGCATATTTTTTCCGGGCGGTTGCCCTGTTGACTTGCTTGTCAGGACTCACTATAAAGGCAGGCGTATCCAGTTCAATCCCTACTTTGCATGGCAAAGACTTTGCGCGTCGGACTGATCGGGCACCGCTTCATGGGCAGGGCGCATTCCAATGCATGGCGGCAGGCTCCCCGTTTCTTCAATCTCAAGGCGAATGTCGAGCTGCACACCATTTGCGGACGCAACCCTTCCGGGGTGCAGTCAGCGCGCGCCCAACTTGGCTGGCAGCACGCCACGACGGATTGGCGCGAAATTGTCGAGTCTCCCCTGATTGACATCGTGGACATCAGCGTGCCGAATTATTTGCACGCGGAGATGGCCATCGCCGCCGCTAAAAACGGCAAACATATTCTGTGCGAGAAACCGCTTGCGATGAACGTCAAGCAGGCCGAGGCGATGCTGGCTGCCGCGCAAAAGGCGAAAGTCGTCCACATGGTCTGCCACAATTACCGGCGCATTCCGGCCATTGCACTGGCGAAGAAAATGATTGGTGAGGGCGCGCTCGGACGCATTTTCCACTTCCGCGCGCGTTATGCGCAGGACTGGCTGGCTGATCCGGAGTTTCCGATCAACTGGCGTTTGCAAAAGGAGACCAGCGGTAGCGGCGCGCATGGCGACATCAACTCGCACATCATTGATCTGGGGCGTTACCTGGTCGGCGAATTCAAGGAGGTTTGCGGATTGTCGCACACGTTCGTTGAGGAACGTCCTCTGGCGGAATCGCTGGCCAAAGGCGCGCGCAAAATGGGCAAGGTGAACGTGCCGGACACGTCAATATTTTTAGGGCGCATGGAAAACGGCGTGTTGGCGAATCTGGAAGCGACACGCTGTGCGCTCGGCCGGAAGAACCATATCGAAATCGAAATCAACGGCAGCAAAGGCTCGTTGTATTTTGATTTTGAGGACATGAACCGCCTGAAGTTTTTCAATGGCGACGATCCGGGGGACCGACGGGGTTTTCGGGACATTCTTGTGACAGAGCGTGGCGGTGTGCAGCCGTATGTTGGCAACTGGTGGCCACCCGGACACATCATTGGTTACGAACACACGTTCGTTCACACGGTTGCGGATTTTGTGAATGCCTGCGCCGAAAGAAAATCGGTGCAACCGACTTTTGAGGATGGTTTGAAAAATCAGCGTGTGCTCGCGGCAGTCGAGGAATCGGCCCAAACCGGCAAATGGGTGAAATTGAAATAATCTGACTTGCCAGTTTGAGCCGGGGGGATGGACAAACGCACCAGTCAATAACATTAACCCATTAAAAACCATCGTGAATGAAACCGGACTATGAAAACCGTAATCAAAGTCGAAGTGGAAGTGGCTGACGGGACAATGGAGCACCAATTAACCGGCGATAGGATTTTAACCAGCAGGGATATTTTCTCCGAAGTGAAGCATGATATGGAATCCTATTTCAAAGCCAGCGATGGCTGGCAGGCAACTGCGAAGCTCAAATTTTCCATACTCGCCGAATAATGGTGTTCCGTCGGTTTGGAACGGTGGTTTATTCAGTGCTCATGGCTATCGCAGGGTCGGTCATTCAAGGCGCTATTTCACCTTGAGCAGAATGCACCCGTGATGACACAGCCTTCACTCCAAGGGTTTCATTACCAGAACTTGATGTAGAACGTGACGATGGCGGCCACCACAATCAGGCTTAACACCACGTCCGTGGCATTCCAACTGGCTTTGGTGGCAGCCTTCTCCTCCGGAGTGGCGCCGTAGTAGGTATATTTGACCGTCTTCGGATCCGGCGCCTTGGTCAGGAGGCTGATGATGACCATCAGCGCGGCGGTGACCATGAACAGAGCCGGACAGTAGTACCATGGGTGAATGTTCCAAAAGTCGAACAGGAGGCCGAACTTGGCTTTGATGGGGGCGATGCCCGCGTTGTATTGGTCCAAGGTGATGGCGCCGTGATAGAGTTGCTCTTTGAGCTTGCTCACGGTCCCGGAGTCATTGCGCATGATGAGGTCGGCGGCGAGGCGGGCGAAGCCGCCGAACATACCCACCATGAAAGCCCACAGTGCCGCGGGGGCGGTGGCACGTTTCCAAAACACGCCCAGCGCGAACAGCACGGCAATGGCGGGCGAGAAATAGCCCTGCACGTCTTGGAGATATTGGTAAAGACTCAAGTGCAGACTCTTGATTACCAGAACCCAGCAGATGCCGATGAAGACAATCGCGGCCGTGGCGATGCGCCCCACAATCACTTCCGTCCGTCCGGAAGCTGTGGGATGCCATTCCCGGTAGAAATCCATGGTGAACAGCGTGGCGGAGGCATTGAATTTGGATCCCAGCGACGCCATGAGAGCGACAATCATGCCGCAGGCCACCATGCCTCTAAGGCCATGGGGCAGCAACTGGGCCACGAGTGAGGTGTAGGCCGCGTCACCGTTGGTGGTGAAACCGGCGGACGGGGTCTGGGTTAGTGCAAAAGCGACCATGCCCGGCACCAGGAAGATGAACACCGGCGTCAGCTTGAGGAAGCCGGCGAGGATGCAACCGCGACGGGACTCCTGCTGGTTTTTGCCGGCGAGCACGCGCTGGACGATATATTGGTCGGTACACCAGTACCAGAAGCCGATGATGGCCGAGGCGGGCAACACCGCCAGCCAGGGATAGTCGGGATCCTTGATGGAACGGATAAGGTGAATATTATTGCCGGCTGCGGTGAGGGTGGCTTTCCAGCCGTCAACAAGACTGCCGTGACCCAAGACATGAAGTCCCATGTAAAGGATGCAGGCGGAACCAAAAATGAGCACCGGCGCCTGAAGCACGGCGGTGTACATGATTACACGCATACCGCCAAAAATAGTGTAAAGGCCGGTGGTGAAAGCCAGCCCCAGCGCGATGGCCCAGAAGACATCCATCTTGACTCCGAAAATATTCACCGTGTCCACGTTCAAGAGCGTGCGGACCACGACATCACCGGCGAAGATGGTGGCGGCGATCTTGGTCAGCACCAGGCTGACTATTGTGAGCAGACTCAAGATATTGCGCGAGCCGCGGCTGAAGCGGAGTTCGAGGAATTCCGGCATGGTGAAGATTTTCATGCGGTCGTAGAGCGGCACAAAGGCCCAGCCGAGAATCAAGATGACCCAGCCTTGCATTTCCCAGTGGGCCATGGCCATGCCGGTGGCGAAGCCAATGCCAGCCAGAGCGACCAGGTGTTCGGAGCCGATGTTGGAGGAGAAGATTGAGGAACCGATCTGCAGCCAGTTGGCGTCGCGGCCGGACAGGAAGTAGTCCTTGCCAGATTCGTTCTTCTTCCGCATGGAATACCAGACGGTTGCGATCATGCCCAAGCCGAACAAGACGATTACGAGCCAGTCGAGGTTGTTGAACACCGTCCCGGTATTGGTTGCCGCCGCGACAGCGGCAACGGCATTGGTAACGGTATTATCCATAAGACAAACTCGCTGGTTGGATGGCTATGGTTGCACTGAGAACTTGTAAACGATGGTGTTGTGGTAGGTCTGGCCGGGCTTCAATTCCGCGCTTGGGAACTGCGGATGATTAGGGGAGTCCGGATAGTGCTGCGGCTCGAAGCAGAACCCGTTGCGGAGTTGATAGGCCTGACCGCCTTTGCCGGTGATAGAGCCGTCCAGGAAATTGCCGGTGTAGAATTGCACACCGGGTTCGGTGGACCAGACCTCCATAGCGCGCCCGGTGGTCGGCTCGGTCACACAGGCGACCAGGCCGTATTTCCCTGACGGTTTATTGACGACCCAGTTGTGGTCGTAACCGTGGCCGAACGTGAGTTGCTCGTCGTTGTCGTTGATGCGGGCGCCAATGGCCGTGGCGGTGCGGAAATCAAACGGCGTGCCCTCCACCGGCTTGAGTTCGCCGGTGGGAATCAGCGTGTTATCCACGGGAGTGAACCTGTCAGCGTTGATAAAAACCATGTGACCGAGGACGTTGCCTTTCCCGGCGAGATTGAAATAAGAATGCTGCGTCAGATTGCAGAGAGTATCCTTGTCGGTCGTAGCGGTGTAATCCACCTGCAGTCCATTGTCATCCGTCAGGGTATAAATGACGGTGACTTTCAGATTACCGGGGAACCCTTCCTCGCCGTCTTTGCTCAGGTAAGTCAATGCCAGTTGGGGTCCATCCTGACTGACGTCCGCCTTGGCGGCTGTCCACACCCTTTTGTCGAATCCGATCGGGCCGCTGTGCAGGTTATTGGGCGCATTATTGAGGGCCAGGGTGTATTCCTGGCCGTGAAGGGTGAATTTGCCCCTGGCGATGCGGTTGCCATAACGGCCAATGAGCGCGCCAAAGCAAGGGCTGTTGGTAATGTAACCATTCAAGTCGTCATAACCGAGTACGACGTCACCGAACTGACCGTTCTTGTCCGGCACCTTTAGCGACTGGACGATGCCGCCGTAGGTCATGATGCGCGCTTCCATTCCGTTGTAGTTGCGCAGGGTGTAAATTTCGACGGGCGTGCCATCTTGAGTTTGACCAAAGGGATCTTGGCTGACAGTTCCGATTGGTTTGGATGGAGTGACGCACCCGGTAAAACAAGCCGCTCCCAATACAGCCGATGCCAACATTACGAATCGCACAATGTTTTTCATATTTGGTTTTCGATTGATATTTGCCGACAAAACTTTACGTGGAATTCATTGATTCATTTCTGTCCGTAATGGGCTTTCGGCCCATGTTTGCGAAGAAAATGCTTATTCAACAGAACCGGCTGTATCGGTTTGATCTTTGGGTTGAGGCGCAACGTCTCGCTCGCCAACCGCGCAATAAATTCCAGCACCACCGCGTTGTTCACCGCTTCGTCAACATTTTTGTCCCACGTGAACGGTCCATGACCCGCCACCAATACTGCCGGATGTTCCAACGGATTTATTTTTTTGAACGTCTCAATAATGACACGGCCAGTGTTCGCTTCGTAATCGTTTTTGATCTCCCCCGGCGTGAGCAGGCGCGTGCAAGGCACATCGCCGCGCCAGTAATCCGCCTGGGTCGTGCCATAGGCGGGGATGCCTTTGCGCGCCTGCGCCCAAGCTGTCGCATAAAGGCTGTGCGTGTGAACAACGCCGCCGATTTCATGGAACGCACGATAAAGCACAAGATGCGTCGGTGTATCGGAACTCGGCTTAAGATTGCCTTCAACCACTTCGCCGGTTTTGAGTGAAACCACGACCATGTGTTGCGGCCTCATGCCGTTGTAGGAAACGCCCGACGGTTTGATGACAACCAAGCCGCGCTCATGGTCAATACCGCTGGCATTGCCCCAGGTTTGGATGACAAGCCCTTCCTTGACCAAATTCAAGTTGGCCTTGCAGACGGCGACTTTAAGTTTTTCAAGCATGGAAATCCGTCGCAAAAATCATTTCAATTCAAGTGCCACCACTGATTTTGGCGGCAGAGTCGCGGCAAATCCACCGTTTGTCACTCTAAATGCGGTAAATTCAGCCGGTCCCACATCTTTTGGCCTTTCGAAGGTGTTATGGGCGTTCATTTCCGGCGCGGTCAGGATACGGCCGGAAATTGTTCGCGCCTCCACCCCCCGCAAATCGCAGGTGATTTCAGCGGGCTGGTTCGGATTCAGATTGCAAAGCGTAACGTGAATTTTCCCCGCCTTGTCGCGCGAGGCCGAAGCGCTGACCGCCGGGATTTTTTGATCGCCAAGTTGATAATCCGCGCTTTGCAACTCGCTCGGCAGCAGTGTGGCGTCGTGATGAACGGTGTACATTTCAAACACCCAGTAGGAAGGCGTGACGGTCATCTTTTCCCTGTCAGTTAGAATCATTGCCTGCAACACATTCACCATTTGCGCGATGCAGGCTATTTTCACGCGGTCGCAATGCTGGTTGAAAATATTGAGCGTGACCCCCGCCACAAGCGCGTCGCGCAGGGTGTTTTGCTGGTAAAGAAACTCCGGATTGGTTCCCGGCTCAACGTCATACCAGGTGCCCCATTCGTCCACGACGAGGCCGATTTTTTTCTGTGGATCATATTTATCCATGATGGCGGAGTGATTGGTAACGAGTTCATCCATCCGGAGCGCGCGGCGAAGCGTTTCAAACCAGTCTGCCTCCGCGAAATGGGTTGCTGAACCTTTGTGCGACCAGTTGCCCGTGGGCAGGGTGTAGTAATGAAGCGAGAGACCATTCATGCGCCCGCCGATATTTTTCATCAGCACTTCCGTCCAGTTGTAATCGCCTTCGTTTGCGCCGGATGCGATGCGGTAAATCCAGTTGCCCGGATAATTCTTCACGAACGCGTTGTAGCGGCGGAAACTGTCGGCGTAAAATTCAGGCGTCATTTCACCCCCGCAACCCCAGCTTTCATTGCCGATGGCGAGGAAGGGGACTTTCCATGGCTGCCCGCGTCCATTCTTCCGACGGAGGTCGCTCATGACGGAATTGGTGGCGGCGGTCAGGTATTCAACCCATTCCGCCAGTTCTTCCACCGTGCCGCTGCCGACGTTGCCGCCGATGTAGGGCGCGGCGCCAATTTGATTGCAAAAATCCATGAACTCGTGCGTGCCGAACTGGTTGTTCTCCACGACTCCACCCCAGGTTGTGTTAATTCTCGAAGCCCGCTGACCGCGCGGACCGACACCATCCATCCAATGATATTCATCGGCGAAACAGCCGCCCGGCCAGCGCAATAGGGGCACCTTGATTTTTTTTAATGCCTCAACGACATCATTGCGAATGCCGCGCGTGTTGGGAATCGGGCTGTCTTCACCAACCCAGATGCCGTCGTAGATGCAACGACCGAGATGCTCGGAGAACTGGCCGTAAATGTTGCGGCTGATTTGTGCGCCCGGTTTATCGGCATGAATGACAAGCAAATTGGTTGTCGGTTCTTCTGCCGCCGCGACGGCAATGGCAATCAGGGTGGCGGCGATTATAATGCAATTTTTGCTTTTCATTTCGACCTCGCCGCATTGCGAATTTCGATCAGCTTTTTCATTACCTCGTAAAGATTGCCGTTCCGGTCGGTTGTGCCGAAAGCATTGTGGAGCCGCTTGTAGAGCGCGTAAAGTTCCCGGTAAACCGCATGGGCCTTGGGATTCGGCTTGTAAACTTTCGCTTTCAAGCCGGTCATCGCCTTCTGCGCTGCGGCGTAATTCTTATGTGCGCCCGCCACGACGGCGGCCGCGATGGCCGAGCCAAGCGCGCACGTCTGCGCCGAGCGGCTGACTTTCATTGGGCGGCCTGTGACATCGGCGTAAATTTGCATCGTTAGAGCGCTCTTTTCTGCGATTCCTCCGCAGTTGATGACTTCGTCAACCTTCACGCCGAATTCCTCAAAGCGATTGATGATCGTCAACGCGCCAAAAGCCGTTGCCTCGACGAGCGCGCGGTAAATTTCCACCGGCGTGGTGTAAAGCGTCTGGCCGACAAGCAAACCAGTCAGGCGTTGATCCACCAGAATGGTGCGATTGCCGTTGTTCCAGTCGAGCGCGAGCAACCCGGATTCGCCAGGTTGCAATTTTGCCGCCTCTTTGTCCAAATTGGCGTGCGAAAGCGGCTCTCTTCCGCCGGGCTGGATATAATTGACCCACCAGTTGAAAATGTCACCGACAGCGGATTGGCCGGCTTCGAGTCCGTAAAAACCGGGCAACACACTGCCGTCCACAATGCCGCAAAGTCCGGGAATGTCCGCCAGTTTTATCGCGTTCGGCCAGACTGCGATGTCGCACGTGCTCGTGCCGATGATTTTGACGAGTGTTCCGGTCGTAACGCCTGCGCCAATGGCGCCAAGGTGTGCGTCAAATGCGCCGACCGCAACGGGAATTCCGGCGGGCAAACCGGTTTTCTTTGCCCACCCGGCCGTGAGTCCGCCGACGGCGCGGTCAATCGAATAAACACGCGGCGTGAGGCGTGAACAAAGTTTGCCGAGCTTCGGATTGAGCCGGGCAAGGAATCGAGCGTCGGGATACCCGCTCCATTTTGTGTTCCACATCGCCTTGTGGCCCGCGGCGCAAACGCCCGCAATGAATTGGTCCGGATGCTCCGTGCCCGTGAGCGCGGCGGGAACGTAATCGGCCAGTTCAACCCACGAATGCGCGGCGTTGAAAACTTCCGGCGCGGTGCGCAGGCAGTGGAGAATTTTGCTAAAAAACCATTCGCTGGAATAAATGCCGCCGCATTTGGCGAGATATTGCGGACGGATTTTTTTGGCGAGCGCGGTGATTTCGGCAGCCTCGGCCACACCGGTGTGGTCTTTCCACAGCCATGCCATTGCCGCCGGGTTTTTGGCGAATTCTTTGCTGAACGCGAGCGGCTGGCCGTCTTGATCAATGGGCAACGGCGTGCTGCCGGTCGTGTCCACACCAATGCCGACCACTTGCCCGGCGTTAAATCCTTTAACGGCTTTCTTCGCCGCGGCGAGAGCCCGCCTGATGGTGACCTCCGCGCCTTTGATATAGTCGGCGGGATGCTGCCGCGCAAGGTTCGGGTCGCGGCCCAGTATGACGCCCTGGGTTCCGTGTTCGTAATTCCAGACTGCAGTGCCGGCTTCCTGGCCGTTGGCAACGTTGACAATGAGAGCGCGAACGGAGTTCGTGCCGTAGTCGAGACCAATAGTATATTTGGCGCTCATGGAGCCATGCTGATTATTTGTTGTTCTTTTCGTCCCCATTCATGCCCGACGGGTTAAACACCCAACCCATTGTTCAGAGCGTAATAAACCTCGTTCGAGCGCAGATCTTTCTTGAATCCGGACACCGACGCGTCATTGCTAATCAGCAGATATTCCAGGTCGGCGATTTCAGCGAAGTCTTCAAGATGCTCCGCGGTCAGTGCCTGGCTGAAACCGGTATGATGCGCGCCGCCGCCGTAAATCCAGCAGGCACAGGCCGTCTCGAAATCCGGCCGGCACTTCCAAACCGCCTGGGCGACCGGCAGCTTGGGCATCGGCTGGTCGGGCTTGACGACGTCCACTTCGTTGACGAGCAAACGGAACCGGTTGCCGACGTCAATCAGCGACGCGTTCAGGGCCGGACCAGCGGGCGTGTTAAAGACGAGCCGCGCCGGGTCGGCCTTGCCGCCGATGCCGAGCGGATGGACTTGCAGCGAAGGTTTGCCATCCGCGATGGACGGGCAGATTTCCAGCATGTGCGCGCCAAGAACCTTTTTACCCTTCGGATCGAGGTGATACGTGTAATCCTCCATGAACGATGTGCCGCCGGGCAGACCCGCGGCCATGACTTTCATCGCCCGCAGCAGCGCTGCCGTCTTCCAATCGCCTTCAGCGCCGAAGCCGTAGCCGTCGGCCATGAGCCGCTGGGCGGATATGCCGGGAAGCTGGGCCAGCCCGTGCAAATCCTCAAACGTGGTGGTGAAGCCCTTGAAGTCGCCGGCCTTCAGAAACGCGCGCAGGCCGAGTTCGATCCGGGCGGCTTCGCGCACGGAATCATGCCGGGCACCGCCTTTAAGCAAATCAGCGCCCATCTGATAGGTGTCGGCATATTCCTGGACCAGCTTGTCAATGGCTTTCGCGGAAACTGTGTTCACGGATTTGACCAGATCGCCGACGCCGTAGCCATTGACGGCGTAACCGAACTTGAACTGGGCGGCCACCTTGTCGCCTTCAGTCACGGCCACTTCGCGCATGTTGTCGCCGAACCGGGCGAATTTCGCGCCCTGCCAGTCCTGCCACGCCGCCGCCGCGCGGCACCAGGCGCCCAGCTTTTCCTGGAC
>Ga0182027_10009868_pt1 | contig 13646 bp, 5 predicted proteins | sample 712E1DmetaG_FD_121300 | JGI IMG/M metagenome (GOLD analysis project Ga0182027, IMG submission 121300) | Permafrost microbial communities from Stordalen Mire, Sweden - 712E1D metaG (Illumina Assembly) | ecosystem: Environmental > Terrestrial > Soil > Wetlands > Permafrost | place: Sweden...
CTTGCTGATCGAAGAAAACAAAAGAGGCACCACGGTTTTTTTCTCTTCCCATATCCTGAGCGAAGTGCAGACGCTATGCCGAAGGGTAGCCATAGTCAAGGAAGGCAGGATCGTTAAATCGGATGAGATTGCGGTACTGAGGGAGAAACAGCTGAAAAAAGTCAGGATACTTTTTACTGATACCGGCATACAGCAGAACATTGAAATACCGGGCATGGTATCATTCCAGAGGGAAAGCCCCAGGAGCATTGTATTTATGTTTTCCGGTGATATTAATGAACTGACACTTCGTTTATCGGCGAGCTCCATTGAAAACCTGAGCATTGAAGAACCACCGCTGGAAGAGATCTTCCTGCATTATTACCAGTAACAACAGGACCGTATGATAAACATCATTTTGTTTCAGATGGAATTCCGCAGGAACGTCAAAAGCCTGGTCCTCTGGTCGGTGATCATCTGCGCCCTGATCTTGTTTACCATGTCGCTTTTCCGCAGCGTGCTCCAGTACCAGCAGCAGATCATGGGGATGGTGAAGATTGTCCCCATGGCCGCGATGAAAGCTAGGGGTTTCGGAAATATTACGGATATTTTTTCAGGATTCGGTTTCTACGCCGCAAATAATATCATGTATATGATGCTCCTTGGAAGTATCTATTCCATGGTGCTTTCATCAACCATCCTGTTAAAAGAGGAATACGGGAAGACGGCCGAATACCTGATGTCGAGGCCGCTCAGCAGGGATGAGATCTATTTCAGCAAACTGTCCCTGGCCCTGCTGAACATCATCACCCTTAACCTGGTTGCAGGAATTACCGGGCTGATCTCGCTGGTGGCATTCACATCGGGTGACACCCCTTTCAGGTCATTCCTGGTAATCACTCTTTACACTTTCCTGCTGAACCTCTTCTTCGGTGCACTGGGTGTCAGCGTTGCCGTCCTGATAAAGCGTGCAAGACCTGTGACCTTTTTTTGCGTTGGGCTGATCCTGGTGTTGTATTTTATTTTTACCATATCAAGGATAATCGGGGTCAGCGGTGATTTTGGCTATATCAGCCCGTTCAAATGGGTGAATATGGACGTATTGAATCCTTCTTACGGTTCTGATCCCTGGAGGGTATTGCTTTTCTCCGGTCTTGTATTGATCCTCCTCGGTATATCACTTCTGATATATAGGAAAAAAGATATCCTTACATAAGAAAACATGAAGAAAATCAACGCCTTTCCCCTTTGCTTTATTTACCGGCAGATGGCACATAAATTTCTGTATTTCTTCATTTTCCTGGGGGTTACCCTGATCTCTCTCGCTATGAAAACTGACGTGCTGGGTGAAGTGAGTTCGAAAGGGCAGGCTTTGTGTTTCTCACATATTACCCGTGAAAACGGTTTACCATCAAACCAGGTCAATTGTTTCATACAGGATTTCGAAGGGTATATCTGGATCGGTACGCGCAATGGCCTGGCAAGATATGACGGGCACGATATGACCGTATTCAAGATGTCCCCCGGGGACCAGTCAGCGCTTCCCGACAACCTTATTTTTTCACTTTATCAGACAAGGGACTCCATGATCTGGGTAGGTACTTCTGCAGGGTTGGCTATGATTAATCCATTTAACGGTAATATCCGGAATTATCCATTTCTTCTCAAAATTAAAGATCCTGTCAGGCTTAATACCATCCGGTGTTTCTTCGAGGATGCAGACGGTGTCCTGTGGGCCGGAACCAATTTCGGGCTTTTAAAAATTCTGCCCGACCGGAAGCGGATTTCTGTGCTCCGGATCAGCAATGACAGGGATATGAGCTCAAGGGAGTTTTACTTCAACCAAATCTATTGCCTGACGAATTCCCCGGCAGATAAACATAAATTGTTATTGGGTACCGTAGGCGGCCTAATTCTTTATGACACTAAAGCTTCCGTCATTATCAGGGATTTTAAAAAAACGATAGGGAATTTTCCTCATAATCCGAACGATATTTTTTTGGATAAAAATGGTTTGGTGTGGACCTGCGGATGGAATATCGGGATCAATTGCCTGGATATTAAAACAGGTTTATGGAAAGAATATCCATTTGACAGTAAAAACCCCCTGACGGTCCTGAAAATGATGCCCGGGAGTGACGGAAAAATCTGGCTTTGTACGATCGACAGGGGGTTGGGAATATTCGACACCAGGACTGGCTCAATCGGGTTTTTCAGTCATGATGAAACTCAGCCAACATCAATTACTTCAAATGAGACGGAAATGGCCTCCATGTTTAACCAGGGCCGTGATCTGTGGGTGGCCACTCAGGAAGGGATCAGCGTTATCAACCGGCAGTTCCACTCCTTTGAGCAGGTTACCGTACCATTTCAGTTCAGTTGGATCAATGCATATTGCCATGATGCCAATCGCGCCAGGCTTTATTTGGGCGCTTACAGCGCCAAAGGATTGATCGAATGGGATGAAAGAAAACAATCCTGGTCGCTAATCCCTTATGCTGATGAAGCCTATCAGAATGACTTTTGTATTTCAAATATATTCCGTGACCATAATGGGAGGATATGGATAGCCACCAGGAACAATCTCAGGTATCTTGATACGGCTGGCAATTGTATCAGGTTGTTCAGGGATTCGAACGGTCATCCCCTGGCTCTCACAGATCAGGTTATTTATAATATTTCCGAAGACCATAAGAACAATCTCTGGGTAGGTTCCAGGTATTGCGGAGTGTTTTGTGTCGATAGTTCAAGGAGCCATGTGACCAACTACCGGCATAATAATATCGGGGCTACGGGTCTGATCGATGGCACTCATTTCCTGGCAATCAAAGAAGGCAGATATGGAAGGATATGGATGGGATGCAGGAACGGGGTGAGTATTTTCGATCCTGAAACTGGGCGGTTCTCCAACCACCTCATGGATACGCTGGAAAGATACGGCATAAATAAAACCTGGATAAATGGCATGGAGGCAGATACGTTGGGCAGGATGTGGCTTGCCATTGACGGATCAGGTCTTGCCTGTATCGATGAAGTGAAAAAAGACAGGTTCAGGGTCAGGTTTTATCATCCCGGTAACGGGCTTAATGAGCAGGGTGTCGGGTGGATTACAAGGGATATACATGGTAATTTCTGGGTGGTGAACGGAGGCTTGCTGTATGTGGATCCATACAGGGAGATTTTTCATTTGATTGATGAACGAAATGGGTTGCATGAAAGAGTTTCATGGGTCCCTATGATTTACACTGATTCCCGTGGAAATATTTTTACTTCATGCAATCATGGATATGAAACGAAAAATATAAGGGAAATTGATTTTCCCAATCCGCTATCACTAAAGCTTGTTCCTGAATCGTTTGAAATTAACGGAAAACCCGCAGGCGAAAGGTTCTTTTGGCCCCATACAGGGAACGTCATTTTAAAGGCTGAAGAAAATAACGTCTTATTCCGGTACACTGCAATCTGCTTTGATGAACCAGGCCAAATCCATTACCGTTACAGGTTATTGGGTTACGACAGGCAATGGATACCCGCGGGCAAATCCAGGGAAGCAAGGTATACCAACCTGCCGCCTGGGAAATACAAGTTCCTTATCTCTGCAGAAGCTATGGGTAAATGGTTTCAGCCTGTAACTGCTGCAACTTTCGAGATCCTGCCGGTATTCTGGCGAACCTGGTGGTTTATCCTTATGGTTTCCATGGTTACAATAATCATGATAACCCTGGTTTACCAGTACAGGGTGAATCAGCTTCTGAAGATCGAACGGATGAGAAACAGCATAGCCACTGATCTGCATGATGATGTGAGTTCGACATTAAGCAGTATTTCCATTCTCAGCGAATTACTGGTTTCCAGTCAGGTAAACAACGAATCATCAGGTATGCTCATTGAAATAAAAAATAATGCCAAAGGGATGCTTGAGCGTATCGATGATATTATCTGGTCGGTGAGGCCCAGGAGTGATAAATTTGGTGATCTCAGCCTGAGGATAAGGGAATATGCCATCCCTCTGTTTGAATCTAAGAAAATACAATTTAAGATAGACATTCCGGATTTTATCAAGGGGCTTCGCCTTAAAATGGATGTCCGCTGGAATGTTTATCTTATTGCCAAGGAGGCTGTAAACAACCTGGTAAAATATTCTGACTGCAGTAATGCAGAAATTGCATTCAGTTATCAGAATAAAAAACTCAGAATGGAAATCTCCGATAACGGGAGGGGATTTGACCTGCAAGTTGAAAACAGCCGGAATGGGATCCTGAATATGAGGGAAAGAGCCGGAAAGATCAAGGGTCAGTTTGAGATCATAACTTCCCCCGGCAAGGGAACCCTGATTCATTTTGAGGCTCATGTCTGAATCATATGATCCTATGATTGACTCACTGCCAGAAAGGCATTAATATTGTTTTTTTATTCTCAAGTATCTGATAAAAGTTGCCATTTACGAAGATAATGAAGCCCTGCGGCAAACCCTGTCCCACCTGGTGAAGGGTAGTGGTTCCATGGAACTTACCGGGGCTTTCAGGGATGCAAATTCCATCATCGCGCATTGCCGTAACGCCTGCCCGGAGATTATTCTCATGGACATTGACATGCCGGGTATCAATGGGATAGAAGCAACGGCACAGGTAAAATCATCATTCCCTGAAATACAGATCCTGATTTTTACTGTTTTCAGCGACCGGGAAAAGGTATTTGATGCACTTTGTGCAGGCGCCACCGGCTATCTTCTGAAAAAAAGCTCGGCCATCCAGATTATTGAAGCTGTTAATGAACTTTATAAGGGAGGATCACCCATGACCGGTGAGATCGCCCGCATGGTTATGCAGTATTTCTCGGGACATACAGGATCCCTTCCAAACGAATATGAATTGTCCCCCCGGGAACTTGAGATCCTTCGCTGCCTCGTTGAAGGCGACAGTTATAAAATGATTGCCGATGCATGCTGCATCTCAATCGGCACGGTTTGTTCCCATATCAACAGCATCTATAGAAAACTTCATGTCAATTCAAAATCCGAAGCGGTTATCAAAGCCATGAAGGAAAGACTGGTAAAATAATCCAGGCGCTTTTCTCTCCTGAAAACATCCCTCGTTTCAGGTTCCGGGCTTACCTGCTCTCCTCATGTTTCATATATTCCTATGATTGACGTGCTCCGGGCTGCATCCTACATTTGAGGAAATTTTACTGATGCTTCATTTCTGTTTGAAGATATCTCTGTTTCCGCGCCGGACAATCCTGTTTATTTTATTGATCCTGCCGTTGGTGATGACCATGAGCGGGCAGGATGTTTCCGATCTTAAAAATCAGAAACCGGTCACATTTCATGGTTCAGTAACAAATTCGTTTGTCTATTTTAATCCCGGAACACCCGGGTCAACACCTGACTTTACATGGGCCATATCAGCCAATGCCACATTGTCAATTTACGGGTTTCAGCTTCCCTTTTCCTTCTCATATTCTGCTACGAAAGTCAGTTATACACAGCCTTTCAACCAGTTCGGCCTGAGCCCGAAATATAAATGGATCACTGTTCACCTGGGATACAGGAATATCACATATTCAAGCTATACCTTGGCCGGCGTGACATGTCTGGGTGCGGGAATCGAACTCACTCCCGGTATATTCAGAATGGGTTTCCTTTGGGGAAGGTTCGCAAAATCGACTTCCTCTGACGCCTCCTCTTCGATATTCACTATCCCGGTCTTGAGCCGGAAAGGATTCGCAGCAAAGCTTGGCCTGGGAACCTCCAAAAACTTTGTAGACCTGATCCTGCTGGACTTTAAGGATGACAGCAGTACACTGAAAAAATCGGTCAATGATTCACTTACGGCACCAGCTGCAAATATCGTGACCGGGATTAAAATGCATTTCACATTTGCCAAACTCCTGACCCTTGACGTGGAAGGAGCACTGAGCATGTATACCAACGATATCCGCCTGGCGGGATTTGGTCAATCCTCCTCCGCTCCCTGGATTCACAAGCTTGCAAAGATCATTCCCCTGAATCTTTCCACCGAATACTATACAGCACTTAAAGCTGCCCTTCTATTTAAAAAGCCTCTTTATTCATTCGGCCTGGTTTACAACCGTATCGATCCAAATTTTAAATCGATGGGGATTTATTACATAGATAATGACCTCGAGAATCTGACCTTCAATACGACTTTTTCCCTGTTCAAGAGAAAATTCAGCTTTTCGGGTGGAGCCGGGCTGCAGCATGATAACCTCCGGGGAAACAAGGTTGCAACCTCAACCCGCACCATATGGAATGCATCAGTTTCAATTAATCCGGTCACCTGGTTTGGAATAGATGCATCGTACTCAAATTTCAGCACCAACCAGAAGGCAGGCCGTCTTCCCCTTGTTGATTCCACAAAGACATATAACGTGAACAGGACCCTCAGCGTCAATCCGCGTTTTCTCATTATCCGTTCAAAACATTTGCACATCATCATCCTGAGTTACAACCAGAATGACTATGTCGATATGAACCCTGCCACCAGCGGTGCCACTACAAGGGCAACAACCGCCTTCCTGAATTATACCCTGACCTTCATTCCTGCCCAGCTTAGCCTGACGGCAGGCCTCTCATACATCAACTGCACCAATTCCTATTCGACTACAACCATGGAGGGAGGGAATGCGGGGATCAGCAAATCTTTCTTCAGCAATAAACTGTTCTGCAGCCTGAACGAATCGTTCCAGCACGCTGAGGTGGCCGGTCAGTTGGGATGGTTGCTTAATACCTCCGCTCTTTTCCGCTATGCTCCCTTCCGCCATCATTCATTCAATCTGCAGATTAACCTTGTGAACACCACATTCGCCGATAAAGCAGCTACAAATATGTATAACCAACAAAAAGGAGAACTGAGTTATGTTTTCACATTCTGAAAGAATTTCCTCATCCGGTTTTATGATGAAATGCCTGTTTGCATTCCTGCTGGCATTACAGGCAGGGAACTGCCTTCAGGGTCAGACTTATCCACTGAAAGTAATTGTCATGGTCACTCCTCCATATTCCACGAGGATTTCTGACTACATCAATACTCCGAACAAGATCATTGTCACGGTGATCAACCTGACTGCAGGTCCTGCCGGTAAAACCTGCAACTTCTACCTGCTTGGCTCAATCTCGAGTGATGCCGGGGTTTCGCTGGCAACAGACCCATCCTATGTGCCACCCAGGCCCATTCAGTTGCTTCCGTCTCAAACCTTTACTCTCACGCTGTCGGATGTCCAGGCGCTTTACGATGCCAACCATCTTGTTTATAACGGGATTACCCAGCAACAAATTCTTCAGAACGGAGGTTTCCCCGAGGGACTATATACTATCTGCGTCAGGGCCTTTGATTTCCAGACACACCAGCCTCTTTCCGACAACAACCCTTCCGGATGCACAAGTTTTAATGTACGTAACCTGGAGATTCCCATTCTCCAGAAACCGGTTTGCGGTGATACCCTGTGGAACAAACAACAGGCCTATATATTTTCCTGGATACCTCCTGCGGGTTCGCCCCCCACAACCATGTACAGGCTCCGGATTGTAGAACTTCTGACCGAAAACCAGATCCCGCCTGATGCATTTTATACCGCACCTCCCAATCTGGCTTTTGAGACAACCACTCCGGCTCCTGTTTATATTTATACCACTGCCCAGCCACCTCTCTCACTGGGCAGGACTTACGCTTATGCAGTCCAGGCTTTCGATACCAGGGGCTTGATGTATTTCAGGAACAATGGCTGGAGCGTCATCTGCAATTTCACCTATCAGGAACCAAAGAATACTGCCTCCACTAATCCAAAACCTTTGTCCATCTCTCCTTCGGTAAAAAACCTAACTTTTTTCAAAGGCAGGATTACCTATGCTTTCAGGAAATCTGAAACCGGTTCATCCTCTACCAAACCGCCCGACAACACCCTGGCCGCAATCCCACCCCAAACCGGGGGATTTAACTGGTCCCTGTTTGAAGGGAATTCAGGCAATCCGGGGACTTCATCCATCCCTGAAACCGGTACCGGGCATTCAACCTTTTATACCGGCTCAGGAATTGGAAATGCCGGGAGTATCTTCAATAATTCCCCCCATGAAAAGGACCAGGAATCCATTAACAATTATGCTTCAACTGATCATTACCCGCTTGCGAATACCGATGTTGAGGTCCACATGACCCTCAACCCTGCCCTGTCGGGATTATGCGGGACCTGCAGCCAGGACATCCTGGTTGGCAGCACACAGACCGACGGCGACGGTAATTTTATCTTAGAATACCTTGATGATGTCCCTTCAGGCTATGAAATCAAGGTCATGGTGAAAAACGATCATTTCCAGTTCGCCGGAACAAGGATCCCGATGACCCTGGATGCGAATGGTGCCATCAATACAGGAGAACTTCTGGGTTTACCGAAATCCCTGAAATTCAGAGTGCTTGCGGTGGACGAAGACGGAACAAATCTCGACCAGGCCCGGGTGGAAATACTCCGACCCAAAGGTTTTTATAGCCAGGGGCCAGGTTTTTCCAGTCTTGGCCACGAGCTGATGAGAAACGTAATAGCTGATTCCATACCTGAAGGATGCGGCAAGGGATCCTCCAAAGGAAGAAATAACCTGCCGGATTTACCCATGATGGACCTCGCAGCCAGGGGGCCTTCAGGGAACGTATTCCCAAGGGGATTTTATACCGACTGCTATGATGAAACCTATTACGTCCATGTGAGTATAGGTGATCTTCCCGTGCAGGAATTTTCTTTCAGGACGGCTCCCCCGGCCGGCGATTTCATTACCCCTGATGTAAAAACAGTCGTGGAGGCTTTTACCGTCAAACTGCCGAATCCCGTTGTGAAAGGCAGAGTGGTTACTTCACCCGGTGACATTCCCCTCGCCGGGGCGGATATCCTGGTCGCGCTTGCCGATACCACCGAAAGCAGCCTTATCTGGTATAGTCACTGCAGGGTAGCCAAGACCGATTCAAGCGGGATGTTCACTGTGGAAGATATCCCGGTAAGCCAGAAACCATACTTTCTCAAGGTGATTTATGCCGGAAAGTCATTCATGGATCCAAAACTGATTTTCCTTACTAAAAAGGGGATCATTGAAACGAGGGACCCGGTGAAAGTGGACGCCGCCCTTGTGGCGGTTTGCGGAAGCGTCCGTGATGTGAAAGGCAATCCCCTGCCCAACGCATCCCTTCACTGGAAAGAAGGGGGAAGCGTTTTCTATTCCGCTCAGGATGGCAGGTTCATAAGTTCGCAGACCCTTGGGAAGCATATCCTCATAACACAATTACCCGGTTTTCATGATAATGAAACGGAGATCGTTATAAAACCCGGCAACGAGTATACCTTCCCGGATTCCACCCTCATGCATGCCCCTGGGTTAAATCAGAATCTCCTGAACGGGTTCGAAGGCCAGGGTGGGCAGGCATCTGCCGTTAACATTTTCGGTTCCGTTCTTGGCCGGGGTTCCAACAGCAGTTCAAACAGCTTCACAAACGGGATCAGTTATAAACAGGGGGTGATGATGAATATCTTCGGGAAAGAAGGTTTACCAACCACGCAAGTCTCCTGTTCACACATTATCACCATGCAAAAATTCTTCCTGAAGGTTAAAGTGACTGATGATGAAACCAAGCTTCCTTTAACTAAGGCTGAAGTCATGACAGCAAATGATTCGGTTCCGGTTATTGCTGATTCACAAGGGATTGCCATACTTACGGATGTTCCTGCCGGCAACCCGGAAATACTCGTAAAAGGGCCTGATAACACCGACTTCGTTCCGCAGCAGGTAGTGGCGAATGTAAATCCGCAGCAAGACACAAGCAACCTTAAAGTGGCTCTTGCTGAAGGAACTTCTGTTACCGGAGTTGTCTCTTCTAAAGCGCTTCCCCTGGCCGGCGCAACGGTATCGGTCCAGGGAAGGGAATTTATCAATGCGAAAACCTCCCAGGACGGAAGTTACATCCTTCACGGAATCCCTTCCGGGAAAACAGGGTTAACAGCCTCCATGCCCGGATTGGTTTCGGCCGATACCCTGCTTACCCTTGAAGCGGGGAAAAAGGGAACGGTGAATTTTTCACTCGGCGATCCCGGGTTTTCAGCCAGCCGCCTGCTGGGATTTAATATGACCCTCGACCATTCCTCCCCAGGTTCTGCACCTGGTCAGTTTGTGATCAGCGGAAAACTTACCGATATCCCCGACAACCCTGTGTTCTCAAAATCAGCCCAGACTCAGAAAAGCATCAGGTTCACCAATCAAACAATAATTATTGAAAATAATATGGCATATCCCGGATCGGGGGAACTGCAGACCGATGAATCCCAGCTGCCATTGAAATTTTTCGGGTTCCTGGACGTGCTTCTTACAAATAACAACGGCCTAAAGGTAAGGCAGGTCGGGAACGACCGTTCAAAGGGCGAAATCTATGGAAATCTTTCGCCGGATATCAAAAGTTCCTTCCCTTCACTGCCGGGATTGTCAGTTCCGCAGGTACCTTTAAACATGCTGACAGCCCAGGGTCAGAACCCGGCTCCACTGAATAGTTCCGGCATTTCTCCTTCGCCCTCCTATTACCTGGGGGGGGGTACGGCCGGCTGGCAGATTTATAACATCAGCCTGCTTCCCGACTTGCAGAATTCGGTTGCAGATTCAACCGGGATCAGCCTGAAAGGAACACTGTCGCTCTCAAATCTGCCGCTATTGGGTTCGGTCACACTGAAGATGAACAAGCTCCATATAACCAGGACTGGTACAATCGACCAGACCGATATTGATGTCAACCCTAAGCCCTCGATCAGCATGGGGCCATGGAAGCTCAATGTTTCAGGCGCCTCTATTGACCAATTCGGGATTAAATTAGGCGGGGATATGAACATTTCCATTCCCGGTTCCCCTGATGCAAGCATAGGCTTCTCCGATCTTGGCCTTTCCGGTACAGGCCTTACCGGGGGTTCCTTCTACCTGCCAAACTCAGGCTTGAACATATTCAATGCGGCCTCTTTCTTAACTTCCTCTTCAGGTTTTTCATTGGAAAAACTGACAGGCTCAAGCCAGTACCAGTTTGTGGGGCCTGGAAAAATCCAGCTGTCGAAATATATCAAAACAGCCCTGTCCATGGATAATTTTTCTGTTACCACCGATGCAAAAATTTCAGGGCATGTGAGTTCGGGCCTGAAAGTCGGGTTTGATGACCTGGCAAGCCTCGGGGTCAGTTCCGTGGATTTCAACCAGAACGGTCCCTCCATTGATGTTTCCGGCGGCTTCATGCTGAATATCCCGGGACTGGGAGTTGAAGCCGCAGGAACAGCCCATTATACCAAGTCGACAGTCATGCTGGATAAACTTTCCGTCAAATGGGACCTGATGTCAGGTGTAAGCGTTCAGAGCGCTCTTTCGTTGCAGACCAGCCCCTTTGGATTCGCCGGGGATGGAAATCTCAGCATCGCAGGCTCCTCCCTTATAGGTCTTGATTTTCATTTCCTGAAGCAGCAGCTGGGAATGGATGTAGGAGCAAATTTTAAAACGGATGCTGTGATCCCCATTGGTTTGGTAAAGATCGACAAGCTTGGAGGAGGTTTTAGCTTTAATACCGCCGCAAATATTTACAATATTAATGCTACCGGAAGTATTTCATTTATTATCGACCCTACAGATGGCCTGCTTTCATTGGACCCGGTTGCTGTTTCCGTGACTTCAACACCCGGCGGACCCATTCTCCAGGGATCGGCTAAACTCAAGGCAATAGATTCATGGGATATGGGCAGCGCCAGCCTGTTGATTGACTATCCCTCGAAATTATTCACCATTGATGGCTCGTTTGGACATAATTTCAGCCTGATCAGGGGAATTACAATTCCTTCCAATAGCGGTAGCCTGGAGATAACGGCCTGCTCAGCCACCTCCGATAAGTATTGGCTGGTTGCAGGCAACGCATCGGTTACCATTCCGAACCTTGTGGATAATATATCAGTGAATGTCGCTGCCGGGTGGAATGTGCCGAAGAATGGGCACCAGATACTCTCTGCTGTTCCCGATGAGGTCCTGACACAGGGAAGATTATACGGAGGCTACATTTCAGTCGGGATCACTTTGATCGATAAAAGCTTTGGCCCTGTTGGTTTCGCCGGCCTGGCAAATGTATCGGCATCATTGTTAGTCCAGGGCTATGCCAGTGTGTGGGCGAATTTCAAACAGAAAAGTTTCGTCATGAACGCTAACGCTTCCGGCAGCGGAAGTATAAGCGCTTGTTTCATTCATGATCTGGGATGCACCGGCATAGGAGTTTCCTGCCAGGCCTCGCTTACGGGTTCTTATTTTAGCGGAGACTGGGCAGTTTCGGGGCAGGCAAGCGCCTGCGGATCGATCTCCATTGGATGCGACTGTGACTGCAATGACTGGTGCACCAAGTATAAAGTTATTCCTTGTGGGGCCAGGCTCTGTATAGGCGCCGGAGGATCCATCGGGTTCTCTTCTTCAAAGGGCTTTTCTTATGATCTCAATTTCACCGGATGTTCCAATTAATACTGAATTATCATGAAAAAACTATTGTTGACCGTCCTGATGGCATTGACCTTTACCGGGCTTTATCCGCAGGAAAACAATTCCTCCATAGTAGTAAAGGAAGGGAAAGACGGGGTATTCATCTTCTTCAGCGATATCCTGCCTTTCGGTGACAAAGCGAATCGTTTCACTGAAGCGGTCATTTACCGTTCTGTTTCAAAACCGGGAAATTATTCCATAATCGGAAATATCAAACCCCCTGAAACAATTGAATCTTTCAGGTCCTCGGGTGGTGATCCTGTCCTTGCACTGATTGCCAACGCAAAAAAACTTGATTCCCCCGAACAGGCCTGGAATTTTCTGCAAAACCATACTGACCTCAGGGATTACGGCTCGCTTGCTATTGATGCGGGTTTTCTGCGGGCCTTATGCGTGGCGTACCTTGATGATAAGGCTGCGGGTATTTCACCGGGGACAAAGGTCTTCTATAAGGTGCGTTTGACCATGTCAGGCCCGGGAGGGCAAAATGTGGAATCCGAGTCCTCCCTGACCCTTGGCCAACCCCCTGCCATCACCAAGCCTGCCGGGGAGCGTGTCAGGGAATCTGACAGCCTGGTCGGGATCAGCTGGAAAGCCGATACAACATCGAATTCTGATGCCTTCTATGGTGAGATTTGGCGGATGCAGGCCGGCAAAGGTGGTTTTGAAAAGGTGGGATCATGCTTTGCCACACATGACCGTAAATCGGGGACTATCCGGTACCAGGTGGCCGACAGGGTCAGTCCTCACAGGAAATATTTTTACTATGTCGTGCCACTGACGATGACCTTGCTGCCGGGTCCGCATTCTGATACTATAAGCGTGATCAGCGCCGATTTTGCGAGACTTCCCCAACCCACCCAGCTTACTGCCATTGACTCGGCCGGAGGGATCTTTCTCAGATGGGATTCCCTCAAAGATCCTCTCCTGTATTCAGGTATACTGATCGAAAGAACCCGTGATAAAAATTCCGGGTATAAGCCTCATGATACCGTTCCCGCAGGTTCTTCAGCTTATACCGACCTCAAAGTTCTTCCTGGCGGCCTGTATTACTACAGGCTGCGCTGCATCACCCTCCGGGGCCAGGTGCTCCAGGCACAGGTTTACTGTAGTGTGCTGAAAAGCGTAACTA
>Ga0182027_10009869_pt1 | contig 13645 bp, 3 predicted proteins | sample 712E1DmetaG_FD_121300 | JGI IMG/M metagenome (GOLD analysis project Ga0182027, IMG submission 121300) | Permafrost microbial communities from Stordalen Mire, Sweden - 712E1D metaG (Illumina Assembly) | ecosystem: Environmental > Terrestrial > Soil > Wetlands > Permafrost | place: Sweden...
GGGAACCAGCTTGGTCCCCGCCGTGGTGGATTGTTGAACGGTGATAACGCTGTTTCCGTCAGCCTGTCCCGAGTCAAGGAACACCGGCTTGGCGATAAAGGTCAGCCGGGCGTTGTAGCCCATCGGCATGGAAACTTCAAACGGCGCTTCGAGGGCGGAGAGGTGGTCGTAGCCGAGGTCGCCCGAACGATAGTTGATAAGGCCGGCGCCGCCCAGCCAGGCGCTATACCCGCTCTCGATGGAGCGCAACTGCATCTCAGCCTCATCGCGGGGGCTGATGGCGCGGCCTTCGCGCTGTATCCGCACCCACGGTCCGCGCAGCGGTGGCAGGTTGCGGTCTTGCAGTTCTTCGTCGGTGAGCCCTGCGCCGGTGGTGGCAGGCGCGGGCGCTGCCGGCACGTCGGGGATTGCGACCTGCTCCGGGTTTTGAGTCAGAGGCGCTGTTGCCAGCGTCGTGCTTCGACGGGGGGCAGGCTGCTGGCTAACCGCTGCCCTTCTCTTTCTCCTGGGGGCAGGAACGGCGGACGGCTTGGCGGACTGCGGCTGGACGACCTGGGGCTGCTGTTGAGTCTGCTGTTGAGTCTGTTGTTTGGGCGCGGAATAAGCGCCTGTGGCCGCCTCCTGCGCGGAGGGGGTGTACTGCGCCGCGGTATATTGGCCCTGGCCGGCGGCATACGGACTCAGACTGGCCGCGGAGTTGACCGGAGCACTGGTCAGGGCGTGAATGGCCGTTGCGGAACCTTGCGTGAGCTGACTGTCGGTCTGCTCGGCAAACAGAGCTTGCACCTGGGCCGCCATGCTGTCCATCGGCTCAGAGGCGATGCGCAGTGCGGAGGAAGCATTGGTTTGGATGGACGCGTGGCTGGGCGTCTGGGTCTCTGGCTGGCGCATAGCCTGCACCGGAGCCGCGCCGTAACCGCCATCCGTGGAATCGATATTTTCCTCCGCGGGGGACAAGTTCATCTTGCCGCTGTAACTGGGCGGATTGGAGGAAACACTGGTTCTGGATCCGTTGCGTGCAGGTTTGGCGGTCTGCGTAGTATTGGTGGCCGGCTGGATGACCGCGTTCTGCGTTGCGCTTTGTTCGACCAGTACCGGTTGGCTGGCCGGCCTTTCATGCGTCGAACTCTGCGGAACGTAGATCGGCGCGTTGCGGGGCGCCGTTTCCTGCACATTGGGCACTGCGCCAGGATTGGAGATCACCGGAGGAAGAATCGGCAGCGGTCTGGTGCTGGGAGCATCGAGCCATTGACTGGCTGGAGGCACACTCTGCTGCGGAATGACCGTTGGCGGAGAGGAAAGGCCGGTAGAGCCGCCGTTCAAAGACTTGAGAGGGTAGGCCGGCAATGGCGGAATCTTGTTGGATTTCAGGAGCGGGTCGTTGCGCGGATCGAGCATGCGCTTCAGTTCGCCCGGCGCCGGAGTCCTGTAGGCTCCGGGCGGATAAACCAGGCCGCGATCCAGTCCCTGGACAACGGACCCCGGCGGCATGGCCGCCAGAGACGCGCGCCAGAAGTCGGCGGCGCGTTGCGCATTGCCGCGAGCCAGCTCAAAGCGCGCGGCAAGGCCCAGTATCTGCGGGTCGTTGGAATAACGCGCCAAGGCCATGCGAAGCCAGGCCTCAGCCTGGGCCATGTCCGTGACAAAAAAGGCCGCGCCGATGGCTCCCTGGAAGTCGCCCGAGGTGGCGTCCTCCATGGATACACCCTTGAACAGGGTCAGCGACTCGCCATACCGGCCTACCCTGGCATACGCGCTGGCCACCGCCCTGCGGACAATCAAATTGTCCGGATAGTCCACGGATGCGGCCTGCAGAATCTCAACCCCGCGGAGGAGAGCTCCGTTGTCCATCAGGAAGATGGCCCGGCGCACGGCCCAGTTGGCCCAGAGGCTTTCAACTTGCTCGCGCTGCGCGGCGACCAGGTCCTGGCGGCCGTCCAGGCGCAGCAGAACCGCGTACAGTTCGCGGTCTTCCTGCACGTTATACAGCAGCCAGGCGTGTTGCACCTCTAGGGCGGCCGGTGGCACGGACCTGCGCAGGAGATAGAAGTTCTCCACTTGGTGGAGGTATAAGACGGCGTGGCTGGTATCGCCCAGGGCGACGTACAGGCTGGCCTCGCTCTGCACGAACTCGACATCGGCTTCGAGCTGCCTGCGCACGTCGGGAGGAATCTTGGCGAGCTCGTTGAGCGCGTCCTGGTTGCGGCCAGCGGACATCAACGAGAAGATGAGTCCCTTCCAGGCATCGGAGGCCATGGAATGAGGGGCGTTCACGGATAGTTCTTGCGGCTGGCCGTAGTATGGCTGCTCCGGAACCTGGGCTTGGGATGCTGCCGAGGATCCTTCCTGGGTAGGCCCGGCGTCATAGCCAAACGGCATGGCGCCCATCTCATTGCTGTGGTATGAGGCGTTCCGCAACCGCAGGCCGGGGTAGTCGGAGCCGCCCGATTCAGAATTGCCGGGCGTTAACTGCGTAACGTACTGCTGGCGATAGAACTGCGGGCCGGACGTCTGCGTTGCGGGGATGGTGATAATGGCGGGATTGGAATCCGGCGCAGTACCCGGCTGATCCTCGGTAGTCGATGGTGTGCCGCTCCAAGGCAGGTATTGCGATGTCGGCTGGGTCACCGGCTGAGACGTTTGCTGAGGCGCCTGCTGGCGCGGAGTAAGAACCACCGGAGCCGAACCATCGTAGGGATCTGCGCCATAGGCAGGCAAAGGCGGCAGCTTAGTCGTTTTTGCAAACGGCTCGTAGTTGGGATCGAGCAGGCGCTGCAAGTCGGCCGCGGTCACGGCGCGATGGGCCTTCATATCCTGATCGGGATAGACCAGAGTATGGGCCAGCCTGTCGACGGGCGAAGCCATCGGCATGGCCGCCAGAGAGGCGCGATAATAGTCCGCTGCGCGCTGGTTGTCGCCGCGGACCTGTTCATAGCGCGCGGCAAGTGCGAGAATCGCCGGGTCGCGGGGATAGCGATCGAGCGCCTGGCGCAGCCACATCTCGGCCTGTGTCTTGTCGTTGGCCGCCAAAGCCGCCCCAATGGCTCCCTGGAAGTCGCCCGCGGTTGCGTCCTGCATGGGAACGGTCTTGAAGAGGGCCAGCGATTCCCTGGCCCGGCCAACCCTCACATAGCCGCCGGCCACCGCTTTGCGAACGTTCATGTTGTCGGGGAAGGCCTGGGATGCGGCATCCAGGATATCCACGGCGCGCCGGATGTTGCCGTTATCCATTGCGATGCCGACGCGGCGCACGCTCCAACTGGCCCAGATGTCCTGAACCGTCTCCCGCTGCGCGATGGTCAGATCGTTGCGGCTTCCCAGCCGCATCAGAGCTGGATACAGCGCGCGGTCGTTCCTGGTATTGAACAACAGCCAGGCAGCCTGAATCTCGATGTTGGCGGGCGGCTGGGTCTTGAGCTTGGCGTAGTGGGACTCCACGCGATTCATGTACTCGATGGCGTGGATAATATCGCCGCTGGCCGCGTACATGCTGGCTTCGCTCTGGACGAATTCGATGTCCGCCTCGAGCTGCCTGCGCACCGGCGCTGGAACAAGAGCGAGCTCCTGGAGCGCCTCGTTGTTGCGGTTGGTAACCAGCAAAGTGGCGATCAGACCCTTCCAGGCATCGATGCGGTCAGGATTCTCCTCCAGCACCTGGCGGTAGATCGCGTAAGCATGCGCGGTGTCGTTGCGTTGGAGATAGATGGCCGCCAACTGCAACTGAAGAGGCAGATCGAGCTGGTGGCCGGCCGCGATTTGCAGCTTGGCTGAGCGCTCCAGGAGACCCTGCGCGATCTCAAACTGGTTGGCCTGCTGATACATCGAGCCGAGCATATTCAGAAAACCGGGATCGGCGAGCGCTTCCTCATAAGTGGCCGGCGGCATCTTCTCCACCTCGGCGATGGCTTGATTGTCCAGGCCGAGTTCATGATGCGCGCTGACCATGCCCGTCCACGCGGAAAGATTGCCCACATCTTCGTTCACAACCTGCGCGTACAACTCCGCGGCCTGCTGGTAACGCTTGGCCTCCATCAGGATGCCCGCATACTGGAGCTTCGTATCCTCCTTGAGGCTGGTCCCGTTATCGGGGAAAGGCAACGCCAATGCCCGGGCGAGCATGCGCTGGGCATCCGCATTGCGGTTCTGGGCATGGTAAATGGTTGCCATCGTGCGCAGGTATTCCGGGTCTTTGGCCAGCGCGGTCTTCACAACCCCAGGAAAGCGGACCGTGACAGCAATCGCCTTCTGGTTCTGGCCGCCGCGCGCATAGGCCAAAAAGAGACCGCGCCAAGCGCCCGCGTTGCCGGGCTGTACCCGGAGCAACTGTTCGTAAACCCCGGCCGCCGCGGTATATTGCTGTTCCTTGGTCAGCAGGCCAGCCAGCCCATTCAGAGCCTCCGGGCTGCGGGGGTTCATGGCCAGGGCGGCGCGGTACCTGGCCTCGGCCACATCCAGTTGGTTGTCGTCGAAGGCTTGCGAGGCCTCGCCCATGGTGTACCAGAAGCGGGAAGTGGTTAGCGCATTCAGAACCGTCCTGGCCTTGTAGCCGTCCGTTTCAGCCTGGGTCAGGTAGCTGATGGCGCCGCCGAAGTTGTTCTGCTGCATGCGCAGGAAGCCCATTCCAGCCGCGATCCGTCCGTTGTTCGGCTCCTGCGCCAGAATCTCGGTAAAGCGCCTCTCGGCCTCTTCAAGGCGGTGGGCGTTGAGGGCGGCAAAGGCGGCGCGTTCGGCCGGCGTGCGTGCGATCCCGGAGTTCATCCGCGCCAGGTTGGCTTCGTCCTGTTTCAGTTGTTTTGCGACCTCCGTGTCCTGCGGATGGTCCTTGAGGTACTGGCGCAGTTCCGCGGCCGTATTCACATTGCCCGAACTCCACATGAGCGCCTGACGCCACCCGGCCTGAGCTTCGACATCCTTGGGATGCTCCCTGAGGATGCGATTGCCTTCGGCGCGGGTTTTGCTATCGTACGTGAGCATGATGCCCAGCGCGACGGCGTAGCGCGAATCGCCGGGATTGCGCTGCGCCAAGGCGCGCATGGCCGCAATCGCCGCTCCCTTGCCGCTGGCCGTGCCATACAGGGTCTGGTAGTAGGCCAGCGCAATATCCCCATCCGGCGGACGATCGCCATAGAGCTTCCGGTAGATGCTCATGGCACCGTCGGCATTGCCCTGGCGTGCCATTTCGCCGGCCTGGCGAAGCTGATCGCTCTGTAGCCGGGTGCTGGTCATCGCCTCGATCTTGGCTATATTCGGATCGTTGGGATTGATCCTGCGCAAACGTTCCAGCGCCTCGCTGGCTTTGTCCGCTTCGCCGGTCAGCTTGTAATTCTTGGCCAGGCCGGCAAGAGCTTCGGTATTCTTAGGGTCCGATAGAAGAATCTGCTGCCACAACTGGACGGCCATGTCCGGCCGCCCACGCAACTCCAGGGCGCGGGCTTTCGCGGCCAGAATAACGCGCGTGGCGGCTGGGTCAGCGACGACATGCGGTTTGGCAGTGACGGGCTTCTTTTGGGCCACGCCTATTGGGAGCGCCAGCGCCAGGCAACCCGCCACCACCCAAGTCTTTCTCCAAGCCCGGCTAGCAACCCTCATCAGCGTTTCCATTCCACTTTCAGTTCCCCGCCCGGACCAAACCGGAATCTACCATCCATGTAGCCGGTCGCAAATAAGGCGAGATTCTGATCGTAATACGCCAAGTCCTTCCCGTACAATCCCGAAGTGGTGTCCTTCTGCTGACTTAGGCGAATTATCTGCCGTGCGCTCAGCTTGTTTAGATCGGGGAAAGCCCTCAAGTAAGGTAGTACGGCCGCCGAAAAACCCACAGATCCATCTTGCTCCAATGGAATCCCCTGGTCACTGACCTTTTCAGGGGGGGCATCATGATTGGCAAGGTATACGCTCATGGCAGGAACGGCGCTGAGCATCTCGGCGCGCTTCTTGCCGCTGCCATCGTGCATGCCAGCCCATAAGTAGACTCGGATTGCGTCATAACTGCCACCCGGCCCGGCGCCGGGCCGCGCGGTGTCCCTGTCCGGTCGCACCAGCGCCGGATAAAAGCCGTCGCCGGGAACATAATCCACCCAATCCATGGCAAACCCGTGGCGGGCGCTCTGTTGCAACAGGCGCGGGATGCCGAGAGCGATCTGCTGCCACGGACCGGCGGGGTCCATGACCGAAAGCCGCTCGAAGATGAATAGCGGAAGATAGCTGGGATTCAGCGTCCAAATGCGGTCGTGATGAAAGCCGGCGGGACCGGGCAACAGCATGAGGCCAAAACCGGGCAGGTCGGCCACCTCGCTTTTGGCAATCTCAGCCATCATCTGCCGGCCCAGGTTGGCGTAGATGGGATATTTCCAAAGCCGGCCGGCCTCGACCAGCGTGTAGGCCATCCATATATCGGCATCTGAGGCAGGGTTGGGATCCAGCGTCTTCCATTCGCCGTCCTTGTTCTTTCCCCATAGCCATGCCGGCAGCCGGGTCTTCAGATTGCCACCGGCCAGGTTGGCCTCGGTCCAGGTCAGCACCCGGTCGAAGCTTGCGCGATCGTTCGCCGCCAATGCAAAAAACATTGCATAAGCCTGCCCCTCGGAGGTCGTGTGCGCGCTTCCCTGGGGATCGATTACCCGTCCCTGCGCATCGATAAAACGCGCGGAATAGGCTTCCCAAAGTGGCCAGGGACTCTGCTTGCAGCCGCCGGTGGCGCAGAACATCGACAAATAAACGATAAACAAAAAGCGCATTCTCAACCGGGATCTCCGAAGTCCCATGGCGACAGTTCTCCAACAAGGAGTTTCAGCGGCTTTCCATTCGTTGTAGCCGATATGGGACCACTCTAGTCCTCAATCATCCTCAGGCGCGCTCTGGCTTTGTGGCGCAACCACTGCCTGGTCCAGATGGCCAGCAAAAAGGTCAGAACGACGACCACGATCGCTACCAGCCACGGCACTTCCATGAACCACAGCGTCAATCGTGTCCACCACGGAAGGGTGCCCACATGATAGACCTCGGAGCCTATCCGGAACGATTGGAACTGTTTCCCGTGCAGCACCGAAACCGATCCGGAAATGTCGCTGGCCTGTTGCACTGTTATAAACGTCGCCATGAAGTCTTCATAGGTGTTCGCGTCCTTCAGGTGGATGGCCACAATGCTGCGGCTGCCGCCGAAATCGAACGGCGATTTGATTCCTTCGATCACCGCGTCGGGCGTGCCCGCGGCGGACAGGTTGCCGGATTCGGTGTGCTCATCGGAGCGCAACTTCCACCATGCGCGATGCAGCGGGGCGAAGAAGCCCTGGGTGTCATGCACCTGAATTTGGCCGCTGCGCAAGGCAACGGGCAGGTTGTTGTTCAGCTTGTCGAAGCCCGTCTGGTCGTCGCCTGTGCCAATGATCAGAAAGTCGGTATTGGCGCCCTGCTTGAGGGCCTCCGGACCGGCCACGGTGACCCGCAAAGCCGGGAATCCGGTCTGGCGGCTGAAGTGGCCCATCAGCGTGACAAAGATCTCGATTTCCTCCTCGGTGGGCACGGCCGGCAGCACCACCATGGTCTCGCTCAGATCGGCAAGACGTGTGAACGGGAAGCCGGCGTTGGTGAAGGTCTCCAGGTTGGGCAGCGGCGCATAGTGAGGATAGCCGCGCAAATCCAGGTACGAATCGCGCAGGATGGCGCCCTGCATGTTGATCGGCGTCGTGTCCTCACAGGCCGTCTTCTTGAGCAACTGGAAGGTGAAATCGAACGAAAACGAGTTGGAGAACGGGCGCAGATTCACCACCGGCACCGGCACCTCGACCTCCATCTTGCGCGAGGCCTCCTGCCCTGGAATCAGCGGAACGGAGCCTAGAAATGCGTTGTTGATCCGCACCTGCATGCTCGATATTGGGCCGATGGGAATCGAGTTGTAACGGTACACCAGCTTGAGCATCGTATTGGGCCGCTCGGAGTAGAAGATATCCGGCGGAATGCGGAAGTAAACGAACAAAGGAGCCGACCCGTCGCCCTGCAACTGGTCCGCTGTCGTGTAATCCCATAGCGCGATCTTCTGGTCGCTGCGCGCCCAGCGCGGCGCTCCATCGGGCTGCTGCTTGTCCGGCAGCCTGAGGTTGTCGATGGTCACTTGCGCTCCCGCAAGCATGTCGCTATGCAACGCTACGGCCTGTGCCGCCGCCAGAACCTGGTCCGAGTTGCTGCCGGCCACTATCAGTATCTTGCTGTATGGATCGCTGGGGTTGGCGCGCATGGCCACCGTGGGCGAAGAGATGGGAGGCAGGGCCAAGTCCGGGGGCAGATTCCCCGAACTGTCCGATATCACGATTACATTGCCTTGCGGAATCGTCCCAACGCGAACCGGAAAGCGCACCGGCCGGTTCTCCGAGATCATGCCGAAGTAGCTGGTGACCACGCCGGCAGCCTGAATGGCTTTCATCGAGGGCGCCGAGGCAAAGACAACCGGAATGCTGAGCGGTTGAATAACGGCCGGATCGAGGAACGGCAACGGCAACTGCTTCAGATCGTCGGCCAGCGGCAGTTGATCGCCCTGGATATCCAAATAGGTGTTGCGGTCGACGCGAGACCACAAGGTTGTGTTGGCGGGGTCCTCGCAGACCAGGACGTAATGGCCGATGAACTGAATGGTGAGGGTATTGTTATGCACCAGCAGCTCCGGCGGAATCGCGAACTCCGCCTCACCTTGCTGGCTGGACGAGCCCCCGGACTGTCCCGGCGTGGGCTGGATGGTGGCGAACAGCGTTCCGTTCATGAGCAGCTTGAGATGGCTGAGCTGCGGCAACAGGCTCGGAGAGAAGGTGTAGAAGATGTGGATTTTGGCGGAGCGGACCACGTGAGTCTGCGGCAGCGTGAAGTAGATCTCGTGTCTGGTGTCGATGCTGTGCAGTTCGATCTGCGGCGTGCCGGTGTCGTTGAGCGTGAAAGTGTCGCGGAACTGGCCGGGAGGAACCGGAGCGTTTTTTTCGGGAGCCCCTTTCTGCAGCGCCCCGGCAAAGCCCTGAATCTGCCCCAGTGCGTTGTGAGCGGAGCCCATCAGGAGCGCGGCCAAAACGAAGATCACCGCTGAAGGCACGACCGTAATGGAACTGCCCCTCTTGGTCCTCTTGTCCTTGCCGGTAAACAGGCTTTGGAAGGTCGAAACCAGGCCACGCATGGAGATTTGGAAGATGCGGGCCATGCTTCCCAACACGTTGTCGCTTTCACGGGACTCGCCCCAGCCAAGCCAGGTGTCCGCTCTGGAATATAGCACCATGGTCAACACTTCCTGTTCGGCAATCGTTAGATTTTCAAAACGTACCCGCAACACCGTTCCTTCCGAGGAGACCACTGTCGCGGGCAGATTGGAGGCGACCGCGGGAAGCGGAAAGGTGAGATTCACCTGCGTCTGGGGCACGGCTTCAAGAGACTCTCCGAAGCGGATACTGGTGCCGCCAGGGGACATATCGATCGTCTCTCCGGCGATCAGGCGTCCGTCGGGCAGCTTGGCCATGACCGGCGTCACGACACTGATGCGCACCGTGGTCCGCAATTGCCTCATCTCGCGCGCCACTGCGGTGCAAACACCCAGGATAATAACGTTGAATATGCACCACAAGACGTTCATGACGACCGTGCCCGGCCGGTCGCGGTCCCATATGAAGAAGCGCGGAATGGCGACGATCAGCCCGGCTAAGTTAAATGCCAGCATGATAAGGAACGGCTGCGCTATCCTGGTGTCGAAGAACGTCCGCTTGACTATGCCGCCCTTGGCCGTCACGTTGAACTTGCCCAGCTTGGGGTTGATGAGTGCCATGACGGTGGGCAATAGAATGTAGGGCGCGAGCACGGTTTCGTAGATCTCGTTCCACCACGAGTGCCGGTGCTCGCCCTGAATCCGCGAGTTGGTCACGTTGGAGAGCGTAAGGTGAGGCAGCGCATAAGCCAGGATGGCCGCCCAATACCCTGGAACGTTGGTGTGGTTCAGCAACAGATAGATTAACGGCGCGGTTAGAAAGATCAACCGGGGAACCGCATATAAGAAGTGAAACATCGCGTTGAAATAGCATAGCCGCTGCGCAAACTTCAGGCCGGGAGCGAAGAAGGGATTGTCCGAGCGCAGAATCTGAATCATGCCGCGCGCCCATCGAATGCGCTGGCCCACATGGGCCGAAAGCCGCTCGGTGGCCAACCCCGCAGCCTGCGGAATGTTGATGTAGGCCGTACCCCAGCCGTGGATCTGCATGCGCAGAGAAGTATGTGCATCCTCGGTCACGGTCTCCACCGCAATGCCGCCGATCTCGTCCAGCGCCGAGCGCCGCAACACGGCGCAGGAGCCGCAGAAGAAGGTCGCATTCCAGAAGTCGTTGCCGTCCTGAACAATTCCGTAAAACAGCTCGCCCTCGTTGGGAATAATGCGAAACTGTTCCAGGTTGCGCTCGAACGGATCGGGCGAATAGAAATGATGGGGCGTCTGCAGAATCCCCAGCTTTTTATCGCGCAAGAACCAGCCCATCGTCATCTGCAAAAAGCTGCGTGTCGGCACGTGATCGGAGTCGAAGATGGCAATGAACGGCGAGGTCATGCTTTTCATCGCGGCGTTGATGTTGCCCGCCTTGGCATACTGGTTGTCGGAGCGGGTCTTATAGCCGACTCCGGCCTCGAAGGCGAACTGTTTAAACTCCGGGCGGTTGCCATCGTCGAGTATGTAGACGTGCATCTTATCGGCCGGCCAGTCCATATTGAGCGCGCCCAGCGCGGTGTAGCGCACCACGTCCAGGGGCTCGTTATATGTGGGTATGATTACGTCGACGTGCGGCCAATCGTCCGCATTGTCGGGCAGCGCCACGGGCGCCCGGCGCAGCGGCCAAACCGTCTGAAAGTAGCCCAGAAATAGAATGAAGAAGGCATAGACTTCGGCAAATATCAGGCACAGGATGAAGAACGCGTCCAAAGCGCCCCAGTGGTTGCCGGGGTCCTGAAAGAACCGCACCGTCTGAATAATGCGAAAGTTTCCGTACCGAAAAGTGCAGAACATCGACATCATCATCAGGGTGAGCGTGACCAGATAGGAATCGGAACTGCGCGCCAGGGCCAGAGCCAGCAACAGCGTCAGCAGCCCGCAGACCGCCTGTTGCGGCCAGGTCAGCGGAAGTACAGCCATGAAGTAGAAAATAACTATGGCCCCAAGCAGAATAACCACGCGGAGAAACCTGGTTATAAGGTTCTCCCCTTCCCCGATATTCTGCCAAAGGTCCGTTACCGTCATCGTTCACTCCACCGCACGCCGCGATAGCCGGTGCTCGCGGGCGCAGAAAGACTCTTAACCCACCCTGCAAGGCTGCCATAATCCTCGGCCACGGTGGAGTTGGGAGCGTAATCCATCACCGTCATCCCCTCGGCCAGCGCCTCGCTCATGGCGGGGGCGCGGCGAAGAGCGAACGGCAGCAGCCGATCGCCCAACTGCTCGCGGAGCACCTCCCGCACATCCAGATGCAGGGGGAGAGAGTGATCGAATTGATTGAGCACGTAAAAGGGATGCACCCTGTTGCCGGCCACGCTATTGTGCTGGAAGAATGCATCGATCGAGCCGACGCTCACCACCGAGTTCATATCTGGAATCACCGGCACCAGAATCATGGGCGCCATCCGCAGCAACCGCCGGGTGGTTGCGCCGGAGGCGGTTGCCAAATCGACAATCACGCGGTTGACCCCACGCGAATACTTGGCTATCTCCCCGGTCAGGATCTCCTGGCTGGCCATCTCTGAACCCAGGGTTTCAGGATCGATGGTCACCATTTGAATGGGCGCGTCGCCACTGGCGCCAGGAGGGCTGAACGTCCTCAACATGCCGGGACGCTGATCGCGAGCGCCAAAAAAGAAAGGAAGCAAGCCGTAGGCCGCCGTATCCACCAGCAGCACTCGCTCGCCGCGGGCTGAAAGGGCGCGGCCCAGCGTCGCCACCAGGCTGGTCTTGCCCACTCCGCCGGCCAGCGAAAAAACAGCCATCACCGGTGCGCGCGAAGCCACCGGAGCAGGAGCAGCCTCCACGGGCGCGCTGACTCCGTCGAAAACGCCTTTCAACGCAAACCAGCGGGAGGTCAGGCGGTCCCGCGAGCCCTGCAACGTATCTTCAGGAGCCTTGAGTACGGGCTGGCTGGCCATCTCCGCGCGGTCTTGCTCCAACCATGCCGGACGGCCCGCATTCTCCCGCGGCTGAGAGTAACTGTCCTCGCGCATGGGCGCGTAGGTCGCCTGGTTTGGAACCGGCCGGTACGCCTGCGACGGGGCATTGCCTGGATCGTTGAACTGTTGAGCTTGCGCCGGATAATTCGGCGCCTGACCGGGTACGGGAAGCGCGGAGAAACGGTCCTGCTGCGGCTGCTGTGCGGCCTGTTGCGCAGCCGACTCCGCCTGCCGCGCGGCCTCCGTGGCACGCGCTGCCTCCCTCGCGCGCTCGGCTTCGGCGGCCTTCCCTGCCTCAACCTCTTCACGGGCGCGCTTACGTTCTTCTTCGATTGCATCCTGTACGCGCTGGCGGGCTTCCTCCCTGGTCTGGGCCCGCGAAGCCGAGAAATCCCGATACTTGGCGCCATGCAGATTGGCCCAGGAATAGAGCGTCGCCACGTCCTCTGGAGTTTCGTTCTTGTCACTCAACGCTTTGCGATCTGTCATCGTCCATCCATGTAACTTTCGCAGTAAATCAAGCCCCCTGGTCTTCGCTGCGCTTTCCGGCCCTTGCTCTCTCTGGAGATTGGGCTTAGCGTGCTCAAACAGAGGGTATCCCTATTACAAATCCTAGCCTTATCTGTTTTCACAACAATAACACTTGAACGGTTGCCTTCCTACCACTTTCTTGTCATTCAGGAGGCCCCAATCGCCTTATATTTCTTAGCCATGCGAGACCCAGCAGCCAGCTTTCCATGCCGCTTCCGGCTTCTGATTATCATGGTACGCCCGACAGCAAGTATCGATGGCTGAAATGAGTTCGATCCGGCTGGCTTCGACGGCAGGGAGCATACCGTCAGGCTTCTCCGGCACAGACGGGCGCGGCACCCGTCAGAGCGGCTCATTCGCCCCTGTGATAGTTTGGAATCAGCGGCCTTGAACGAGCTCGTAGCTCAGTAGGTAGAGCAACGCCCTTTTAAGGCGTGGGTCCTGGGTTCGAGCCCCAGCGAGCTCACCATTCCCATCCGGCCGCGGCATTCCACCCTTCCCGTCAGAAAGAGCACATCCGTCCGGCTTCAGGCTCTTGGCCAGAAATGCTCTTCGCTGGCAGACCGCAGTCGCCGGGCCGCCTCCTCGGGGGTAATATCCCGCTGCGGCATGCCCAGCATCTCAAAGCCCACCATGAACTTGCGGACCGTGGCAGAGCGCAGCAGCGGCGGATAGAAGTGGGCGTGAAAGTGCCACTCCGGATGCTCGTCTTCATCTGTCGGCGACTGGTGGAAGCCCATGGTGTAGGGAAAACTGGTTTCGAAGAGGTTGTCGAAGCGGGTGGTTAGTCGCTTCAGCGCGTCTACCAGCCCGTCGCGCTCCTCTTCGTTGAGTTGCGGCAGCGCACCTAGATGGCGGCGGGAGACCAGCAGCACCTCGAAGGGCCACACGGCCCACCAGGGAACCAGGGCCATAAAGTGCTCATTCTCAAAGACAATGCGCTCTTGGGCTA
>Ga0182027_10009870_pt1 | contig 13645 bp, 8 predicted proteins | sample 712E1DmetaG_FD_121300 | JGI IMG/M metagenome (GOLD analysis project Ga0182027, IMG submission 121300) | Permafrost microbial communities from Stordalen Mire, Sweden - 712E1D metaG (Illumina Assembly) | ecosystem: Environmental > Terrestrial > Soil > Wetlands > Permafrost | place: Sweden...
ATTCTGTCAAGCAGCGGACCTGATATTTTCGACATATATTTTTGAATCATTCCGGAATTGCATGTGCATTCCTTAGTGGAGTCCGTAAAATATCCGCAAGGACAGGGATTCATTGCTGCAGCAAGCATAAAGTTAGCGGGAAATTCCAATGACAATTTTGACCGGCTGATTGTCACTCTATAATCTTCGAGGGGTTGACGCATTACTTCTAACACATTTTTCCTGAACTCAGGTAATTCGTCAAGAAATAAAACCCCGTGATGGGCAAATGAAACTTCGCCCGGTCGCGGGAAAGAACCGCCGCCGATCAATGCCGCATCAGAAATAGTATGGTGCGGACTCCGGAACGGGCGTTCTGTTATCAGGGCTTTGTCTTTTGACAGGATACCCGCAACCGAATGAATTTTTGTTGTCTCAAGAGCTTCCTCAAAATTAAGAGGCGGTAGAATTGAAGGAAGCCGTTTTGCCAGCATTGTTTTCCCTGAACCGGGTGGTCCGATCATTAATATGTTATGACCTCCGGCGGCAGCAATTTCCAAAGCGCGTTTAACATTCTCCTGCCCTTTTACATCGCTGAAATCAAGAGCATATGTATTTACATGTGCAAAGATTTCATCTTTATCCGTATAAACAGGAGAAAAGGCACCCCTTCCTTCAAGAAAAGCAACTACTTCGTTGAGATTCTGCATCCCATAAACTTCTATTCCGTCAACAATTGAAGCTTCTTTTACAGAATCAATTGGCAGAATTATTCTTTTAATCCCGCATCGCCTTGCTTCGACGGTTATCGGCAGTCCCCCTTTTATTTTTCTTAAAGAACCATCCAACGAGAGTTCACCGAGAATAAAAGTATCTTCAAGTAATTCTGTTTTTATTAATTCGGCAGCTACAAGCATCCCGATAGCAATAGGAAGATCAAATGAACTTCCCTCTTTTTTTATATCTGCCGGAGCCATATTGATTGTAATTTTTCGCAAAGGAAATTCAATACCGGTATTCCTGATCGCAGCGAGAACTCTTTCTTTGCTTTCTTTAATTGCGTTATCGGGAAGACCAACAATAGTAATCGACGGAAGCTGCTTTTCGAATTGTGTTTCAATTTCAACGAGATAAGCATCGATTCCATACGTGGCGCCTGACAAGACTTTTGAAAACATTACATTATTCTTATTATATTGAAATTCAATATAATGATATATAGATTAAATAAACAAGACTAATTAAATTAATAGATCAAATGCAGTAGTGTTGGATGTTGAAGTTCTAAAAGATTAATAAGGAGAATGAATCACCTCGTCGTAGAGCAACGAGGTATCTGAAACCTGCCTCGCGTTGTCGCCCCGCTTCGCCTCATGGCGTTAGCGAGGCGAACAAGGCAGGCGGATTAAAATACAAATAATAGTTCGACTGCATATCTCTGATATATCTGCGAATTGCTTATAACTCCAATATCTTTATCTTTAAAAGTTTTACGTGAGCCATAAAAATAATCTAAAATATCCGAATTATTCATATAAAATCCAATTCCAAAACCCCTATTTCCAAAATCTATAAATATTGATGGTCTGAAAACAACCGGGAAAAAATTAGTTTGAACTATAGCATTATCAATAGTTCCTTTATCCAGAGCTGAAAAAGTCGCCCCAATATTGACTAAATCAATACCCAATTGCCCTGTTATAGCATATCCATGACCAAGCACAAAAGTAAATTCCGGAACAATCCCATATGTAAAGAAATCCACTATTCCAGTGTAATATTTAAGAGTTTTATCATTTATGAAATTTTTAATGATCGAATCACTAGTAAAACTTCCCATAGCAAATCCGACACGGAACGTACCCTGCATAAAAAATTTAAATCTAAAATCATTACTAAAGTTTATTTTAGCTATATCTGCGATTGTATATCTTTTTTGATAACTGATTCCCTTTTGTTGTATCTGAATTTTTCCAAGGTAGTCGGGCATATTGATAGTCGTTTCTAAATATCCGAAACTGTTATAATTTGGCTTAGCATTGTACACATCATAATTACCAAATGAACTTGTTTGGGCTAATATAGTTTTTGAAATACTACTAGTGAGTATAACTATAAAAATAATTCGTAATAACCTGGACATATTTTACTCCGAATATCAATTAAATTATTTATTATTTATTGTATTTTTTTTAACAAATACAAATTCTCCTCCCTGTAAATCATCGTCTCCGGTTCCTTCAATAACTCCCCATCCCGGTGTCAGTCCATTTTCTTGAATACTTTGCTGTTTTATTTCCCAAAAAATCGATGAAGACAAAAGATAATTAGATTCATTTGATCTTAGAATTGCAAGCAAGTGACTCATAAATTTACTCTTCTCCGGTACCAATTCTACCAACCCGCTAGTTAATGCTTTTCTGCTTTTTGTAGAGTATGCTTTTAGAATTGAATTGGGAGCTTCTGAAAAAGCACTTCGCGATTTAAAAATTGCACCCCCAAAACACGCATCGGCAACAAGCAAAACATGTCGTCCATCAATACCATTAATTTGATCTCTTATATCACTATTAGAAATCCATCCTGAACTATTTTTATCATCTGCGTCAGCGGGAAGCCAATATCCTTGTTTAATTTTTTGATCAAAATATCCATGACCGGCATAGAAAATGATCAAATTATCAACAGGTTTAATCGATTCTCTCAGACTAATAAAACTGTCAAGAATTTCTTTTCTTGTTGGGTTTTCAAGCATCATTACATTTTCAGGTTTAAAATCGTATTTCTCACTAAGTATGGTTTTTAGGTTTGTTCCATCTGCAAGAGGTCCTTGTATGGACGAGATTTTAGAATTTTGATAATCCTGGACAGCAATTATCAGAGCATGATTAGTACCTCTCAAAGAATCCGGAATATCAGATAAATCGGCAATATCAACTTTGTAGCTCAATTGGGTAATATTTCCCAGACTGTCAATTGCTTTAATATCGAGGGATTTCGGACGATTTTTAAATACTATATAAAATTTACCGCTATCAATAATCGACACTATTTTTTCATTAATCATCAAACTATAGATATTCCGGTTATCTCCAATATGCCCTTTTACGAGTAAAGTGTCTGATTTAGAATCAGTAAGTTCGACAACATTAATTCCCCTGCTAATAAACGGTTCATCAATTTTGACGATAGGCGGAGTTAGATTTAGTTTTGGATCACTGAAGACATTAATTTCTTTTCTGGTTACATTCCCTTTTTTATCTGAAGCAGTTAATTCAATTTTGTTCATTCCCTTGAGCAGATCAATTGTGCAATTAAATTTGTCCGAATTCCTATTAATATATTCCTTATCATTAATCTTAAAACTAACCAGTTTTTTATCATCACGAACCTCTCCAATAATTTGGATTTGAGGTTCTTTAATGTAAACAGGGCGGTCAGAAATAATATTTGGTTTTGGGGAAAAGACAGTAAGCAAGGGAGGAATTGTGTCAATCAACATGCTATAATTGAAATTCAGTTTTCCCGGATTAACTTGAATTTCATACTTTTGGCAAAAACAAACATTCATGCTTTGCATGAAAAGGAGAATAAATAATAATTTAATTTTCATTATCACACCGTTATTTATTATTCACTATATCTTTTACTACTCTAAATCCGACATCAAATTTTGCTTTATACGGGGAAAGAAAATTTCTTCTATAAGTTTCCAGACCAGCAGTACTGCTAAACCAGGATCCGCCTCTTATAACTTTATAATGACCGAAAGCAGGACCGGGAGGATTATCTGTTTTACTATTTAGATAGTATTGATCAGAATACCAATCCTGGCACCATTCCCAAACATTTCCACTCATATCAAATAATTCCAAACTATTAGGCTTATAATAACATACCGGTGAAGTTAAAACCGGATCTTCGCTCTGTGGTGAATAATCCTTCTTGAGTTCCAATTCCAAAAAATATATTTCCGTATGTAATGCAACATTTTGTCCATTACCATATTTAACTTTTTTACCTCTTTCTCTGGCAGCGTATTCCCATTCAGCTTCTGAAGGAAGTCTATAACCATAATATCTGCAAAACTCACGCGCGCCAAACCAGGTAATATTATTAGCTGGATAAAACATATAAGCAGGTTCAACAGCAAAAGATTGGATATTTGAAAATCCGGAAATCATTCTTATTCCTTTAGGACTGTATTCAAAAAGTTTTTCTCCGCAATCCTCGCCTTCCCTCACCACATGTGATCCATAACTATTTAAAAATTCCAAATATTGGTAGTTAGTAACTTCATACTTACCCATCTCAAAATCATTTAAATTAACGCGGTGGACATATTTCCCTTCTAAAGCATTTGCCGCCAGACTGCTTCCCATTTCAAAAGTACCTCCCGGTATTCTTACAAATTCTATTTCCTTGGATTGCCCCACAACTTCAGCAACGACTTTTATTTGAAAATCACTTCCAACAATTTCAACACTATCCTGTAAAGGCAGCCAATAAATAGTTTTACCTAACCCGCCTTTGATGGCTCCGCCAATATCTCCCCAAGGGTGTTTTGGAGTAATAACAGCTGTCTCTCCGTTTTTCGACATTATTATTTGAAGTCTGATAAAAAAAGTGACATTTTGAAGCCGTTCTGGTAAATCATAAGAAATTTTCAATGTATCATCGACTTGAACAGCAACTGCATTTGTAATACCTTGTTGGGCATAGCTGCCGGTATATAAAATAAATAACCATGACAGCAGAATCAGAGCTTTAATAGAAATACTTTTCATAAACCCTTCTGTAAATTGTTTCCATAGACTCTATCTAAATATATTTTTTGTAGTTAGTTCAAAATTCATTAGCAGAGTATTTAAAAATTGAGAGGTGAATGTAATATTTATTTAAATAAAAATGAACAAAATGATTAACATATAATTAATTATTTTATCATTTTAAGATGTGCTATCCAATATTGTTCAAGCAATTATATTATTATTCGTCTCGTAAATATCTAAATCCAATCCATTCTGTTTTTTGATTTGGTTTTCCAAATCCTCTGATAGTTAAACGATAGTTGTTTTCATTAAATCGAGGACTACCTTGTCCTCCACCCCCGCGAATAACTTTAGCTGTGCCATTTTTAGGTCCGGATGGATTTAGGTAGTTATTTTGAGAATAAAAAGTTGAATCATAATAATCCGAACACCATTCCCAGACATTTCCGCTCATATCGAATAACCCCAGTTCGTTCGGTTTCTTTTCAGCGACCGGGTGGGCTTTACCGCCGCTATTATTTTTATTCCAAGCAACTTCACTGAGCGTATTGCTTCCGCTAAAAATGTAGTTTTTAGTCAGCAGACCTCCTCTAGCTGCAAATTCCCATTCGGCTTCAGTGGGCAATCTATATTTCTTCCCGGTTCCAAATGATTTCCATTTACAAAATGAAATGGCGTCGTTCCAGCTGACATTAACGATAGGGTCATTATCATTCCTGCCCCAGCGTGGAGGATCCGGCATTTTCGAGTTAGTAGCCGCACAAAAGTCCTGAAATTCTTTCACCGTGCATTCGTGTTTACATATCATGAAGCTTTTAAGTTTTACTTTATGAGAAGGACTTTCATCAGAATCACCATTTACACTGCCCATTTTAAACTCTCCACCTTTGACATTAACCATATCTGAATTGTTTTTATTTTCTTTTTCATTTGATGATATTAAAGTTATTTTTTTTTCAATTTGCTGACCGGATTTAACATATAAATTCTCGTCATAATCATCATAGTTCTCTTTTATTATTTTTATTGTATGGCTGCCTTCTGTTATTTTAGCATTTAAACTGCCCGCCACTTTTCCATCGATAAAAACAATTGCATCTTTCGGATTAATACTAAACCGAACTTCTCCGGTTTGTCCGGATTCTTTTAATCCTGCCAATTTTTGTTTAATGTTAATTACTATATCTACAGTATCTCCGGATTTTAAAAATGAATTTTCTTTAGGTTTCTGCTGTACGATAATGCTATCTTCCATATTTGGAGAATTAACATAATTGTCAATTCGGAGTTGTAATGAATTTTCTCTTAAAAGAACATTTGCCTGTGCCAATGTTTTACCATTTATATTTGGTACAACTACCAGGTTTGAAGGATTTCTTAGATATTGGAATAAGCATAATAAAATTATAATCACCAGGATTAAAGACCCTGACCAAATAACTATTTTTTTATTTTTATCCAGCTGGTATTTTATTCTATCATTTAGTTTATGTTCCTCAACAGGTTGTTTTTTAGTGTACTCCTTTTTTCCCTTTTTAATATCTTCTTTTTTGGCGAGTGGTTTCTCGAAGGTCTGTTTTAGAGTTACATTTTTGTATTTAATTCTTTTTAACTGATTTGATAGTTCTATTCCATTTGATATTCTATCTTCTATTTTTTTAGTCAGCAGACTGTTTATTAATTCTTCCATTTCTTCCGGTACATTTGATTCAATTTCTCTTATTGGACGGTGTATTTCATTTAATATTTTATAGATTGTGAGCAAAGGACTTTCACCCTTAAACGGTACTTTACCCGATAAACATTCATACAATACCACACCTATCGAATAAAGATCACTTCTTCCGTCAATTTCTTTCCCTTCCGCCTGCTCGGGGCTCATATATTCAGGAGTTCCGATAATAATTCCCGTTTGGGTTAATTTTGTACCGGTATCCAAGTGTGCAATACCAAAATCGGTAAGCACGGATCTTCCATCTTTTGTTACCAATATATTTGCACTTTTAATATCACGATGAACTATTCCATTTTCGTGGGCATAGTTCAATGCTTCAGAAATAGGAATTATTAATTCAATTGTTTCTTCTATACTTAATTTTCCTTTTTCTCTGATTTTTGAATTGAGATCTTTTCCTTCGAGGTACTCCATAATCATATAATGAATATTATTTGCCGATCCTTCATCATATATATGTACAATATTGTTGTGTGTAAGAGAAGCTGCCAACTGGGCTTCGCGGTGAAATCTCTGTAAGAATTCCTCATCATATACCAGGTTTTGGTGAACTACTTTTATAGCTACAGTTCTATTTAAGTTTATTTGGACTGCTTTATAAACGGTAGCCATACCACCTTTACCGATTTCACATTCAATCTGATATTTGGAAGAAAGAGTTTCTCTGATTACAGCGGGAATTAAGTCATCAACAAATGGTTCTTTTTTTTGAGTTTTATCAATCCATTCACCGCAGTGTTTACACTTTCTGGCTGTGATGAGGATTTCTTCACTGCAATGAGGGCAATTTTTAAATTCAGGCATATTTTCTATTTTTTAATTTATCAATTCCTCACCGCTGGCGGCGGGAATATTTATTTTACTTTTTTATAAATCAATCCGATAGTTATTAACAAAAAAGCAGAGCACATAATAAACTGCGAAAGTAAATCATAATTAAGATTGTTCAGAGAAAATCCTATAATATTATTTACATAAAAATCACCTGAAAGATTATTGCCAAGGTAATCCACCTGACCACTAACCTTAACATTATTAAACTCTTTAATAAATATTGCTTCTAGAGACCAGCGGCTAATTATCAAACCGGATATATTTTTTGTCAAAGGACTCATTGATATGTAGGGTTTAGTGAATCCGCTGAGGATAAATTGAGGTATTATGAGAATTGGAACAAGTCCAAGTGCAGATTCAGAACTTTTTACCAAAGAGGAGAGCAAAAGTCCAAGCGTCATTGCGGTAACAGAAGTCAGGAACAGAAGCAGAGACAATTCAACAAAAGCAATATTCAAAGAAAGCATTAATTTAACTACTGCCGATAGAAGAAAAGATTGGATTAAACAAATAATTGACAGGACAGTTACTTTTGACAATACATAAGAGAAAATACTAATACCGATCATTCTTTCCCGTTTCAAAATTGATTGTTCTACAACAATTTCGCGGGCAGAGTTTTGAGCGCCAAGAAAGATACTTGCAATTACAAGTATAAAAAGAGCGCTTGGTTTTTCAATTAGCGCACTATTAACAAGAGATATAATTGCACCGATAACCGGTGCTTGTGCCAGTAATATAGTTGTGCTAATTCTATCGCGTAATTTGATTGTTAAATATCTTTTTGTGAGTGTAAGAAATTTTAAAAGTCTATTGTTGGGAGATTTGGTCTCCTTAGAGTTTTCCGTCCTTGCCGGGGTTAATTTTTTTGGAGTGAATCTGGCTTTTATAAATTTATTAAAATGATTCGAATCTATATATTTCTTCTGCCAATATTCACTTTTCTGTTTATTCATTATTTCAAATATTTCTTCAGGTTCGTTTACTCCAAAGTAATCAACTGCTTCATTAGCCGGTCCGAAAAAAGCTAATTTACCTCCTTTAGTCAGAATTATGACATTTGTGAGGATATCAAAATTTCTTTTAGTAATTGAATGAGTAGTAATCACGACTATTTTATTTCTATCAGAGATTTTTTTTAAGAGATTCATTACTTCAAAATCAGTTTTAGGATCAAGTCCGCTTGACGGTTCATCCAAAAATAAAATATTAGGTTCTGTTAAAAGTTCATGACCAAGATTAACTCTTTTTCGTTGACCTCCGCTAATTCCGCGTTTTTCAGAATCTCCTATAAAAGTGTTTTTTGTTTCATCCAGACCTAATTCCATGCAAACTTTATTGACCTGATCACACTTTTCTTCTTCGGAGTACTTAGCATTAAACCTAAGATCGGCAGCATATTTTAATGACTCATAGACTGTTAGTTCCCTATGAATTATATCATCCTGCGGCACATAGCCAATTTCTCCTCTGAATAATTCTTTATTATAAAAGAGAGACTGATGATTTAACAAAACATCACCTCCGGAAGGTTTGGACATTCCCGTCATCATCAGCATCAAAGTAGTTTTCCCTGCTCCGCTCGGACCAATTAAGCCGACAAACTCCCCGGAATTGAGAATTAAGTTTATATTATCGACTATTGTTTTATCTTTAACTTTAAAGGACAGTTGATTTAATTGAAGAGAAACATTGTTTAAATTTTTATCTGATGAAGCATCAAGTAATTCCCGGAATGAAAAGCCGGCACCTCCAATTGTTACCTGATCGGAGAAAGATATATTACATTTAGATATTCTTTTCCCGTTTACGTATGTTCCATTACTGCTATTGAGGTCTTCTATAAACCATTCTTGATTTTCCTGTGTTATTTTAGTTTGATACTTAGAGACTTTTATATTGGGAATAATAATATCATTATCATTTTTTCTACCGATTGTAATAACAGATTTGTAGGTATTATTAACGGATAAATTTTGTTCGGATTTTTTTTTGGAGGTTAAATTTTCCCAATCAACAATAATATCACCCGCTAATGTAACAATATCATTCGCATAGATCTGAGCATCCGTAATTCTGTTTCTATTAACAAAGGTTCCATTTGACGATTCGAGATCAAAAATATTAATTTGATTTCCATTTATTCTTATTGCTGAATGAAATAATGATATTTTAGGATTATTAACGATAATCGAATTTGAAGAATGTCTTCCAATCTTAATCACCTGTCCGGAATTCTTCGTCTCGGACGGTTGGATTTCTCCGCAATATTTGCATACAATGAATTGAACATTTATTTCTTTTTTACAATTAACGCATAACATTTTTTATGCCTCTAAAACGTTAGTGTACCTTTAAAATTAAACGGCAGTTTAATCAGATAGTTAAATATTTTTAAATGTAGAATACCTTTTGTTTCATAGTATGGATTATTTTGGAATATTAAGTTATGGAAATTTGAAACAAAAGAAAGGTTATCAACTTTAAAAATAAAATATGAACCTGTGGTATTCTTTTGAGAATTAAGGATGAGTGGTTTTTCGAGTTGACCAAAGCCGATTTTCGTATTATTCAAATATATAGTTGAAGGGTAATCCATAATAACGAAATCAATATTAAACGGATTGAAAGCTTCGAACCCGATATTGAAAGTAGTTGTTGTTAATTTCAAATCCCTTATACTAAGATCGTTAAGTGTTAATATTGAATTTTTGCCGGTATAATTTCCCAAAAACGTTTTTATTAAATCACGAAAATTAAAATTTACAGGTATATTTAATTCCCGATGAATTTTAAACAATCCATAAGTAATTTTAGTAAAACCCTTAAGGGTCAGATGCAACGAATCTTCGTCAGTATTAAGAACAGTTAATAATTTATTTGTCAGCAAATTCAGATCCATATAAATAATTAAGTTATTGCTATACTTTACTTCTTCCAGGCCGGCAAAATTAGATTCTCCGAGTAAAATGGAATCCTTATAAATTTTTAACCGCAAGTCGTTAATCTCATAATCGATTTTAGTTTGACTGGTTAAAAAAGCATGTATATTTACTTTAAGAGTATCCGATTTAATACTTTGTAATCTAACCGATTTTATTTCATAAAAGCGGGGAACTTCGGGATTGCAGCCTTGAAAGCATAACAAATATATAATGGATGTTATAATAAAGAAGACGTCGAATCTACTTGGTGGGGAGCTTAAACTCTCTGTACAATATTTTTTCATACACGTTTAGTTTATAATAAAAAACAGTTCTCGACTATCATATTCATCAATATTTTACTCATTTTCCACCGGATAACAATACTTATTTAAAGTAGTTGTTTTTCTTTTGGTTTTACCGAATTCAGCAAGTATAACCGTAATATTATCCTGGCAGCCATTATAATATGCTGAAGAAATTAATTGTTCGGCGGATTCTTTCAATGCTTTTATCCCGAACAGGTAGTTTTCGATATTTTCATTTTTTATTGATGATTTATCATTAATTAATCCATCGGAGCATAAAAGAAAGAGAGTATCTTTTTCCAATATTTCGTAGTCCTTCCCTAAGGGATAAATATCAGGTTTATCATTTCCCCCATCGAGAGCTCTAGATAAAAATGTGCCGTATTTAGAAAGAACAGATTTAGGCAGTTGTCTATCTGGATCTTTTAAAAATTCCTGAACATGTGTATGGTCAAGCGTTAAGGCTTGAAGATGTAAATTATTAGCTTTATATAGCCGGCTATCACCAATATTACCCCAGACATAAACTCCTTTATAAATGAGCAAACAGACCAGAGTTGAGCCCATACCGTTCCTGGAGGGGTCGTTTTTAATTTGATTTCGCAGTTGTTCCTGAGAGGAATAGAATATTCTTTCTAAAATTTCCTTTAGATCTTTTGAAGCATTTATTTGAGGAATTTCCTCGGTTAATATTTTAAAAGATGTTTTTATTACAAGTTTACTAGCAATTTCACCGAAATTTGCACCTCCCATTCCGTCAGCAATTGCAAAAAAGTAAATATCGTCGGCAAATTTATGTGACAAGAAGGAATCTTCATTATTACTTCTTCTACCAATATAAGATAATCCAAAAAATTCTAAATTTTTCACCTGCAAACCATCATGAATAAAAAAAAGTTTTCAATTAAAGATTATAGCTGAATTCAACTTCGCCCGTTTTAATTTTTGATCCGGGTTTTAATTCCATAAGTTGACCGGATTTCAATTCGATTCCATCAAGCATTGTGTAATTCGTTTCGGACAGGTTTTTAACAAACAATTTTGAATCTTTATATATTAGCTCGGCCTGTTTTCTTGAGATGGTTTTTTGTTTTAACTGAATATGGGAATAAGCCAATTCTCCATTGACTTCTTCTCTTCCAATAGTGACAACCGAGCCATCTGAAGTTGGATGTCCGGCTATTTTAAATGATTTCCCTATATCCTCTCCGGAAACAATTTCCAATTTACCTGGAATAAGTTTTAATGTCTTTGGAGAATCAAGTGCAATTTTAATTGTTTTAAAATCCTCATTTGTAGAAAAAGCAGAAACATCAACTTTTAGAGTCGGTGAGGAATCATCGAAGATATTTGATGAATTCGATCCGATATTTGTAAAGTTTTGCTGCGCAATTAAATTTGGTTTCCTTCGGTTTTTAACGTAAAACAATATTACTATAATTAAAACAACAGCAACTCCGCTAAGTAAATAAATAATTGTATGATCATTTTTAGTATTCTCAATGGGTTTAATTTGTGAATTATTAGATTGATCATGTTTTACGGAAGTATCCGTGATAGCGGGAGTATTTCCTTCAAAGGGTTGTCTGGATATTTCTGTGATTACGGGCTGAACATGATCAATATCAAAATTTACCACACCTTTAATAATATATTTCTTATACGTTTCAGGCAATGCAGAAGGGAAAGGAATTCTAATTTTAATAGACGCGCCGAAATCACTTTTAAGAACATAATACTTGATTATCTTTTTTACGGGCACTAATTGTATTACAGTTCCTCTTACAATAACAGTAGCTCCCTGGTAACGGATTGGATTTTTAAGAATCATTCCTATTTCTGTTATCTGCGGCTGTACAATTGGAGCGTTCTGACTTAAAAGAGAGGAAACAATTAATACTGAAATAATAAATAGTAATTTTAACTTAGTCATTTTATTGCCTTCGGTTTTATAGCATTATCTTTATAAAAAGATTCATTTACCGGATTATGTATATATAGAACCTTATCAACATTCAAAATAATGATTTTAACCTGAAAACACTATTTTTGCTTTTCTTAAATTAATATTTCAAAATTCATTATGCTTAAATCTTTGCTCTATTTTTTCCAATTCTAATTAGAAATTAAGCCTGAATTCCTGCTTGGAAACATATTTCTTAGAAAGCAACCACTGCATATATCAATCGGTAGACAGGTTTGATATTTATTGTCTTATGTCTTGTTGATTTTGTTTACTATTTTTTATCCGGATCGATCGATAACATAGCCGCATAGACTTATTTCCAGTAAAAGTCAGGCTTCATTATTGAACCTGATTGTATAAAATCATTCTGATGTTTCTGAAGAAATGAAAAATGAACCGGAGAATAGTTTTCTATTTGTGATAAGTATGAAGAAGAATAATAAATACCTCCGCAACCTATTGCCCCAATAATAAGTAATTCGTTAGTTTTTCTCATTATCTCAATGATTGAGGCAGATTCATTTACATGCAATGAATTGCATTCCGGAATTACTTTTTCGCCAAAATGGAATAACCGGTTAGCAAGAATATCTAATGAATATTTTGGAGATTCATTTGAAAATATTGTATTGAATCCATTCGATGAATCATCTTTCACATCCTGAAGATCATCGATAAGTTGCAAGTAAGCGCCATAACCGAATAAATAATTCTGCTGGGATTCCGCTAGAAAACCCGCAACTAAGTATCCATCCGCAAGAACAGATGTTCCTCCTTTTTCCAAACTAATTTCCAGTAGATCATTTCTTTCGATTTTAATATCAGAATTCATAAGTCGAATACTTTTGGTTTGAGAGGAATGAATTGCCATTAAACTCTCATAAACCTGTTGATAATAGGTGCGGTTATACTGTACTTCAATCATTCCGATAAGATCATAAATAATATTCTCAAGACGGCCGATTGGTTTAACATTGTCACCCAATAATCTTGCTGCTAAACGTTGATTGAACTTATATTTATTTTCCATACAAATATTAGGATCATCAAGGTAATTATCAGTATATGGGTAAAGCATGCTGTATGCAAATACAGAGGGGGTCAATTCAATTGGAATACCAAGAAGC
>Ga0182027_10009871_pt1 | contig 13645 bp, 15 predicted proteins | sample 712E1DmetaG_FD_121300 | JGI IMG/M metagenome (GOLD analysis project Ga0182027, IMG submission 121300) | Permafrost microbial communities from Stordalen Mire, Sweden - 712E1D metaG (Illumina Assembly) | ecosystem: Environmental > Terrestrial > Soil > Wetlands > Permafrost | place: Sweden...
CTTAATTATTTGCGGTCAATTCGCAACCGACGGTGATACTGCACAGACAGGACCGAGCATTGCACAGCATTTGAACATCCCTCAGGTAACTTATGTAAAAGAAATTACCGGTTATAAAGATGGCGTAATAACTGTTAAAAGAGAAGTAGAAGATGGCGTTGAAACATTGAACGTTAAACTTCCGGCAGTTTTATGTATGCTAAAGTGTGATTACGAGCCGAGAAGACCACTCATTGCCGGATTTATAAAGGCTCAAGAAGCAGAAATCAATACTTATTCGCTGGAAGATATTAAATTATCAGCTGAAGAAGTTGGGATGAAAGGTTCGCCTACTTATGTAAGCAAGGCATTTCGACCAGAGCAAAAAAAGGGCGGGGAAGTGATTACGCCTGCAACACCTGAAGAAGGAGCTAAAATAATTGCTGATTTTGTAAAAGGTGAAAAATAGGGCGGGATTGCTATCCCGCAAACATGAAGAAAGAAAGGTAGGATGGGCTTCAGCCCATCAAGACAAAGATTATGGAAGAAAATAAAGGGATTTTAATATACGCAGAAATTACAAGAGAAGGTGAGCTGGCTTCGGTTGTACTAGAACTTGCAAACGCTGCACAGGATTTATCACAAAAGCTCGGCGGAGTTGAGGTTAATGCTCTTGTTATCGCCTCACGCTTCACGCTTCACGCTTCGCTTAACTGTTTTGATAAGGTTTATATCGTACAGGACGAGCGTTTAGCCGTTTATTCTACGGAATATTACTCAAAAATCGCAATTGATGTAATAACCGAAATTAAACCGGCTATTGTTTTAATCGGTGCAACCACGCAAGGACGTGATTTGGCGCCAAGAATTTCTTCTGCACTTAATACAGGCTTAACAGCAGATTGCACAAGCCTGGATATAAATGAAAAAGGTATGTTAGCAGCTACCCGCCCTACTTTTGGCGGAAACTTAATGGCAACAATTTTGTGTAAAAATATGCCGCAAATGGCTTCGGTAAGACCAAAAGTGCTTAAACAAGCCAAAGAACCGATTGTAAAAAATACTGAATTCATTGAAATTCAGCCTCAAATCGACACTGTTGACAAAAATGTTGAACTTGTTGAATTTATTCCAAACACACAAATTACAGGGAAAAGGATTGACGAAGCTGAAATTATTGTCGCAGGGGGCAAAGGGCTTAAATCTGCAGAAGGGTTTAAATTGCTTGAAGAACTTGCTAATTTATTAGGCGGTGCCGTCGGAGCAAGCCGTGCGGCTGTTGATGCAGGTTGGGCAGACCATTCAATCCAGGTTGGGCAAACAGGAAAAACAGTTATGCCCAAATTATATATTGCCTGTGCAATTTCGGGTGCAATTCAGCATACTGTCGGGATGAACGGTTCTGAAAAAATAATTGCAATCAACAAAGACCCTAAAGCACCAATTTTTGGCATTGCTGATGTTGGAATCGTCGGCGATGTCTATGAAATCGTGCCGGAATTGATTAAAATGTTAAAAGGTAATAAATGAATTATTGGACTAAATTAAGTATAGATTTTGCAAATCAGAGAAATTATTTAGATGAACTTTTTAAAGTTTATCCTACTATTCCTGAGGGTATTAGGGACATTGATAAAAACTTATGGGATTCTGTAGAAAAACATTTTAATAGGCAAGATAATTTTGCATTAGTACAAGCATTATTAAATTGTAATCTGTTTCCAATTAAAGATTCATATATTGCATATCTAAAACGAGATAAATCTGCTCTTGAACGTAATCCAAAAACTATAAATCGTATTGCGGGGCGATTGTATGAAATGGGATTGGATACAATATTTGAAAAATGTTCAGAACCAAAGGAAACAAATCGCCAAATTGGTCCATTATTTAAACGATGGATAAATAGTGGTGCATTAGGTATAAAACCCGTTTATTTAAACGAGTTCATCTCTAACGATGAGGATGCTATTTTGAATGCCTCTGACGGCGAAATGGCTAATTGGTGTAAAGAAAATCTTGGATATTCAAGAAATAAAGGTTTGGATTTTGTGGCACGCTTTAATAAAACATATGTGATTGGAGAAGCGAAATTTTTAACTGATTTTGGCGGACATCAAAATGCCCAATTTAACGATGCTATTTCTATAGTTAAGGCTCCAAGGGTAAGAGCTGTTAAAATTGCTATTTTAGATGGGGTCCTGTATATTAAAAGTGGAAATAAAATGCACTTAAGCCTATTGAAAGAATATCAAAAATACGATATATTGAGTGCATTGGTATTAAGAGATTACCTATATAGCTTGTGAAGGGGATACATGCAATTAACATATAAAAACAAACGTACATATGAAGAAATTTTCAATACAACGCAAGTTGTTAGTTTTAATGAAGAAATAAATGATAATTATAACTATTTATTTCTAGGCGACAATCTTTCTGTTTTAAAAACATTATTAACTCAATCTAATATTAAAGTAGATTTAATATATATTGATCCTCCATTTGCTACTAATAATATTTTTCGCATAGGAGAAACCAGAGCCAATACAATAAGTAGTAATAGTGATGATGAGGTTGCTTATGATGACACACTGAAAGGCAGTGAATTCATTGAGTTTTTAAGAGAAAGATTACTTTTTGCCAAAGAGATTCTTTCAGAAAATGGTTCAATATATCTTCATATTGATTATAAAATAGGTCATTATGTAAAAATTATAATGGATGAAGTTTTCGGGTGCAAAAATTTCAGAAATGATATTACCAGAATTAAATGTAACCCCAAAAATTTTGACCGAAATGCGTATGGGAATATAAAAGACTTAATCCTTTTTTATTCTAAATCTAATAATCCTATTTGGAATAGTCCACAGGTATTGTATACCAATGAAGATATTGAAAAATTATTTAAAAAAGTGGATAAAAACGGTCGGAGGTACACAACTATTCCATTACATGCTCCCGGAGAAACAAAAAGTGGTTTAACCTCAGGCGAATTTATGGGAATAAAACCACCGGTAGGGCGTCATTGGAGATGTGCTCCTGCAGAGTTGGAAGAACTTGAGAAACAAGGTTTGATTGAATGGTCGAACAATGGTGTACCAAGAAAAATTATTTATGCAGACGAAAAAGAAGGCAAAAAAATGCAAGATATATGGGAATTTAAAGACCCTCAATACCCAAATTACCCAACGGAAAAAAACCCTGATTTATTAAAAAGCATTATTAACGCATCATCAAATACAGATAGCATTGTTCTAGATTTCTTTTGTGGTTCAGGGACAACGTTGTTAGCGGCTAATCAATTGGGGCGTAAGTGGATTGGTATTGATGCTTCAAAAAAAGCAATAGAGGTATCTCAAAATAAGTTATCTGACGAGAACTTAAACCTTTTTTCAAAACCGTTTAAAGTTATCAAAGCATCAAAAATTAAAGAAAAAGTTGCATTTTAAATATCAATAACTTTGTGATAAAATTGATTTGTGCGAATTTGATTGAAGGGATAGAAATGAAAAATACGGTGGTTGTTGGTGCCCAGTGGGGCGATGAGGGGAAAGCAAAAGTTACAGATTTGTTAGCAACGGAAGCTGATTTGATTATTCGCTATCAAGGCGGTTGTAACGCAGGTCATACCGTTGTTGTAAACAATAAAACTTATAAGTTTCACCTTATTCCTTCAGGTATTTTATACAAAGGTAAAACCTGCTTTATCGGCGCAGGAACAGTAATTCACCCTAAAACATTTTTAAAAGAAATTAAAAACCTTGTTCGAGACAAAATTTGTCTCGATGGTTTAAGAATAAGCCCTTTAGCCTCAATTACGATGCCTTATCACGTTGAAGTCGACGGCTACAGCGAAAACACTGCAAAAAAAGGTAAAATCGGGACAACACAAAAGGGTATCGGACCGACATATACCGATAAAGTCGCAAGATTCGGGCTAAAAATTGAAGATTTATACTGCGAAGAAGCACTAAGCCAAAAATTAGATATAATTTTACCTTTAAAAAATAAGCAATTAAAAGAAATTTATGGGCTAAAAACTTATACAAAAGAAGAAGTTATCAAGTTATGCAGAGAATATGCCGATATATTTATGCCTTATGTGGCGTTTGATTGGCAAAATTTGCTTAATGACGCCAAAAAATCAGGCAAAACAGTACTTTTTGAAGGCGCACAAGGGATTATGCTTGACATTGATTACGGAACTTACCCGTTTGTGACCAGCTCAAGCCCAATCGCCGGAGGGGCTTGCATAGGTAGCGGTTTCGGACCTAAAATGATTGATGAAATAATCGGAGTTTCAAAAGCTTATATAACAAGAGTCGGCGAAGGTCCTTTTGTAACTGAATTAAAAGACGAAATTGGCGAAAGAATCAGAGAAATCGGCAGAGAATTTGGCACAACAACAGGCAGACCGCGCCGTTGCGGATGGTTTGATGCAGTCGTGGCAAGATACGGAGTGCTTGTAAGCGGTTTAACATCAATGGCTATTACCAAAATCGACGTATTTGACGATTTTGACGAGATTAAAATTTGTACCGCTTATAAAGATACGAGAAACGGTGAAATTTACACAAATTATCCGACAAATGTCTTTATACATAAGTATTTACAACCTGTTTACGAAACTCGTCAAGGCTGGAGGCAGGATATTTCAAAGGCGAAAACTTGGAAGGATTTGCCCATTAATGCACAGAAATATTTAAAACGACTTGAAGAATTGTTTGAAATTCCTGTTTCAATCGTTAGTGTCGGACCTGAGCGCGACCAGACTATAATTTTAAAATAACAAATACGTCATGCTGAACTTGTTTCAGGATCTCATCAGCGAACGACCATGCGATGCTGAAACGAGTTCAGCATGACGTTTGGAGTAGAGTATGCCAAAAAACGCTTACATTCACATACCATTTTGCAAAAGCAAGTGCAATTACTGCTCATTTATTTCTTTTGTCGATTTAGAACTAAAAGATGCTTATTTGTACGCATTAAAAAAGCAAATTACTTGCGAATACAAGGGCGAAAAATTAAACACGCTTTATTTTGGCGGCGGAACTCCGTCTTTGCTTAATATTGATGATTATATAGATTTGTTCAGTTTTTTAAAATTTGAAAACAATGCAGAAATAACTGTCGAAGTTAACCCGAATAATATTTATCTGGAATATTTAGAAGAACTATATAGGTTAGGCGTAAACAGGTTAAGTATCGGCGCACAGACTTTTAATGATGAAACATTAAAGCTAATCGGAAGAAAACATAATTCTACGCAAATTACAGCTGCGGTGAAATGCGCTAAAGAAGCAGGTTTTAAAAATATCAGCCTCGACTTAATTTATGGCTTACCAAACCAGACTATTAACGACTTTTTAGAAGATTTAAAACTCGCTGTAAATGCAGGAATCCAGCATATTTCTATTTACGGACTTAAAATTGAAGATGGATGCTATTTTTACATCAATCATCCAAAAGATTTACCTGATTTAGATTTACAAGCCGAAATATATTTAAAAACTGTAGAATTTCTCAAAAATGCAGGCTTTAATCATTATGAAATCAGTAATTTTGCCAAGTTTGGATTTGAATCAAAACACAACTTGAACTACTGGGATAACAATTCCTACTACGGCTTTGGCTGCTCTGCGAGCGGTTATCTGGGGAATATCCGCTACACAAACAAAACTGATTTACAAAAATATATTGAAAAGCCGCTCTCTAAAAGTTTTGGGCAAGAATTATCAAAACAGGAAATCCTAGAAGAGGCGATTTTTCTTGGTTTTAGAAAAATCTCAGGAATCGATATTGAAGAAATTAACAAAAATTTTGACATAAATTTTGAACAAAAATACACAAAAATTCTGCAAAAATACTCCGAATATTTTATTAAAACTCAAAAAGGTTATGCGCTTACAATCAACGGTATCCTAATCAGCAACGATATTCTAGCCGAATTTATATCAGATTAATGTTTCAAATGTAACAAAAAAATATAAATTCTGAAATCTTGATTTAAAAATATACTTTATTAATATATAAATAGTTCGTTTAAATATTAGGAGAGAAACATGACAAATAATTTATTAGAGACAGAATCATTTAGCGAAATCAAATCCGAAATGGTTACATATAATTCGTTTTTGAAAAAAGCTGTGGAAAGTAAAAACCTCCCCATTGGCAGAAACGGAGTGATTTCACGCAACACGGAAAACCGAAACAATAAAGTGCGTGTGCTTAAAAGCAAGCCATGCGAACATAAATATAAACAATATTACATTTCAGCAAAAAATGTCGGATAATTTTATAAAGAATATATTTAAAAGTCGGTCTAAATAGTCCGGCTTTTTTATTTGTTAAACTCTATAAATAGTTCTTTTAGCAGCTCATAACCTTGTAAAAGGGTTTTGTAATTAACTTTTTCGCTATGTGAATGCATGTTGTAAATATCCGCCATCCCGATTAAAAACGGTGAAAAATTTTCGCCGTGCGCGTTTGTATTTTGAGCGTAAATATGTGTTTCAGCACCCGCGTGAAAAGAAGAAATGCAAGATTTGACCCCAAGTTTTTCACAAACCTTTGCGTGCAATTTTTCAATCAAATCATCATCAGATTTTTCAAACGGTGGTAAATGTTGTGAAAAAACAATCTCAGCATGCGCCAAATCACCATATTTTACATTAAAATCGGTAATTTCTTTTTCAATAATTTGTTTTAACTCGTTTTCCTTGTCAAAGCTTTCACTTCGGATGGAATAACTCGCCTGAGCTTCTGTATTAATTACGTTTGTTATTGAATTTTTTATAAAATAATCCAAATAATTATCATCTTTGACATTCTCATTAATAACTTTATTGACTGTATTTTGTACGTTTCCACCGATTACTGTACCGAGGTTAATCGAGGTAATTGTGCCGGTTTCATCTGAATAAAAAACACCTTGAGGAATTTTTAAAATAAGTTCAGCAATCAATTTTGCAGCATTTAACCTCTTTTCATCGTGAATATCAATCCCTGAATGTCCGCCGTAAGCTGTTGTAACTTTCAAAATTCCGTTTGTATAACTTGCACCCGACACCAAAAGTTGACCGAGTTTGTCTGCATCAAGCACAAAAACGTATTTAGACTGTAATTTCTTAAAATCAAGGTGTTTAATCCCGCTCATGCCATGTTCTTCGTCGCGGGTGAGGACGATTTCCAGTCCACTATGATTTATATTTTGTAACGATGAAGCAAGCAACAATAAGCAGGCAATGCCTGCTTTATCATCCGCTCCGAGCGTTCGTTTGCCGTCTGTTTGAATAAAATCACCGTCTAATTGAAGATTTACAGGCGAAAAATCCCCCACAACATCCATGTGTGCAGACAGCAAAATCGGCTTTCTGTGGGGATTTTTCGCTTCTACTCTTATCAACACATTTTTATATTCATCAAGCTCAAAATGCAGATTATTTTCTTGACAAAAATTCTTAATCCAATCAGACACTTTATCTTCATACAAAGACGGTGAGGGGATTTGTGCCAAACTACAAAAAATATCTAAAAGTTTATTTTTTCTTAACTCATTCAGCACCAAAAAATCTCCTGTCAGTTCCGCCCTCACCTACCGGAATTTTTAAAGAGCGCATGCATCTGGGGCAGCGTCCAACATAGGCGGTACCGTCCTTGTTTTTGTAAATTCTGCCGTACGTATTGCAGCAGTTGAACATAATACCTAAATAATTTTTCTTTACTTCTTTTTTTTCTGCATCTGACATAACATTTATCCTCTATATTTACCCTTCATTTACCCCTTCCATTTACCCACAAAAAATCTATGATGTTTTTTCACGATAGGTGTATTACATTGAAGTTGTGGCGTATTTTGATTGTGGTCAAAAGCACTTATAGTAAGAGTTTCGACATATTTTTCTTTTAGGTGTGAATAATCAAAAATAATTACACCATCTGCGTTTAGCTTTCTTGACTCATGAATTTGTCTTAATAAATCTTCGTTTGAGCCATTCATAAAAGTAATAAATAAACCGGCATAAAGCTTGGTGCAAGAACTTTTATTTTTTATGACATCCTGCATCATTGAATTTGCGGTTTCCGGATCACAAGTGAGCAATAATGGCGTAAACCCGTCAACATAACCTAAAGCCGACCACGTTCTCCAATCTTGTTGTTTAACTTCTAAAGCTTTTTGTCTGTCAGGGAAGATTACAGCAGTGAGCATAACTTTATTTTGTTTGGCAACATTGCTGATTCTCAACACAAAAGAAGTTACTTTATCTTGTCTATATCTGTCCCAAGCAGGCCATAGGGGGTCGTCATGTGCAATATCAATGGGGTCCTTAGCGTATTTAGATTTAAAGTCATTTCGGGCGTATTCAGTATAACCCCAATTTGACAAGTCATAACCTGCGTATTTTGCAGCCATAGATTGCGGATACCTTATGTAATCAAGGTTAATGCCATCAGGGTGATAAGTTTGTATAATTTCCGTTATTAAACATTGTAAAAACTCTTGTACTTCAGGATTCGCAGGATCTAAAAAATATCCGCTGTGTTCGGATAATGACGGGACCGGAGTAAGTGAATCAAAATCTCTTTTGGTTTTGTTACCCCAATCAGGCTTCACGGCAAGAATGCTTCTGGGATTATCCTGTGGATTATCGTTTCCGACATAAAAAGTTTCAAACCATATATGCACTTTCATATTTCTTTTATGGGCTTCTTCAATCCAAACTTTTAACGAATCAAAACCGGCAAACTTTTCGTTTTGGGTTAAAAAATGATAATTTGCCATAGTCTGGCTTGGAAAAATTGTTTTGCCATGGAAGTATGTTTCTAAAAAGACATCATCAATTCCTGCATTTTTTATTTTATTAAGTGCATGTTCAATAGTCAGTGAATTAATTTCAGTCGGTCTTATCCATACACCTTTTAATTCATTCTCTTTGAACGGAATAGCATTTGCGAGCGCACGATTTGCAGCTTCTATCGCATCAGTTGAAAACCTTTGCACTTCTTTTGGATGATGTTCGGCTTTAGCTAAGTATTCTTTTGCTTTATCAATGTACATAGAAGGTTTCTGGTCATCATATAAGTATGATGACTGCTTATAATAATTCATTATATCTTGGGCTTCTTTGATTTTCCCTTTTGCATCGAATAAGAAGCTGTCAGAAGTTAAATATACGGTAAGTGTCTTAGAATCACGATTTACGTAAATTTTGGAGCCGACGAGTATGTTTTCGTTAATCCATTTTTTTGCGTTTCCATGTCCGCTTATAACTAACCCATCTAATGGGATTAAGGAATCAGCGCCGCTTAATGATGTTACGATATTGCCGTTAGCAACGGCTTCTGACCCGAATTCATTTGTCCCTGTCCGCAATCCGAATGCCGGAGTGTAAACAACCATTTGGTTTGAGCCCCTGAGGCCGGGATAAAAGCTCGCAGAAGGGTTTGTTAAAACAGTCGGATCTATTGCGCTGATAGGATAAACTTTTTGGCTGAATATTACTTCGTTTTTGTCACATAAACAATTTTCCTGTGCGAAAGCACTTATGAAAAATTGCCCTAAGAATATTAAGAACAGCAAAAAAACTTTTAATTTTAAATTATTCATTTCCCCTGACTCTCTTCCCTGCATTTTGTGCTTTTTGCCTCTTTTATATATAAATAATACTGCGAATTGCTGTAATTTAATTCATCCAACAGGCGGATTTTTTGGATAATTAAACGGTAGGGTGGGTTCCCTAACCCACCAACATGAATTTATAAATATTAGGCGGGGATTTTGGGCAAACCCAAAATCCCCGCCTAATGAATCAAAGTCTTGATGAGCTAAAGTTCAACTCAATTTAGATCTCTGATATAGCTTTCCATTTCTGCCGTTAATAACGACCTTTCTTCTTTAAGGTATTCTAATTTACTTTTTATTCTGTTTGGAATTTCAGAGAATCCTACTTTTTTTATTAGAGCTAATAGTCTTTCTTCTCGGCGGATATATGAGTTTATATCGTCTTTTAATACAGATATAGTTGCTTCTTTTTCGGCTCTTGTTAGAACTGCTTCTTTTACTAAACCTAATTTTGCACAAGCCTTTTTAACTTTACCTACCCAATAAGGTAAAAATGACCCTCGAGCATTAATATCGACATTATCACCAGCAATATTTATGTGTAAGTTTAAGTCTTCAGGTGTTTTAGCTCCTTTGGCTGTTTTAGTAAAATTCTTAGTTCTACTATCTACCCTATGATTATGAAGACCTAGCGTTACCGTAGTACGTTCAGGCAATTTTTCTCTAATAAATTTGTCAAGTTCTGCCATTTCTTCCCTAAACGATGCCGGCATTATGCTTACTGCTTTTGTAAAGCCCCTAGAAGTTATTTTCGGGGTTCCACTAAACGATACACCATTCGTTTTTTCCACACTATTCATTTTCTTTCCTTTTCCCTTATTTCTAAAATTTAATTTTAGAAATAATTACTACTACATTTCCTTAAAGTGTTGTGAAGAAAAAAAATTGCCTAAATATTTCCTATCCTATCCTATCCTATCCTATCCTATCCCTTATCCAGAGTGCATTTCGGCGATTTAAAATTCATATTTACAAATCTTAACATTGGGTGTTTTGGCGAATTTATTTATTTTTAAACAGCAAAGTAGGTTGGGTTTGCTAACCCAACAACATAAAATCGGTTATACTTTGATTGCAATTCGGTATAAGATGTCTTCATTTATCCCTCAATGTCCCCTCTAAAATAATATAAATAAAATTATAATATAATGATACTGCGCATGAGGATAATTTAATTCATCTAATAGTAGGATTTCACAGAGATTATGTAGTTGAATCGTAAAGATTTGTCAAACAAGGGGTTGCAAAGCCTTGTTTCTGAAATAAACAAGGCGCGGAGCAAAAATTTTGCTCCGCGCCTCTAAAATCTTCAAATTATGCAGTTTGTTTAATCGGTGACGGTGTAACCAATTTTGGCAAAGATTCATACCAAGATTTCGTTGCGCTAAATATTTGATGCGTGAGCTCGATTGGATGTTTAGGCGTTCCATCCTCGCGTGTTAAAAGCTTGGATGCGGTATCAATAACTTGAGAAACTTTATCGCAAACCCTCGATATATGCGGATGTATTCCATCTATTTTTTCATCTAATCTGATTAATCGGATTTGCCATTGTTTTAAAGTCTCTGTGCCTTTTTGAATATGTATAGCAGCAATATCTAACAATAAATAATCAGACTGTCTTTGTCTAAGAATATCTATAGCAGAATTTAACTGAGACCATTTTAGCTGCTTCACTTAAAGGATGCTTTACAACTAAAGCATTTATAGTATCTATAAACTGATGGGTATTTTGTGAAATTTGCATCCCGAAAGTCGGATTTTTTCTCTTTCTCACATTATTTTGTTCGGGGTTTGAATTTAAAACTGCTCCTATTGTTAATATAATCATTTGTTAAATCCTTTTACTAATGTTAAGAGACTATTAGATATTAAAATCATTATAAAGGGGTTTGGTTTTTTTTTAACAGATTATCGAATGTTTTTTACAATTTGTAACAGAGTTTGTTCAGGCGTCATTGCAAGACAAAACAATTGATGGAACAAAAAAACAATCTCGTTCGCATTGACAAGATTTGCAGGAGGTACTATTTAAACAAATAATATTGTGAATGTGAATAATTGAGCTCATTCAACGTACGTATTTTTTTTCTTATTTCACTATTTTTGGGGTTAAGTTTTGAGGCTTGATGGTAATATTTGGTTGCTGACTCAATATCTCCCAATTTTTCATAAACAATTGCCAACTTGTAATTCAATTGATAGCTTTTTACATAACCGAATCTGTAGGCAATATTATAATAATTTTGTGCGTTAATATAGTCACCGCGTGCAAAATAATAATTCCCAAAATAGTAGTTTGCTTTTGGATTTTTGGTATCCAAATTGAAAGCATTATAAAAATGTTTTTGGGCGTATTTGTCCATTTTCATCTCATCATAAACTCTACCGAGCCCAATCTGTGCTTCAACTGATTTAGAATCTATTTGAGATAGCAAAAAGTAATATCTCATCGATTCATTTAAGAAAAACCGCTTGTTATTAGCTGATTTGGTTTTTTCAGCGAGCATAAGATTTTGACTTGCTTTGTTAAGAAATTTTACTTCATCTCCGGGTTGAAATTCATATTTATAGCCATTGTATTCAAGAAAAGCATTTTCAGTCTCTGCGAACACCACGTGCGCAGAAATTAGAATCAGTATTAAAATATAAATTGTTTTTTTAATCATAATAATAATCATCTTAATAAATCACAACAATTACTATTATACCAGCAAAATTTTGTGTACAATAAAATAAGGGAAAAGGGAAAGGGAAAAAGGGAAAAGAGAGTTTTTGTGAAGCAAAAACTTAACTATTCACCCCTTCACCTGTTCAACTAAGTTAATCGGGGGCATTTTGAAAGAATTAGTATTTTTATTGGTTTTTATTGTTTTGTCGACAGCCTTTGCATTTGCAGCTCTTATAGCCAGTTTTATTTGTTCCCCTAAAGCCGAAAGCGATGAAAAATGCGCCACTTACGAGTGCGGCATGAAGCTTTTTTCAGACGCCAGAATCCAATTCGACATGAAATTTTTCAATTATGCAATTTTGTTCTTGATTTTTGATGTTGAAACAATTTTTTTGTTTCCGTTTGCGGTTAATTTTTCTCAATTAAAGCTTTTTGCGCTGATTGAAGTTGCTGTATTTATTGCACTTTTAGCATTTGCGCTACTTTTTGCCATCAAAAAAGATGTATTGAGGTGGCAATGAACATAATTATTTCAAGCATAGATTTTATTTTAAATTGGGGGAGGTCGAATTCAATATGGCCGCTGACTTTCGCTACTTCATGCTGCGGAATAGAAATGATGCAAACTTCCGCTGCGAATTTCGACATTGCGAGGTTTGGCTCAGAAGTCTTTAGAGCAACCCCAAGACAGGCTGATGTATTGATTTGCGCCGGTACAATCACTCATAAAATGGCTCCTGCTTTATTAAAATTATATCAACAAATGCCTGAACCTAAGTATGTGATTGCGATGGGAGCATGCACATGCGGCGGGGGCATGTATGGTGATAGCTATTCAGTCGTAAAAGGTATTGATAAAATTATACCCGTTGATATTTATCTTCCAATGTGTCCTCCAAAGCCTGAGGCACTTTTGGATGCGATTATTAAATTACAAAAGAAAATAAGAAAAGAAACCATTTTGGACAGACAAAAATATATCGCAAAGCACGTTTCAAGCTTAAAAATCGATGAAGACAACGATATTTTAATCGAAGACAGCGGAATTATTGTTCAGCAATGGGGGCTGACAGGCGAATTGGAGGACACTTTAGCTTATGAATTTTGAAAAAACTTCAATAAATCCGAACGAACTCCATGATTATTTGACCCATCAAAAAAATAATCCCGAATTAGATTTTGACAGACTCAATATGATTGTTGCAATTGACAACCAAGATAGTTTTGAGTTGATTTATGACCTTTATTCGACAAACAGAGGTGAGAATGGGCGCGTTTCTGTCCTATTGGACAGAAACGCGCCCCATGTAATTTCAATTGTGGACATTTACAAAAGTGCTTACTTTGATGAATGTGAAATTTACGAC
>Ga0182027_10009872_pt1 | contig 13644 bp, 14 predicted proteins | sample 712E1DmetaG_FD_121300 | JGI IMG/M metagenome (GOLD analysis project Ga0182027, IMG submission 121300) | Permafrost microbial communities from Stordalen Mire, Sweden - 712E1D metaG (Illumina Assembly) | ecosystem: Environmental > Terrestrial > Soil > Wetlands > Permafrost | place: Sweden...
ATACCCGATATAGCAAAGCACTGTGGTGTTGACATAAGCGAAATACAGCATGCGGTTGATTTCATCAAGACCCTCCATCCAAAGCCCGGCACCCTTGTTGGCGGCGGCAAGCCAACGACCATTGTTCCCGACCTCATCGTGGAAAAGGTCGATGATGATTTTGTGGTCATGCTCAACGACCGGTCGGTTCCCATGCTGCACATCAATAAATCCTATGCGCAAATGCTGCGGCGGGGCAGTACCGTGCGTATGGAAGTAAAGAACTACGTCCGTGAAAAGCTCAACAGTGCGGCATGGCTGATCCGTTCCATAGAGCAGCGCCGTACTACAATGCTCAAAGTCATGTATGCGATCATCGACCGCCAGAAGGAATTTTTTGATAAAGGCCCCCCCCTTCTTGGCCCGCTCAAATTACAGGACATCGCGGACATGGTTGGAATGCACATCTCGACGGTAAGTCGCGTGACGAGCAATAAATATGTTCAAACGCCCCAAGGGATTTTTGAATTGAAATACTTTTTTCCGGAAGCTATGGGACAGGACTCGCTGGGCGGAGACATATCCTCGGAGAAGATCAAGAACCGCATCGGGGAGCTCGTTGAGAATGAAAACTCCAAAAAACCGCTTTCGGACCAGAAATTATCCGACATCCTTTCTCGTGAAGATCTTAAAGTCGCACGTCGGACCGTCGCGAAATACAGGGAACAGTTGAAAATTTTGCCCGCTCGTTTAAGGCAGAAATATGATTAAAAAAATAATTGGCCGGGACAATGAACAAAGGCGGAGGCCAATGCCGGCGTGGCTTAAAAGGCCGATAGCTTGCGGAGGCGGAAAAAATGACGTTGAAACCCAGTGTGCGAGGAATGGCCTGCATACGGTATGCGTGGAAGCAAAATGTCCCAATCGAGGAGAATGCTTTGGCCGGAAAGCGGCGACATTCTTAATTCTGGGAACCGTCTGTTCACGCAGTTGCGCTTTTTGCGGCGTTGACCACGGCGTGCCGGGGCCGGTGGACTGCGACGAACCCGAAGGTGTTTGTAAAGCAGTAAAAAACATGAAGCTGCGTCATGTCGTGATCACCTCGGTGACGCGCGATGATCTGCCCGATGGGGGGGCAATGCATTTTGCCAGGACGGTGACGGTGCTCAAGAGAAATATACCCGGAATTTCCGTGGAAATTCTAGTGCCGGATTTCAACGGTAATGGCCTGGCGCTTAAAACCGTTTTAGAAAGCAGGCCGGATGTTTTCAACCACAATATTGAAACCGTGCCAAGACTTTATCCGGTTGTCAGACCGCAGGCGCTCTATACGCGCTCACTTGATATACTTGCGAAAGCCGCACGCTCCGGTGCACAATTAAAAACAAAATCGGGGCTTATGGTCGGGCTGGGTGAGACACGTGAAGAAGTCGTTGGAGCATTGTATGATTTACGACAGGCAGGGTGTTCTCTGGTGACCATCGGACAGTATTTACGGCCGTCGGACAACCGGTTGCCCGTGCATGCTTTCATCACTCAGGAAGAATTTAAGCGCTATGAAAGCATAGGCCGTAATCTGGGGTTTTCTAAAGTGTTTGCGGGACCTTTCGTCAGAAGTTCGTACAGGGCCGATGAAATGGTACATAAAAAACTCGAAACTTTTTTTTAACTTCAAGGAGGTTTTTGAATGGATATTCAGATCACTTCGCGTCATGAAAAAGCTTCTCAAAGTTTACAGGACATGATAAATGCGGAGTTCAGTAAATTGGAAAAATATTATGACCGGGTCACATCGTGTCATGTGATCATTGACAGTGAGCGCGGAAAACAGATAATGGAAGTAATCATGAATATGGCCGGGCACACGGTCACGGCAACCGCAAAAGATGTGAAATTAGGCAAGGCAATGGACGCGGTAATCATGAAAATTGAGCGACAAATGAAAAAAATCAATGAAAAAATAAAGGACCATAAAAAACCTAAAAGAATAATTGAATAGAGGAATTGTGGGTGATATTGACCGCCGCAAGAGACCGGAAGAACCTGACGTTCTTACCGTTGAAAGGTTTTATAAAGACCTTCATAGGGATTATGGTTTGTCGCGGCCTGCCGGAAGTCCGGCCCTTCGAGGTCATATTGTTTCTCCGTTTGTGCATAGGCCCGGCCTGGCCCTGGCGGGGTTCACGGCGCACTATCCCTTTCAAAGCGTGCAGATTATCGGTGCGATTGAAGGGGAGTATGTAGCGGGCCTTTCTTTGTCGGCCCTCCGCAAAGCGTGGCGCCGCGTTTTAGTTCAAGGGGTACCAGCGGTTATTTTTAGTGATGGCGTCAGTCCGGACAAAATTGCTGTAAGTCAAGCGGTCGACAAAGAAATAGCCCTGCTTTCAACACGGTTTTCAGCCGAAAAAATGTCTGCTGCTGCTGGGAAATACTTAGAAAATATTTTTTCTCCCGGGACTTCCATGCATGGGACGCTCATTGAGGTCTATGGCGTTGGAATCCTTTATATCGGCATGAGCGGAATAGGAAAAAGCGAGTGTGCGCTGGACCTTATTTCAAGGGGACATATGCTTGTTTCGGACGACATCGTGCACATAACCCGCAGAAACGATCAACTGATCGGGACGAGTAATGAGCTTTTAGGACACCATATGGAAATCCGCGGCGTCGGGATCGTTAATATCCGGCATCTGTACGGGATAAGGTCAATACGGTCACGGAAGAGTATTGACGTGCAGGTGGAACTGGTGCCATGGAATTCCGAAGAAAATTATGAACGGACAGGTATTGACGAAAGCAACTTTGAAATCCTGGGCGTATCGATACCTCGTGTGGTAATGCCCATTTTGCCGGGGAAAAACATCTCCGCTATCTCGGAGTTGATCGCGCTTAATATCATTGCCAGGAAAAATGGAACAAATTCGGCACGGGAATTCGACAAGAAATTAATTTCATCTATGAAAACGAAGAACCGCTCCCCCGGGCACTAGGTCAGCTGAAAGAAAAGAAAGGAACACCGCGTGAAAAAGAACAAAATGGAACTTATCGTTGGAGGGACGATCCTGATTGCGGCCATTATTTTAATTGCGGGCGTACTGTGGCTCAAGGGAGCAATGGTTACGGGGAAAATGGTTGAATATACGGTTTTATTTCCTAATGTGGGCACTTTGCAACTCGGGGACCCGGTCATGGTCAACGGCGTGAAAAAAGGCAATGTGAGCAATGTATATCTATATGGGCCGAAGGTGGCGGTAAACATCAAATTAGACAAGGATGTACCGCTGACTGATTCTTCAAAAATTACCGTACAGAACATAGGGCTCATGGGAGAGCGAATGGTAGGCGTTCAGCTTTCGGGAAAAGGAACTCTATGTAAACCAAATGGAAAAGGAAAAAGCGGGATAACGTATATCAACGGCTATTTTGATACGGGCATCGCGGAAGCCATGGGTATGGTAGGGACGGTGCTTGGGGATGTGCGGGTGTTGGTTAGGAATGTTTCGCTTATCGTCGATAGCACCGTGGGTGATACGGTGTTTTTCAAGAAATTCAGGCGCATTGTGTCGCGACTTGACACGGTAACGAGTATGGCGGAAAATTTGATAGGCAATAACAGGCCGTCAATCAATCGCAGCATCGCCAATATTGAAACAATGACCTCGGACGTCAATGTGCTCCTTGACACAAACAAACCGCGCATCAATACTATTCTTGCCAATGGCGCCGAGCTGTCTTCACGCGGAGTAACGGTGGCCGGGAAAATTGATACGCTTTCGCGGACTATTCAAACCATGATAAACCGGATAAATAACGGGGAAGGATCAATCGGTTTGCTGCTGAAAGACGAACAGTTTTATCATGACCTGAAAAAGTCCATTGGCGATCTGGATACATTACTCAGCGAAGTCAACCGAAAAGGGCTTAAGCTCAATATAACGCATCTCCACTTATTTTAGGAAAGAATAAAAAATTCAACATGTTGCACCAGGAAGTCATTGTCAGCAATTCTTTAGGTATCCATGCGCGCCCCGCGGCGCTCATAGTGCAATTGTCCAGCAAGTTTCCATCGGATATCTGGCTGGAAAAGGACGGCCTTACCGCCAACGCAAAAAGCATCATGAGTGTTATGATGCTTGCGGCCGGACAAAAATCAAAGGTCATTATACGCGCAAACGGTGCACAGGAAAAAGAGGCGGTTGAAGCGCTTGTTCAATTGTTTGATTCGAAGTTCAATGAAGGGTGACCTCGGCTGTGTTTGAAAGGGGCGGTAATGAAAGACATTAATATCGGTCTTGTCGGTGTGGGAACCGTAGGCGGCGGCGTTGTCAAAATGCTTAACAGCAATGCGGGATTTTTAAGGAACAACCTTGGTCTTCCAATCAACCTTAAGCGCATAGCTGATAAGGCCACCAATCGTTTTTCGGAATTGCCGGTAGGAAACGCGCTCTGTTCCGGTTCTTTTGAAGATATCATTAATGATGAAGATATCCAGGTAGTTATTGAACTCGTGGGCGGAACGACTTTCGCAAAAGACCTGATCTTTGCCGCACTATCCAAGGGCAAGCACGTGATCACGGCCAACAAGGCTCTTATTGCAGAATATGGGCCTTCTATTTTTGAACTAGCCGAAAAAAACGGGCTTTCGGTGAGCTTTGAAGCTTCGGTGGGCGGGGGGATGCCGGTGATCAAGTCAATACGCGAAGCCCTGGCGGCCAATAAAATATCGTCGGTCAAGACCATCATAAACGGGACGTGCAATTATATTCTCACGCAAATGGCCGAAAGGGGACTGCTTTTCGAAACGGCGCTTAAAAAGGCCCAGAAAAACGGCTTTGCCGAGGCCGACCCGGCGCTTGACATCGGCGGCGGTGATTCCGGTCATAAGGTCGCGATCATGGCGTCGCTCATCCACGGCGGGTATGTTCCTTTCGGTAAAGTCAGCATCGAGGGTATCACGGGCATCACCAAAGACGATATTGAATTCGCTAAAGATCTCGGTTACTGCATCAAGCTCCTGGGGATCATTAGGAAAACCGACACGGATGACGCAATCGATGTGCGCGTTCACCCGGCAATGCTGCATAAAAACCACATTCTGGCATCGGTCTCCGATGCCTTTAACGCCGTTCTGCTTGAGGGAGACGCGGTCGGACCGATCCTTCTCTACGGGAAAGGTGCGGGGGAAATGCCCACCGCGTCGGCGGTTATGAGCGATATTATCGATGTCGCACGAACTATAACCGGCGGCGCTCAAAAAAGGGTACCCATGAATTACTACCGTTTAAGCAACGAACTTCCGGTGAAACCCATTGATTCGATCGAAACCCGATACTACCTGTGCTTCTGGGTCGTTGACAAACCTAAAGTGCTGGCCGCGATTGCGACGATTTTGGGAGAATATCAGATTTCAATAGCGTCGGTCATGCAGAAGGAACAGGGCGCGGAGAACTGCGTTCCGGTGATTTTTTTGACGCATAAGGCGCTTGAAAAAAACGTTCGCGGCGCGCTCCGGGAAATTGAAAAAATCGAATTTATCAAGAAACCGACGCACGTGATACGAATTACGGGGCAAACATATTAGTCTCTCTTGGTTTTTGAGCGACAATTTATTATCGTTCGAAAACTTAGAGAGACTTATCTGCCCACAAGCATTCTAAGAACCTGGCAGCAGAAAGGTTCTTAGAACGGCAGGCAGATTAAAAACAACCAGGTTCAAAGAAAGAGATTTATACCATGAAAAGACCATTTTTACAGGCATTCGGGGGAGAAAACGTCCTTACGTATCCTATCGAAGAAATCCGCTATCGAAGCGAGGACGGCAGGACACTGGAAGTGGCCAATAATTTTCCACCTTTTGGCCCGGAAAAGGTAAAACGCCTCAGAAAATTATTTGACAAACGCGCAGGATCGTGGGACATTATCGACCGCAGCGGCGTGTGGCGATACAGGGAATTTTTGCCTGCTTTTGCCCCCTATGATTCGATAATTTCCATGCCCGAAGGCAACACCCCGCTGATTTCCATGCCGCGGTGCGCGCGTTTCGCTGGCGCTGCCCGGCTTCTGGCAAAACATCAAGGGATGAATCCGACGGGATCGTTCAAGGACAACGGCATGACCACGGCGGTGACCATGGCCAAAAAACTGGGCAGTCGCATTGTTGCCTGTGCGTCAACGGGAAATACTTCGGCCTCAATGGCGGCTTATGCCGCGAGGGCCGGCATGAAAAGCATCGTTTTCATTCCCGACGGCCAGATCGCCTATGGCAAACTTTCGCAATCGTTGGATTATGGCGCGCTCACCATACAAATCGACGGTGATTTCGACAAGGCTATGGACATCGTCCAGGAAGTATGTAATCAGGGCGCTATTTACCTGCTTAACTCGATCAACCCCTTCCGTATAGAAGGACAGAAAACCATTATGATCGAAATGCTCCACCAGCTTGGTTGGACGTCGCCTGATTGGGTCATTGTTCCCGGCGGGAATTTGGGAAACTCGAGCTCGTTCGGCAAGGCTTTTGCCGAACTTAAACAATGTGGGTTTATTGACAAAGTCCCGAGGATTGCCGTTATTCAGGCGCAGGGGGCAAATCCGTTTTACACAAGCTTTGTTTCCGGGAGCAACGTTCTGAAACCGGTGCACGCCGATACGCGCGCAACGGCAATAAAAATAGGCAAGCCAGTGAGTTTTGAAAAAGCATTGTTCGCGGTAACATTTACTAACGGCCTCGTCGAACAGGTAAGCGAAGAGGAAATCGCCGTAGCAAAAAGCGTGATCGGCGCCGACGGCTTCGGGTCGGAACCCGCATCAGCAACGACTGTTGCAGGGTGCAAGAAACTTGTCGAACGAGGGATCATACGGCCGGACGATACTGTCGTGTGTATCTTGACGGGACATCTGCTCAAGGATCCCGATTACACCGTGGAATTCCATAAGGACGAACTCTTCCTGGATGCCAAGAGAACGACATCGGTAACTGGATCAAGGCGGATTCACACCCAGGGAAAAAACAACATGCCGGTAAAGTTGGCGGCGAAGGCCGAAGTGATACTTGATTATATTCATAAATTCTGCACCTTGTAAATTATAGGAAAACCTTACTCATGAAATATGCCATTTGTGTTGGCGATGGAATGGCGGATTTTCCTATTCCCGAGCTTAATGGCATGACCCCTTTGGAATATGCCAAAACGCCCGGTATGGACTCAATTGCCGCATCAGGATATGTAGGGCGTGTTCAAACCGTCCCGGACGGGCTGCCCCCCGGCAGCGATGTTGCCAATATGTCGCTTTTGGGCTACGATGCCAGACGCTATTACCAGGGCCGCGCGCCTATTGAAGCCGCAAGCATGGGCATTGCCCTTAAGACAAACGAAACCGCGTTTCGTTGCAATCTTGTGACTCTGCAAAATGGGAAAATGGCCGATTACTCCGCCGGCCATATTGAAACCGGCGTCGCACGCGAATTAATAGAAGAATTGCAGGAAAAACTGGGCAATGGCCGGACACGATTTTATTCCGGTGTCAGTTATCGGCACCTGATGGTTGTTGCCGGTGTCCCTACGGGAAAATTGGATTGCACTCCTCCGCACGATATTTCGGGGAAAACGTGGCGGGAATATGTGCCCCGCGGGGCCGGCGGCGATGAGCTGCTTTCAATAATGGACAGGGCACGTGCCGTTCTTGCGGAGTCCGAAATAAACAGACGACTAATTGACAAAGGAAAGTTACCTGCCACCGATATCTGGCTATGGGGCCAGGGGCGTGCAATAGAACTCCCGTCGATGATGGACCGGTACGGGCTGACCGGATCGGTCATTTCGGCCGTTGACCTGGTGCAGGGACTGGGCGTTCTTGCGGGGCTTTCGGTAAGAAAAGTCACGGGGGCCACGGGATATTTGGGGACCAACTATGCGGGAAAAGTTGAAGCGGCCCGCAGGTCCCTGCAGGAGCAGGATTTTGTTTTTATTCACATCGAGGCTCCGGACGAAACTTCACATGAAGGCTCGCTCAACAAGAAAATTCAGGCGATTGAGGAGTTTGACAGTAATATCGTGGCTGAAATACTCAAACTGAAGAATGAATTCAAGGACCTCCGTATTCTGGCGTTGCCCGATCATGCGACACCGGTTTCTTTGAAAACGCACCATGCCATGCCGGTGCCGTTTACGGTATGCGGTCCGGCCGTCAAACACGGTGATGCCAACGCATATTCGGAAAAAGCGGCGGCCGGCAAACCTTTTATTACGGCGGAGTCGCTCTTTGAGACGTTTATCAAAGGGACGTTTAAATAGTTGGGTATTTTCCTATGGCCGCACGATTTTTTGAAAAGCTGCTGACATTTTTATTTGATGTCGTGGCGATAAATGTCGCTTTCGTGACCGCTTTCTGGTTACGCTATAAGAGCAATTTTTTCCCCGAAGCTTTCAATCCCGATATTGATATTTCCTCCTATTTTGTTCCGGCCCTCATTCTTACCGTCGCATGGATCGTCCTTTTTTTTATTACCGGACTCTACAGGGACTGGAATAAAGAATCGCGGCTCGACGAATTCATGGTTGTTTCACGCACCGTGGTGATTGGAATATTTCTTCTTTTCCTTATCACCGGAGCGCCCCAGATAATCGATTTCGCAAAGACTGGGGATGTCAAGACTTTTTTTACACGAACGAAATTGGCCACTCTTTTTACCTATGGCATCTGTATGCTGTTTTTTTCAAATGTCAACAGGTTCACCGTGCATACTGTTTTAACGTGGCTTTTTGTAAAGGGGATAGGCGTAAGCCGCGTGCTGATCATCGGCGCGCATAAATCAGGCGAGCAGCTTTTAGATGATCTGAAAAGGTATCCGTCGCTGGGATATGAGGTAAAGGGGTTCATTGATGACGATGGAAGGAAGAAAGGCGCGATTTGCGGCGGTCTTCGGGTCTTGGGAACCTATTCCGATATTCCTGAAGTAGTCAGGCGGGAAAGAGTTTCGGGCATCATCATATCGCATGTTTCAGGATCGGCGAATGAAATCCTGAAAATACACAGCTACTGCGGTGACGCACGTCTTACCATTTATATGGTCCCTTCGCTCATGGATGTTATTTCGGGCCACCTGAAGACCCACCAGATATTCGGCGTTCCGCTCATGATCCTCCTGCAGGACCATATGCCCGCGTGGGAAGCGCAGATCAAGCGCCTGATCGATATCTTCGTGGCCGCGCTCGTGCTTGTCGTCGGGGCGCCGGCCTGGCTCTTCCTTGCGGGCATCATCAGGTGGACTTCGCCGGGTAAAGCGATTTACAATCAGGAACGGGTAGGGCGGAACGGGAAAAAATTCGTAATGCACAAATTCCGTTCCATGCATCAGGACGCGGAAAAGCACACCGGGCCTCAGTGGGCGTCGGAAAAGGACCCCCGCATCACGCCCGTCGGGCGGTTTATCCGGAAAACGCGGCTCGACGAAATACCGCAGTTCATCAACGTTCTCAAGGGGGAAATGAGCCTTGTGGGCCCCAGGCCTGAACGCCAGTTTTTCGTGGAGCAGCTCAAGGATGAAATCCCCTGGTATGTCAGGCGCCTGAAAATGACGCCCGGCATCACCGGCTGGGCCCAGATCAAGCACAAATACGATTCGTCAATCGATGACGTCAAACAGAAGGTCATGTATGACCTGTATTATTTCGAAAACATGTCGCTTGTGCTCGACCTGAAGATAATCGTGCGTACGTTTTGGGTGGTTATAACGGGACGCGGGGCGCACTGACCATTAGTCAGGAGCGGTATTCTTTTGCCAGGCAAACAAATCCCTCAATTTTACCCGTCGTGTTTCGCCTTTATCAAGATCGTACTGCAAACGGGCCAATTGCTCCTCAAAAGGCCCTATTTTCCAGCATAAATCTTCGGGCAAGTTCTCAACGGGTGTTCCGGGATTATTAATAGGGCAGATGTCTCGCATGGCGACCTCCGTACCATTTTCCCGCTCTTCAATCCAATGCAACGGCAGCCCCTGCGTACGGCACACGTATGGACGCTGGTTGTAGATCCTGCATGCTCCATTGTTGTCAAGGAATGCGCATAAACCTTTTGGATGAGGGATTTCGGTTTTCAGCAGAGCTTCATTGAAATGGCGGATATTGAGGGCTTCGATTTCAAAAACCGACAAATCATCGATACAGCAATCATGGCAGCCTTTTTTGCAGCGCAATCTCGAGTCATGCATAATGGAAAGGCGATCAACCACTTGGTCGATCGCCTTATGCAAGTTGCCAATACGACGAAGAATATTTTCCAATGCTTAATTAATACCCTTTGTAATTCAGGACGTCCTTATGACGGTCCGGGTCTTCCTTTGCTTCTTTATCAAAATCAGCGCATGTTTTTTTATACGATTCGGCGTCCATGTCCTTTCCTTTTTTTGCCGGGTCGATAATAAAATATTTGGCCTCTTTTATTTCCTTATCAGCCTCTTCCGGGGTCATGGTTCCAAAACCGGTGCGCGCGAACATTACTCCGGGGTAAATTGCCTGCATGAGATAGTAGATTTTCCCCGCCTCAAAACTTAACCGGGCACAGGCATTATTTTCAGACGCCCCGATTATATAATGTGTTCCCGGTTCGATTTCGGTAATAAAATAACTTTTTCCCTGGGTCTGCCCTATGAATTTTCCGTCAACAAAATTGTCAATTTTTACGGCAAATCCAAAAGACGTCGTTCTGATGATAACGAGCTTTGCCATTGTCTGGCTTGGCTTGATTTCGGGCTTTGCGTCCTGCTTTAGCATGTACATCTCTCCGCATGAAGCAAACAACAGGCAACCGGCCACGACTAAAATCGTCCGAACCACCTTCATAAAACCTCCTTAAAATTGTGTTAGATTATTTGGATGAGTGAACCGGTTTTCAAGATATACTATGGAGCGGTAAAATGCAAATTTTGTTTATGTCTTGAAAATAAAGTATGCAGCCGCCACCAGGCACAGGCCCGCCCAGAGATAATTGAGTTTCATGGGTTGATGCATGTATACGATAGCAAAGGGAACGAACACGGACAAGGTAATGATCTCCTGGAGGATTTTAAGCTGCGACAGGCTCAGCTCCGAATAACCGATACGGTTTGCCGGCACCTGGATCATATATTCAAAGAAGGCTATGCCCCAGCTGACAACAGCTGCTATATACCATTTTTTCCCCGCAAGGTTTTTTAAATGCGCATACCAGGCAAACGTCATGAAAAAGTTTGACATAATGAGCAGGACCGATGTCTTAATGATCACGGGCATAGGGCGCGCCTTATAGAATGGTCTTTCTATTGTTGTAGGTTTGTTTAACTGAATGACTGAAGCATTACAATATAAATAAAATAATGCTTTGCATTTCTGAAAACAGAATTTTGCAGACCCGATTTTTTCTCTAAACCAGTTTTTCATACTTTTATATTAAATTCTTGACTTTGGCAAGCCGATTTACTTTTTTGTCTGGTGGGAAACGGGTTTTCTGATTCGGGAATCCATAGAAAGGGGGCGTTATGCGACAAATCACTTTATTTATGCTTTTTCTTGCTCCCGCATTTTGCTTGGGAGCCGACCGGTTTCTGCTCGATTCCGAGCTCCGCACCAATCTTGCCGATAACGGTTCGACCACCCAGTTCCTGACCGGCTATACCTACGATGCATCCGGTAACCGCGTTCAATCGCGGGTGTGGAGCGGCACAGACAGCACGGCGTCGCCCATGAGCATTGACAAGTTTACCTACGACGCCAACGGCAACATTACCCAGGAGATCCTGCTTTCGGGAAGCGACACTTCGGCGATCGTGCAGTATGCCTATGCCGGCGGCAAACCAATAGCGGTTCGTACCTTGGCGAAAGACGGCACGCTGCGGTTCACCGACAGCCTGCTCTACGACGGGCAGGGGCGGAATGTCGAAGAACAGCGGATAGTTTCGGGCGTGATAACCTACTTTCATCGCTACACCCTGAATGGTTCCGGGAAAATGCTTGCGGATTCCTTGTATGAGCTGGATTCATCAACATATGTCGCGGAGCAAGCGGACCTCTTTACTTATAATACCGATTCGACAGCGGCAACGCAGGCGCATTGGCAGGTAAGCGGAGGCAGTTGGTATTGCATCAGCACGGCATTTATGAGCTATGGATCGGGATCGCTCGTCTCGGTCGCAACATATGAGCGCGACGGCGCGGGCACGGCCATGACGGACTCGCTTGCATACGCCTATGATGCCAATGGAAACCGGACCGGGGAAGAAGATTATGACGGGACCCAAACGCTCATATACAGGATTGTCTATGCTTGGCGCGATATGCAACCGACCATTACGCTTTTGAACGGGAAATCGCGTGGAGACCAGGCATTTGTCTTGAACGATAGGCAAGGCCGGCTAAGTGTCGATTATGCATCACGGAACCGGGGCGAAATTTCGATTTATGACATGACCGGCAAACGCCTTTGCCGTATAGCCGTGGACCATTCAGGAATCGTGCCTCTGCAGGGATTGATCGGCAAAGGGTCATTCATTGCGGTTTTTACCGGCGGAATAAATAAACAGATAATGAATTTTATAAACTATTGAGGTAGAGTTCCACGGTAACGTATGGTTCATGATCGACGCTCACGCCTCATCATTTTGCCATAGTTCAGGTGTACAGAATGAAAGCATTAGCTTTAGTTTTATGGATTATTTTTGGATCTTTTGCGGCGAATAATTTGACTTGGTTGGGGCTTTCTCCGAACGTACGGCTGGGCTATGAGTTCGGGGACAGCCGCGGTTTTGCGCTTGGGATCGGCTGCGGGGTGTTTTATTGGACTGCAAATGTTCCAGGGCCGGTGGTAAGCATTAATACCGTTACCCAGTATTCTTTCGGAAGAAAAACGCTCTCACAGGCAAACGATCTGACGGTCGGCATTTTGGGTTTATTCTGCGGTTCCCTCGGCGAAGAATTGACGTATGGAAAAGGGTCCTTAGATTCAGCCGCTCCCTTTTATCAATTTTCAGCGGGCTTACTTGGCATTGACTGCATACTGTATAAAAAGTATTTCGGCCACGATCTGCGTGATTTGTTTTTACAGGTTGGCCCTCCGATAGTTCTCTATTCGCAAGGGGAGCTCTTGAATCTGAATCTGAATTTAGGGCGTTGATATTGCCGGGTTTTCACGGTCGCGGAAGTTGTGAAAGAGGCGTTACGCGTTGACGCCTAACAAATCACCAGCTTGTCTGGGCCGTCGGCGCATAACCGCCGCTCGGTGAAAATCGTTTCCGTGTCCGTGACGCCCTCTCGGGACTATTTCCCAACGGTAACGATGCCACTGGGTCCAATTCCCAACGTCTGGACCGTTGGATTGTTCATGAGTGTGAGCGCCCCAGTCGTCTGGTCAATCGTGAACTGAGCGATGGAACTACTGCCCCAGCCGCTCTCGCCACTGGTCGCGTAAGCGTACTTGCCCGAGGCTTCGACCGTGATAACAGCGGTGCCCGCCCCCCCTGCCGAGACCGTGGGCGGGGTCATTGCTATGAGCGCCCCAGTGTTCTGGTCGATCGTGAACTGAGCGATGACCGCCGTGGGCGTTGACGGGTTGGTTCCGATCGTCGCATAGACGAACCTGCCCGAGGGGTCGACCGTGATGGAAATGGACATCGTACCCCCCATGGGTATGGTG
>Ga0182027_10009873_pt1 | contig 13643 bp, 4 predicted proteins | sample 712E1DmetaG_FD_121300 | JGI IMG/M metagenome (GOLD analysis project Ga0182027, IMG submission 121300) | Permafrost microbial communities from Stordalen Mire, Sweden - 712E1D metaG (Illumina Assembly) | ecosystem: Environmental > Terrestrial > Soil > Wetlands > Permafrost | place: Sweden...
GATAAATTTATGTTGAGTCTTTATCCTAATTTTGGTATGAAACCGACCCAGGCAAGAGCATTCAATGGTAATGTTAGACAGATAACTAACGCTTTGGAATTAATTGATGTAAAAAAATATATTAGACCTGGAGAAATTCAGATATTAGCATGTAATAAACTAGACCCTAAAGATATTGATATTTTTATTGCCAATAGTATCAGAGAAGTATTCCATGCTAACTTCAACGAAAATGTTGAGCTAAGATTATTATTGGTTTATGATGAAGTACACAGATTACTGCCTAAGTTCGGTGGATCAGGAGAAGGATTCCTTCAGATAGAGAGAGGATGCAGAGAGTTCAGAAAGTGGGGAATAGGTATATTAATGATATCACAGGTATTGGCAGATTTCGTAGGACAAATTAAGGCAAACATAAATACAGAAATACAGATGAGAACGAGAGATGAAGGAGACCTTAATAGAATTAAAGAGAAGTATGGTGGAGAAGTATTGCAAGGTCTAGTAAAGGCAAGTGTAGGTTCTGGTATGGTAGAAAATCCTACATATAATAGAGGTAGGCCTTACTTCGTCGCATTCAGACCGTTGTTGCACAACACACAAAGATTAGCTGATGAAGAGCTGGAGAAATATAATAAGTGGAATGAAATAATTGAAGATTTGGATTTTCAATTGCAGCAATTAGAAGAATTAAAACAAGATGTATTCGACTTGAAACTACAATTAAAGTTAGCATTAGATAAAGTCAAAGGTGGTAACTTCAATATGGTAGAGATATATTTACAAGAGGTTATTCCAAGGACTCAAAAAATGTGGACTAAACTAGGTCAGACTCCTAAAAAACGTGTTATAAAAACAGTAGATATCAATGCATTGAAAGAAGATTTAAAGAAGGCGGCCGAGGAGCGTAAAAAGATTGAGGATCAAGAAAAGAAAGATAAATCATCTGCAGACGCAGCGGAGAAGACAGAAGTAAAGAAAGTATTAAAGTATGAATATGTGCTACCAATAAAAGATAATCTGAATTTCAATAATGGTCTATCAATTTCAAGTTTACAAGAATTGGTTGATGTAATGCCTAACATTACAGGACCGACATTAAGACATCACGTAACTAAGGATAAGAATGAGATAGCAGATTGGGTAAAAGATAAATTTGGCGACGATGCCTTGGCTGATAAATTACGCGCTTGTAAATTGACTGAAGAATTTGTTAAAGTAATGGAAGAAGACAGAGCAAAAAATAATAAACCGTTTGACCCAAGCAAAATAGGATTTAAAGAGGAAGTCAAGGAAACTACTGTGGCTGCTGCTCCAGCAACTCCTCAAACAACTACTCCTCAGATAAATTCTGATACTGGTGAAGGAGAGAGTGTTGCTTGGAATGATATTAAACCAAAACTTAAAGCCTTGGGCAATGAGGAGCAAGTAAAGCTGTTAGAAAAATCTGTAAAGAAATATCCTCAGGACATCAACATAAAATTCCCGCTGGCGATGTTATATCACAAGAATAAAGATTATGAAAAAGCAGAAAGAACATATAAAGAAATATTAGAGTTATATCCAAAAAATACAAAAGCGCTGTTCTATCTAGGAGGATTATTAAAGAACCAGAAGAGATATGATGATGCATTAAAATATTTGAATTTGTATATGGATTTGAAGAGAAATGATCCAAAAGTCCGAGAATTGATACAAAGAGTAGAGGCAAAGAATAAGAAATGAAGTAAAGAATAAATTATAAAGTAAAAAATAAATTAAAAAATGAATTACAAATTGAATTAAGAAATGAAAAAGTTATCTGAATTGACACGGAGAGAGAATTGCTTCTTTACTAGAGATGGTAAAGTATTGAAGACAGTACAGGATCTTCTGGAATATTTGGTGGATTGCGATGAAGACGCTTATAGATATCATGTTAATGGTGAGAAAAATGATTTTGCCAACTGGGTGAATGCTGTGTTATTGTTTCCTGAATTGGCCGAGAGCCTTAAACTATCTAAGACAATTAATGAGGCGCGTGATGCAATCATGGAATTCTTTCAAGTATTTGATTATAGGAGTCAATGGATATCCGAGGAAAAAGCATTTCATACGATAGATGATTATAAACTTAAGAATATCCAAGAATTATTTTATTATATAAGCAATTGTGACGATAATAACTTTAGTTATCATGTTAATCCTCAGAAGAATGATTTTGCTAACTGGATTAGTGATGTGTTGTTATTTCCATCGCTTGCAGCAAAGATGCGTGTGGCTATATATAAAGGAGATATGATTAATGTCTTAAAAGAATTTTTGACTACAAGTACATCGTATGGTGCAAATCCTGAATATGAGAAATATATTAATCAACGATTAATGCAGGATACTGAAACAGGTGTACGCAATGTTGATGTCAATCAACAGAAACCTGAACCATCTAGAGAGCAAAAGCCGTTGGAATCTAATCCGGTGCAAGTGCAAACATCTGCACAACCAAAAGTTGAAGAAACAATAAATTTTGATAATAAATTTGAGTATGTGAGAGAAGACGATCCGGAAAAGAGTACAGAGCTACCATTAGATAAGAATGCTTTTAGGCAATTTACTGATGAAGAATTAGAAAAGTTTGTGAAATTTGGTAGGGAAGAAAAAAATATGGAAAATACGGAAGTTGATATGAAAGTTGAATATTTGAAGACTGCGTTGCAGGAATTAAAAAATATGGTTAAGGATTTACGCAGAGCAGAAAAAGATCCTCTGGTTGCGGATTTAATGCTTAGGACAATTAATGCCAAGATAGATTATTATAAACTCTCTAAAAATATTGATGATTATAATCATATAATACGATTAATGAAGGATGTTCAGCATGAGATTGAGGAGTGTGCGGAACAGCATACATATAATATTGCGGAAGAAATACTTAAGGATTTAAAACTTCAAGGTCTGGCAATGAAGAAAGCATGATTTGTTATAATTTGAATTAAATCACAATGTATATAAATGTCAAAAGAGGTAGTTAATAAGTATAGTTAAGAGATATAGTAAATAGAGGTGAGTGATGGCTTGGTTTGGTAAAAAAAAGGCTGAACCTGAACCGCAGGAAGAAAAAGGCGGTGAAGGTGAAGAGTCTGAGGAAGAGAAGCCTGCAATAAGCGGTAATGTCGAGGCAGAATTAACTAAGATAAAGTCCTCATTAGAAGCACTTAATGAGGTAAGAAAGGCTAATGCTGACCAATTTACCAGGACGAGCGAGCAGATTGGTGAGTTGCGCGGCGCATTGATGGATACAAATAAAGCCGTTGGTACAATAGAGGTAGCGTCATCGAGAGCCATAGATTTAGTCAATACAGTCCAACCTGATAAATTGATGATTGAAGTCAGGAAAATAGATGGTAAAGTGGAAGCACTTAGGGCAAACATAGAAGCTAACGAAACCATCATGAAAGATATCATGAAAGAGATGAAAGAGATACGTGCGCAGATGGGCTTCTATAAAGGTGTGGATCAAGTTGTCAGGATGAACAATGAAATAAAACAAGAATTAATTGAAATTAAAAAGACAGAAGGTATAGTTGGTAAACATGCTGATAAGATTGAGACAATATTTGTAGAAGTAGAGAAGAAGTTTTATGATTTCGAAAAATTCAACGACGCTGTTAAGGAGCTTGATAGAGCATTCAGAAAGATAAGTTCAGATTTCGATAAGACAAGAGTAAATGTTGATGAGAAAGCTGATAAAAAAGAGTTTGTGAAGATGGTGGATAAATTCACAGATTTTGAGAAACACACTTCAAATATATTAAAATTACTTGATCAAAAATCAAGAACCACAGTCATAGAATTGAATAATTCATTCGATGGTTTAAAGAAGCAATTGGAAAAAAGATATGATAAGAAAATAGAAGTAAAACCCTTGACCGTTGACGAGAAATCATTGATGGAACAGGCTCAGGCTCCGCCTGCAGTTAAGACTGATGATAAAAAACCAGAAGATAAGAAGCCTGAAGATAAAGTTGAAGAGAAGAAGTAATGAATACAAGATATTACAATGATAATAAAATAATTATGTGAAATAAAAATTGTTATGCGAAACAAAATCATGATCAATCCTAAACTAAAATTTTTGGAAGATGTACCTTGGGATAATTCTTTAAGATTATCTAATGGCAAGACCGTTCATGGTCTGGAGCAGCTTCCTATGGTGATTAAATTTTCAGATGATGAAGTGTTCGATTCTCATGTTACTGCGGATAAGAATGATTTTGCAAATTGGATTAGGAATATTATTGGAGATGTGGAGTTGGCAGACAAATTGTTGACCATCAGAACCAAGGATGAATTTTTGAAATTCATGGAGCAGGCCATTATCGATATAAAAAATTATAAGGCTCCGGAACCTGTAGTTCAGCCAACGCCGCAACCCGCGCCTCAGTCGATAGTTCAGCCAATAGTTCATCCTGCTGTTCAACCTATAATTATTCCGCAACCTACATCACAACCTGTTCTACAACCAGCAACACAGCCATCAACTATTGTTCAGCCAGTCGTCGAACCTATTGTCCAACAACCAACTCCTGTTGCTACCTCAAATCCTATGCCTGTTGCTGCTCCTGTTTTTGTACCTGTGATTGCTTCTGTTGTTGCATCAGTAGCTGAACCAATTCTCATGCCTTCTGCTGTGCCTCAGCCTCCAAGTCTTGAAACAACAAGCGATATTATTGAGGAAATATTTGACTTTGAAGAAATATTTAAAGTTTTAATTGCTGAATTAGACCAAGAAGTCTTATCATGGGATATGCAGACAAGCTAATTATAACTTATTTATAACTTATTCTCAATTATTTATAAGTGTAGTATTTTGTGATTATTTTATTATTTGTTACTTTTTTAGTAATCTTTTTAAATATGTAACGTAAGAATTGTTCTATCGCGGGGTTAGTTGGATGCTATGATTATGTTGTTTATAATCGGTTATTATGTTTATGCTTAGCATTTAGATTTTATTTAAACTTTTTAAGATGGTTTAAGAGTTACGTATTTTTTGTTTAAGACTTTTTTCTATAGAGTATTATTATATCTAAAAAGATATAATATTATAAGTTTTATGCCTGCTTTCCTTTTTATAAAATTTTTGTCTTTTTTAATCTTTTTTATTATTATTCTCTATTTTTCTTTCAATTTTAACCATAAAATAGAAATATTTATAAAGGCTTGTTCTAGTATTATACTTATAATGGTATAATTGTTTATGCCGTTCAATTTCGTGGATTTATTAATTACATATTTGGATTATATATGAATTTATTAGATAAGGGTTGCGGATGATAGGTAACAAGCTTGAACAATCAATAATTAGTGTGTTTCAGGAGGATTTATCTTCAACACATAGCATTAATCAAGTTTCTAAGATATTAAAAAAATCCTATCCTTTAATAAACAAAAAATCTAATTTCTTTTTGCAAGAAGGTATTTTAAGGAAAATAAATATTGGCAGGTCATATCAGTGTTTCTTGAATATGCATAATGATAAGACCAAAGTGTTGATGGCGGTAAATGAAATAAACAAAAGAGAAGCGTTTGCACAGAAAAATATCACCTTTACGAATTTGATGGATGAGTTGTCCCAGCTCGCCAAAAAATTTCGCATAGATACAGTTATCTTATATAAGAAAACCTTAATATTTGTAACTCAAGATATTGATAAAAAAAATGAGATAATGGAAATATCTGTTCTCACTAAAGACTATAACTTGTTATTCTTCACTAGAAAAAACTTTCAGGAGCGTTTTGTTGAAGACAAAGACTTACGAAAGTATCATTTGATATTGTATAATACAGATATTTGTTTGAATTTAATCACAAGCGTAGCCGATAAGATGATGATTAATGGAATTATGGGTGAAACGGAAAAAAATACTGAAAGCAAAAATTTAGTTAAGAGTAAGGATATGTAGAGATTAATAAGATTATGGATTAATTTATGAAAAAATATGATTGTGATTTGGGAATTGAACGTAAAGGCCTATCAGGTATAATGCTGTGCATTATCATATCATTATTTGCTTTAATTATGCTTCCGAGCGTTACAACTTCATCAAGCAATGTCAAAATGAGTATAGATGCACAACCATTGTTGCAAAACGATTCTTCTCAAGGTTATTCCTTAACATTGCATCTATTAAATATTATAGATATATCAAATTTATCCACTACTGATTTAAAATCATTTAATAATTCGCTTGATGGTACAGACTTTTCATCAGTATATGATTTAACTGTTATCAAAGAAAACAACAACTCTCAGGGCAATAATACAAATACTGCTGGACAAGGAGACAATGGATATACTGATGAGAATAACAATTATAAATATTTTGGCTCAATAAGGTTTCCTATATCTTATGATGTGCTCGACTATGGCTTATACAAATTCCGTCTATCCAAGATTTCCGATGGTGCACTGCTTTCAGAAGTATCTTTTGATTATATTCCAAATTATTCTTATTCAATAAATTCCACAGTACAAACTAATCAGTCAGATAATATTTCTGTATATACCAATGAAACCAATTCTACTATCGTACTAAATAATTCAATAAATATCTCAACAAATATTTCGAATAGTATTACATATAATAACTCACATGACAATATGTCGCTAACTGTGTTGGATAAATGTAGCAACGTGTTTGTCAGTATGGATAAAGATGTTTGTGCTATTGGAGAACCAGTAAGTATATTGTTCAGCAACTTATTTGGAAAGAATGTAAATACTGAACTTACAATACTCACAAATTCCTCTAAATACAAATTTGTAGGCGATCTAAGCGACGCAGTATTTATACCTCCAGAGAATGGATTATATACTGTTGTATTGACATGCGATAATGTTGTGATATTTAACCAAAATTTTAGTGTAGAAGATTCTAAAACAGTTGAGGATTCAAGTGGACAGATTAATTCTGCTCTGTCAAATGTTACATCCGATATAATATATAATGATACGGTTTGGAAACGTGTTATCATAAAAGATTCTAGAGGAAACTCCTTAGTGAAGAGCGTTAAGATTCACAATGTCACAAGATTGAAAGAACGAGATCTGCGAGATCTGAATGTAATAAACAACAATGATACTCGAACAATATTTCCTTTATCTAAAAATAGATTGGTCTCAGATGTTCAAAATATGCTCATACCAGATTTAAACAACACTCTAATTAACGAAGTTATAATCAATAATACCTCAAATACTACCTCAAACGAAAGTATTTCTAATACATCTTTAGAACTTGCAGGAGTAGTAAATATAGACTTATTAGGTGTTAATACGTTAAATGATTCAAATCTTGCATTGAATGATGTGATTATAGATACGAATCAGGACTTGAATGTATTCATTGAAGATGTTCCAAGAACTAGAATTGAGTTTGAAGATAATGTTGTTGCGTCTTTCGCAATGGATCTCTCTAATCTTAATTTTACTAATGGTACTTTTACTAGGACAGCGATTGGTAAAGAATTATGGAAGTGCGCAGAATGGGATTTTGCCAATCAACATTGTACAGGTTCTTGGATAAAAATTATGGATATAAATCCCGGTGTGAAATATGATTTAGCCGTGTCTCCTGATGACCCTGGTTATGCAGAAACGGGTGTTGCAACAGTTAACACTATGAAATCCTTATATTATCCAAATGATGATGTAGATATTGCGATGGTTGTCTTGGATACTCAAGGTTATTTAGTACCACAGGCTGACGTAACTTTGACAATTATTGCTCCGGATAATACTACAACCATTATATCAACCAATGATTCTATCGCTTCCGAACATAGAGGAATATATACTGCAAGATTTAATGGAACTTCATTAGAAGGAGATTATGTGATGATTGTTCAAGCTGTAAAAGAAAATGTTAATTACACGATGATTTCACAATTTACGGTAAGCAGCAATCATTCATTTGAGATTTTAAGGAGCACTCCTATTACCATTGATCCAAATAAAGGTCCATTCAGTACGAATATTACTTTAATTAGTAATATTCCCGTCTCTAATTTTGATTATACCGAAGTGTTGCCATTAGATTTTAATGTCACAGATTTAGGCGGCGGTGTAGAATCAATAGTAGGAAACGAAAAACATATAACGTGGTTTAATCTAACAAATAATTCAGTAGTGCAATATTCTGCACAAACTCCTCTAGAAATTCCTAATGTTTATGAAATCGGTCCAGGATTCATAACATATAGTTATTTTGTAAGCAATGATACTTACTACGAATCTAGACCATGGTTCTTAGCAATCGATCCATTATTTGTGGGAACATTTTTTATGTTCTGGGATGGAAACAATATTCCTACTAATTGGACTTGCGTGTCATGCAATCCTAGCGACCCATTCTATCAAAGATTTATATTAGGCGATATGACATATGGTAATACCGGCGGTAACGCTACGCACAATCATACAATCAATTATGTTAGTATGACTCAAGGAGCGACTTATATTGGTGAAGGAACTCTTGGTGCTAATGGTGTTAACTTGTCCTCGAATGTTCACACTCATGCAGGAATAGTCGCTGCAACAACTTCATCAGCATCGAATTATCCGTTGTTCAGACAATTAAAAGTGATATCATATAATGGCAGAGTTCCTGTACTCATACCTGCAGGAGCCATTGGAATATTTAATACAACATCACTTCCTCCTAATTGGACTCAATATAATGACGAAAATGGTTATTTCATACTTGGTAATGCGACGGCTAATATAACAGGAGGTTCGAATAATCATACTCATACAGCGACAATTACTACTATAGCATCTGCTGGAATTACTGTTCAGATGACGGGAGGTGTACAGGTGAATGTTTCCAATAACACGCATACACATACCGGTTCAGGAAATACATCTCTAGACAATAATATCCCACCATATATTGATGTGGTTTTAGCGAAGGCAGTAATTACTGTTCCTGTTCCTTTTAATCAAGGATTTATTGGGATGTTTAATGGAAGTGTTGGCGACGGGTGGATTAATCTCTCGACACAATCAGGACAACCATTTTATAATAAGATATTACGTGCAGCAGCAGTATATAATGCAACAGGCGGAGGTTCAAATGTTAGTTCTCATTCAAATCTAACTATAGTAACATTAAATACATCTTTCAATGGAACAACAAGAACGGGTGCTGGAAGAAATTATTCTGATCCTATACATACTCATAATATTACTGTATCATTCTCGAATGCAACCGTCTTGCCACCATATATAGGTGTTGTATTTGGTTATGCGAATTATAGTATATCATATCCTCCGATGATTAACAGAGTTGATTGTTTTAAACAAGGCACCGGATGGGTTAATTGTACGACATTGGCATTTAATAATATATTAACTTCAATCAGGACTAATTGCTCTTCCTCAAATTATGGTGGAAATGTGAGCAACATATCTTTCTTATTGAGAAATATAGAGCATAATGTTACTTATTTTAATGTTACAATAACAAATATAACTTCATTATATTGGGTTTATAATTTATCAAATATTTCAAACCTCACTTTTACACAATCGGGCTCATACAATTTAAATATTATTTGTCAGGAAAATTCTACATCAACTCAGGATATTAATTGGACTGTGCCTTGGGGAAACTTTTCTGTAAATTTAATCGGTCCAAATGTTAATGCTAATGTTACACAGAATAGATTCTTTAATTTTACAGTAAATGTATCATGTGTTGGCGGAGAATGTGGAAATGTCAGTGCAACTTTGGACCCTTCAGCGCCTTGGTGGAATATTTATTGGTTATATAGACGGAGAATAAATATAACAAATAGTTTAGCATCTGTAGTCATGCAGAACTATAGTATAAAGTTGATTTTAGACACTACTAATAGCAGCAGCTTTTTAACTAATGGTAATGATGTCAGAATAGTATTGTATAATGGAAGTTCATGGTCGGAATTAGATAGAATTAATGAAACAGCATTTAATTATTCAGCGACAGAGATATGGTTCAAACTTCAATCAAATATTTCAGCGAATGGTTATAATGACAGCTATTACATATATTATGGAAATCCTATCGCAGGTTCTCCTCCGGCAAACAAAAGCAATGTATATTTATGGTTTGATGATTTCAATAGAGGAAACAAGACTAATATTACTACAGAGCCAGCATATACAAAAGTCGGAGGCGCAACGTGGAATATTACTAATAATCAGTTAGTTGTAGGCACTGCCTCTGGTGCTCCAAACAAATTATTTGTTGCAGCTTTGGGAAGTGCAGTTGCAGATGTTGATATGAAGATAAAGTTTAATATTAGTGCATTTGCTGGAGGAGATACAAGCAGAGTTGGATTGGCGCAAGATATGAATTCAACTGGCGGAGGATTTGCATCAGTAATACATAATGCTTTAGCTGCCGGAACAAATTTAAGATTCTTAAATGAGCCGGCTACTTTTGGTACATCTGTAGCTAATACCTTTGTGTTAAATACTTGGTATTATATGCGTTATCAATCTATTAATCCTGCAGCTCCTACAGCATATTCAAGAGTCTGGCTTATTAATGATACAGAACCAATTGGATGGTCTAATACGGGAAATTATGGTGGTGGAACAGCAAGATCTGCAGGATATGTAGGTGTATCTGGTCCGAATGCTGCAGGTAATACTATGTACTTTGATGATTTACAAATCAGGTATATATTATCAACAGAACCAAATGCGACTGCAGGAGCGCAAGAGGTTGGTGGAAAAGGCGACGTACCAATGAATAGTGGAATACCATTCTATACTATCAATGATAATCCTATGTATCCGATAAATAATTCTTGTTTAGGAAATATGTTGGCAGGCAATATTTGTACAATACTATGGCAGGTCAATGCTACAGGAAGTATTAATAGTACGTGGCTATTTTATGTTACAGCTAATCCTTTGAATTATATATCTTATGTTAATCGTTCGGTTTCGTCAGGCGTTAACATCACCATAATTAATAACGTCGCTCCTGCAGTTCAATCAATAGCTCTTACTCCGTATGAGCCGGTACTTTCAGATAATTTAAGTTGTACATTCAATATTACTGACCAAAATATTGGAGATACTTTGACCGCAGTAATCAATTGGTATAAAAATGGTGGTGTAGTAAAAACAGACTTTATGAGTGTTACGAATGGAGTCTCTACTACAGCATTTTTAGATTCCAGTTATTTGATTGTGGGAGATATATGGAGTTGTGGAGTAACTCCTTATGATACTGCTTTGTACGGTACCGAATCACTTTCTTCAAATGTTACTGTATATTTGACGATTCCTCCAAAAATAGGGAGCATGGATTGTCTAAGGAATAATGCTGTATGGGTTCCATGTACGTCAATAGTATATAATGATACTATTGGAAAAGTCCGTGCAAATTGTACTTCAAACAGTAGTTATCCTGTGAATGCTACTTTTACATTAAGAAATCTTGATGATTCGAATACATTCTTTTCAGGAGTAACTACAGATAATAGTACAGGATATTGGATATTTGACAACAATGATTTGCTCGTGTTGGATTCTGGAACTTTTAATCTATCAGTAAGCTGTGCTGATATCAATAACACTGTTGGAGTTAATTCTACTAGCTGGTTTATTCCTTGGGGTACATTGACTGCAAAATTAATCAGTCCTAATATCTCAATGAATGTTACATCCGGACAATTCTTTAATTTTTCAAGTAGTATAACTTGTACTGGTGGAGAATGTGGTTATATTAATGTTACATTAGATCCATATAGAGAATTTTTTAGCAATTTTGAAAACACTACAGAAGGTTGGACGCATTATGCTATGAATGGTACCGCAAACGGTGCTCCTGTAGTAGGACTCGACCAATGGCACCTTGATACTAATGGTGCAAAATTTGGCAATTATTCATGGAGAGATGGTCCTAATGATCTTGGTAATTATACAACTCCTCCTGGAGCAGTTCTGATATCTCCAACTTATTCAATGCGTACTGTTTTGCGCAGTGCAACAACTCTAACTTTTTATCATTATTTGTCTAGTGAGAATACGTGGGATGGCGGTAAGATGGAATACAAAATAGATAATGGTAATTGGACAAAAGTTCCTGCTGCGCTATTCATAGCAGGAGGTTATAATGGTGTTTATTCACAGAATCCTGCATTCATCCCTTCCGGATGGACTGCTGGTGAGGCTATATGGACGAACACTTGTCTGGGTCTTCAATGTAGTGTAGGTCAGATAAATAATTTTTCTTTCGTTAAAATTAATATATCTACTTTAACAGGAGAAAATTTTACATTCCGCTTTTACTTTGGTGGAGATGATAATACTGCAGGCCAAGGATGGTTTATAGATGGCTTTAATATGACAGCATGGGATTATAATAATACTAAAGGAATTGTCTCAATGAACAATATTGCCCTGCCATTCTATACTACAACACAGAATCCTGCAACATATGCAAACTTTTCTTGTCTAGCTAATATGCATAACGGAGATTCGTGTAATACAACATGGGCGGTCAATGCAAGTGATATGGCGGGAGTATATGAATTTTTTGTAGTATATAACACGGTTAATTATTCAGGAAAAGTAATTGACAAAAATACCAGCATAGTTAATCTTACAATAATAGTAAATACTGCGCCTGTTGTATCGTCGATTAGCCTTGATCCTCAATATGCAATTATTGGTGGAACTCTTGTCTGTTCTTATATAATAAGCGATAGCTCGCCTCTTGACAAGCTTGGTGCAAATGTGACATGGTATCGTAACAATACTCTAGTCTTTTCAACAAATGTTAGTGTACAAAATAATGTTTTATATAATTGGACGCTTGGAAGCGGAAATCTAAGTGTTGGTGATACTTGGAAATGCGGCGTATGGCCATATGATCAACAATCATTAGGCTTACAGGTTAATTCAACGAATAAGACTGTCATAATTGGTATTCCACCAAAATTTAACTTGATGCAGTGTTTACGTAATGATACTACCTGGATAAATTGTACCAGCTTAGTGTTTGGAGATAAATTATCAGGTGTAAGAGTCAATTGTACGAATCTTAATGCAACCATAACTAATGCAACAATTAATTTCACAAATGTACAGGATTCTAAAATATTTTTTAATGTTACAACCCTGAGCAATACTAGTGATTTGTGGACATATTATTATAATATGACTATTATTGATTCTGGAGATTTTATCATGCGCGCCTCCTGTAATAATAATAATTCTGTCAGTGATCCAAGTAATTCAACATGGAGTTTGCCTTGGGGTACGTTGTTGGGAAATCTTGTAAATCCAAATATTAACACAATTGTTGAATATGGCCAATTTTTCACATTTACTACGAACGTCTCATGTGTTGGAGGAGAATGTGGAAATATAAGTGCATTACTTGATCCAGGATTTCCTCTAGGAAGTCCGAGTAACGGTACAGCCGATAGAGGAAATTGGTCTAATCCTACAGGTGGAGACCAGAGTTCTGGTAATTATTCGAATACATGGCAGAATGATTCACTATATTATATAGCTGGTAAACCTGGATGGGGTGACGCTAATTCTGAACTTGAATTAGGTTTTAATTTAAGTTCTTTAAATCTTGATGCACATAAAA
>Ga0182027_10009875_pt1 | contig 13642 bp, 16 predicted proteins | sample 712E1DmetaG_FD_121300 | JGI IMG/M metagenome (GOLD analysis project Ga0182027, IMG submission 121300) | Permafrost microbial communities from Stordalen Mire, Sweden - 712E1D metaG (Illumina Assembly) | ecosystem: Environmental > Terrestrial > Soil > Wetlands > Permafrost | place: Sweden...
AAACCACGAGGGACCAAATCCTTCCACGACAATTCCGGAACACTACACAATTGGAGACCGCCTGAACTGGGACGCACCTTGGATCGTTGTCCGTCTCTGGACGGAACTTCCGTTCTGGCTCATGGTGGACAACGCGAGGGTGGCCGTTACATACGGTGACCACGAGTTCAAAATTGCGATCCACGATGACTATTATGAACTTTTCTTCGGAGAGTCCACCGACTCTCGGATGTCCGTAGGCTATCGCGGTTCCCGCAAGGAACGTGAGGACCTAACGCGCAGCACAGAAGTGGAAAGCAGGCCACGAATCACCATGTGTTCTGGCAGGCCTGGATCTGCAATGAAGTCCATGGAACAGATCTCAGATTTAGGGCAGATTGACTAGGATACCCAAAGCCCTGGCTACCTTTTCCATCGCCGCATCCCTTGTCCACAATTGCGTACCTGGGGTCAGCAGACACGATGCGATCATGTGCGCGTCTGTCAGGCCGATGCCCTTTGAGTAGAGAGAGTGTGCCTCAATCATGTGTCGCACCTCGCTAAGTTGTGCCACCCGTACCGAGAGTAGCGCCTCCATATCGTCAAGCCTCTTTCGCCTGTTTTGCAACGAACCAAGGGCAATCTCCGCAACTATGAAAGGGTGCATCGCAATCTGGCCCGCCCCTAGGCATCTCTCCATTTCTGGGTTGTGGTTTCTAAGATGGTCCACCCAAATTGATGTGTCGGCCAGGATCATAGATTGTCAGCCCTTACGCGCTTGATGTATTCCAACTCCGGCTCTGTTCCGCCAACTGCCGCCAGCCTGCGCGAGGCCTCAAGGTGAATCAGCGCCTTCAAAGCCTCTCGGAGCAGCGCCGTTCTCTCCGTTACGCCCGTAAACTCCTGCGCCTTGCGAATCAACTCATCATCCAGCGCTACAGTCGCCCTCATATCGATTCTCCTTATCACTCATTGTATCACCATATGGTGAGATATATGCTGTTTTCACACCGCACCTATTGTGTACGAGAGGCTACCGCCTCAACTGTCTTCACTATGCTTTATGTCGGAGCGGTTGAGGGGGATGGCGAGTGGGCTGGACCCAAGCAGATTGTGCGCATGACCGACGCACAGGCGGCACTCTCACAGGACGCGGCTCGCAAGGCCTACGCAGTTAAATCGTTGAAGCCCGGATTTCAGCCCGACGGAAAGACCTGATACGTGGAGAACAGCCGCGAGCAAATCCGGGACGAGACTATCCGCCAGGGGTTTATTCCGAACAATGCAGCGACTGAGCGCCAGGGACTTGCAACGACGTCCTCGGTCCCACGCTATGCTCTGCGAAAGGACTTCGCCAGGCTCTTCGATCCTGCCTTATCGGCGGAAAAGCCAGAGAAAGCAGCTGAGAGGTGGCGAGAACAGCATCTCTCCGCTACGGCACTGGCACGAACAGTTCTCATGCGCCGCGGTGCAACCACGACCGGGGAAGGCGTACTCATTACGTTTCCCAATGGGGAGACGCGCCGGATGACCCCGGGACCTAGTTCTACTATCTCGAAAGCGGTCATTGAAGAATTTGCTAAACGGTACATGAAGAACCCTGCGGTGTTGTGGGTGAGTGAAAGCGCCGCGAAAATCGTGGCACGAGACGACCAGCTTGCCGCGCAACTCGGGTTCGAAATATCTGCCGACCGAAACCTGCCGGACATTATCCTCGTCGACCTTGGCGAGAGTGAGACGGCTTTAGTGCTCCTGGTATTCATCGAGGTAGTTGCAACGGACGGGCCGGTGACTCCACAACGCCAGGGCGCGCTCTTAAAAATCGCCACCGACGCGGGGTTCCCGGCGGAGCGTGTGGCGTTTGTGAGGGCTTATCTGGATCGCTCACATCAGGCCTTCAAGAAAACAGTGCCTGAATTGGCTTTGCGTTCCTTCGCATGGTTCGCGGCGGAGCCGGTAAACCTGGTTGTCCTTCATGAGGACAAAGAGGAAGCGGCAAGGACTCTCACTCAGTGGTTGTGAATCCGAGTCCCCAGGCGTAAAAGATCTGAGCGACCGAGGCCCCTGCCAGAATGGCGCCCAATCTCCGATGCACTCGCAAAGGATTCAGCGCCTGAGTGCCGAGCGCTCTGCGGATTCAGTAAAGAAAAGTCGAGTGTCCGCCGATCCCGCAGGTTTTGTTTCTGGAATGGCGACTTCCGCCGATGCGCGAATTGATCGTTTGGGAGACAAATTCCGCAGTTTCGGTCGATCACCGCTAGCCTACATCGGAACCGCCCTTTCGCACGAAGGCCTTGGTGTGGCCCGACTTTGATGAGGGGCGGTTTCGATTAGGTGGTGAGAAGGAAGCCGCTTTGGCGGTGGATGCGGTGATCTGGCCTGGCGCTATGTATTTTCAATCGTCCTCAGCAGTGCAACCGGGTTCATTGAAGTGAACAGTGAGACCGGGATGCTGAACAGAAGATGGATTCGGATTAGCCGGATGTGCTCAAACGCGTTCCGCCGATGGTCACAGTAGTGCATTCTGAAGGCTTCGAGAGTGCACCGGACACACGAGTGCACAGGCGTGCATGGAGCAAGTCGCAGGTCCGGGTTGAAGCAGGAGGTCATGATGAGTTGATCTCCATCGGATCGAGTCTTGTGAGGACGGACATAGGTCCCCCGCATTTCGGACAGTGCCACAGCGGGGCGTCATCGGAGGTTGCCTTGGGGACGGGTTCGATAAGTTCATGGCCCCGATCTGCAGCCAGCAGTGTTCGCGCCAGCGGCAGAAGCTGAGCGCGGAAGCGGTTGGAGAGCAGGCCGAAATGACGGATGCGCACGAAGCCTTTCGGCAGCACGTGAAGAAAGAAGCGGCGCAGGAACTCTGGAGCCTCGAGAGTCATGGTGCGCTTTTTGCCGCCATGGGCATAGTCCTTCCATCGGAAGGTGACGTGTTCGCCATCGAAAGCGATCAGACGATGGTTGGAGATGGCGATGCGGTGGGTGTAGCGGCCGAGATAGCGCAGCACCTGTGCGGGCCCGCCCATGACCTGCTTGGCGTAGACCACCCAGTGTTGTCGATGCACGGTGCGCAACAGCTGCGCGAACTGTTTCGGATGTTCAAAGCATGCAGCCGGACCACTGCAGTTGAGCAGCCCCTTGCGGTAGAGGTGCTTCAGTCCGGCGGTGAACTTGCCGCGGAAGATCTTGCGCAGAACCGGGATGGGAAGCAGGAAGCGACGGCGTGTTCCAATCCATCGCTTGTGATCGGGCGATAGTCCTCCCGCGGGAACGACGCTATGGATATGCGGATGGAGCAGCAGGTTCTGCCCCCAGGTATGCAGGATGGAGAGAAAGCCGATCTCCGCGCCGAGGTGTTTAGGGTTGGCCGCCACTTCGAGCAAGGTCTGAGCCGTGGCCGAAAACAGCAGGTCGTAGAACACGGCCGGGCTGGTGAGCGCCAGCGGGTTCAGTTGGTGAGGGACGGTGAAGACAACGTGGAAGTAGCTGGTATCGAGCAGTTCCTGTTGCCGTGCCCGGAGCCATCGCTCGCGTGCACCTGCCTGGCACTTGGGGCAGTGGCGGTTGCGGCAGGAGTTATAGGAGATGCCTGTTTGAAGGCCGCAGCGCAGGCACACGTCCTTGTGACCGCCGAGTGCGGCGGTGCGGCAGCGCGAGACAGCGCGGAACGCCTTCAGCTGCTGATAGCTGATGCTGGACTGATAGCGTTCGAGATACCGGCTGCCCTGCGCATGGAGTATGTCGGCCACCTCCATGGCAGGCCGGCTCATGGCTGAAGAGGACGATGAAGCGAGCGGCGGCTCTGGTCGACGCTCAGGAGAGCCATATCCTCGAGCGGGTTGACGACCTGCTGCAGATGCTTCTGTGACAGGTGCAGGTATCTGGCTGTTGTCTCCAGATCTTCATGGCCCAGTAAGAGCTGAATAGTTCGCAGGTCTGTTCCGGCTTCGAGAAGATGAGTGGCGAATGAATGTCTCAGCGTATGCGGAGTCACCCGCTTGCGAATGCCGGCCAGCTTCGCGGCGTCGGTGCATGCGAGCCATACGACCTTGTCGGTAATAGGCTGTTCGCTGTCGCGATGCATGCGGGATGGGAACAGGTAGGTCTGCGGCTTGAGCCAGCGCCAATGAGCACGCAGCGTCTCCAGCAGAGCCGGGCTCAGAGGCAGGTCACGGTCCTTGCCGCCCTTGCCTTCGACAACGCGGATAATCATGCGACGGCTGTCGATGTGGCTGAGCTTCAGGCGGGCGACTTCGGAGCGGCGCATGCCGGTGCCATAGAGAACCATCAGCAGGGTGCGCCGGAACAGGTTCCCGCTGGCGTTGATCATCAGCGCCACTTCTTCCTTGCTCAGGATGCCAGGCAGACGCTTGTGCACCTTGGGAAAGGGAATGAACTCACGGAACTCCGGCCGCTTCAGCGTGCGCACGTAGAAGAAGCGCAATGCGGCCACGTGGTTCTCGACCGTGCCAGCTGCCAGCTTGCGGGTCTTCAGCAGATAGGCCTGATAGGTACGCAGATGCTCCAGGCCCAGCTTGTCGGGTGACTTGCCGAAATGACGAGCGAACTCCTCGATCGCACGCAGATAATACCGGATCGTGGAGTCAGAGTAGTTACGGCGCTGGAGTTCTTCCAGCATGATCTTGCGTAAATGGGTCACAAGTACCTCCTGTGACCCACACCTTATAACGGTTCAAAACTACTCGGAGACCCCACGCCGCAGCGTCCGCCGCGAAAGCGGCTTCGTTCTCACCGCCTATCCGGAAGTTACCAATTGATTCTCTTTTCGACGACACTGGACAGGATGCCACAAGCGCGAATTTCGAGAACAGGGATTGCTGGGACGCCAAAGCTCTCCTCGCGCTTCAAGCCCGCGCTTCGGCCAAATACTCCAGCCACTCCTGCATCCCTACTCCGGTTTTTGCCGAAGTCTCGAAGATCCGAATCCCCGGCCGGATCTCATTGATGTTTCTAAGCGCGAGCTCGCGGTCAAATCCGCATGGCTCCGCTATATCCATCTTGGTAATCACCGCCGCATCCGCCGAATTGAAGAGCGTCGGATACTTCAGCGGCTTGTCTTCGCCTTCCGTGACGCTCAGCAAGGCTACACGAATTTTTTCGCCCAGGTCGTAGCTCGAGGGACAAACCAGATTCCCAACGTTCTCGATAAAGAGGTATTCGAGGCCGGCAAGGGAGGCATCGTCTCCGCTGGTGACGCCGTCCCAACCGGCCAGATGCTTGCCGATCATCTCGGCGTCGAGGTGGCAGATGCCGTGGGTGTTGATCTGCCGGACAGGGGCACCACTCGCGGCAAGGCGGCGGGCGTCGTTGTCGGTTTCAAGATCGCCGACCAGCGCGGCTACTTTGGCTCCGCGGGCACGCAACTCGCGCAGGGTGATTTCAAGAAACGCAGTTTTGCCAGTCCCGGGGCTCGAAACCAGGTTCAGTACGAGTACACCCGCATCGCCAAACCGCCTGCGCAGGCCGGCCGCCAACTCGTCGTTCTTCTTGAGGATTCCCCGCCGCAGCTCCACAATTCGGGTCGTCATACCGCCTCCTCAACTTCATCTATCTCTATGGATTCAATCTCGAGCTCGCGCCCTTGCCGCAGATCGTTTACCGGCTCACCGCAGTGCGGACAACGGAAACTTTGCAGACTCTCCAATTCCCCGTCCTTGCCGCACGTCTCGCAGTGCGCGACTACCGGCAGAGTATTGACGACGAGCTTCGAACCTTCCAGGGGCGTTCCCTCAACCGTGATCTCCCAGCAGAACTGGAGTGAATCTTCCACAACAGAGGCCAGAGCGCCCACCCGCAGGCGCACTTCCTTCACGCGAGCGCCAGGGTAAGCGGCGGCCGTTTCGGTGACCGCGTCCACAATGCTCGCCACAATGGAAAGTTCATGCATGAAAGGTCGATTTTACGCCCCGGGACCTCTGCACCGCTCCAGTCCTGATTGGGGAAAGCAGCATTCGGGACTGCGGAAAGGCCCTGGATTTACAATCGAAGGGTGCAATCTGAAGCGTCTTCGCAAATCATTCTTGCCGAGAATCTGGTAAAGGTCTATGAGGCGGGCAGGCTCTGGGTGACCGCCGTGAATGGGGTTTCGCTCTCGGTCGAGAAGGGCGAGTTTGTCGCCATCGTTGGCCCTTCGGGCTCCGGCAAGTCTACTCTTTTCTATCTTCTCGGCGGGCTGACCAGGGCAACAAAGGGGCGGGTCGTGATTGACGGCGTTGACTTTGCCACCCTCGATGACGGCGAGCGGACCCGGCTGCGCAAACGCCGCATCGGCTTCGTATTTCAGAAGTTCAACCTGCTGCCCACGCTCTCGGCCATGGGCAACATCGAGATCGCCTACACCATCAGCGGGCGCAAGGAGCCGCTGGATATGAAGTACCTGGACCACTTGAGCGATATGCTCTCGATCCAGGGAAGGCTCAATCATCGGCCTTCGGAGCTGAGCGGCGGCGAGCAGCAGCGGGTAGCTATAGCGCGCGCCCTTGTGACCCGGCCAGCGATCGTCCTGGCCGACGAGCCCACCGGGAACCTGGATACCAAGAACTCCGATGCGGTGCTGAACATGCTGATGCGCTCCAACCGCGAACTTGGCCAGACCACGCTGATGATCACGCACAACCCTGAGGCAGCTTCGGTGGCCAGCCGCATCCTTTACATGCGCGATGGCCAGATAGTGCGCGAAGAGAAGGGTTCGCGCTCGGATGATCCGCTGCCGGCTTAGCTAGTGTATCTGCCGGCCTGAGGAGCGATTTGGCATTCGGTAAGTCCGGCCCCCGACGCGGTTTGACCCAATTTCGGTGGCCCGGTATACTCGAAGTTGCATCAAGCGGGAGTAGCTCAGTGGTAGAGCATCGCCTTGCCAAGGCGAGGGTCGCGAGTTCAAATCTCGTCTCCCGCTCCAAACCGCCCTCCGGTGATAACCGGGTTGGCTACGGCGGTTGGGAGCACCGCAAATTGATTTAAAGCCTGCCCTGCCAAGGCGCGGTACCCAAGTGGTAAGGGAGAGGTCTGCAAAACCTTTATGCGCCGGTTCGATCCCGGCCCGCGCCTCCACTTTCTCCCAGTAAATGCTGTTTTTTTGTACATTAGACCTTCCCTGGCCGGTGTGTACCCTTTTGCCCTGAGCGGTGGCCCGCCATCGGCGAACCGCACGGGCTGGACACTAATTTGGATTCGACACGAAGGACTCACCCGCCCTGCGCCCCGCGCCCGCATGATCGGTCTGCGAGCTGAGCAGAATTGACCAGACACACATCTTCATTGCCAGCGATGATGGACAGAGATTGATCGTAGTCGCGGTTAAGCCGGGGTGAGCTGTCCCGATGTCGCGCCTCCTCCCAAGAAGCATCTTGGACTACATCGGTGGCGCCTGGCCGCAGGCAATGCTAGGTTTTCCTGCTATTAAACACATAGTCCAAGGCATTTGATCTATTTGCTGCAATCGACTATCGTTCCACACCACGGTCATTGCCGCCTGGGCACGAACAGTCCGCTGAAACAAACGGCCTGTAATGAGGTGGCATTCTGACCAGCGATGGCAGTACGGGATTCGATTCCGCAGTATTTCTGGCAAATGCCGGGCCGGGCCGAACGATTATCGAATTGAAGCCTCGGGAAACATTTTTTTGCCAGGCCGAACCTGCGGAATACGCGTTTTGCATACAAACCGATCAGGCAAGAGCAACCGTCGTCTTTCAAGGGGGCAAGGAAGCGACACTCACTCTCCTCTCCGCAGGGGAGTTTGTAGGTGAAGCTTCGCTCGCGAGTGCCGGCGCGCAGCATCCGTACTCAGCTACCTCCATTAACAACTGCACGGCACTGAAGATAGAGAGAAAGGAGATGCTCCGCGCGATGCACGAGGAGTCGTCCCTCTTCGAGATATTCATCAAATTTCTTCTTCACGCCATGCGAACGGAGTCCGACCTTCTCGATCATCTCTTCAACTCCAGCGCAAGACTTTTGGCGCGGATTCTCCTGTTGATGGCGGAGTTTGGCGAACCGGATCAATTTGAGGGGCTGACTCCAGAGATCACAGAATGGTTTGCGCGTCATGCTTTGCATGCACGACGAGTGATATAGGTATTTTGGTCCGCGCGACTTTCGGGAAGGAGTGACTGGCTTCGATGGAATACGCGAAATTCAAGTCGCTGCTCCGCCGCGTGATTATAGTTCCCATGGTGGTCACGGCAGCTCTTGCTGGATTGCTCTTGTGGGAAACTTTCGACTTGAACAAATCCCTGCAGTGGGTTGACCATACCGATCAGATTCTGGACCAATCCGGACATCTGCTCAAGTTGCTTGTAGATATGGAATCCGCGAAGCGCGGATATATCGTAACTGGCGACGAGACCTTCCTGCGTCCCTACCTGGAGGGCACGAAGAGATTCGATCCTACGTTCCAAGCCTTGTATCAGACGGTGGCTGACAACCCCGAGCAGCAGCGGCTGCTCATGGACATTCATGCCGGCTATGAAGACTCTGAAGTCTATGACAGCCGGATTATCGCCCTTCGCCGCGCGGGAAAAGCCGACCCTACTCTCTTTGAGAACCAGCAGAGAAAACGCCCCATGGATGCGCTTCGAGCGCAGATCGAGGAGTTTCAAAGTGTGGAAGAAGGGCTGCGCATAGGACGCGTTCAAGCCGCGCACCAACGTTGGACCTTGATGGTAACAAGCTGCCTTGGTCTGGGCTTGGGATCTGGGGTCTTCCTTGCTTGGTTTACCCGATACCATGTTGAAAAGCTAGGCACCAAGCTTTTGCAGGGCGAGGAACGATGGACAGCAACTCTGGGCAGCATTGGCGAGGCAGTGATCGCAACTGACGGCGAGGGCCGAGTCACCTTCCTCAATCCGATTGCCGCCGCTCTCACCGGATGGCCGTCGGAGGAAGCCTTAAACCAACCGGTCGGGAATGTGCTTAAGCTCATCAATGAAGTTTCCGGCATGACCGCGGACAACGAAGTGCTCCGTGTACTCAAAGAGAAAAAAGTATTGGCTGTGGCCAACCACGTGGACCTGGTCACCAGGGATGGCCGTGAAATTTCGGTCGAGCACAGTGCCGCGCCAATCCTCGCTGGCGAGGAAAAAGTGATTGGCGTGGTGCTGGTTTTCCGCGACGTGTCGGAAAGGCGGCAGGAGCAGATAGAGACTGCGGAACAGGCTGCCCTGCTTGAACTCACTCAGGATTCCGTCTTTGTAATCGACATGGAGGCGAAGATCCTCTTTTGGAGTCGCGGAGCTGAGGCGATGTTCGGATACTCTAAATGCTATGCCATTGGAAAAACCTCGCACCAACTCCTCTGCACGGAGTTTCCGCAGCCCTTGGCAGAGATAAGAGAGGAACTCATGCGCGTGGGGCATTGGGAGGGAGACCTGGTAAAGACTGGCCGTGACGGAAGACGTATCGTCGTGTCTGGCCGATGGGCACTGCAATGGGGCAAGCGCGACCAGGCACCCAGGGTGTTGGTGATCAGCAGCGACATTACCGAGCGCAAACGCGGAGAAGAGTCGCTCGTCTTACAAAGAGAGCAACTGAGGGCACTGGCTGAACGCCTGCAGACAGTGCGCGAAGAGGATCGCAAGAGGGTCGCCCGCGACTTGCACGACCAAATCGGCCAAATCCTGACCTCGATCAAAATGGACCTGACATGGATGACGCGACATCTGCCCAAGTCGGAGAATGAAGTGCTCGATCGAATAACAGAGTCCATTCAGTCGATCAATGACGGCGTCAAGTCGGTGCGTACTATATGCAGCGGGTTGCGTCCAGGTATATTGGATGACCTTGGTTTGGCGGCGGCGATTGAATGGCAGGCCAGCGAGTTCGCCTCTCGAAATGGTGTTCACTGCGAAGTCTCTGTTCCACCAGTTGATCTACACTTGGATGGTGACAGAGCCACAGCGACTTTCCGAATCTTCCAGGAGTGCCTGACAAATGTGATTCGGCATGCGGAAGCAAAGTCAGTGCGCGTTGCCTTGTGCCAGGAAGATGAAAACATCCTCCTGGTTGTGGAAGACGACGGAATAGGCTTCATTGAAACGGACTTATCGAACTCTCTAGGTTCTCTGGGACTCCTTGGTATGAAAGAACGGGCCCAATTCTGCGGAGGCGACGTACAGATCTCCAGTGCGCCGGGCACTGGGACGACGGTCACTGTCCGCGTTCCAGTGGACATTCCGCGCGCCGAGAGGAGCGAAGCATGAACATCCTGATAGCGGATGACCATGCAGTTGTACGGCGTGGCTTGAGGGAAATCCTGGCTGACGCTCTTCCCGCTGCGGACTTTTGCGAAGCCTGCAACGGGGACGAGGTACTAAGCCAGTTAAGCAAATCCTCCATTGCCATGCTTGTGTTGGATATCAATATGCCTGGACGCAGCGGGATGGACGTGCTGCGGGATGTAAAGCACACCTATCCACGATTGCCGGTGATCATCCTTAGTTGTCATCCGGAGGACCAGTATGCCGTGCGCTGTCTGCGTGCTGGCGCCGCTGCCTATATCAACAAAGACAGTGCCCCCGAAGAATTGGCGATTGCGATCAAGAAGATACTGAGCGGCGGCCGCTATGTGAGTGCGAGCCTCGCGGAGAAATTGATCGCCAATTTGGATGAACCCGTCGATAAGCCCCTGCACGATTCGCTCTCGGACCGAGAACACGAAGTGATGAGAATGATTGCCACTGGCGTCCCGTTGACGGAGATTGGCGACAGGCTTCATGTCAGCGTCAAGACGATCAGCAGCTATAGAGCTCGAATCATGGAAAAGATGCAAATGAAGAGTAATGCCGAGCTTACCCGCTATGCCATGACACATAGCCTTATCGATTGAATTGACCTGTCGATGTAGGAATATTCCTACAAAGCGAACCGAGCAAGCCCTACAAAGATCACAGTCTACGCTGATATCGATCCCTTTTTACCTTGGGTATAGTACCTTCAGGTCGGGTTTTGCGGCCGGGCGAGCGGTAACGAAGATGAATATCCTGATAGCCGACGATCACGCGAACGTACGGCGCGGCCTGAGAGATATCCTGGTCGATGCATTTTCCGGTGCCTTCTTTTCCGAGGCCTCTGACGGGAATGAGGTACTTACGCAGTTGATAAAATCGCAACACGACGTGCTGCTGCTCGACATCAACATGCCTGGGCGCAACGGGTTGGAAGTGTTGAAGGATGTCAAGAAGATCTACCCTCTGCTCCCGGTGATTATGGTGAGCGTCCAGCCTGAGAGCCAATATGCGTTACGTTGTTTGCGGGCCGGCGCTACCGCCTACATCAACAAGAACAGCGCTTCAGAAGATCTGGCCCCGGCGATAAGGAAGATCATGGACAGCGGTACAATGCTTGTTCTGAATCCGATTGTCAATTAATCACATCGTTCGATGAATTCTTCCTTAAGTCTCTTGCGTCAGGCGCTTTTGAACTGAAGGCCCGCGATGTGATAGGGAGAAGCACTTCGACAATCCCAGACGAACTCTGTCGACTTACCTGATGCAAAAGCAACAGGCGCCTTTCAGAATAGCGGGATAACAAGTCAGATATAGAACAACGTCGAAACCCCCAATGCAAGATAGTGCATGACTCAATTGATTCAATTAGGTCTTCGGCGTAGGGAAAACCCTACAAAGATCACGCGATAAAGCCTACGGCAATCATAGTTATCGCCGATGTTTATTAGCTTTCGCACATCGTATCTTGGCTATATCGACGTCGCAGGGTCTAACGAGAAGTTACAGAATTGCACGTGCTCTGCAAGATTGAAAGGGATCTATCATGGCTACTTGCATCGCCACTATGAAGAGTACGGCGCCCAGTGTTCCGCTGGGCCGCCCGTTTATTTTGCCGCCGGTTGCAGATCATAAGTTGACAGTCGCTTCAACCCGGATTAGCGGTTTGCCGGCGAAGGGGGCTGCAATCGACCTTCAGGATCCGCTTACAAGGTTTATGGCCGGAAAGTCGCAGCGCGAATACTCGACCGGCGAATGCATCTTCTCGCAGGGAGACTTGGCCAATTCCGTGTTCTACATCCAGAGTGGCAAGGTAAAGCTTACTGTCGTATCGATGAACGGCAAGGAAGCGGTAATCGCCCACCTTCCGGCGACCAGCTTTTTCGGTGAAGCCTCCCTGGCGGGTGAGATGCGCCGCGTTGCCTCAGCGAATGCGCTTGAATCCAGCACGATCGTTCGCATCGACAAGATGGCCATGCAGGATATGCTCCATCGTGAGCCACAGTTTGCCGAGCAATTCCTCGCGCACCTGCTCTCTCGCAATAGCCGCATGCAGGCGGATCTCGTCGATCACCTGTTCAACTCCAGCGAAAAGCGTCTCGCCCGGCTGTTGATGTTGATGGCAAACTTCGGCCAGACGACAAAGCCCATTCCGGTTATCGCCAAGATCAGTCAGGAGACCCTGGCGGAAATGATTGGCACCACCAGATCCCGTGTCAGCTTCTTCCTCAATCGGTTTCGCGATCTCGGTTACATCGACTACAACTCCGTCGGGATGCTCATCAATAGTTCATTGGTCAACGTTGTCTTGCACGACTGAGCAGCATTCGGGAGTCAGGGGAATGTGTTGTATTCAGCCGTGAATGCTCCGGTAAGGAAGTCTCCAAATTCGTGCCAGCCGTTCGGGGCACACCTCATCCCACGACACTGGAATGTCGCACATACCTACTATTAGTTGGGTATCACATGGGGGCGAACCAGGCTTTGCGCCTGCTCCACGCCCGTCTAAAGTCCGCTAATTTGCTATATTTGACCGGAACGTGTGCAAAACAACCTTTCAAAGTTGAGCAAGACAGAACATACAAGGTTCTTGCCTCCCCGGCCACAATCACGGACACGCCGGTATATTAGGCCTCAAGTACGCGAAATCTGTCCCGATGGAGTTCAGATCGTGCTTCCCGGCCGCCGCGAAGAAGGTTTCATGTTGTTGCATGATAAGAACGGCTCCAGATTCGTCCCTGCCGTCTTTCTCGCGCACGCCGGCCTTGGACAAAGAATCGTGGAATTAAAGGCGGGAGAGCACTTCTTCTCCCAGGGGACCCGACAGACTCGGGTTTTTTCTTCGGCATGGCCGGGCAAGCCTTACCGTGGTTTCGCTAAGCGGTAAAGAGGCTACTATTACGCTGCTCGCCGGCGGCGATTTCGTTGGCGAAGGGGGGCTGGCGGCGGTGTCTGGGTTGCGCTTGTTCACGGCCACGGCCATCAACAATAAGTCGCTGCTCATTGTGGTCCTGTTCGATCAACTGCCCGAGCACAACGCGCAGAACCCGCCTTTCCTTTCGATTGCGTAACGGATTACTCAGCCAGCTGAAAGAGTGGCATGCGATACTCCCAGCCGTAGAGCGATGGCCGACAATTCAGCGGTGCTCAATCTCCCTTGGGGCGGACTTGTAGGCAACTCGGAGATTGGCCTGGCTCTCAGGTATGATGCCACTCCAAGGCAAAGTGTTCAATATTGGACAGACTTTACCTGCGACCCGAGTCAACCTTATCTCGCTTCGCTGAAGAAGCAATCTGGACTTGTCCCCATTTTTGACACAACCAGTTAAGACTCGATCCTCAGCGAATGGAGAATTGAGTCATGGGATTGTCACGCAGGAAGTTCACAAAAGAGTTCAAGTTGGAGGCGGTCAGGC
>Ga0182027_10009877_pt1 | contig 13639 bp, 14 predicted proteins | sample 712E1DmetaG_FD_121300 | JGI IMG/M metagenome (GOLD analysis project Ga0182027, IMG submission 121300) | Permafrost microbial communities from Stordalen Mire, Sweden - 712E1D metaG (Illumina Assembly) | ecosystem: Environmental > Terrestrial > Soil > Wetlands > Permafrost | place: Sweden...
TCGTTGAGCGCGAAATGGCCGGTGTTCACCATGCCCGGCTTTTACATCACGTCGGCGATTTTCTTCGGCCTTTGGTGGCTGCTGTCGTCGCGGCTGCGTAATTGGTCGCTCCAGCAGGACGAAATCGGCGGCGCGCTGTGCACGCAGCGGATGCGTTTCCATTCGGGGTGGGGGATTGTGATGTTTGCGCTGACGCTGACCTTTTCCGGCGTGCTCTGGATGCAGGCCGTTCAATACCTGTGGTTCTCGGCCATTTACGGCGTTTACTTTTTTGCCAGTTGCGCCTGGGCGGCGCTGGCGGTGCTGTATGTCATCACCGTGCTCCTGCAACGCCAGCGCATCCTCGATCGCGTGTTGCACGATAACCAGTTTTATTTCTTGGGCCTGCTGTTCTTCGCGTTCACCATTTTCCAGGCTTACACCGAGTTCGCGCAATATTTTGTCGTCTGGAATGCGAACATGCCTGTCGAGACATTCTGGTATGTCATCCGCCAAAACGGTTCGTGGTGGTGGATGAGCTTGCTTCTCATCTTCGGCCATTTCCTGCTGCCGTTCTTCGTGCTGCTGCCGGTGAAGGCAAAGACTGACTTCAAAATCATGCTGCCGGTTTGCGCGTGGGCTTTGGCGATGAACTTCGTGGACCTGTCGTTCAACATCCTACCCGCGCAGCATCCGGGCGGCTATCCATTCAACTGGCTCTGGCTGCAAATCGGTTGTCTCGCTTTCATGGGCGGATTGTTGGGTTGGGCATTCCTGAAGAATTTCAACCGCCACGCGCCGTTCCCGCAAAAGGCCCCGCGCCTGCTCGAAGCCATGGGAATCCGCTACATCGAGTCGGAAGAGATTTCCGGCGCGCCATCAATCCCCGGAGGCGCCAATGAATAACGAACGCACCGTCTGGCCAGTCGGAGTGGCCTTCGTCATCGCGTGCCTTTTGTTCGTCGCTTTTGTGGCAAAGGTGGAATGGTCCGTGCCGGTTCCGGCCATCGATGCCGACCGTACCGCCGCGCGCGTCAAGGCGCTCGCTGAAATTCGCACCGCCGAGGCCCAGGCGTTGAGCCAGCCCGGCTGGATTGACGAAAACCGCGGCCTGGTGCGTCTGCCGATTTCCGTCGCCCTGAAAATCACCGAACATGAATGGCAAAATCCCGCTGTTGCGCGCTCGAACTTGATGGCGCGCGTCGAAAAAGCGACTGCTCCGGCGCCGCCAGCCCCGGCCAAACCCAATCCCTTTGAATGACCGTGAACGAAATGAAAACCCCGGACGCCAGAACCGAAACCCCGGACTCAAGGGTTGACGCTTCCCTGCGCGTGCCGTTGCTCGCGCTGTTTGGCGGCGCGGCGTTCTGGCTGGTGGCCGGTTCGGTGCTCGCCATGATAGCCTCGATTAAATTTCATGCGCCCGCTTTTCTCGCCGCCTGTTCGTGGCTGACTTATGGCCGGGTTCAACCGGCGGCCGACGACGCGCTGCTTTACGGCTTCTGCATTCCCGCCGGACTGGGCGTTGCGCTGTGGCTGTTCGCACAGCTCGGCCAGGCGCCGTTGCGCGGCGCCATCGTGCCGGTCGTCGCGGCCAAACTCTGGCATCTGGGCGTGCTCATCGGTCTGGCCGGTATTTTGTCCGGCAACAGCACCGGCTTTGCGTGGCTGGAATTTCCGCGCGCCGGCTCGGTCGTTTTGTTTTTCGCCTACCTGTTGCTGGCATTGTGGGCGATGATAAATTTCGCGGCCCGCCATGAACGCGCGCTGTTCCCGTCGCACTGGTTTTTGGTCGCCGCGCTGTTCTGGTTTCTGTGGATTTATTCGACGGCCAACTTGTTTCTGGTTGCCTGCCCGGTGCGCGGCGTCGTGCAATTCGCCATCAACTCGTGGTTTGCCAACAACCTGTTGTTCGTCTGGCTCGCGCTTGTCGGCATCGGCGCAGCGTTCTATTTCCTGCCCAAATTCAGCGGACGACCGTTGCAAAGCTATTACCTCTCGTTGTTCGCGTTTGGGACGCTGGTTCTGTTCGGGACTTGGTGCGGCATTCCGCCGGGCGCACCGCTGCCCGCGTGGATGCCGGCACTCAGTTCCGTCGCCGCCACGCTGACTGTTGTGCCCGTGCTCGCCATTGGCGTCATCGCATGGCAAACTGTTTGCGGCTCGAATCATTGCAAGCTGAAAGGCGGGTCGTTTTGTTTCATCCGGTTTGGCACTCTGTCGTTTGTGCTCTCGTCGCTGATGCTCATCGCGACGGCCTGTCCGCGCATCAGCCGCGTGACGGAGTTCACCTGGTTCGGCCCGGCACAAACGCAACTGCAACTCTACGGCTTTTTTGCCATGACCATGTTTGGCGCGATTTATCACCTGTTGCCCCGCGTCGTTGGGTTTGATTGGCCCTTCCCAAAACTCGCGCGCGTTCACTTTTGGCTTTCGCTGTCCGGGGTTTTACTTCTGGTTTTGCCGCTCGCCATCGGCGGAGTGGTGCAGGGCTTGAAACTCAACCACCCGGAAATCGGATTCATGGACGCGCTGAAGGCGACCCTGCCGTTCCTGCGCGTCAGCACCATTGGCCTGATGCTGCTCCTGTTCGGCAACCTGCTGTTCGCGCTAAACATCTTCGGGCTGGCGTTTGTATGGGAAAAGGCGCTGGTCAAAAAGGTCTTCGCTGCTGTGACCGCGCCACTGGAGACCGAAGGTGAAGCCGGGTCCGCCTCCGCTTCGCTACGGCGCGACAAGGAGGTGTGGACATGAAAAACGGCGCGTTGGTTTTTCTCGCCGCATTCGTTGCGCTCGGCGGTTCGTGGTGTGGATTTGTGCTCGCACCGCAGTTGCAGCTCGGCGGGATGAAACAAACCATCATTCTCAATTCGTCCGAAGTATATCCGGTGGGCCGTCCGGGCGGGGCGAACCTGGGGTTGCAGGCATATCGAGCGAACGGCTGCGCCGCTTGTCACACCAAACAAGTCCGGCAGGATGGTGTGGCCTGCGATCTCATCCTCATTAACGCCGGTACTAACCGGATGGCGGTGCAGACCGCCGCCCTGGCCGTCAATCCGGCGCTGGCGGGACTGATCGGTTCCCGGCAAACCATTCTGCACAACGCCAGCAAAGCCGACGTGGATGCGGCGGGTGGCAAAATTTCCGCAGCGGGCGGGAAGGCTGAAATTTCCGTCATCGCCACCGGCCCGGACATTGCCCGGGGCTGGGGTTTGCGCGGCAGCGTGGCCGAGGATTTTCTCTACGACAATCCGGTCCAGCCTGGCAGCCTGCGCGCCGGGCCGGATCTGGCCGACGAAGGCACGCGGCTGCCCGACATCAACTGGCAATTGGTTCACCTTTACGCGCCGCGAAGCCTGATCGAAGGTTCGATGATGCCACCGTACCGTTATCTGTTTGAAGTCCGCAAAATCGGACGCAAACCTTCGCCGGAAGCCCTGATGTTGCCGCCAGACCTGGCGGTGGCCGGTTGCGAAATCGTGCCGACGCCGGAGGCGAAGGAACTCGCGGAGTATTTATTAAGTCTGCGCGTTGACACGTCGCTGCCGGACGCGCCCGTCACGCCACCGGGCGGCAGCCGCGCGGCCGCCGGCGGTGAATTGACATCGTCCCAGACCGGGGCAGGGGAAGACGCGATGTTTGCGCGGGGCAGGGCGGTGTATGGGTCTCTTTGCGGTTTGTGCCATGGCAACGACGGTCTCGGCAAACCCGGCCAGGTGCCGCCGCTGGCCGGTTCGGAATGGGTCAACGCCAAGGGAGTTCAACGCCTCGCACGGATTTCACTGGCCGGCCTCAACGGCCGGATTCAGGTCGGAGGCAGGGACTGGAATCTTTCCATGGCCGCGATGGGCGCGGCGTTGTCCGACGCCGACCTCGCCGACGTGTTGACCTACGTCCGCCAATCGTGGGGCAACCAGGCCGGTGCCGTCACCGCCGACGAAGTGCTGGCGGTGCGCGCGGCGATCGGTGCGCGTCCGCAACCGATGACCGGTGATCAGTTGAAGTCCGTGTCAGAATAAAACCGCAAGACCGAGAAGCGAATTGCACAAAACAGCACCCGGGTTGCTGTTGATGTTGCCGGCTCACAGAGTGCCGGTACAAAAGTTTCCAACGTGACGATGGTCCGTTCCCAACTCAGCCCAATGCCAGCCAGCCAGAAAAATGACCGCCGGAACCGCATGCAACAGCAACCGATCCATGGTCATGGGCATCAGCACGGCGAGGTCCCACGGTGTCACGCTGTATGCCAGGGCATAACTCATCAGGTGCAATCCCAGCAAAATCCACAGGGCCAGCACGTAGGGACGTGCCAACGCCCGCCATCCAAACAGCGCCAGCATCCCCCCCATGATCCACAACAGACCCCAATCTTGGACTTCTGTCATTTGCACCAGCATAGCCGGAATAATTTCTTTGAATCTTGGCAATTGAGTCACCACCGCCAATGACAATAATTTCGATCCGTAATCTTCATGAGTGCGTGGGAGACTGCGGCTCCAGATGAACCAGGCCGCATCCATCGCCAGCAGACCCGTGAAAAAAGCTGCCGCTCCAATCCACGCGCGCCGCCGACCGCCCCCAAACCCAAATCCCAGAATCACCATGCCATTGATCAACGCCAGCACCGCCCCTTCGTTTTTCGTGAACGCGGCGAAGGCGCTGAACAGGATTGCCAGGATGAGATCCGGCCATTGTTGCCGGTCAATCCATTTGGCCACGTAAAAAATACTGCCGGCATAAAACATTGCCAGCGGCAGATCCGCACAGCCGACGCCCGCGTACCGGAACATCACTGGCAGCATGGCCAGTATCGCGCTCAAGCACGCCGCCGGCAGCCGCCGCAGTTTCCATCGCAGCCCCAGGTACACCATCGGCACCAGCAGAACATCCAGAAATACCGACACCAGTTTCCCGGTCTGGTCATCAATCGTTCCCATCGCGGCATAAGCACCCGCTGTCAGAAACGGGACCATCAGCGGATAATCCAAATGGCTGTAACTCAGGCTCAGATCATGAAAACAGGCCGGGGTCGAATGCAGGGCTTCGTGAGTCAACACCTTCGCCTTGAACCCCCAAATGGCGAACGCGTCCCATTCGGCCAATGGCGATGAAAGGGCGACCACCCCAATCATCACCAGCCCCGCCAACGTTATGAATAGCGGTGCGACCGTCCACCCGTCACCTTTCTCCCAATCGGTTGCCAGGATATTTATCCGCGCCAGCCGGTTTTGTTTCTTCATGACCAGCAAACCAGCCAGCGTCAGGACGGCAATGGTTGCCAACACGTTTCGCGATGGTGCGAACCCGATCAATGACACCCAGAACAGAAGCAAACCCATGGTGCCCGCGCCGATGGCCGGGCCAAGCCCCGTCAATTGAACAATGGTCAACCGGCTTGAGGGATGGATGACCGAGACCACGGTGTACCCCACCAGCGCAATCAACAGCAGATACAAGCAACAAGTCAGAAGTGTCATCAGTTGCCTCCCGATTTTTTGGTCTGCATCCCGGCCTGACCATCACGGGGCCGCAGGCTCTCCCACCTCGGCGTTTCCTCGCCCGCGGTATCGTTGCCAAATATCAACACGGAGCGGACATCATGCTCTTGCAACCATTGCGGCCCGGGACTGAATTCGATCCGCATGATATCCCGACCATCATTGATGACCTGGTTTGCCGGGCCGGCATACAACCGTCTTGGATACAGGGCGTAACTTGTCTGGAAATAAAAATAGCCCAGGGAATTTTCGACAACCGGGTTGGTCTTTGCGTACCCGGCAAGCCTCAGCAGCACGTTGCCATCGGCCGCCTGCACGGCAATCCGGTCGGATGGATTATGCTCCATTGTGGCCGTTCGGCGGGCGGTGGATTGCTTTGCCACGGCCCAGAACCGGTGTAGCTCCGATTCGGGGCGCAACTGCAACCAGCACACCTGAATCAGCACCAACAGCACGACTCCCCGTGCTGCATACTGGAAACTTCTGCCATTAACAGGCATAGACTGGTTCAAAATCGTCTCACGTTTACCGCGGTTCAGGCGGGAACTTGTCCCCGGCCCGGTTCATTTTAGGGACAGCCTCCACGCCTTTTCAAATATGTTTCAGTGGTTTTGATATCCTGGATGGTGCCTGTTTGGAACCATTGGCCGTGATGCGGGAGGCAGGCAAGGCGGTTTTGCTTGAGCGCTTCGTGCCACAGGAGCTTGACTGTGAATTTTCCATCGGGAGCATTGACCAAGACACGGGGATGGAGGATTCCAATGCCGGCAATGATGTAGGGCGCCTCCTGCTCGTTCCAACCAAAGGTATTGCCGGGTTTGATAAAAAGGTGATCTTCGCCTTTGTCATGCCCAATGGCTTTTGCCTTGGGTTGTGTGAGAAGCAGAAAGTCCATATTCACGTCATCCCAATAACGGGTCAGGCGATCCAGCGCGCTTTCCTGTTCATCCGTCCAGAGGATGTCGCTGTTGATGGTGAAGAAGGGATCGCCCTCCAAGAGCGGAAGCGCCTTTTTCAATCCACCGCCCGTTTCCAAGGGTTCTACTTCCTCTGATATTTTGATGGGCGGGTCATTGAAGGCGGATAAATAAGCGGTCAGTTGCTCCTTGAGGTGCGAGACATTGATGATGATCTCTTGAATCCCGTACGCTCTCAGCTTGTCGAGCGCATATTCAATCATGGGTTTGCCCGCCACGGGAACCAGGGGTTTGGGCATGCGGTCCGTCAAAGGCTTCAGCCGCGTGCCGTATCCGGCGGCGAGAACCATGGCTTTTTTGATCTTACCGTGCATAACGCTCCATCCATCGTTTCACGCCGGCCAGCATGGAATGGCGCAAAGCCCTTTGCAACAGGCGTTCCACGCGCGGCGAATGAAGTTTTTTATAGTCATGCTTTCCCTCGCGCCGGCTTAACCGCTCAAAAATGGCCAGCACCCGGGTGTGCCGCAGCGCCGCCAGAATGGCCATGGAAGTTTCAAAAACGTTTCGATCGAGCGTGGGGAAATGAGCCAGATAACGGGCCACGATTTTCTCCTTAAGCTCTTCCGGGACATTGCGCCGGGCATCTTCCAGCAGCGACATGAGGTCATAGCTGATCGGCCCTTGGTACGCATCCTGAAAATCAAGCAGCCCAACCTGACGGACGCCCTGGCGGTCCGGAAGCAACATCAGATTGGCCACATGATAATCGCGCAGCAGGAGCGAAGCGGGAACCTGATGGGCGAGGGGCAGCACCTCCCGCCAGATGGCCCGGAATTCCGTCTGGCCCGCTTTTGAAATCGCGGGCGTGCTCCATTCCAAAAATAACTCGACGTCCTCCAGCATTTTTCCCGGATGATACACCCGCAAATCTTTGGGGATTGCCCCGGGATGTTTATGCAGGCCAATCAAGACATCCGTGGCCAGTGGATAAAGTTTTTCCGGATCATGTCGGTCGTCCAACAGGCGGGTGAAGGTGGCATCGCCAAAATCTTCCAGCAACAGAAGCCCTTTTTCATCGGAACGGGACAGAATGGCCGGCACGCTGAAACCGAGTCGCTGGAGGTGCTGGTTGATACGGATGAACGGCGCAACGCTTTCCATAATTTGTGAGGCATCCATCAGAACCGCGCTCAGTTCATCCTTTCGCAGACGGAAATATTTTCGGGCGGAGGCATCCCCGGTGAGAGATTCACAGGCGGCGCCGCTCCAGGCGGTGCTTTTAAGGAATTCGCGCGCGCTGTCGTTAAGCATTTTGATCACGGATTAACACGGATCAGTCGTCGGCGCGATAAAAAACAAAGATCGGGCGCGTCCAAACCAGCGCTTCACCCGGGGAGATTTGAATTTCGTGGAATCAAAAACTGAAACTGGCCTTGAGGTAGGCAAAACCTGGTCGCTGCATGTCCTCCGTGTTTTTTGCGATGTCGGTTTCATGCTGACAAACTTGTCCATACCCGGCTGCGACATTCATCCATTTGCCCATCCGCCCGTCCGAGTACAATTTTGTGTGGACCAACTGGAGCAAATCCTGCTGATGAATGGGATCGCTCTGTTTTTCGAGACGGAAATCGAATGAAAAACCAATGGTGTTTTGGTTGTCGAGTTTCAACGCCGCCGCCCGGTACGGGAAGTGGGAAGCGGAAACATCGTAACAAAGCAGATCGGCCGCGGAATTATTATGGGCCGCCTTGGGCGTCCGTACTGGTGATGGATCATAACGAACCATTGCCAATGTCAGCACCGGTTCCTGTCCGAACACCGAAATTGTTGCCAGAGCCAGAAGAACGAGATAATACCGGACACTCTTTAACCCGGACAGCAAGATCAACCAGTTGGCATATTTGGTTCTATGCACGCACGACTCATAGCATCGGGCGTACCAACCCATAAAACACTTGATAATCCGGTGTTTTTTGACGATTTGACGTTCCTTTTTATGTCCCAAAAACAAGCTTAGTCGGTGATGAACAAACATTCGGCTAACACTGTGCGACATGCACTGTCGGCAGCGCCCGAATGCGTCCTGACGAACAGACAACCGGTCGTGTTTAACCTTGCCAATGAGCCAACCGCAAGGTTTAATGCGCGACCGCGCTGGCTGGGTAGCTCAGTTGGTAGAGCAGAGGACTGAAAATCCTTGTGTCGGCGGTTCAATTCCGCCCCCAGCCACCACTTCTAGCTAATAGAATAAGGTGTTTCGTAAGTTCTCCTGAAAAATATCAAAAAGAGATTTTTTGTTGGGACTACTTTTGGCCTAGCGTGGCATTTCCTTTGGACTTTCCGAAGCCCGAATCATAGGCTGGATTGAGCATAGAGTTTGAACACTTTAGCCACTATTTGCCTGGCTGCCAGTTGGATTGCTTCATTCGTAGTGCCGGCAAAGGCTGATTTACCGGACTTGCCTTCGGCTTCAAATGCCTCAATCTGATTTCCAGAACTTAAATCAGAAACAGTCACATGAACCAAAATACGCGCCTGGCCAGCCAAAGCCCCAGTCCATGATCGCGCGTTGTCGGAAACCTTGTTGATCTCCTTTATGTCAGCGGTCACCTTTATTCCGCTGCCTGATTTGACATCCTCGTTATTCCCGATCACGTTGGTGAACCATTGTTTTTCCCTCAGACCAGAAACGATCAAGTCGCCAAGCAGATGTTTTTCAGTTTCCAAATCACCCAAAGAGCTGGTGGATTCCACGAAGATAGAGTCCATTGAGACCAGCTTGCTGATCAATACCGGGCTGTCATTCTTTACAACGCCCGACGGCGACGCGCAGCCAACAAGGTTCAAAAGCATGAACAAAATCGCTGCCAGGTTAAATACACATTTCATTACGCTTGCCAGTGGTTTTGACTGACGTTTCGTTGAGCGAAGCGAACAAACTTTGTCTTTCGAGGACGCCGCGCCGCGTGAATCATCATTACTTTTTCGACAACTCGTCTTCGTCGCGAGCAATGACACGATAAAGCCGGTTGATTTCCAGCATCTCCGCTTCGCTCAGTTTCTTTTTGGGCAAAGAGCGATCGGTATAAAAATACTTGGTCTTGGGATTAAACTCGAGTTCCTGACCGAGAAAGACCACGCCGGGATTCAGGTCCGACGCGACATATTGATTCTGCGCATAATTCAAATCCTGGGTGGCACGAATATCAACCGTTTTGAAATCCGGTCTTTCGGCCCCGGGATGAAACCAACCAGGGCTGTAAGTTGACACGGACATTTCGGGGGTGCGGTTAAGCTGTGTCACCGGTTGATTTACAATTTGTTCAACCCGCAAGACGGCAGTGTTCAACTCCTTTTTGACAGCCGCCTTGCCGGAAGCTTTGTCCGCCTCGGTAATAACTTGAAGTTGGTAAAGAGCGGCGCCAGTCCTTGGCTTTTGTTCCGTTGCCTGAACCTTGGCCGGGACATAATGGAACTGTTTCTGCAACGCGGGATCCAGGTCCTTCAATTTTGCATTGCCCATTCCCTGGCTGGAGGTGAAGTAGATGTCCGTGGCGGATACCGTAGTCACAACCACGTTGCTGTAAGTTTGATTGCCGACCTTGAGCAGCGGCAGTTTTTCATTGGCAAAAACCGGCAACGTCAATCCGGCCAGACAAAGAAAGAAGATATTGATGCGCATGATTTGATTTAAACTGCCGGCAACTTCCGGTTCAAGAACTTTCACACCGCGTCAGATGCGCTCGGTCTTGGTTGGACTGCATTTGTCTCACCGGCCAAGCTTCGCCACGAGCAACGGCTCGGCAAGCCAGTCTTCCGTAGTGGAGAAGGAAAACAGCCTCGTCCTGCGCCAGAACAAAGCGGCGGCGGAAGCGCAGCAAAAGACGGGCTTCGGAAGCCACCTCAATTTTGTCATTTCGGATTGTCTATTTTACCTCTAGGGTTTCAATGAACGTTTGAAAACGCTGCACAAATATCTGACCGGTCAGGTGCTGGCCTCGTTGTTGCTGACGACGGCGGTGTTCACCTTTGTGCTGTTGCTCGGCAATGTCCTCAAAGACATCCTGCCGCTGCTCATCAGCGGGCAGGCGCGGTTGGGGTTGGTGATGAAAGCGCTCGGGCTTTTGATTCCATTCGTCTGGGTGTTTGCGCTGCCGATGGGACTGCTGACGGCAACGCTGCTCGTGTTTGGCCGCTTCAGCGCCGAGCAGGAACTCACCGCCGCGCGCGCCAGCGGTGTGAGCCTGCTTTCGCTAGTCACGCCCATTTTGCTTGTCAGCCTGTTTTGTTGCGTCGTCAGCGCGTGGTTCAACATGGAGCTGGGTCCGTGCAGCCGCGTGGCTTACAAGAAGTTGCGATTCGAGCTGCTGAATGGACTGGTGAACGTGCAACTGCCCGAAGGACAGCCGATTGATGATTTTCCGGGCTACATTTGTTACGTGGAGAAAAATCGCGACGGCAATCTGCAAAACGTGCTGATAATCATTCCCGGCAATGAAACCAATGCCACCACCACCGTCAAGGCGCCGCGCGGCAGGCTGGAAACCGACATGCCGAACAAACAACTCATCCTGCATCTGTTCGATGCGCGAAGCGTGACATGGAGCGGAACCCGCAACGCCACCGGTTCGTCGCCCGAACTTATTTTTAACTTTGATCTGAACACGGCGACGAACCGGCCCGGCAAACCCGGCATCGGCGACATGACGTTCTGGCAGTTGCGGGATGAACTGCGCGATTTGGAGCGGCGAATCGGCCAGCCGCCGGCGGCCCCGACATCCGATGAATTGCGCGCCCAAGCCCGGGAATTTGCCAGGCAGCGGGATGATTTGACCGGGCCGATTCTCGTGAAGATGAACCGGCAGATCGCGTTTTCGTTTGCGTGTTTCGGTTTTACCCTGGTCGGGATTCCGCTCGGCATCCGTATGCACCGGCGCGAAACCAACATCGGCGTCGCCATCGCGCTCGCGCTCGTGCTGGTTTATTACAGCTTCGTCATTCTCGGCGAATCCTTGTCCGCACGGCCTGAGTTTGTGCCGCATTTGATTCTTTGGGTGCCGAATTTTATCTTTCAAGCCGTCGGCGCGGTGCTGCTTTGGCGCGCGAACCGTGGGATATGAAAATCATTTCGGTGGGCGCCGGTAAATCTTGTGCATGGCCGCCTGGTCAACCGGTTTGACCAGCAGTTCGTCAATGTTCACGTGCGGCGGACGGCTGGCGACCCAGACCAGAATCTCCGCGATGTCTTCCGCCGTCAGGGCATGAATGCCCGCATAAACATTCTTCGCCCGTTCGGTGTCCCCCTTGAAACGGACAAGCGAAAATTCCGTCTCCGCCAGGCCGGGGTCCACCGTGCCGGCGCGAATGCCGGTGCCGTTCAATTCCATCCGCAGCGCGCGCGTGATTTGCAACTCGCCCGCCTTGGCCGCGCAATAAACCGCGCCGCCTTCGTAGGCCGTGTGGCCGGCGGTTGAGCCGATGTTGATGATGCTGGCGCCTTTGTCGTGTGGGATGAGCGGCAGCGCGGCGCGCGTCACACGCAACAAGCCAAGCACGTTCGTTTGCATCATCGTTTCCCAATCCGCGTCCTTGCCAGTGGCAACGGTGTCCAAGCCATGCGCGCCGCCAGCGTTGTTGATCAAAACGTGCAGACCTGCCGGGGCCTGGATTTTGGATTTTGCCCAGGCGATGAAGGTTTCGACGCTCGGAGTTTTTGTCACATCCAATTCGTGGGCGTGCGCCGCGGCGGCGCCGGCCCTGAGCGATGCCGCCGCTATTTTTTTTAAACGCTCAACGCGCCGTGCGCCGAGCAGCAGTTTTGCGCCTTCCGCGCCGAAGGCTCGCGCCGCCGCCGCGCCAAAGCCGCTCGACGCGCCGGTGATCAGGACCCATTTATTTTTCAATGATGATTTCATGGTGAAATGAATTTATTCGTGTGAATCCTGGGTTCTTCCATCACTCGCTTATCCAATGTCTTGCAGAACTTGACCGTCTCGACATCGCCATAAAGCCCCCGGCCGGTCTCTTGATAGCCGTGCTTGAGGTAAAACTCCAGAGTCAATGGGCATCTTCGTGCCGTGTCCAGGCAAAATGTGCGAATGCCAGATTGGAGCGCTATCCGCTCCAACTCTCGCAGTAATTGAGCGCCATAACCTCTGCCCTGAAGCTCACGCTCAATTCGCATGCGCCGCAATTGGGCTGAGGTGTCAGAGAGTCTCTTAAAGCCGCCCATTGCGACCAGCTTATCATTGATGAAACCGACAAGAAACTCGCCGCCAGCGCGAAGATAAACCTGCTCGATTGCCACGAGATCAGCCTCGTCCTCCTGTTGACTCATGCCCAACGTGAATCCCGCGATGGCACTGCGATGAAGCGCGAGCATCGGCTCTCGGTATTCGGGTTGGTAACGAACGAGACGCATAGGTGCGATGATGTTCCAAGCTGGCCTGCCATCCGCAGCTCGGAACCTATGGCAAACGGTTCCACTTCGCCAAGGCTAAAGTGAAATGGTGGAGCCGACAGGAATCGAACCTGCGACCTTCTCATTGCGAACGAGACGCTCTGCCAACTGAGCTACGACCCCATCCACGTCAGTGCAAATAGTCTTGCCCAAAAAATCGCCGCGCGCAACCTAGAAGTGAAACGGGGGGCACTTCTCATCCCGACTTTTACCTCTTGGGCAAACGCCAGCAAGATATGCCCGGCGGAACGCGAGCACATGACAGAAGTCGCTTGTTGGCAATGCCGCCGACACCTGCTATTTTCCAACGCATGTCCGACGCGGCTGGCACGACCCCAACGCCCCCGAAGGCGCAAGTGTTTTTTCGCCGGTTGATCACCACGGTGATTCTCTGGACGGTGATTCTCGCGGCTTTGTTTTCCGAAAACCACCTGGTTTCCAACAGCGGGTTCATTCTAATCATGATATTTCTTGCGAGTGCCGGGCTGGCGGAATTTTACGGGCTGCTTGAAAGGCGCAATCTGGTCTGCTTCAAATGGTGCGGGTTGTTCGGCGGCGTGTTGCTCATGGTGGGCACGTTTCTGCATTTGACCGGCCATCTCGGTATTTACAATTCGCCGTCGCGGGCAAACGATTTCGAAACCGGCTTCATCATTTTATTCGTGCTCGGTTTGTGCGTGCGGCAATTTGTTTCGCGCAGCAACACGGCGGGGATTCTGGCGATTTCCACGACGTTGTTTGGCCTGATGTATGTGCCGTGGCTGCTGAACTTCATCCAAAAA
>Ga0182027_10009878_pt1 | contig 13638 bp, 10 predicted proteins | sample 712E1DmetaG_FD_121300 | JGI IMG/M metagenome (GOLD analysis project Ga0182027, IMG submission 121300) | Permafrost microbial communities from Stordalen Mire, Sweden - 712E1D metaG (Illumina Assembly) | ecosystem: Environmental > Terrestrial > Soil > Wetlands > Permafrost | place: Sweden...
AATTTTTAGCCAATTCAATGCATTCATTGATGGTTACTTTGACAGGAATACTGTTAAAGGCAGTTAATTCAGAAATACCCATTTTTAAAATAATCTTATCAATGAGAGGTACCCTCGAAGGTTCCCATTTTTCAATACGTTCAAGAATTATTTCGTTATGGGAATCATCATTCTTAATAACATGATTGAATAATGCAATTGCAAATTCCCTGCTCTGACTTTTATCAATAGTAAAGTTAACCAGAAAGTCCTCGTTTTCAGGATCAGCAATAATATTTTTAAACGTTTTAATAGCAGATTGTATGGCTATTTTATTATCATCATACCAGTTAATGTATTTATCTTCAAAAAATTGTTCGACCATCGAAAAATTCTGGCAATAATACTTCAGGATATATGATATTATTTCAAAATCCTGTTCTATGGAGTTATTATCAATCCTGATATATTCCTGGTAAACTTCACTGCTTTTTAAATCGAGAAAAACCTTCCTGATTACGTTTTCATATTCCTGGTCCCAGGCAATCTTTTCTTTCTCCAGTACTTTAGTTAATATTTCGTTTTTCATCAGAAACACTGATAATGGATTCTGATATAAACGGACGTTGATATTCATTTCTTCTTCAGCGTGTATATAGGATGCTTTAACTTCATCATCGTATTTTTCAACAAAAAAAATAAACTCACGAACAAACAAGAGCAGATCCAGATAAAGCTTATAGATATCGTTAATATTAGATTGGAGTTGAATTTCAACCTCCTTTGGCTTGAATTCCTCCTGAGCAGAATAATATGTGTAAAGAGCCTGAAGAACTTTGATTCTGATATGTCGTCTGCTTAGCATTTGTTTTATGAACTGGCTTTGGGTATTCTACTATCGCCCTTATTTTGAAGGTACAAATTTAGATCATTTTTATGAATCGAACACAAAATTGCTGAATCAAAGCAAATACCTATAGTGATCATTCTTTAAAAGCAAACTTGAACAATTTCCAATTACCCCTGATCTGACTATTGATGATAAGCTCGTTATCATTGATAGCTTTATGTGATTCCGGCATTAAATAAGCTTTAACTTCTTTTGAAGTAAAGAGCTGTTCCTTTTTAACACTGCCATCATTACTTACGGTTGCTAATACAACAACCGCTGATTTAGGATTGTCAAATGATTTCATATTCTTTGAACTCTTAAATGCCATATTTTTTGGATTGTCAAGATATATAAAATACATTTTATCCCTGACAACTGCTAAAGCATATGAAAAGAACTGAGTTCCACCCCCGCTTATTTGCTGTTTTGGAATTCTTGTATACCAATCTATCTCTCCGTCGGGACGGATATTTATTATAATGATGTCTTCATAATGATATACATAATGCGTAGACCAACTACCTGTTTGAGAATTATAAGTTTCATAGGTAATCACAAAATATTGTTCTGCTATCATTATAATTCCACCATCTTCCCTATGCACCAGATCGCGGATGGTAAACGATGCTAACCCTTCCCCCTTGGTAACCTTTCGTTCTATTTTAAATTCCATCAGAAAATCCTCATCAAATGGTTTTTTGTTTTGAACAACATACTCATATGTTTTCCCATCGATCTTAATGAAAAAAGTACCGTTTATACCCGTTGATTTGGTCGCATGCCCATAAAAGCCACAACAAAGAATATTATTCATGGAATCGAGCGATATGGTGATATCGGATATATATTCCTTTTCAAGTTTTATTTCAAAGGTGTTCATATTTGAAGGGTCATCTGGATTTACAACTGAAATATTATAAAAATACCTTGATTCACCTTTAATAATTGATTTAGAATCGATTACAACACTAGCTAAAATATCGATTATACCATCATTTGTAATAAGTATCTTTTCAATTGACATGGCCTTATCCTTATATGGCAGTTCAATATCACCTGATTTCAACAATTCGAGTTCCCGGTTATAGATCTTGAAATATAATCGTTCATTAGAATATTTATCCTTTATCGAAGGATAATGGATCACCAAAATTTTGGATTTGTCTTCAGATAACCTGTAAATGAATTTTGCAACGCCATAGTTCCAGAAACCCTTTTCTTTTTGTTTTTCGTCAAGTTCGGTCAGATTTTTAATCAACTCTCCGTTTTCATTAAAAATTCTGGCATATGCTTTATGTTTATTTTCATCTTTGTTGAAAACAGTGGTAAACATATATATCCTGTTATCGATCATGAAAACATTATCAAATTCTTCTTTTCTTTTTTCGCCAAAAACTTCAAGAGTGGAAACAGTGGGCACTTTAGTTAATAAATCAGTCATAGATTGAAGAACAAGATCTGCAGAATAAACATCCAGTTTGATATTATCTGTAAAAGCATTGGAATATTTAGCCTGCATGGCATAAATATTTTTATTATATTGCCCCAGAATGATGGGCTCAGTTAAACCTTTTGGCTTTTTAGTAATAGGTTCAGACCAATATTCTATATTTTGTGAAAAAGTATTTACTGCAATCATTATGATTACAATAATAATGAATAATACTTGTCTTTTCATAATTGGTTAGTTCTGGTTATGATTGATTCTTCTGACCAAAAGTATAACCAGAAAACTAAAAATCCAAATATGATTTAATAATTTAGAATATATTAACAAAATTGAAAATAAAAAAGCCCATAACCATCTGAATAGTAATGAGCTAATACTAAAATAAATAAAAAACCCCTTTACGATTTGACTGCCTTTTTCAGGCTTGCAATTAAAGTTTCTTTGTTATTCAACCCAACAAATTTCTCTACGATTTTACCATCTTTGAAAATAATAATGGTGGGGATATATTCAACCTGAAATCTCCGTGGTGTAGATGGGTTTTTATCAATATCCATTTTACACACGGTAACAATTCCCTTCATTTCCGTTGCAATTTCCTCAACTATCGGACCTTGTTGGCGGCAAGGTGCACACCAGGTAGCCCAGAAATCAACCATTATAATACCTTTTGAAATAGTTTTATCAAATATTTGATCAGATATTATCATTACGTCACCTGCTAGTGCATTTCCTGTTGAAGTTTCAGATTCCTGATTCGGCTGTTTAGCATAGTTATGTGTAGTATCTTTTTTATTATTGTTACTGTTACAACCTGATATTGATATGAATATCAAGAGTATAGTTAAGGTAATAGCAGTAATGTTTTTCATTTCTCAGAATAATTTAGTGTTAATAATATTTCCAAACTACAATTCTATTGCAGAAGATTTAAATATTTCAATGTGAAATGTCAAAAGTAATGCCAACTTCAAGTATCCGAATTAATTAAAAAAAAGGAGCTTTGTGAGCTCCTTACGAAAATTGTTTTTAGTTAACTTTTTTATCTGAGGATAACATTGTAAGTTTTATTTCGGTAGGTAATGGTTGCCTGGTTATCGCAGGTTCCGTTACCATAATCAAGCGTATAAGGAAATTTGCCTGAACGTGATATATCTACAATACCTTCTACCGGTATATTGAAATGGCAATTAATCTTGATATGAAGCGGAGTGGTAATAGTCATTGTATAAGCCAGACCTGATGAAGTAGTGCCTGAGGCCGTTCCTGAAACCAGATATTCATCATCAGACCACCACCATTTTGTATTATAGCCTGCAATCCATTCTCTCTCCCTGTTTGATAGCCAGGTAATTGTTCCACCATTATTGGGTTTTGTAATACTTCCGCTTTCATAAATTGTGAACAAAGGGTGACCATTAGATTGTATTCCCTTATTCGTAACAACTTTGGTTGAACTATTTGAAACTAAATGATCACTTACTGCATAATTATCAAAAGTGAATGTTATTATGGTTCCTGAATCACGATACCTGCCATTATAACTAACGATAATTTTACCACGACGATACCTGCCGTCACCACATAAACAATTTGTTGTACCGAAATCTATTGTAAGAACCCTTGGAGAACTTATGCTATCATGAGTTATGGTTGCACATACACCAAGGAGGTTCACATCATTTGTTGCAATAAAAGTTTGCAGACCCCCATTGGCAGCCTGATCGGCTATGCTCTGAGTCTGGTCAAAAGTAGTTTGCATAATGGCATTATCGCTTGCAAAGGTTGTGTCATCATCTTCATTATCTTTCTTACAGGCATTAATTACCAATCCGGCAGTAATTAATATGAAAAGTGATAAGAATAAGAATTTTCTTGTTTTCATAATGTTGCTTTTTAATTGTGTTTCTTATTTATGTCCTTATGACAATTTGACGGTTTAAAAGTTTAATAGAGATATAAAATAATTATTAATTCAAAACATCACCCCTTATTTTCCTGTATTTATTCCGTACCTCATTTACATAAATGCTTCCAGGGTATTCCAGAATAATTTTTTCATATAATTGCTGGGCCTTACTAATATCTTTCATATAAACCTCATATATAACAGCTGCATTATAGATAGCATCATCGGCAAGAATCTCGGTTGGGAAATCCGTATAGACCTTTTCAAAATCTTTTAATGCATTGGCAAAGTTTCTTTTTTTCAATTCAATTTGACCTTTTGCGTAAAATATATCATCAGTTAAACTACTTGTCGGATATTGATTCAAAATTGAATCAAATATTACATTTGCGCTATCGAACATGTTTTTGAAAACATAAAAATCAGCACGTGCATACATTTCAAGTGAATTATCGTTAGAATCATTGGGTTGATTATCCTGTATTAGCAAACTTAGCTGTAATGCATCATTCGCTATCAATTCCGAAGTGGATGCTTTTAATACATCAAGCTGATCGGTTGCCCACTCAAATTCACCCTTATAAAAGGATAACCTTGCATTTCTGAATTTTGCTTCATGACCGATAGGATTGTCGGGGAACATTTTATCAACCTGAGCATACATAAGTGTTGCTTCCCATATATCACCTTTTAAAACATCATAATCGCCAAGCTGAATCTTCATTTTTGCTTTGGTATTATTATCGATTAGCGAAACAGAAAGGTATTTTAAAAGAAGCCGGATGGCATCATCTACGTTATTTAAATAAATGGCCTTAATCTCGGCTAACCGGGTTATCAATTTCTCTGATACCTCAATGTATTTATAAAAATCGTTATTTAAATACTCTGAATAGGACTTTTCGAGAGTCAGTATCTCTTCTTTGGTCGGATCTGGTTTTTCCGTTATCTGGTAATACAAAATATCCAGTAAACCGAATTTTGACTGGTAAAAGTAGGGTGTATTAAGCCCCTTGTCAATAATATATTGGTAGATTTCGATAGCAACATCAAAAGCATGATTATCTGTACAAATTTGTGCTAACTGAAAAAGGCTTACATTGTTATTCCCATATCGCTTATCGAGAGCCTTCTGCTGTTTGAAAGCTTCGTCAAAATCATTACGCTGAACCAGCAACCAGGTAAAAAGATTAACATATTCGATCTCGTAATTGGTTGACTGAACTTTAGCAAGAATGAGTTCCCTTAGTTTATCATAGTTTTTATCATCGGCAACAAAATCCTGTAATTTATCTTCAATATTTTCGAGTTGATCAGGCATGTCTGATAGCAATTTGAAATACTCATTTGCCAATCCCTCAACATTCCCCTTTAATGTATATAAGTTGGCCAATGTATATGCATAAATAGCGGGATCGGATAAAAGCTTTCTCCCTTTTAAAAGGGTTTGAATGGCGTAGTCAAGCTCATTGCGTTTATAAAAAGCATTAGCTGTGGTTGTGATGACAAGGTCGTCAGGTTTTAAGGTTTTTAATATGTTTTCGTAAAACGAATTTTTCTTTTTTTCGTTACCATCCAGTTTATAGATATATCCGAGATCAACAAAATAATCTACATTATTTGAATACTTTTTTGTTAATTTTTTAAGCAATGATTCAGCATCCTTATATTCTTTGAGATTGATAAGGCAGTTCAGATAGTATGTATAATAATTATCGGATTGCTGGTTTTTATTAAAGAGTTCCTCATATTTTATTAAAGCCTTATCGTATTCTCCTGCCTGGTAAAAATGTATGGCAAGTTCTTCATCTGTAGGAAGCTGGCTATAAACAGGTTTCACAATTACAATCAGAATAATGGTCAGTGCTAAAATAAAGAATCGCATCAGTTTTTTATTGTTAATTAGTTCTCTTTGTTCCTTCCACAGTAATTAATCAGGATAATAACTGATTACAGGATGATCGTGGTGCAGTTTATATAAGCAATTTTCATACTAAAATGGATTGGGTTCAAAGTTGTTTTCAGAAAAACCTGTTAATACCTTTTCAAAATATTAGGCCAGACAACAAATCTGTTGACCTTATTTTGTAAATTTCAGATTCTAAAATACCTGTTATATTTTATCTGGAGTTGAAAAATAACCTGATGATTAACTTTAATAACGAAGATACCATCGTTGCTATTGCAACGCCCCCCGGAAAATCTGCGATAGGCATTATTCGGCTTTCGGGTAGTAAAGCCATTGATATTGTTGACCCGATATTCCCATCGAAAAACCTGAATTTTGTTGAAAGCCATACCTTGCACATAGGAACCATCCGAACACAAAAAGGTGCCATACTGGATGAAGTTTGTCTTAGTGTTTTCCTAGCTCCACGTTCATATACCGGAGAGAACCTGGTGGAGATATCATGCCATGGATCTATGTTTATTTTAAATAATATGCTCGAATTACTCGTTGAAAGAGGTGCCAGGCCGGCAGAACCCGGCGAATTTTCCTTCAGGGCATTCATGAATCATAAGCTCGACCTGTCGCAACTCGAAGCTGTAGCTGATGTGATCGATGCTGAGAATCAATCTGCTCACCGTATTGCAATTAACCAGATGAGAGGCGGCTTTTCGTTACAATTAAAAGAATTAAGGGAGAAACTGCTTAACCTTGCATCCTTATTTGAACTGGAACTCGATTTTGGGGAAGAGGATGTCGAATTAGCTACAACTGCCCAACTAAATGAAATTTTATCTGAGATAAAACAAGAAGTCGAAAAACTAACGGCTTCATTTAAATTGGGTAATGTACTGAAAAAGGGTGTAGCTGTTGTGATTGCAGGGCGGCCGAATGCCGGGAAATCAACACTGCTTAATACTTTGTTGAATGATGAAAGGGCGATAACATCTCATATTCCGGGTACAACTCGCGATTTTATAGAAGATGCAATCACAATTGATGGAATAGAATTCAGGTTTATTGATACCGCGGGCATTACTGATGCAAGAGATGAGATCGAAAAGGAAGGAATTAAAAGAACAAGGGCAAAGGTATTAACTGCCGATATTGTAATTTATTTGTTTGATATTAATAAATCATCACCTGCCGAAGTACAGGAAGATCTTAAAAAACTGGGTCCTGAGTTGCACATTATTATGGCAGCAAATAAAACTGATCTGGTTGCTGAAGGTAACATGGACCAATTGAAAAATGAATTCAGAAATGCCAGACTTAAACCAGTTTATTTATCATCCAAATTCAAACAGCATATTGATGAACTCAAATTTGCGCTGGTAGAACAACTCAACCTTGAAGCATACAGCGGAGACCAGTCAATTGTAAGTAATATACGCCACTTTAAGTTGTTAAAAGACATTCATGCTTCACTGGAAGAAATTCAGGCTGCCATAAATGCAGGATTAACAAAAGACCTGATCGCAATTGATATTCACAAAACGCTTGATTTGATAGGACAACTTACTGGTACTGTAACGAATGAGGAGTTGCTGGGGAATATTTTCGGGAGGTTTTGTATCGGAAAATGAAGCAATTTTTATCAATAAAGCCTTTCTCCGATCGATACCTTTAATTTGAAAACATTAATGATATATTCAATCCTGGACTTTAAAAGTAAAAGCCTGCTTTCAGATATGGTTGTTGCAGCATCAAGGAGGTCGAGATTGGTAATGGCACCTGCTTTAAAACTTGACTGTGCCAACTGAAATGCTTCCTGTGACTGGCTTAATTGCAAATTGAAATGTTCTATTTTATCCAGCGAGGCTTTCAGGTTCTCTTCATTTTCAGCAATTTCAGAAATGATGGCTCTTTTAGTAATTTCCGTTTCAAATTCAGTAATTGAAATGGAGGATTTGGCCTGCGACAGGTTATATTTTGATTTTGTCCCGTCAAAAATCGGGATTCTCAATCCTAACCCAGCTACAAAATTAGCTTTTACCGTATTCAGATCAGGAATATATCCGTTTTTTCCACCTCCCGATAATTGAACACTCAGACTTGGATTATCCTGGGCTTTTACAATCTTGTATTTAAGTTCTGACAGGGTCGTTTTTTCACGTGCAATCTTTAATTCATCCCTGTGTTCAAATGCAAATGAAAATAGGGAATCTTTGGGCACATCCGGAAGGTTTATATTAAGTTCCTTCTTTACCGTAAAACTTGTATTTTCTGGTTGTCCCATCAGTATATTAAGTTCAGTGATTTGATTCTTCAAACTTGTCTGCAAGTCTATACCCATATTTTCAACTGTGGAAATTTTTACTTTTGTCGAAAGTATTTCATATTGCGTTGCCGAACCGGTCTCAAGTTTTTTTTCAATAAAATCAAGATGTTCCTGAAGCGTTTTCAATTGTTCCTTATTGATCAAAATTGCTTCCTGCAGATAAACAACCGAGTAGTAAATAATAGTAGTGGTATAAGCGAGTTTTTGTTTTACCTGTTCAAGTGTTTGCTGGCTCAGATTTTTATTTCCGTTTGCAAATGCAACATTCTTCGAAGTCTTGCCAAAATCGAAAACAGTCTGATTATAATTCAGGCTTGCAGAATAATTATCAGCCGGGTAAAGTTGAAAAGTTCCAAATCCTGGAAAAGTAAGTTCCTGAATAGGTCCTATTCTCGCATATGAAGCCGATGCATCAATATTTGGATAATATCCCGATTTAGCCAGACCAATTCCTGCATCCGCTAAGTTTATAGCCTCAGCTGCTTCTTTTACAGAAGGATGATTTTGTACGACAATACTTATTATCTTACCAAGCAATAACGAATCGTCCGAAATCGGGTTATTCGTTTTGTTTATGTTTGTTTGGCTATAGACAGGGAAATTATATACAATACCAAATACAATAACAATCCTGAATAATAAATGGAATCTAAGTTTACTCATTATTTCAATCTTTTTGAAGTTTATTTTTTTTCTTTGCCACCAGGAATAATATCGGAATAGCTCCTATGATCGTTATCAAAGCCGCTATCAGGAAATCATCATCGATACCTTGTATATATGCCTGCCTGTTCACACTTGAAACAATCAGATATTGTCCTTGTTGAAGAGCTTTCGAGTATGAACTTCCTAAATTATGTTCCATCTGGTAAATGAGGTGACTTATTGTATTTATAAAAACCTGCGATTTGGGTTGAATTGCCTGTTCGTACACTTGTGAATGAAAATTTACCCTGGAAGATAAAACAGTAGCAAGTATGGCAACACCCAAACTCCCGCCCAACTGCCTGATGGTATTGGTAATCCCTGAAGCCTGAGCCATTTTCTCACGGGGTATATTCGAAAGTGCAATAGTCTGCAGTGGTGTAAATAATAATCCCATTGAAAATCCCCTGAGATATAATGAAAGCATGATATAATGGTTTTCTGTCAGGAAAGATAACGAGGAATTCAGGTAAAAGCTAAATGCAAGCAAAAAAACACCAATTATAATCGGGATTTTAGGATTTATCCGGTCTGACATTCTTCCCGATATAGGCGACATCAATCCCTGTATAATACCAACCGGAAGAAATACAGACCCTGCTTGTACAGCGGTATATCCCAAAGAATTTTGAAGATAAATAGGTAAAAGAAACGTACTGCCGAACATTCCCATTCCAAATATCAGTATTATCAATGTGCTGATTCCGAAATTACGGTTTTTAAGCAGCCGCAAATCTATTAAAGGCTCTTGGACTGTAAATTCGGTAGTAATAAATATTGCCAGTGCAATGATGGCTATTGCAAAACAAACAAGGATATAAGGTGCCGACCATCCGGCTGAATTTGTAACTGCATTTCCTTCAGCAAGAGCATATAGTGTTAACGGGAAAAAAGTTACTATAGAAATAAATCCAACGAAATCGAATTTTCTGATCCGAGGATTTTTGTATTCCTGTTGGATGACTATTGTAGCAAGTAAACCGATAATACCTACAGGAATATTGACATCGAATATTAATTGCCAGTTGAAATTATCGACAAGGTATCCGCCAATGAGAGGTCCGAAAGAAACGGAGGCAGCAGCAGCAATAGCCCAGAATCCTAAGGCCATACCTCTTTGATGTGGTGGAAACTCACGTGTAATAATTGCCATACCAAGAGGTTGGATAGTTCCGGCGCCAAGACCTTGTATTACCCTTGAAACAATAAGCATATTTTCATCACTTGAAGCCCCGCATAAAAACGAGCCGAATGTAAATAATAATAAGCCGAGAAAATACATCCTCTTATAACCAAATTTATCTGCCATCCAGCCAGAAGTAGGTAACATGACAGCCATTGCAAGCATGTATGCGGTAATTACCCATTCAATTTTATTGAGGCCAACACCAAAAGAAGCCATGATCTTTGGCAACCCCACGTTCACAATGGTAGCATCCAGTACAGCCATGAATGTTCCGATCATTATATTAGTAAGCAACCACCATTTATAGCTCTCGCTTTGAGGATGCCATGCCGAATCCCTGTTCCTGACTAATTTCCTGATTCGATGAGAAGGGGTTATTCTTCTTTGCATTTTACTATTTTATAATTTTTACCACAACCGACATTCCTGCAAGATATTTAAACGAATTTATTTTAGCCCCCTTTTCTGTTCCAGCGATAGAGATTTTTATTGGAACACGTTGAGTTACTTTTGTAAAATTTCCCGAAGCATTGTTTGGAGGTATTAGTGAAAATTGGGAAGCAGTATTAGAACCAATACTGAAAATTTCACCATTAAAATTAACCCCTGAGAATGCATCAATTTTGAACAAAACTTTTTGTCCGATATGAATTTTTGAGATTTTAGTTTCTTCTAAGTATACAATAACCCAGTATCTTTCATTATTTGTTAAAGTAAATATCGATTGACCTGATGTAGCGATATCTCCCGGTAGCAACCATCTTTTAGCGATTATACCATCCATAGGGGCGTATAGTTTTGTGTTTTTTAGTTGGGATTCGATCAATGCTACCTGAGCTTCAGCAGATTTAATAGCAGAAGCGGAACTTTCAACTTTAGCCTTTGAAACCGAAAGGGCAATAACAGAAGCATTAAGTTGGGCTGTAGCTGCTTCAAATGCTTTCGCAGAATGTTCGTAGGTTTCTTTGGTGATTATGTTCCCCTCATATTGGGTTTTCGCCCTGTCATAATCTTCCTTTGTTTTATCAAGGTTAACTTGTAAGACTTTTATGCTTTCCTGATCAAATTGATAACTTGCTTCTGTTTGAGATTTAGTGGCTATAGCCTGATCCTTTAATGCAATAGCCTGATTCTTCTGAGCAATCAGATCTGTGCTATCTAGCACTGCAAGTAACATCCCTTTTTTTGCAGAATCCCCTTCATCAGCATATTCGGCTGCAATACGGCCCAGAATCTTTGAACTCACCGATACATTGTCAGATTCGATATAAGCATCATCTGTTGAAATATATTTTGAGTACTCCTTGTACCAGAACCATCCAATTATCAGTACAATTGCAATTACAGATAACATTGGGATATAAACTTTGTAGTTATTTTTTTTCTTAGCCAGAACAGTTGTTTGTTTTTCCATAGAATTTTACTTTTATTAAAAAGATTAATTTTTTAGTTCGTTTGAATCAATAACGAGTATTTTTGATAAGATATCGCTTACATTTTGAAGCGAAACTGAAAACATTTCCAGTTCGTTATCAGATAGCGACATAAATCTTTTTTTAATCTGAAGCAGGTATTTTTTGTTGATCTTTTCTATAAACTGAAAACCCTTACTCGACAACCTTATCATAATAATCCGTCTGTCCTGCTTAGTGGAAGATCTTATTACAAAGCCTTTAGCAATAAGTTTATTTACCAAAGCTGTCACATTTGGCTTGGAAATTAAAAGCATTTTTCCCAGATCTGACATTGAAAGAGAATCATACTTTTTCAGATACATCATGACATAATATGCTCCGGGTGTAATATCTGAATTCAATGGAATAAGCTTGCCAAGAATCTGGTAAAACATCGGTTTAATTGAAATGATGTTACCTACAAGGGCAGATAATTTTTGTTCCTCCATAATTCAGTTCATTTTAAAAATAGTTACAAAAGTATAACTATTATAATTTATAACCAATTATGTGCCAAAATAATTTATATCAAGGATTTATTCTGATAAACGGTAATTTATTACTGAATTAGTAATTCAGATATTAAACTTCAGAATGATTAAGTGAATAGAATTATTTTAAGAATGCCATGCAGCCGGTGTCAATATTATTTCACCCCATAATGACTCCCGATAATCGAATAAAACCATTTGTGTGGTAATAAACGTTTAATATAGGGTACCAGCCTTTGCTCAAAGCTTGATACAACATATACCTGGCAGGGATTTTTACTATTTATAATTTTGAAAATTTTGAGTGCAAGTTTATCAGGATGTAATCCTCCGGTTTCATCCTTTTCAATAATTCCCATCGTTTTATTAAATTGTGCTTCATACGGGCTGTTATTTTTTGCTTTTTGCTGGATAACACGGTTAGAAGTAAAATTTGTATGAAAATCACCCGGTTCTATAACAACAACTTTAATATTGAAGGGCTTTACTTCCATTCGTAATGAATCAGAAAAGCCGACAATGGCAAATTTACTGGCACAGTAAAATCCCTGGAAAGGTAATGCACATATACCGCCCAATGAACTCATATTAATAATAGTGCCGCTTCCCTGTTGCCTCATTGAAGGTAATATTGCCTGAATTACATGTACCATTCCAAGAAAATTGGTATCCATTTGCAATCTTATTTCTTCTGTAGTAGCTTCTTCTATCGCACCCGATATTCCCATACCGGCATTATTAATCATCACATCAATTTTACCTTCTTTCTCCAAAACTGTATTTATGGCTTTCTGAATTGACAGTACATCGGTAACATCCATCATTAATGTATGTACACCACCACCAATCCGGGTTTCATTACGGCTTGTTCCATAAACTGTAAACCCATTTTGTGCAAGGTATTCAGCAGTATGCTTACCTAAGCCTGTCGATACACCTGTAATAAAGATAACTTTACTCATTTTAGAGAATTTTAATAAGAATGAATCAGATGGTTTATTAATTAATTTATTGCTTAAATGATACCAAGTTTTTTAGCAACTCCCGATATCTTTTCAAATGCAATATCTACTTGTGCTTTGGTATGTGTAGCCATAAGTGAAAATCGGATCAGGCAATCTTCCTTTGGTACGGCAGGTGATACAACTGGATTAACAAAAATTCCTTCATCCAGAAGGAGGTTGGTCATTTTTAGAGCCTTTATATCATCATGAATAAAGAGAGGTATAATTGGCGATTCGGATTTTCCTGTATCGAATCCTAATGATTTGAAACCAGCTATGGCATAATTTGTTACATCCCATAGATTTTGAATCCTTTCAGGTTCATTTTCCATGATATCC
>Ga0182027_10009879_pt1 | contig 13638 bp, 10 predicted proteins | sample 712E1DmetaG_FD_121300 | JGI IMG/M metagenome (GOLD analysis project Ga0182027, IMG submission 121300) | Permafrost microbial communities from Stordalen Mire, Sweden - 712E1D metaG (Illumina Assembly) | ecosystem: Environmental > Terrestrial > Soil > Wetlands > Permafrost | place: Sweden...
TAACTCCCAGGCGGATCGCAATTGATCGGGCAGGCCGTCAATCTCGGCCAGCATATTAAGCGTATCGAGTTGTTTGAAGCGGTCTAGGTCGTCAAGGTTCATGGATTAGCATTCTTTGGTTTGGGCCACGGGATGATTTTATACTGGTTTTTGCAAAGCTCCCAACAGACGTAGGGGGAATCTTTTCGCAGAAAAACGGTCTTTGTACCCAGCGCAGTGTGATATTCCACCCGCACATAATTTAATTCCACCCAGGGTTTGACGGTTTGGCTCCCCCATGAAAATGCCTGGATATATGTGGGCTGCAGTTGCACGATGGAATAATTCAGGTTGTACTTGTTGTGGCCCGGCACGCTGCGCTCCCCCGCCCAGCTGACCGCACCGGACAGATCGGGCTTTAGCCGGGCAATGACCGGATCTGATTTGCCCAGGAAATCAATCCCGGTGCGGTCGGTATAGTATGGCAGTGTGCCCGCCCATATGACACCGATGCTCGCCTCCGGACTTGTGAGTCTGTTGATCGCCAGCGCCGTGTTAGTATTGACATGGTTCGCGATCGCGGCCGAGGTGGGGCCGCGCACCGACATATCCGCCAGGAATGGCAGGTCGGTCAATGCCAGCGGCACCATGGTAAATATAAGTACGAATGCGGCTGCAGCATATTTTTGAGAAGCTAACCAGGGCAGGCGCATGACTATCACAGAACCGGCCATGATTACCAGAATGAATAGTGCGGGCATGGCGGGCGCCAGCATACGCCACAGTTGCCATGGATCGCCGCCCACATAGATCTGATACAAAACCGCGACGATGATAAACGAAAACAAGAGGGCATTTATTCGACGCAGATCAAGCAATAATCCGATCAAGGCAAATATAAGCAGCAACGCACTTTGTTGGAAAAATGGCTGGAGGAAACGATACCCTCCCACCAGTCGAACGGAGAGCGGTATGCCGCTTAGTTTGAGTACATAGGTATTGGGTAAAAGCTCGCTGTAATATAAATATCGGAAAACGATTTGTGCGATGGGAAAGAGGACAACCAGGCATCCTGCGTATAAGATCTTCAGGTAAGTTTGCTTATCTCGTTTGTTGATATAGGTTTCCAGGCCGATATACGCGAACACTAAAGAGGATAGGAGGATCGAGTCGTTGCGGGTCAGGAATGCCAGCCCGGCCATGATCGCTGCATAGGTCAGGTTGGAGGTTTTGTCTGTCTTGATCCAGCGCAGGGCAAAAAGGGTGCTGGCCATGAGTAGTAAAGTGAGCAGGCCCGTTTCCATGCCCATCAATGTCCAATAGCTCAACTGGTAGTAAAGAAGCACACAGGCAAACACAAGGTACCCGATCAGTTCCCGCTTGGGTTTGCCCTCATTGATCTCATCTGCAACCAGTTTCGTCAGGTAGGCAGTGACCAGAACGGTGAGCAGACCAAAAACCTGCACCGCCAGCACCGCAAATTTCTTTTCGAGAAATAACGAGGCCAGCGCCATCACCAGCGTCATCAATAAATTCGAATAGCCTTCCACACGCTGGCCTGCATTCCACACCAACCCGAGCCCGTGTGCGAAGTTCCAGGCATAACGCATGGAGATCATGGCGTCATCGAAGAGACCGAAATAGCGCTGCCCGTCGAGCGCTATGTATGAGCTTCGGTAAATGAAAAGACTCCCCCAGACGATATACAAGACTGTAAGGGCAATAACCGCTATTTTCCTTGAGAAATAGCGTTCTCTAAAAATTTTTTCCATATCTATTTTTTGTTCGGGTACATGATTATTGTTGGACGGAAGGGAAACCCGACTACGGGCCAAAAAACGTTGGGGTCATGGAAAACCGGTTCATTGCTTATAAAATAAAACTTCTCGGGGTGACCCCATATCCAATTAATATCTTTATCTAAAATGATCATGGAAAATTCTTGTGTTGCCATTGCATGGGTGAATTCTGATTTTACCCGATCTGTCTCCTTTTTATCGCCCCCCCCGAAACCGCCCTCTAGTAGGTATGTGGAAATCCAGTCTGCAAAGGTGGGCTTTCCGGCCATCAATGATATTTCTGGATGAAAATGAATGTATACATCCCCCGACTGTTTTTGAACTTCAGCAACAAGAGTCTGGCCTGCTAAAAGATCTGCCATGGTAGGGATGAGCGGTTGGATGGGAAAATATAGCAACGCGAACTGGATCGTGCAAACGATGAGCAAACCACTTTTATATGGCAAATTCGCTTCCCACACGGAGAAAAGTTTCGAAATTGTAAGCCCTAAAAGTATGGCGATCGCTGTATAACCGGTAATGAGGACATTCTTGTATCCCCCGGGATGAATTAAAGAACCCCAGGATGTCCCTATCATTCCTGCAGTAAAAAAGATATAGAAGGTATACGTTTTGTCAATTTCTTTATTAAATCGTATTAACTTAATTAGAAAATAGCCACTTACCAAAACTAATGTTATAGGTATGGAAAAAAACAATGAGTTTAGCCAGAAATCACCGACAGAGTTTAAAACCATGGAAGGCGTGATCGGTAAATTGCCTCCGGAGCCTAAATTTGTTTTAAAGACAAAAAAACTATACCATCCCGAAAAAACCTGATCCAAACGCCATGAGACGATAAGAAAAAATGCAATTGATGAAAACACGAAACCGAGGGATATTCTTTTTTCAAACAGGATGAAGTAAACGCAAAGGAAAGCCAATATAAACAGGTTTGTTTGTTTGGTTAAACAGGATAACCCAAAAACAATCCCGGCAATTATGTAAGCTGCCAGGGATTGGATGCGGGTTAGATAAACAGCAAGCAAGACAAGGAAAACCGCAAGCATATCAACTCTGGCGATATCGAACCAGGCACCGCCAAGTTTATAGGTGCTTGCAAAAAAACCGCTTGCAATTAATGCAGGAAGGATCCCCGTACCTTCTTTCCTGCAGATTAGATAGATGACCGAGATGCAGCCCAGTGAAGATACGAAAGAGACCAGACGTAATGGAAAGAAGCCAAAACCGATCAAGCGGGCAAAAAATGATGAAACATAGAAATAAAGGGGTGGGTAATTCATGGCAATATATTGGAATGACGGCTGCGCATACAATAACTTCCCGTGAAGGATGCGATACACTTGAATGAGTGTGTCGCCTTCCACGAATTCCAGTGAAAACGGATATCTAATGCGGCAAAATGTTATATAGATAACGATGACAAAGTAATATATTATGCAGGCCAGGACGCTTACAACCGCCGCCTTATATATCCATTCAACGATCTTTATGCGAGGAACTAAAGACATGATTATTCCCTGTACCGCTTGTCAAATTTGCAGATCAATTAAAACTCCAAAGTTCACATAATTTGGTATTACATCGTATATTTTAATCTTCCAAATTAACCTTCAAATCGGCCTGTCTGTGAGATTGATATTGATAATTGCAGCCGTATTCAATTACATCAAAATTGCACCTGAAACAGGAAAGACGACTTGGGTTTCATGGGCCTTTTTCTCAAAGAACATATAAGATTGATAAATTCCGAGTTCCGACATTCCTTATGGGTTACATTGAACAGCATATACTTGCCATTGTTTATCAAATAGTAAAAAGGATTTTAAATATTTTAATTTTCCTGCATCGACAGGTTGGGATCCGGGACCACGCCCCCATCGGACAGGAATTAAGACGTAATCCTCAATAGGGTCCGTTGCAACGGTAAGAAGGTAATCAAAGGAATAACCACAGTGGTTTCCGGAGATCTTGATCCTTTGACCCATATCGCCGTAATAGGTGTTAATGACGCCTATGCCCGTGTTCATCAATGCGACCGGAATAATGGAGTCCGTGCTGTGATTGAAATTCAACCATACAGCTGTTGCATGCTGGTCGTTAAGATAAGTGGTCAGATCAATTATGCCTTTATTGTTGATCCAGATGTCGCTTCCGGTGGGCCTTAATAACCAACTAAACCAGATTACCTGAAGGGCTGATAATATGATCAGGATCTGAATTCCTTTTCTAATGTAAGGTTCCAACCCGGTTTGAACAGACAAGTTCTTATAAGTGATTAGGACCAATAAAATAATTACCAGGCCGATGAAAGGCGTGACTCGACTTGGCACACGAAATGTATCCAAAAGGTGATATCCTTTATAAATCAATCCTGTTGCAATGGAAACAAATATGATTCCAGAAATAATAATAGCTAAGATCTGGTTGAGATTTTCTGTTTCTTGTCTATTCCAAATATGTACGGCAATTTGATATACAGCGAATAGGAGTAGAACCGCAAAAGGGAGGCCGATAAGCGAGTACGCCTCCCAGTCGTTGACTACAACTAGTTGCCTGTTGCCCCAAAAAAGAGATTTGAATAAAGTTGGAAAATCCACCTTATAATTTAGAATACTTGATCTTGCCATGCCTCTATTATTAATTCCGATCAATCCTGAAATAAAGGGTATATGCAAAAGCCCTATGCAGGATCCCAATAGAAAGGAGGCCCAAAGTTTTTTTGATTGATAACTGGAAACAATTAAGAGAAATAGGATGATCGCATAAAAAGTGTAATAGTTTGATCCAGTTAAGGGTATAACCCCTAAACAAACTCCGGCTAATATCCCTTTTCGGATCATATTTTTATCGTCGGAAAATAAGATACCTAGACCGATTAACACCCAGGGCCAGGAAAAAATTTTTTCAAAGTGCCCGGCAAAAATCATGGCTACCATGGGGCTTGTGAACAGGATGCCAATTAAAAATTGGATCACCCATTCATTTATAAACTGCTTAGCGATCCACCACCCCGCAACAATGGAAACAACAATATGTATGAAAAAAATAATTTTAGTTGCAGTATTCAGAGGGAATAAAAGATAAAGGAGGGTCGCCGGCAGGTATAGAATTGAGGATAATGGGTTTTTCCATTGGTTCCATCCTCCAAACCATAGTTCTGTGTAGATCGGGAAGGAATGTTCATCAAGAATGGAATGTTTATATTGAATGATAGGTTCTAAATTCGATAAACCATCACCAGTGTAAACGCCGATATACATGAAAGCTGATTTATACGTATCTTTCATATATATGGTTGTCACGATCAAAGCAACCATAATTGTCATCATCAGCAAATTGATTTTTTTCATGGGATAAAATTAAACCTTACCCGAAGATTTGCAATCTATGAATACCATTTATTCTGATGGATTGATTATTGTCCCTTACCAGCTTCATGTTGTTCCTTTCCAGTCTCTTCGAGGAATTCATGCAGTCTCGGAAGCCTAGAGCCGTCGCTTCCTCTCAATCAGCAATTACAAGGGCATACTGTGGGTCATTTACCATCCTTTTCATAATCACGAACCACAATAAACACGGTATTAGAAGAACCCTGACATGAACACTAATTACTGTCCCTACGATGCATAAAACCGAGCAGATAAATAAAAATAACACCTGCAAAGAACTGGTTCGGCATTTGATGAATTAAATCACTCAGTTGATTTTATCAAAGAAAAAGCGCCTTTATGTCGCAAAAGATGGACTGAAATCTCAATACGGGCCTGGGTTATGTCGTTAGACATGGATTTTTTCACCACCAGATGAAATATTCACCGGTCAGACAAAGCTTCAGGAGGACAAATTATTCTTCAAGCAAAAAACCCTTATTCTCCAATAGCCCGGGCAAAATGGTATTCATGGCTACCGACTTCCCAGGCGATAACATCTCCAATTCAAACCTCTTCAAACGCGTCTGCGTGGTGCGGACAGACGGCTCTAGATAATCACCAAACGGCAGGGACGAACGGAACAACTGATAATACAAAAAGCGGCGGGCGTTACGCTTGAACTCCGTAGGCACCTGGATGGACTCCGCCCTGAGGAATTCCTCCATCTTGTTCCTTTGCTCTGCGGCCGTCAGCGGGAAAAATACGGTGGGGTACTGCGTGAAACGCGCCTTGCCGCCGCACAGCACCGGCGCACCCATGATCGCCGCCTCCAGACCGATGGTCGAATTGTAGACCAGAACGAACTTCGATTTCTGGATCAGCTCATAGGAACTGAGTGTTTCCTTCGGTCCCACAAAGATCACGTTGGGCTCTTTATTCGCACCGGTGGCTTCGACCCACGCCGCTACCGTCTCGCGGCTGGCTTTGCGCACGCGCAATTCATCGGGATGGGCGCGGATCACGAACAGCGTTTCAGGATGTGAACGGACCACGTCCAAAACCAGGTCGAGCCAGGTGAACATGTCTTCGAAGACCGTATTGGCATGCGGCTGGCTCGTATCGAAAATGATGTTCGTAAACACGGGCACGACCTGCCTGAAGCGCGCCGCCTTCTGCAAGAAAGTTTCGTCCAGCCCTTTCATTTCGGGCCAAAATTTGATGCCCGCCATCGAAAACTCGCCTTGAAAGCGTTTTTCGAGATAGGCATCGAGTTGCGCGTTTTTCTTTTGATTCATCTCGAACGCCTCGGGGATCGCGATCGGGTAGGCCGTCGCCTCGCCATCGGTGAAGAACGCACTCGCCGGTTGCAGCCCCACCTCGTGCGTGATCACACGGATGCCTCGTTTTTGCGCTACGTACCGGGCCGTTGCTTCGGGATAGAACTGTCCGTTGAAGACCACCACCGCCCGCGGTTTTATCTCATCGAGCAGGTTCGAAAACTTCTGAGCGACATTCCACGCCGACAAAATATATTCCCGCAACAAATAACGCGTGTCCTCGTCGTCCTGCAGATGATGGATTCGCAATATCCAGCGCAGTCCCGGCAGACACAACTCGCCGAGTGGCATCCCTTCCCAGGCAAAGCTCATCATTTCCTTAACCGATAAGCCCCTTACGGCGTTCGATAATTTTTCATCTCGCTGGAAGCTAAACCAGTGAAGGCGGGAACTCGGCGTTGGGAGAGGCTTATCTGGCACACCTGTATAAAGCGTATGAGATTGATAGACACACGATTTACATGGGGGCTTTTTCTGCACATGATCGCGATTTGTTCCCAGCACACAATGACTCATCCCCGAATCACAGGCGAAATATACAACGGGCACACCCTGCAGCCGCAGCGCCCACGATGCCAGCAGGTGGAATCCGCTGTTCCAGGATAGGTCATCGATCCCCGTCGAGGCTTTGAAGAAGACGATGGGCGCGCCATCAGGCTCGGGTGCGCGCTTTGTAACCTGCCTCGCCATGGTGGCAATCTTCAGGTTATTCAACCGGCGGACGAGTCCCCGTTTAATGTGCTGAGTGAAAAAATCTTTGACCATGGGAACACTACTCGTTATCTTAGGTTTGGAAGGTACTTCTCGATAAATTCCCGGTGAAAACTCTTTGGATTTTCACCGGGTTTCCAACCCCTTCTCACCAATCGTTGCTCTTCTCATATCCCAATCTCACCAGCAGATCCCCCGCCACATCCCGGAACAATTCCTTATGTTCCTCGGTGAAATGCTCGCGCCAGCCGCCGGTCTTCCCCGAACGGAATGTGTGCGATTTTTTCGGCTGGATCGCCTCCGCCAGGACCGCTATTGCCTGATCCCGCGGCGTGGGGATCTGATAACCTGTTTTCTCGACCTCATCCAACATGCCGTTCAATGTGGCATCACGCTGGGTGATCAGTTCTTCAAAACGGATGCACATCACATGCTTTTGTTCCAGCCACTGGAAGACGCTCTCGTATCTCTGCTTCACACTGACCATGTGCAACCCCTCCCGGTCGATGCCCGTGATGGCAACTTTAAGCCGCGCCCCAATATCGGGCAGCGACTTGTAATAATCATGCATGCCGTGTTCTTCGTTAAGGTCCATGGCAAAGAAGACTTGCGAGACAAGCATGTCGCGCGGGTCGCGATAGATGAAATAATTCACCCTGGTCGGCTGGCAAAGGAACGAAATGTCTTCCTGAGAAGCCTCCACATATCCCCAACCGATCACGCCCTTTGGGGTTCGCTGCAGATCGGCCAGGATATCTTCTTTCGTCCTTCTTCCCCCTTCCTTCGCGATCGTCCGGACCGGCTCAGCCTCCACATACGCGTAGGGCATCACCCGTGTAAATCCGTTCAGGATCTGCAGCAGTAAATGGGAACCGCTTTTTGGCTTGGAATTACCGAAGACAGGCGGCACCTCGTTGAATGAAAATTGCTTCCAGCGCAAAACCGCCTGCATGGTTTTCCCTGCAGGACGTATCGTGCGGCGGAGTTGTTGAATAAGTGCCATAAAATAATTAAACCGTGCAGGCAGACAGGAAAAAACCTAAATGATCTTCGCGTTTGCGCGGATTGTTTTTTTTGTGATTTCTGCTGTAATGATTATTCCTCGTTGTTTACACGGCGAAGTTTCTTCATCGAAGCTTTTTCCGACTCATACACCTTTTTCACGCCGTCACCCAGTGAAGCTTCGGAGACGCGGATGTATTTGACCAGCCGTTCGAACCCGCCGGGCTCCACCGAGGCTGCCTGGTCGCTGCCCCACATGGCGCGGTCGAGCGTAAGGTGGCGCTCCACCATGCACGCACCCAGCGCCACAGCCACAGCGGAAGGCACGAGTCCCACCTCGTGCCCCGAATATCCGATCGGCAGCTTCGGAAACTCACGACGAAGCGTTTCGACCATTTTCAGGTTCAACTCTTCGGGCTCGCACGGATAGGTGCTGGTGCAGTGCATCAACACCAGGTCTTTTTCTCCCGCAATGCCCACACTTTTTTTGATCTGCTCCATCGTGGACATGCCTGATGATAAGATCAGCGGCATGCCCGTGGCCCGGGCATGCTTGATCAGTTTGTGATCCGTGAGCGATGCGGACGGGATCTTGTAGGCTGGCGTGTCGAACTTCTCCATGAAGTCCACCGCCGGCTCATCCCAGACCGAGACCATCCAGGCAATCCCTTTCTCTTTGCAGTGTTGGTCGATGGCGCGATATTGCGCCTCATTGAATTCCACTTTATGGCGGTATTCAAGATAGGTGATGTACCCCCAGGGCGTCTCGCGCATCTGCTTCTGTTGTTCGGGAGGTGTGGCCACGTCCGGTGTCCGCTTCTGGAATTTGACCGCATTCACACCCGCATGGACTGCCGCGTCGATCATTTGTATGGCCGTTTCGATATCGCCGTTGTGGTTGATGCCGATCTCCGCGATCACATAAGCAGGATGCCCATCGCCAACCAGTTGCTTCCCCAGCTTGATTTCTCGGGCCATTCGATTCTCCTTTAGATACCTTTTAAATTTTGCAGGACAAGATCGCACAGCTCGCGCAGCGCGCCGTACCCCCCGGGCCGGCTGAGGACCAGGTCGGCGGCCCGCGCCACTTCAGGATACGCGTCCGCAACCGCCACACCCCAGGCCGCGATCTCAAAACATGGCAGGTCGTTGAAATCATTCCCGATGTAAATGACCTGCGACGCATCTACCTTTTTTTCAGCCAGCAATTCCCGCAATGCCCCGCCTTTGCCTCGGATATCGATACCATGTACTGCTTCCACACCCATCTTTTGGGCTCTGGCAAGTACGACGGTGTTGGGTTCCGAGGAAAGGATCATTACTTCGATGCCGAGTTCACGCAGCTCACGGACACGCATGCTGTCACTGCGCGAAGCGGCTACCGTCTCCCTCCCGTCCTGGTCCATCCAGACTCGGTTATCCGTAATAACACCGTCGAAATCCGAAACGATCAGTTTGATCTTTTCAGGCATAGGGCGACGCGCCTTTCCCGGAGAAACCAGCTTCAATCCGCCCGAATAGACCATCGTTTCATATTTGGCCCAATCAGCCAGGTTGTCGATATCCACCGTGTAACGAGCGTCGATGATGAGCGGATAGATCTTATTGCCCGTCATCGAACCCTTTTTTAAGATGGTGTCCACCCGGATCGCGTCGATGTGACCCGTCTGCCAGTAAACCTGGGGCAGGATTTGGCGGGGCGCATTGTACGGTTCGTCAATCCCATCAACTTCAAGCAGCGGTGTCATCGCGCCTTTCTCTTGCGGGATACGCCACATTTTGTGGGGATTCTGTCCTGCAGGGACCACACCGCGCACGCAATCTGCGTCCGGGTGATCGAGAAGGATCTTCACCGCCTGATCCACCATCCCTGGCGGGCGCAGCGGGGAGGTCGGGCGCAATTGGATCACTATTTCCGGTTTGTATCCCTCATGCTCTGCCAGCCATTTCAGCGCATGTTCGAAACTGGGTAGATCGGTTGAGTTATCCTGCGCGAATTCAGTCGGGCGCAGAAAAGGAGCCTGCGCGCCGTAATGGCGCGCAATCCCGGCGATCTCCTCGTCGTCCGTCGAAACGATGACACGTGTCACCGTCCTGGCTTGCCGGCCTGCCGCGATGCTCCAGGCCATCAGCGGCCAGCCGGCAAAATTCCGTATGTTCTTGCGCGGGATGCCCTTCGAGCCGCCGCGCGCCGGGATGATGGCAAGGATTTCAGTCATGCTTGCTCGGTTGTCGCCATAAGTTCGCGTGTACCCTCAATTACCATGCTGTCCAACCGCCATCCACGATCACGTTATTGCCGGTCATATACGAAGAGGCATCCGAAGCCAGGAACAACAAGGCGCCGTTCATCTCATCGCCGTGCGCCATGCGTCCGAGAATGGTCTTGGCGGAATAATTCTTGACAAAATAATCCTCATGGTTGTTGAACACCCCCCCCGGTGTGAGTGCGTTCACACGGATTTCGGTACCGGCATAATACGCAGCCAGGTATTTTGTAAAGCCCATCACGCCGGCTTTGGTCACGGTGTAATAGACGGGCTTGTACGCCACCCGCTTGCCATCTTTGACATAGATGCGTTGGTCGGGTCCATTGAGTCCATAGGTCGAGCAGATGTTGATGATGCTGCCTTTCCTTCCGTTTTTGAGCATCGGTTTTACGCATGCCTGCGTGATGAGGAACATTCCCGTGAGGTTCACGTTCAAGGCTGCGTTCCACTGGTCGAGCGGGTAATCTTCGAAGCTGCCGGGTGTAATGCCTTTTTTCATCGCATCCGGATCGAACTTGGGATCGAGCGCGGCGGAATTAACGAGAATGTCGAGCCGCCCAAACTCCGAAAGCACCGAAGCGACCAGCGCATCTACAGAGCCTTGTTTTGTTATATCGGTCGCAAAGCCTTTGGCTTGATAACCGCTTTGGGTTAATGTTTCAGCAACTTTTTGGCTCCCGGCAGCGTTTAGATCAACGACCGCCACGCTGGCGCCGGCTTCGGCCAGTGTTTTGCAAAATTCAACGCCGAGCAAACCTGCTCCACCCGTTACAACCGCCGCGCGGCCCTTCAGATCGAATTTATCCTGGATTTTCATGGTTCCTTTCAAGGTGCCGCGCTGAAGACTTCATCACCTGCTGATTTTTGGGCAAGATATAATCCGCTGCTCATAAGCGCGGCATCCGAGGCGGATGGCCCCCCACCGCTGAACAAGGCCAGCACCGCCTGACCCGCTTTGATCTGATCCTGCATTTGTGTCACACCCTGATCAAAACCTGGCCTTTTTTCAGTCGTGACAGGGTCGAAACGGTCCGGCAACACATAGGCCCCGCGTCCGGTATACAGATAGACCGCCGTAGGCTGGTTTGTATATATCATTACACCGGGCGTCAAACCTCTTAAGAATGCCATCGTTTTCGAATCGTACCACTGGAACGAGGCGTATCCCTGCCCGCCCTTCGCCAGCTCCATTACCGCCGAATATTGTCCGACGATGGATAAACCGAAGATCAACAGCACCAAGGGCATCACCACTTCTCGACGCTTCTTCCATAACCACAGTCCAAGGACAACCAGCAGGATTAAAAGCGAAACAAAGATGGGCGATAAAATCCGCGGCTTGAATTTTGTCGAGGCATCAAAGAAAGACATCGATGCAAAGATCGACGCCAGATAACCAAAAATATACAGGCCGCTCGTAAAGGCAACGATCTCCCGCCCTCCCGTCGCCTGAGGCTTGGTAAAGTAATCCTTCAACTTGACCAGCAGCCAGACCAGCACCGCGCCGAGGATGATTATGACCGCAGCCACAAACACAGCCGGGAATTTGAAAAGTTCCCGCCGCCACCCTTCCACGGGCATGAGAAATGTTGAAATATTGTAAAGTGCGGTGTCAAAGTTTCCGGCAGTGATGGGATGCCACACCGGGGTGCGGTTGGTGGCATTACCGCCGACGACTTCGTTGCGGATCCCCCACTCGACCATCCAGGGCAGCACACTGGCCGCCAGGATACCTGCGCTGACCAGGCGTTTGCGCCAGGTGTCGTGCAGGACCATCAACGCTACGACAAAGGTTGGCAGGAGCGCCAGTCCGGCGTAGCGTGTGAGATAAGCCAGCCCCACAAAAATGCCGCACATCACCAGCCACAGCCAGTGCGCGTCACGCTCGAAATAAAGGTCGAACATCCAGAACGACAGCAGGCTCAGGAAGATAAACAGCGGCTCGCTCAATGCCATGGCGTGTACGCGCAGCAGGGAGTCGTTGGCCATGAACAACGCGGCCAGGATGAGTCCGGCGGGCAGCGACTTCATCATCCGCCAGCCGAGGATGCCGAGCAAAACAGTGTTCAGGCCAAACAAGGAGGCATTCAGGAAGCGCACCCCGCGCAGTGGATCGAGGCCGAACAAGCCGATTAAAGCCAATGCGGAGGAGAAAAGGGGTGGATAGTGGGTCACCGGTCCGTTGCTGGCCAGCCAGGCTTCGCGATAACCGTGTCCGGCCAGCATGCTGCGCGCACCTGCAATATACCCGATTGAATCATCGGAGAGACCGAGACCTTCTGGGGTCGCCCGCAGGATGAGAAAGATCCCGGTCATCGCAAGCAGGCCAAGGATGATGAAAGAAAGGGAGCGTGAGATGATACGGTTGTTCATGGGGTCGGTAAGCGGCTTTAATTCTACTAATAAACCGGTTTTACGGTGAGTCGGGTAGATGTTCTCTGCCGGATGGAAATCTGGCAAAGCAATCTTCAAATTAACAGTGACACTCCCCGGCTACTGAAGTAGCGGGGCTTCTTGAGACAGCCTTAGACCCTTGTCTGTGCTTCCGTCCCAACGGGTGTGTCCCATCCGTAAGATATTCATAGCCGCATTGACATCCCGATCCATCGAAAGACCACAGGAACATTCAATCCAGCGGTCTGCCAGAGATAAATCGGGAAAGAGTTCACCACACGAAGAACAGGTTTTGGATGTGTAGGCAGGGTTTACAAGAACGATCTGGCGACCAGCTTCCACCGCTTTGTCTGCCAAACGTTGTTTCAAGTAGCCCCAACCCGCATCCAAAATACTTTTCGAGAGGTGATGGTTTCGAACCATTCCAGGGATGTGCAAATCTTCCAGAACAATAAAGTCGTAGCGCACAATCAAGGAATGGGCTAATTTATTCAGAAAGTCCTTCCTGCTATGGGTGATATATTCATGCTGGCATTGCAAAGCCAACACCGCTTTCCTGCGGTTGGTTCCACCGATCTTTCGACGTGAGACCGTGCGTTGCAGTATTCGCAATTTGGCTTGAGCATTTCGATACCAACCTGGATTATCGACAATCTCATGATCACTGGTTGCCAGCAAGTGATGAACACCCACATCTATTCCAACCGATGCGCCGGTGGGTTGAAGGGGCTGCTCATTCACATCACAGGCGAAGCAGGCGTACCATTTGCCA
>Ga0182027_10009880_pt1 | contig 13638 bp, 15 predicted proteins | sample 712E1DmetaG_FD_121300 | JGI IMG/M metagenome (GOLD analysis project Ga0182027, IMG submission 121300) | Permafrost microbial communities from Stordalen Mire, Sweden - 712E1D metaG (Illumina Assembly) | ecosystem: Environmental > Terrestrial > Soil > Wetlands > Permafrost | place: Sweden...
TAATGTTAACCACCTAACCTAATTATAAATTAAATATAATAATTTGTCAATATAATGGTCCCCACATGCGGAGGTTTGCCCCTCCAAACCAAAATAAAAAACCGCGCATGGCACGGCCGGAGGAAGGGGAATTAATTCAATCCCACAAGATTTCTTAAAAATTTCCTAATAGCAAGGAGCAGGGCCAGTAACTCATCGCTGAACGAATAGCCGATAATGAAAACGCTCATGAATATCAGGATAGTGTATCCAACGTGCATTTACGTCACCTCGATAGTACAATAGCATAAAATAATTTTTTGTCAATATTATGGAGCAAAATCTGTTTGGGGATGTCAAACATCCCCACACGCGGAGGAGTGACCTCCGCAAACCAAAATAAAAAACCGCTCCAGGCGGTAAAAAATCAATTTAGTATTTTGCTTTTCAACACATAAATGATTGTCATCATCGGCGGAAGCCATATTTGATACGTTAGTATTAAAATAGCTCCGATAACTATATAAAGGACAGGATTGTCCATGCCCGAATCACCTCAACAGAACTATAACATAAAAAAATGGAAAATCAATCAACACCGCAGCAGTTGCAAATAAAGGTTTTGGATAGCGACTTGAAGGGGGTTTATTCGAATTTGATGCAGATTGTGCATACCAAGGAGGAGTTTGTTTTCGATTTCTTTTTTAACGCGCCGCCGCAGGGGATATTGGCTTCGCGCGTTATCCTTAGCCCGGCGCATGCCAAGCGGATGGCCTTAGCGTTAACCGAGAACATCAAAAAATACGAAGAAAAATTCGGGCAGATCAAAGAAACCGAAATGCCCGACGAGAAGATAGGATTCCTAAAGTAATAAAAAATTAAACTCAATTAACGGATTAAAGAATTAACGAATTTAAATTCGTCAATCCGTTAATTCGTTAATAAATAATAATTAAATTTATGGCAAAAACAGTTGGTATCGACCTGGGAACAACTTTGTCCGAGGTGGCAGTGATCATTAACGGCGAACCCAAGGTTTTGGATAATCGCGAGGGCTCACGCCTGACGCCATCGGTGGTGGCGACCACCAAAACCGGTGAACGCTTGGTGGGGGTTTTGGCCAAGCGCCAGCAGGTGACCAATCCCAAAAACACGTTATTTTCGGTTAAGCGCTTGATCGGCCGGCGCTTTACCGACCAGGAGGTGCAGCGCGACAAAAAACTTTTGCCCTATGAACTGCGCGAGCGCGCGGCCGACGGCGGGGTGGAAGTCAAAATGGGGGACAAGTGGTACACGCCCACCGAGATCTCGTCGATGATATTGGCGAAATTAAAACAGGACGCCGAAGCCAAGCTGGGCGAACCGGTGACTGGCGCGATTATTACCTGCCCGGCGTATTTTGACGATTCGCAGCGCAAGGCGACCAAGTTGGCGGGTGAGATTGCCGGCTTTGAGGTAAAACGCATCATCAACGAACCGACCGCGGCGGCCTTGGCTTATGGCCTGACCAAAAATAAAAACCAGCAGGTCTTGGTTTATGATTTTGGCGGGGGCACGTTTGATATTTCCATTCTTGATATTTCCGCCGATACCGTGGAAGTCAAAGCCACCGGCGGCGATACCCATTTGGGCGGCGACGACCTTGACCAGCGGATCATCGATTGGCTGATCACGGAATTCAAAAAGGACAATGGCATCGACCTGTCAAAGGACGACCTGGCATTGCAGAGACTCAAGGAGGCCGGCGAGAAAGCCAAGCTGGAGTTGTCATCGGCGATGGAGTCAGAAATCAACCTGCCGTTTATTACCAGTGACAGCGCCGGGCCAAAGCACTTGTATTACAAGCTGACTCGGTCCAAGCTCGATGATCTGGCGCGCGATCTGATCGAAAAATCGATAACTTTGGTAAAACAAGTTTTAGCGGACGCAAAAATGTCGGTATCCGACATTGAAGAGATTGTCTTGGTTGGGGGGCAGACGCGCATGCCGTTGATCCAAGAAGAGGTTAAAAAATTGTTTGGCAAGGAGCCCAATAAATCGATCAATCCCGACGAGGTGGTGGCCATTGGCGCGGCGGTTGAGGCCGGAATTTTGCAGGGCGAGGTCAAAGACGTTTTACTGCTTGATGTCACGCCGCTGTCTTTGGGGATTGAAACTATGGGCGGGGTCAATACCGTTCTGATAAACAAGAACACGACCGTGCCCACGGCCAAAAGCCAGGTCTTTTCGACCGCGGCCGATAGCCAGACATCGGTTGAGATCCATGTCTTGCAGGGTGAGCGGCCGATGAGCGCCGACAACAAAAGCCTGGGCAAGTTCATTTTGGACGGGATCATGCCGGCTCCGCGCGGGATACCGCAGGTCGAAGTGATATTCGATATTGACGCCAACGGAATATTGAGCGTGACCGCCAAGGACAAGGCGACCAACAAAACACAGACAATCCGCATTGAAGGCTCCACCGGCATTTCCAAGGACGAGGTGGAACGGATGAAGCGCGAAGCCGAGGCCAATGCCGATGCCGACAAGAAGAAGCAAGAGCTGATAGGCGCCCGGAACTCCGCCGATAATTTGATCTATACCGTGGAGAAAACCTTGCGTGATTCCGGTGACAAGGTTGCTGCCGAGGCCAAAAAAGATATCGAGGCCAAAACTGAAGCCTTGAAAAAAGTTAAAGATACGGATAACATAGAAGACGTGAAGGCTAAGACCGAGGAGCTTTCGCAGGCGATCCAGAAGGTGGGCGCCGATCTGTACCAGAAAGCCCAGCAACAGCAGCCGGGACAGGGTTCCGCCGGTTCGGGACCCAGCGGCGAAGGAGGAGGCCAGCAGCCGGGTGACGGGACCCAAGGTCCCAAGGGACCGGAAGAAGGCCAGTTCAAAGAAAAATAATTTTCATTGGCGCGTCCGCCCTGCCCGACGCGGGGCGGACGTTGCCATTAAAAAATGGCCAAAGATTACTACAAGATATTGGGAGTGACAAAAGACGCGACGGCGGAAGACATTAAAAAAGCCTACCGTGATTTGGCGCACAAATATCATCCGGACAAGGGCGGCGACGCCGAAAAATTCAAGGAAATCAACGAAGCCTACCAGATATTGTCCAACAAGGACAAGCGGACCCAGTATGACCAGTTTGGCTCTGCGTTTGATGGGCAAATGGGCGGTCAGCCCGGCGCCGGCGGATTTTCGGGATTTGGCGGCGGCCAGGGCCAGGATGGTTGGTTTTGGGGTCGGCCCGATGCCAATTTCGAATACGAGTTCAACGACCTGGGCGATATGATGGAGGAGATGTTTGGCTTTGGCTCCAACGCGGGACGTAAGAAAAAAGACAGCCGGCGGGGAAAAGATATCCATGTTGATTTAGAGATCAGTTTGGAGGAGGCGTTTCTTGGAGTTGAAAAGGAATTTACCATTTCGCATTTTGCGACGTGTGCGCGGTGCGGCGGCACGGGCGCCGAACCCGGCACTAAAGTCAACGAGTGTTTTTCCTGCCGCGGCACGGGCACGGTGCAGCAGATTCGGAAGACGATTCTGGGGTCATTTACCCATGCCAGCGTTTGTCCCGAATGCGGCGGTGAAGGCTATCGCCCGGAAAAACCGTGCAATGTCTGCCGCGGCGAGGGGAGGGTTAAGACCGATGAACGGATAAAGGTAGCGATACCATCGGGGGTTGACATGGGGCAGGTTATTAAGCTAGAACAGAAAGGTGACGCGGGCAAGCGCGCGGGCAAAGCCGGAGATCTTTTTGTCAGACTGGTTGTAACCCCGCACAAAACGTTTGAGCGGAGAGGCGACGATCTGTTTGTTGCATTGTCGGTGACCTTGTCGCAGTCCGCGCTGGGCGACGAGATCGAGGTGCCGACCATCGAAGGCAAATCCGTGTTATTGAAAGTCCCGGCCGGCACCGAATCGGGTAAAGTTTTCCGGGTGTCGGGTAAGGGCATCACTAAATATTCGGGATTTGGCCGCGGAAATATGTACGCCACCATCGAAGTGAATGTGCCCAAGAAACTGACCAAAAAACAAAAAGAATTGCTGGAAGAATTGCGGCAAGAAGGCCTTTAATTAGTAAATTAGTGATGAGTTGGTGAGTGTTGAGCCGGTTTTTTGTATTTGCTCAAAAACTCATTACTCATTAACTCATCACTATTTAAGCCCCTATAACTCAATGGTAGAGTAGCTGCCTTTTAAGCAGTGCATGAGGGTTCGATTCCCCCTAGGGGCACAAAACCCAAAAAAAACTGATCAATTTGAAACAAGTTTTTTTGTTGATTTTAAGATTAAATTAGCCTAATCATATATAACCTTATATAGTCAAAATATATGATTGTTATTTAAGGCTGTTTTTAGCTTGACAGGATTATTACTATTTGTATAATTAAAATACAAATAGTATTACTATTTAAAAATATGTATCCACGTAAAATATACAAAGAATTAAAAAAACATTTATCAAAAAAGGAAGTTACTGTTTTGACCGGGATGAGGCGCACGGGTAAGACTACTATGGTAAAGCAGCTTTTGGGCGAGATCAAATCGGAAAATAAGATTTACATCGATTTGCAAGTTCTGGCCAATCAGGACATTTTTACTCCCAGGAATTTTGACGCGATAATTGAAACTCTAAAACAAAAAGGATTGAATTTTTCGCGTAAAACGTACGTTGTTTTAGACGAGATTCAATTAGTTAAAGAAATCGCCGGCGTAATAAAATATCTTTACGATAACTACAACATCAAGTTTATTGTTACCGGATCAAGCTCATACTATCTTAAGAATCTTTTTACCGAATCATTGGCGGGCAGAAAAAAGATATTTGAATTGTTTCCTCTGGATTTTGGCGAATATCTGGTTTTTAAAGAGATTAAGACAACTGCATCTGGGGAATGGCGGAATAAAACCATACAACCAGCCGAATACAACTGGCTCAAATCCTATTATGACGAATTTGTGGAATTCGGCGGATTTCCGCAGGTAGTTTTGGCTTCCACGCCGCAAGAGAAAAAAGATTTGTTAAACGAAATACTTACTTCGTATATTAATCTCGACGTTGTAGTGCTTGCGGATTTTACCGATCGCCGAAACACTTTTAACCTGATGAAAATGATTGCTGCTCGGGCTGGAAATAAGCTTGATTATTCGAAGCTGTCGCGGTTAAGCGGGATACCGAGAGCCAATGTTAAAAATTACATCGAGCTTTTCGAAGGCAGTTATCTTATTTCGAAAATTCCGGTTTTAACAAAAAATCCCGACCGGGAAATTGTCAAAGCCGAGAAACTGTATTTTTGCGACAGCGGTCTTTTGGGGATTCTTGCCGATGTCGGCAGCGGCGCCAAATTTGAAAATGCCGTTTACGCGCAATTGCGCCAGCTTGGAAGCGTTAGATATTATTCTCTAAAAACCGGCAAAGAAATTGACTTTATTCTTGACGAAAATTATGCTTTTGAGGCCAAAGAAACTCCGATAGAAAATGACAAGAATGATTTGACCGAACTCGCGGGGTTGGCCGGCGTCAAAGATTGCGCGGTTATAGGTAAAAATCTCTCTCCGGCTTTTCGCGATTATATTTGGGCCGGATCCATCCGTTAAAAATTATTTAAAATTTGTTACACCCTGCGGTCTCGCCGTAGGGTGTAACTTATAAATAGTAATATTATGGACAAAATAAATTATATTGACTGGATCGATAAAGTAAAAATATTGCAAAAGGCGGTTATCAAAAACAAGGAAGACAAAATTTTGGCATTAAAGCGAGTTGGCGCTCAGAATTGGCCGCGCCCAAATTGCTGGGATTTGGTTGGCGGGCGGGTTGAGGATAGCGATATTGAGCAATGGAAAGCCAAAAGTGGCAAGGGAGATGAAAACGATATTTTAATAAACGCGCTAAAAAGAGAAATTAAGGAGGAAACAAGCTTGGTTGTCCAGAATATTCGGGTAATTCATGCGACTTCGGGCTTTAACGATAGCAAGAAATTATTTGTAGTGGCGATTGGATATTTATGCGAAGTTTCGGATGAAGATGCGGTTAAATTAAGCGCTGAACATACCGAATATAAATGGGTAGCAAAAAATGAATTTATGGGGCTGGAGATCGGCGATGATGGCGGGTTGATTTATTCAATATTGGGTAAGTGCTAAAAAAAGATTTTTTTAACAACAATGGCGTTTTCGTTTACCAGGTTAATTATGGAAGAAACCGACTCGTTGGATTACCAGAGAGGGTTGGAGTTCGTTAACCGCCGTAATGCGATATTGGATCGCGTAACGAATTGTGCGTGTTGCGTGACGTTACAAATGCCGGAAAATTACCGAGTTCGTCTGGGATTCGCGCGGATAGGATCGCCGGCTTATTCTTGTTCTTGCTCCGACTGGTCATGCTTTGACTCCAGAAAGAAAACCTGCGCGCATATTATTGCCGCGTCGCTGGCCTGGGATCGGTCGAGAAGCATTCCTGACCCGGATAACGACACAATTGATTATTTTTTTAGGAAATAGCTTGCTGGCAATGGTGAGCGGTAGGGAGGGGAGTAGCCAATTAACTAAAATTGCCCCTGTGCACTAGCCCTCATTTCATCTTTAAGTTGGGCCCAAATGGCTAATTCCCTCACAATTTGGTTCCAGCTGGCTTCCCGGTGGTGCACAAAACAGATAAAAAACTGGTTTTATGGAACCAGTTTTTTTGTTCATGTTTCCGTTTTTTATTTCGATATGGTAAAATTAATTAATAAACATAAATAAATATGAAAATAGCAATGAGCAAAACGCGGGAGAAATTTCCTTTAAGTCCCAAAAAAATCATTAAAAAAACCATAGGCGATTCAATTACGCTGGTGATAATTTTTTTGGTAATTTTAGGTTTTTCAATTATCGTAATGCTTGGAAGTCCCCTGGCGGAACGTGGTTTGTCGGGTATATTCGGTATTGCGGTGTTTATAATTTCCGCAATTTTTTTTGTGACAATTTTTTTAATCTATTTGTATCAGCGTTGGTATTTTACAGTCTATTTTTACGACCTAACGAACGACTTTATCCAAATTAAAAAGGGCCCGATTACGCCGCGTGAAATTACCATACCATATGAGCGCATTCAAGATATATACGTTGATCAAGATTTGTTGGATAGAATATTCGGACTTTATGACGCTCATTTATCGAGCGCGACTATTTCATCGGGAATGGAAGCACATATTGACGGAGTTGAAAAACAGGCGGCCGATGGATTGCGAGCGGTACTTCTTGAAACTGTTAAACAAAGAATAAGCAAAGGGAGTAAGTCCGCGGATGTCATCAAGCCAGTAAGTTAAAAATTATGAGTGAAATTATTACGGAAAAAGATTATCCCATTCAATTGTTGTGGGTGTTTAAGTCCATGATTAAATATCTGTTGCTTTTAATTCTTTTTGTTCTGATTTTAGCATTTTACTTTGCTGCTGGAGTCGGCGATGTCGGTAGCGCATATATTCAAATCGCAATAATTGTTGTTTATTTAATTATTTCTTTATTGTATTCAATTTTGAGGAGAGCAACCTTTCATTATTCTCTTGGAGACCAATTTCTATTGTTAAAACAGGGGATTCTTTCAAGGCAGCAGCGGAATATACCTTACGGGGTAATACAAAACGTCGCTGTCAACCAGGATTTGTTTGACAGAATTTTTGGTTTAACGTCATTATTGGTTGAAAATGCCGCCCAGGGTGCGGGTGCCTTGGCCGCTATACAAAAAGGACGCCGGCAAAACGAGATAGCCGGATTTTCAGGAAATAAAGTAAGTATCCCAGGGCTAAGCAGAAAAAATGCCGAAAAGCTAAAGAATATTATTCTGCAAAAGATGAAGGAAAATCCTATTGAAGACAACCAGTCGGGTTTATAGGATTAAATTCTCACCTCTTTTATAATTGTAAATTTCTTCCCTAAGTTCTGTCTACAAGCTTAATTCCCTCACAATTTGGTTCCAGCTGACTCGCCAGTGGGGCATCACGCTTGACAGTACCACAGAAATGTGGTATTGTTTTGTTATTGAACATCGCGAGGTTTGAATATGGATGATGAGATCGGACTTACTGAATTCAAGGGCAGATATTCGATTAAAGATATTTCAAAAAATGATATCCAGATATGTGCAGCTATGTGGTATTCCATAATGGCGACAGTGAAGGGCGGTGTCCTTTCTCTGGAAGTATTGAATGACCCGTATCTCTACTTCGGCAGATATATGATGACGCTGGAGCAGAGGATAAGGTCCCTGGGTGGAAAGGTGGAGCCAATGGCAAACATAGAAATTCCCAAGTAAAATATACACAAATACATAAACCCCCTCTAGCAAGGAATACTTTCTTGCAAGGAGGTTATTTTTTTATTAAATTTGATAATTTGTTTACAGATTTTTTAACTTCGATAATTCTTCGCCAAGCTCGCCCCACAAACGCAATTCCCTCACAATTTGGTTCCAGCTGGCTTCCCGGTGGTGCACCATGCTAAGCGTGGTTAGGGATGCCAAGCGGTCCCGCAAAACAGGCAAAAACTGTTTTTTTGGGACCAGTTTTTTGGTATATCTTAAAATTCAGGCGGAGGCGAAGTCGCGGTCTTCGGGAGGCGTCGCTTAGTTTTTTGCCAATTCTTCGTCATATCCTTGCGCCGGCGCAAAAACCGCGGTAACCGGCGGCACGACGATGATTCCTGAATTTTCCGCAGGAGCGGTAAAAGACGTTAATTGGGTGACGAGCTTTTGGCATTCGTCGGAATTCTCCTGGTTTGCAAACTTCAGATTTTGGATGTCTTTTTCCAGCTGTTCCGTCTCCGTGGCAGCGGCATCTTTTTCTTTTTGGTTTTTGTTGTTATTTTCGGATAATTTTGCTTCATACTCCTTGGCGACTTTATCTGCCCGCGAAACCATTTCGTTTTGGATGGCTGATTTTTCCTTTTCCAAGGAGTATGATTCTTCTTTTTTGAAAGTTAACGTATCGTCCGCCGAAACAGCGATCAAGAAAAGAATTGTAATGGTTACCAATGAAAAGAAGAGGTAGTATTCTTTAAAAAAGTTCTTAAAAAAACCCGCGAGCCCGTTTCTCTTTAAATTTACAAAAAGAAAGAATATCCCCATCATCGCCGCTCCTCCAAAAAAACTGAGGAAAAAAACATTATTGTTAAAAAACAACGAAAAGCAATCCTTCGCCAAATATTTGACGAGATCCGCAAAAAAGGAGAATATATACACAAACACAGAAATAATGGCGTTCATAAATTTGTATTAGAGGCAACTAACGAACGCGTGTTTCCTTGGCCTGAAGAGAACCTCGGAACGCGCCTAAACTTAACGATACAACAATTTTAAAATATTGTCAAGGTCAGTTACCTACATTCTACCCCGAACTGCAACGTTTCCGCGAAGTATACTGGAGGTAAGATCAATAACCAACCAAATATATGGCGGAGACGTATGTTCATTTTACCCGGGGATTCCCGGGTAGAACTAGCGGTCTTGCTGCGGACGGGCTTCAAGCCCGCCGAATGCGCCGGGGAATTGGGCTTTGATAAATCCAGCGTCTCGCGCGAGATCAGCGAGTTCTCTGACGCAGACGGCGTCTATCGCGCCGTCCATGCGGATAAACGGGCCAGGGATAGGCGCAGGAAAAGCAAACAGCCGCAAATCAAACTAGCGCATTGCGGCTGGCTGGTAACTTTCATCGTCAGAAAACTCAAGAAACGCTGGTCGCCTGAGCAAATCGCCGGCAGGCTGAAACGCGATCACGGACATACGATCATCTGCCATGAAACCATTTCCAATGGCTGTATGAAAAACGACCGGATCTGCTCAAACATCTGCGGCGGCGCAAGAATAAATACCGCCGCAAACGCGGCACAAAAGGCCGCGCCAGAGAGAGGAAAGCGCAGAATGTGCGCAGTATTGATCAATGGCCGCAGGTCGCCAATGAACGCCGGCGTATCGGCGACTGGGAAGGCGACACGATCGTGGGCAAAGAAAGAACCCAACGCATAATGACCCACGTGGAACGCAAAAGCGGATTCGGAATGGCGGACAAGCTGGATGTTGTTACCGCCGAGATCGTCTGCCAGAAGCGCAAGCAGCGGTTCGGAAAGCGTCCCAAAGAAGCTAAAAAGACATTAACCGATGACAATGGCCCGGAGTTCGGAGAGGTCGATAAAGACCTGGAAGCTGCCACTGGCATGCTGGTATTCCGGGCCCATGCCTACCATTCCTGGGAAAGGGGCAGCAGCGAAAACTGGAACGGATTGCTGCGGGATTTCTTTCCTAAAGAATGATGTTTGCTAAAATTACCCAATCAGAAGTTGACGAGGCGACAAGCCTCATCAACGACCGGCCAAGAAAACGGCTTGGCTGGGATACCCCGCGGGAAGTTTTTAGAAATTTGCTAAAAATTAGTTGCACTTCAGACTAGAACTCACGTTAACGGTTCAGAGCCTTGAATCTCCTTTAATGTAATCCAGATAAGCGACATCCCCAAAAATTCCACACTTGGCCAAAGTAGGTTTGGATTTGATTTGCTTGGTAAAGTGGCGCGGTCGGTCAACGATATAAGTCAGTACCGCTCTATTTAAGCCTAAAACAAGCCACCTGTATATACGATGAATGGTCGAGTCCGCGAGCTCAATTCCCTCACAATTTGATTCCAGTTGGCTTCCCCGAGTGGGGCATCACGCTATGCGTGGTTATAGGGGCGCTAAGCGTCCCACAAACATGCAAAAAGGCTGGTTTTATGGAGCCAGTTTTTTTGTTAAAATTAATTGATTTGACTTTCATATCAGATTTGTTAAGATACTTATATATTCAGTATCTTAATCACTATGAGGGATAGAAAGAAAAAAATTGAAGAATTGATGGAAAGCATGGGATCGCTTAAGCGGTATATGGAGCCACGGGGCGTCGATTTCTTGAAAACGCCACGGATTACGCCGGCACAATGCAGCGTGCTTTTTTTGATAAGACAGCACAGCGAATCTTCGGTCAAAGAGATAGCCGAGGTGTTGCATATAAGCAGCAGCGCCACTACCCAGCTTGTTGATGGCTTGGTGAAAAACGGTTATGTGAAAAGAAGGGAGCAGGCAGAAGATCGACGCGTGGTTGCGCTCACTCTTTCCAAGAAAACAAAAAATACGGTCGAGAAAATAAGAAAGCAAATGGTTCAAAAGATTCTCGAAGTATTTGAAGTGCTTAGCGGAGAAGAGTTTGATCAATTTTGCGCCATTCATAATAAAATCGCGCGGCAGTTTCCAAATAAAAATTAATAACCATGTCAAATAATGTTTCGTCATCGTCAAAAAAAAGCCACAAGGTCAACTTTGGCGCGATAGTGCTCGGTATTATCGTTGTCGCAGTTCTGGGATTTGGCGGTTATTCCCTGTTTTGGCCCAAAACCGTTGTTTATCAATTTGCGACCGTCAAGCAAGGTTTGATCGCCGAGACGGTGTCTGTAACCGGCAATACTACGCCGGTTTCCAGCGTCTCTCTTGGTTTTGGCAATAGCGGGGTTATCGCGCAAGTTTATTCTTCCGTTGGCGAGAGCGTGGTTTTAGGCCAGGCGCTCGCCGAGCTTAATAAGGATGATTTACTTGCTCAGATCAAACAAGCGCAGGTAAATGTGGATATTCAACAGGCAAATTATGAAAAAATAGCCAATGGAGCGACAGCTACCAATATTGATGTTGCCAGGGCGCAAGTTCAAACAGCCCAGGTTGCCCTGGACCAAATAGAAAACCAACAAGATAATTTGGTAAAAAATGCCAAGAAAAATCTTTTAAATTCCGGATTCGTCGTTGCCACAAAAGATCGGGTTTCTGACCAAATCCCACCGGTGATTTCGGGGACATACCTGAAAGACGATGAAGGCCAAATAGCCATTGAGGAATATCCGTCTGAAGGCGGGATGTCTTTTAGCGCGACTGGTCTTGTTAGCGCGATAGGAATGGTAAATACGGAAATTCCCCAGCCGCTTGGAGACACCGGTTTGTACATAAAATATTCGAATACCGATAATCAGACAAAATGGATTATTAATATTCCCGACAAGCAATCTGCTCAATATCTTCAAAATTTCAACGCTTACCAGACAGCTTTATCAAATGAAACTCAATCAATTGCCAACGCCCAAGCTGGACTCAATCAGGCACAGTCATCGTTAAACGCGCTTGTGACTGACGCCCGGCCGGAAGATATATCGCAAGCAAAGGCGCAAGTGGAGAACGCGCGCGCGGGAGTTCAAGGCTTGGAAGCAAAACTTTTGAATTATCAGATAGTTGCGCCCATAGCCGGCGTTATTACCCAGTTTGACGCGAAGGTTGGACAATTTGCGACGCCGGGCGCGGCGCTGGTTTCCATCATATCGGGCAGTTCGTTTGAGATTGACGCGTTGATTTCAGAAACCGACGTAGGCAAGGTGGCTATCGGCAATAAAATCAATATGACTCTCGACGCTTTTCCCAACGAGACATTTACCGGCGCGGTATTTTACATAGATCCGGCGCAGACTGCCAGCGAAGGGGTGGTTGGATATAAAATAAAGGTTGCTTTTGATAAGGCCGATCCGCGCATGAAAAGCGGACTTACGGCAAACCTCATTATAGAGACAAGGCATAAAGACAATGCGCTTATCTTGCCGCAATACGCGATCTTGCAAAACGATAACGGCACATTCGTTGAAGCGCTCGGCGATACCAAGATTAAGGATTTGCCGGTGGTGTTGGGCCTTCAGGATCGAAACGGGAATGTCGAAATTGTTTCCGGGGTTACAAAAGGGGAGCAGGTGATCAATATCGGACTGAAGAAAAAATGATCAACGTAAATCAGCTCAAAAAGGAATACGAAGAGGGAGAAACGCCCACCCAAGTATTGAGAGGCATAAGCTTTTCGATTGAAAAGGGCGAATTCGTTTCAATTATGGGTCCCAGCGGGTCGGGCAAGTCAACTTTGCTTCACATATTAAGTTTCCTTGACCGGCCTTCCGGCGGTTCCTACACGTTTCTTGGCAAAAGCATCGACGATATGAACGATCGCGAGCTTGCCCATGTACGCAATAAAGACATGGGGTTTGTATTCCAATCGTTTAATCTTCTTTCGCATCTTAGTGTATACGATAACGTTGAGATACCTCTCCTGTATTCGGATGTTCCCGCCGCCGGGCGCAAAAAGCACATAGAGGAAGCGGTTCGTTCCGTCGGGCTTGAGGATAAATTATATTCCGAAGCGGGACGCCTTTCGGGCGGCCAGAAGCAGCGCGTCGCGATCGCGCGGGCGCTTGTCACCGACCCCGATATTATTTTTGCCGATGAGCCTACGGGCAATCTCGATTCCAAGTCGGGGCTCCAGGTCATGGAAATTTTGGAATCACTTCACAAAAAAGGCCGCACGGTCGTACTGGTGACACATGAGACGCAAACCGCCGAATTTGCCAATCGCATCATTTTTATCAAGGATGGTATAATCGAGAGCGATAAACCCATCACGGCGCGCCACGAGATAAAAACACTTAAATAATATTATGTTGTATACGGATGCCTTCAGAACCGCTACCCGCTCCCTTGCGCAGAGCAAGACGCGTACGGCGCTTACCATGCTTGGTATTGTCATCGGGATCGCTTCGGTAATCGTCCTTATGTCTATCGGGCAGTCGGCGCAGGACA
>Ga0182027_10009881_pt1 | contig 13638 bp, 9 predicted proteins | sample 712E1DmetaG_FD_121300 | JGI IMG/M metagenome (GOLD analysis project Ga0182027, IMG submission 121300) | Permafrost microbial communities from Stordalen Mire, Sweden - 712E1D metaG (Illumina Assembly) | ecosystem: Environmental > Terrestrial > Soil > Wetlands > Permafrost | place: Sweden...
CCACCCTCCCGCCCAACACGGCCTGGATGCTGCGCATCCTCTCCCTCAGCCTCATCCCTGTCGCGCTGCGGGCGCTTCCCAGCGTCATGCTGGGACGCCACCTGCGCTTCGGCCCACTCGCCATGAGCGAGGTCCTGGCCCAGATTGGCTACGGCGGCACGGCCATCACCCTGGCCGCGCTCGGCATCGGGGCGTGGTCATTCGTGGCCGCGGCACTCGTCCAGTTCACTGTTGGGGCCATCTTCCTGAACGTGGCCTGGGGCCACTTCGCCGGACTCCGCTTCAGCCTGCGCGGCATCAGGGAGCTGATGTCGTTCGGCATCGAGTACCAGGTGGCTACCATCCTGGCCTGGTTGCGCGACGGACCCATCCCGTTCATCGGAGCCGTCGTTCTCGGCACGCTCGCGGCCGGATTGCTGGACCTCGCCTGGGCGATCGGTTCGGCCGCGGCGATGATCGACGCAACGATCGGCCGGGTCGCCTTCCCGATGTTCAGCCGGCTGCAGGACCGGCGAGCCGACCAGAGTCGTGCCCTCGAGATCGCAATCTCGCTGACGGCCCTCGTGAGCGTCCCCGTCCAGTTCTGGATCGCGGCCGTCGCGCCGATCCTCATTCCCATGGTCTTCGGGGCCAAGTGGACACTCGCGGTAGCGCCGGTTCAAGGGGTCTGCATCGGCATGATGTTCCGATTCCCGACCAGGTACCTCTGGCAGATCGCCTTTGCCAATGGGTCCTCGCGGATGGGGCTCTATCTGGCCGGCACTTCCTCCGCCCTGGCCCTGCTGCCGTTTGTGCCTGCGCTGAAGTTGCTGGGCCTGCCGGGTGCCGGCGCCGCCTTCATCATCGGGTCGTTCGCGGCCTTTGCCGTGACCGCGATCGTCTGCTCGCGCTTCGTCTCCATGTCCTGGGTTCGATTCAGCAGGTTCGTCGTCATGGGCGCGATCGCGGCGCTGCCAACCCATATCGTCGCCACGACCATCCACGGTGTGGGCGGCCTGGTCGTGGGGACTGCGATCTTCGCCGGTCTGTTCGGTTCATACGTTCTGTCGCAGGATAGAGCGCTGGTGAAAGTGGCCCTGCGATATGCTCGCGACGCCCTCGGGCGGGGCGTGCCCGATCCGGTGTAGTAGGACACGCCCAGGCGGCCGGAACGGGGTCCGCGACCATGGGACTGACTGTACTCATTGCCAACCGGTACATGGGCTGGGCCAGCGGGACCATGATGGGTACGCGCGACCTGGCCCTCGAGCTGGCGCGGCAGGGCCATCGGCCGATCGTTTACACCTGGCTCAACGGGCACGGCGGCCGCGCGTTGATGTCCGCTGGGATCGAGGTCGTTGACGATCTCTGGCGGATTCCCGTACGGCCGGACGTCATCCACGGCAACCACAGCCCTCTCGTGCGTGGCGCGCTGCTTCGATTCCCAGGCGTTCCCGCCGTGTTCGTGTGCCACGATCCGACCGACCCGTGGAGCGCTACGGTGCCCATGCCGGCCATCAGGCGCTACTTCGGGGTCGGCGAGGTGTGCGCGAAGCGCTTGCTGAGCATGGGGGCCCCCGCCGCTCTGACCGGCATACGGTCCAATTGCGTGGACCTGGATGCGTTCACTCCTCGGTCCGAACTGCCGGCTCGCCCGGCCAGAGCGCTCGTCTTCAGCAACTACGCGACCGCCCAGATCCAGCTGCCGGCCATTCGTGAAGCGTGCCGCCGGCTGGATATCCCTCTGGACGTCCTCGGACGCGGCGTCGGCAACGCCACCGACCACCCAGAGGAGATTCTCGGCGCCTACGACCTCGTCTTCGCGGTCGGCAGGTCGGCTCTGGAGGCCATGGCGGTCGGGGCGGCAGTCGTGCTTTGCGATCGAACCAGCGTTGGGCCAATGGTGACGGCGGCCGAGTTGGACCGCCTCCGGTCGTTCAATTTCGGATTCGGGGCCCTGGCTGAACCGCTGTCCCCCGAGGTCCTGCTGAGGCAGATCGGCCGTTACGATTCGGCCGATGCCGGTCGGGTTCGCGACCTCGTCCGCTCGCGGTGCGGCGTGCCCGCGGCCACTCGCACTCTCGTGGAGGACTACCGGCAGGTCATCGAAGAAGCGAACGCGGAGCGGTCCGCCGGAGAGGGTGAGCGCGACGGCGAACGGTCGATCGGCCGATCGATTGCGGTCCTCCGACACCGGACCGCGACCGCGGCCCTGGTCACCTTCTATCGGGCATTCGGGCCGGGCCCGCGCCGCGTTCCTGCTCCTTTGAGGGCGCCCTACCGCGCCACCAGGGCAATCATCCGTCGACTCGTGCTGGTTCGATGACCGAGCCGGCCCAGACCGTTCCCGTTGATAAACGCCTTGATTCTGTGGACAACCGGCCTGACGTGTGGAGAAACCGGCTTCCCAAAAGGGCCTTCCGTGGGATGAGTGCGGGCGAATCGGGCGCCCGGCCTGGAGGCTATCCCGTAATCCCCCAAGCACCCCGCAACGCGTCCCCAATCTACCGGCCTTGATCCACGTTACAGGCCCTGTCGTCCACGCCCGGGCTGTGAGTGACTGTGCAGCGGACCCACATTCTCCACACCATTATTACGGTGATGACTAGGTGAGAAGATAGATAGACAATTCACCAGGAGTAGGATCGCGGTCCGTCATCGAGTTCCCAATCCGCCGCCCACCTTGCCCGACCCCAGGGGAGTGAAGTCAACGTGAAACTCTCGGTCATGCAGGAGAACCTGGCCCGTGGACTCCAGGTTGTCAGTCGAGCCGTCTCGACCCGGAGCACGCTGCCCGTCCTCAACAACGTCCTTCTTCGCACCGAGGACGGCGGTCTCAAGCTGACCGCCACCAACCTCGAGATCGGAATGACCTACTGGGTGCCAGGCAAGGTCGACACCGGTGGGGCGATCACAGTGCCCGCTCGACTGCTGACCGACACCGTCGCCGGCCTGCCGGCCAATGAACGGGTAGACCTCGAACTCCAGGCCCAGGACACGCTTCACATTCAGGCCGGTCGATTCGAGACGCGAGTCAAAGGTATCGATGCCGAGGAGTTTCCTGCCATCCCCACGGCGGGAGAACGGCCGACCACACGCGTTCCCCAGAACGTTCTCCGCCAGGCGCTCGGCGAGGTGACATTTGCCGCCGCAACGGACGAAGCCCGGCCGATCCTCACGGGAGTCCTGGCGCGTTTCGAGGGCGACAAGCTGACGCTGGCGGCGGCCGACAACTACAGGATCGCCGTCAAGACGCTGGCCGTGCTCGACCCGGTCGAGGAGACGAGTGTCGTCATTCCCGCGAGATCCCTGCACGAGTTGTCGCGCATCCTTTCGGACGGAGAAGAGACGGTCGATATCATCCTCGCCCCGAGCCGGAATCAGATCGTCTTCCATATCGAGGGCGTAGACCTGGTCACACGGCTGATCGATGGCCAGTTCCCCAACTACCAGCAGGTTCTGCCAAAGGGCTTCACCACGAAGGCCACCGTCGACCGCGATCAGTTGCTCGCGGCCGTACGACTGGCGAGCCTCATCGCCAGCTCATCCGCCAACATCATCAAGCTCCACGTCGGCAACGAAGCCGAGATCGGGCTGACGGTCAGCGCGGCCGCCGATGTCGGCGACAACAAGAGCGAGGTGGAGGCGAAAGTCGAGGGCGACGGCACCACCATCGCCTTCAACGCTCGCTACCTGCTCGACGTTCTCGATCACGTCACCGCGGACCAGTTCTCGATCGAGCTGAACGGGCCGCTTTCGCCCGGCGTCCTCCGACCGGTCGGCGACGGACAGTACGTCCACGTCGTCATGCCGGTCAAGACGACTTCGTAGGAGCAGCAGATCCCCGACGCTCGTCCTCTTGCCGCCCGGCCAAGGCCGGCGACGATATTCCGCTCACTGGCGATCCGGAATCTCCGGGGCTACGTCGCGCTGGACATCGAGTTTGGGCCCGGCCCGCAACTCATCTGGGGTCCGAACGCCGCGGGGAAGACAACTCTGCTGGAAGCGCTCGTGCTGCTGACGCTGGGGCGGTCCCACAGAACCTCTACGGACGCGGAGCTCATTCGCTGGGGAGAGAGCTTCCTGCGTGTCGAGGGTCTGGTGGGAGGCTCCGCCGCGAGATCCGATCGGGAGCCGAACGCCCGCGACCCGGAGGCGGAGCCCGGACAGGGGAGTATCGCCCTCGACGTCACGCTCCAGGCCGGCGGTCGGAAGAAGATTCAGGTGAACGGCATTCCGCGGCGGGCGACCGCTCTGGCGGAACAGCTTCGGACCGTGCTCTTCGCGCCCGAGGAGATGCTCCTGGTCATCGGTCCACCCACGCTGCGGCGCGCGGCCCTCGACGGGCTGGCAGGTCCCCACGACCACAGCTACACCGCCAACATGGCCAGTTACAGTCGCGCTCTGGCACAGCGCAACAGCCTGCTGCGGGCCATTCGCGAAGGCGAGGCCGACCGCGACCAGCTGCGGTTCTGGGATGAGCCTTTCATCGCGTCCGGTGCCGCGATCGTGGCGGCGCGGATGCGCCTGCTCGAACTGCTCGCCGAGCCGCTCGCCGCGGCCCATCGCGAGATCGCTCCGGACGAAGGGCGCCTGACCGCCGGCTACGCGTCGAATGCGTCGCCGCTTGCCGGGGAAGGGCCAAGGGAAGCCCTGACCCGAAGGCTGCGAGAGACGGCCGAGAAGGAGGCGTGGAACGGCACGACGCTCGTCGGCCCGCACCGCGACGACCTGACGTTCAGCCTCGACGGCCGCGACCTGGCAACGTTCTCTTCCCGCGGGCAGCAGCGGACGGCCATCCTGGCACTCAAGCTCGCCGAGCTGGACCTGCTCACAGCCCTCGACGGACGCCCGCCGTTGCTGCTCCTGGACGATGTCTTCAGTGAGCTGGACTCGGCCCGGCGCGGGCATCTCGTGCGGCGCATCGCCGAGCTCCCCCAGGCCCTCATCACCACGACGGATCCGGACGACATCGATACCGATCTTCGCCGGCGGGCCTCCCATTGGCGGGTCGTGCCGGACGAGGCCGGCGGCGCGCGGATCGTGGCGGGCGAGCCTTGACAGGCTCGCGTCGGTCGCCCCGCGACGGAGGCCCCGGCGGCGGCAATCCCGATCTCCGAGCGGTCGATCGCGATCGCGACGAGAAGCCCCGCGGCATGGAGCGTCTCGCCGATCTGCTGCCGCAGGCCGCCAGGGAGTTCGGGCTGGAGGACCAGCTCGAACAAGCAAGAGCGGCTTCGGCGTGGCTGGAGATAGTGGCCGAGTTCATTCCCGCGGCCGCCGGAGCCTGCCGCCTGGCGGAGCTGCGCCAGGGCGTTGCCACGATCGAAACCGACGAGCCGATCGTGGCTCAGGAAGTCCGGCTGCGTTCGCCCGAATTGCTGGCCGCCCTTCGCGCCGCGACTCGGACACCCGTCCGTCAGCTCCGCGTCGCCACGCGACACGTATAATCCCCACCTGCGAACGCCGGTCCGGCAGCCTCGAGCGCCGTCGGGTCCTGCGGACGCCGTCAGTCCCGCCGCTAGCAGCGCACATGGCAGTCCGACTTCACATGAACCTCGGCCTTCTGGCCGAGACACAACGACTACCCGATTCGGCCGACACAGTGGTCGTCGTAGAACCCAACATCGGTTCGACGTCGCGCACGAAGGGAAGCCTCTTTCTGCTCGTCACGGGGGCCGGCGGGCGCAAGCTGCGCGAAGCCACGAAGGTCGTCGCCGAGCGGATACGCGATGACTACTACTACGACCTGTCGGCCGGCATCTCCGTCTGTCTTCGCAAGGCGGTCCAGGCCGCCAACAGGATGCTCCTCCACTCGCCGGACCGGCCGCTGGTGGCGCACGGCGAGGCGGGTCCGATCGGGCTCGCCCTGGCCGTCGTTCGAGGCAACGAGCTGTACGTGGCCACTGTCGGTCCCGCAGAGGCATATCTCGTGCGGCAGGCGCGGCTCCTCACGCTCCCCGACGCGAGCCCCGACAGCGGCATGCCGGCCGAGGAGATCGATGGACCCGAGGTCTGGCACGGTGAGATCGACGCCGGCGACTGCCTGATCCTCATGTCGCCCAACGTAACGCGTCGTATCGGCCTCGGCCCCATCCAGGACGCTGTGCTGCAGCTGCATCCCCAGGCCGCGGTCGAGGAGATCCACCGTCAGTTTGGATCGAGCAGTCTGGGCAGTACCGGCGGCGACGGAATCCTGCTGATCGAGGCCACAGAGGTGGCCTCCACTCACAAGACCTCTCCGCTCAAGCCGGTCTGGCCGGGCGAGTCCATGGCCGGTGCCCCCGACCGATCGCCCATCCCGCTCGCGGACTCAGTGGCCGGTGGCGTTGCCGCGATGCAGACCACCGCCCGGCACGTCCAGATCGCGGCCGATGGCTGGCTGCGCCGTGGCGTTTACGGGTTGTTCGATCACATGCCGGAGCGGCCCATGTCGCGCGGCCGGGTGACGCCGCTCACGGTACGGCGCGAGCGGCAGCAGCGGGCCGCCACGGCCATCATCGGCTTGCTGGCAGTCATCGCCATCGTGGGTACCAGCATGTGGTTCCTCTCGGGCGCCAACCACGGCCAGAACGTCGACGTCCAGCTTGCGGGACAGCATGCCATGCAGAAGGCCAAGGATGATGTGTTCGCCGTCTACGGCAACGGCATCGATCTCATGACGAGCGACCGCAAGACGGCCTACCAATATCTGACGGACGCGTACAAGCAGCTACAGGTCGCCTTGAAGGACGGCTACGAACACGACAACCAGACCCAAGCCGAGGTGGCCGCCACCCAGGCCCAGGTGATGAAGGGGCTGAACCAGTACTACAACGTCACCATCGTTCAGCCACAGGTCGTCGTCTCGTTCGCGACCGACGACCTCGGGGGTCTGGTTCTCGGGCCCGACGGGGCGGCGTACGTCATAGACAACACGGTGGACGTGGTCTACCGCGTCAACCTGCAGACCGGCGCCGAGATTCCAGAAGTCAAGGTGACTCAGGAGCCGGCGACGGGAGGCGGCGAGGTCGGCAACCCGCGGCTTATCACGGTGGGCGGCGGCGACGTTCTGATCCTCGATTCGTTCAACTCCCTCTGGCGCTGGCACCCCGCCGAAGGCGATACGACCGGCCGCGGCATCTTGACGCGGGTCAACATCCCCGACGACGCGACCTGGGGCGTCGGGCCCCGTGTCATGGGCACGTTCGTCACCAACCCGCTCACCAACCAGTACAACTTCTATATCGTGCTGCCGGGCCGGCAGCAGGTCGTCAAGTACACGCCCGCGACCGACGGTAGTAGCTACCCGAGCCAGGCAAGATACTCCTACCTCGCGGTCGCGCAGGACGTCTCCAACGTCACCGACATGTACATCGACGGGCACGTCTTCCTGGTCGACAAGGGCAAGATCACGCAATACCTGCTCGGCCAGGCGGTTCACGGCTGGAGTGTCGATGCGCTCCCGGACGCGCTGATCCGGCCCAAGGCGCCGTTCTACAAATACCTGACCGCGGACAATCCGGGTCAGGATCAGGGCACCTTCTACGCCTACGACAACGCCGGCAGGCGGATCGTGGCCATCAAGAAGGCCGACGGCTCCATCCTTGGCGAGTACATGGTCCCGGATGATTCGCCCTGGTTCTCCGCGCTGACCGGCATGTTCGTCACGACCGGGACCGATGGCTCGAACCCGATCCTGTACTGGACGGAGGGCGGCAGTCTGATGCGCGCTTCCTTGAATCCGAGCACGTCGCCGGCGGTGCCGGGATCTCCGGGCGCTTCCTCCTCGTCGTCGGGCAGTTCGTCGGGGCCCAGTGTATCGCCGAGTGCGAAGCCCTGACGGCCACACCCGAGCCTGCGCCCGGAGTGGGATAATCCGCCAATGGCAGAGTCACTCGCCGAGGTCGTCGTCGAGAGCGTGAGGGTGCACATGCTGTCCAGCCAGCATGTCGTTTTGCTCAAGGAGACCGAGCGCGAGCGCTACCTTCCGATCTGGATCGGCCCCTGGGAGGCCAACGCGATCGCCACGCGACTCCAGGGCGTGACGCCCGAGCGGCCGCTGACCCACGACCTGTTCGCCGCCACGCTCGAAGAACTCGGCGTGAAGCTCCGGCGGGTCATCGTATCGAGCCTCGCCGAGGAGACGTTCCACGCGACGCTCGAGCTAGAGAGAGACGGCCATACCTACACCATCGACGCCCGGCCTTCGGACGCGCTGGCCCTGGCCGTCCGGACCGGCGTCCGCATCTTCGCCTCCACCGAAGTCCTCGATCGCGCCGGCGTGGAGCCCGAGACGCAAGTCGACGAGAAGCTCGAGGTCTTTCGCGAGTTCGTCAATTCGCTGGACGTCGATCTCGAGGAAGAACACCGCGAGGGCCCGGGCTCCGAGAACCCGCCACCAGTCGAGTAGCCGGTCGCCTCAGCTGGCCGAGTCCGTGGGCCAGCTGTAGCTGGCACGTTGTCGCCGAGCCAGGCTTCGCCTGGCTTTCGCTCCGCGCTCACGCACGCATAGGTGCGCTCGCTTGCGGTGCTCGGCTCCGCCTCGGTCTCGACCATCGGCGGCGACCGGCAGCCCCGTAGCGGATTGGATTCAGTCGGCGGGAGCGGCCTCTGCTCGTCGAAGGATCGGTTCGCCACGCTGCATCGCTCCGCGGCGGCGGAACCACAGCCGCAGTCTGAGCGACCAGAAGTCACGCACTGCCCGCAAGACGACGCTCGGCTTGGCTCCGGTGGGGGAGCCGGCCATCCTGGCGTAGTGCGGCACGCCGACTTCCGCTAGCTTTCGGCCTTCGTAGCGCAGCTTGATCAGCAGCTCGGCCGTGAAGAATGCCCCGCCCGAGGCGACGCGGATCGGAGTCAGCGCCTCGCGCTTGAACAGCTTGCAGGCGCAGTCGATGTCGCGGACCCGAACCCCGAAGAAGATGCGGTTCGAGAGGCGGTAGATGCGGGCATACCAACGTCGGATCGGCGGGTCGGCGCGCTTGAGTCGATAGCCGAGGACGACGTCCGGGGCGTCGGCGGCGGCCATGCGTTCGGTCAGCCGCCCTACGTCGGCGACCTTGAACTGGCGATCGCCGTCGATGAAGGCGACGAGGTTGAAGCGGGCGGCCTGGAACCCGGACCGCAGCGCCGCGCCGTAGCCGAGGTTCACCGGGTGGTGGACGACCCGGACAAGGCCGTCGTGTTTCGCGGCGAGCTCGTCGGCGATCGCCGGCGTGCGGTCGCGCGAGCCGTCGTCTACGGCGATGATCTCGAAGCTGTCGGCCAGCGCCGGCAGCGTCTGCAGTGCTTCGTCGACCAGGGCCTCGAGATTGGCCTCTTCGTTGTGGGCGGGGAAGAAGAAGGAAAGCTCCGCCACCCTGGCCGGCTTCGAGGCCGCGCCGCCGGACCCGCCCGGCGCGTCGGAGGAACCTGTCAGACCCGGATCCTTGCTCGCGCTCACTGCTTTCCTTTCAGCCAGTCCCCTGTTCGGTGGATGCTAGCGTGCCCGGGCTCGAGATGCCTCGATGTCGCGACGAGCCCGCCGACCCAGATTCCAGCGCCTCCGCCTTCCAAATGGATTACGAGGGTCGGCCCGGTTGGTTCTTGATCCGGTCGCGGCATCGGCTCCAACCGATCTGTCGCGCGGGCTGCCGGGCGCGGCGGCGCTATTGACAGGTCACCGGCCCGATCTTGCCGGTGACCTCCTTGATCGCGCCGCCGTCGTTGAGCGGGAAGTCGCGCATCTGGTAGAAGTGCATCAGGCTATCCATGCCGTCGCAGTTCCATGGGAACCGCAGCAGGAACACGGGCCGGTGGCCGAGGTAGGTGTCGATCACGTCCCACACTTCGCCCAGGTTGTCGCCCGCCGCTACTCGCATCGTGTCGTCGACGATGAACACGTCGGGCCGGCGGCCTTCGACCAGCTGCCCGTACCACAGCGTCGTGGAGTCATACCAGTTGCTTACGATCACCGAGTTCTCGGGCAGGCCGCCCTGATCGGGTGGCGCGAGCACCGCCCGCATCCAGGATTCCCGATATGTCTGATCGGCCTGGCTGACTCCACCGGGATGGGCGTCGTCCGGGACGTGCTGGCGTTCGGCAATCACGGTCACGCTTGCGCCGACGATGGCGATCGCCACCAGCGCCTCCACTACCATCAGCGCCGTCATCTGCCGCCCGGACCGACCTGCCGTCGCAAGCTCGGGCTCGACTCCGGGGTCCTCTTCCCCCGGCTCGCCACCGCCGACCGACTCATGCCCGGCGAACCGGGACGACGCCGATTCGGCGAGCCAGACCGCCAGGGAAACGACGTCCGCCATGCCCAGACCCACGAAGGTGTAGGCCACGAACACCGGAACCAGGAAGTAGCGCTCCAGGTCCGAGTTGGCGTAGGCGGCCGCGAAACCGGAGGTCATCGCCGCCGCAAGCAGGCTCAGGAGCACGTACCTCGGCCGTCGCACGATGCTGGTGCCGAGTCCGATCGCGGCAACGTAGCTGAGCGGCCCCAGCCAGCTCGACATGAGAGCCATGACCTGGGTGTACTTCGCCTGGAGGTCGTCCCCGATCGTCGGCGGGATGCCACCGAACTGCTGGCCCGTGATCACGTACATGAAGCCGTTCCAGGTGTTCGGATGGGCGTACACCAGCGGGGCGTGCATTGCGGCCCGGATCGGCAGTTCCAGCCAGAAGAGGACGGCGGTCCCGGCGACAACGACCACGCAGGTCAGGATCACTCGCCACTGCAGGATGATCCCCGGGGCCACGGCCAGGACGAACAGGGCGATGCCGGGGGCCAGCATCATCGTCAGCGAGTGGTTGGCGAGTGCAACGCCGTAGACGCATGCGGCGGCCACCAGCCAGCGGTCCGCCCTGCCGCTCAGGTCGGGATCGTCGCTGGTCCGCCGCCGCTCCCAGACGAGCAGCAGCAGGATGATGAGCGCCGTCAGGGCCAGATGGAACATGTGCGGGTCGGCGTATGTCGAGAGCCGCCAGAAGACCGGCGTGGAGTTGAACCCGGAGCCGGGAAAGTCGGCTGAGACCGCCGTCCAGGCCGGCATGGTCAGTAGCAGCAAGCCGGTCGCGAGGGCGATCCAGCGCATGCCGGTCAGGTGCTGGACGATGGCGATGGTGCCGGCGACGGCGCCCGCCCCCAGCAGCGCCTGGAGCAGGTTCATCCGAAACGCCGGGTCGCCGAAGGGAAGCAGGTGGGTGGCGATGAAGCCGAGAACCACGTACGACGGGTAGCCCGTGGGATGGGCGGTGCCGAGCACCCAGGAGACGGTCTGGAACTCGGCGGAGTCGCCGGCGGCCTGCGAGATGAGACCCGGGGCAAGGGTCGGGATGACCAGACACAGTGTTGCTACTGCGCCAAGGAACGGCGCCAATGCCGCACCGGCGAACCCTGGATGCAGGCCGGCCGTCTCCGGACGGGCGAGGATCGTGCCGGCGCCGCCGGACGGCGCGGACGGCCCCGAGGGCGTCGGCGCGCCCGGCCCCTCGGACGGCGCGGACGGCTCCGACCGGCCCGGCTCCTCCGGCGTTCCGGACCCTACCGGCGAATCGACGGTCTCTTCCACTCTGTCACCAGCCAAGGATCACTCCCCACATCGCGCCCCAGAAGTTGACCGCGATCGACAGTGCCACGAGCAGGACCACGGGCCACAGCCGGCCGAAGAACCGGGCTTCGCCCGGCTCGCGATCGGCGCCCACGGCAATGAGGACCGCCACTCCGAGAATCGCCGCTGCGAGGAACCCGAGCGGGAGGAACAGCACGGCGGGCAGCAGCAGGACAACGGGCCACCAGCGGCCCAGGCGGCTTGCCCCGAGGGCCACCAGGAGCAGCGCGAACGGCGCGAAGTCGCTGCTGAAGCGATAGCCGAACTGGACCCAGCCCTGGCTGAAGTGCATGAGATTCACGATGGCGATGGCCACGACGGCGATCGTGGCGCCGGCGGTGAGCCGATCGATCCTCAGGCGGCGTATCGGTCCCCAGGCGAGCGGCGCAAGCAGGTAGGCGGGGCTCGTGAGCAGGATGCTCGTTCCGGTGGCCTCGGGAATCGCCAGTGGGCAGCCCTGATCGAAAAGCCCGCGGGCGGAACTGCTCACACACAGCGGCGTGCCGCCGTCGCCCGGCCAGATGCTCGAGAAGCTGGGCATGATGCGAGGCATCCCCGCGAACATGATCGCCAGGTTCTGGGGTATGTACCGGATGTCCGTGATCGACCATCCGGGGTTGTAGTTCAGCACGGTGCTGTAGTCCTTGAGCTCCACGCCGTACTGATACTGGTAGGCGGGATTGAACAGCTGGCCTGTGGCGGCATACGTATAGACAAGCAGGGCGAGAAGCGGCAATGCCGCTCCGGCCCCGGCCAGCAGCCCGCGTCTGACCCAATTCCCACCCCCGCCGACCAGAATGAAGAACGGGAAGCCGAACAGAACCGTGAGGCGGGCAGTGACGGCCAGCCCGAACAGGAGGCCCGCCCCGACCTGGCGCGACTCGGGGCTCGCCAGCGCGGTCCCGATCGAGGACAGGGCGTTGTCGACCCGGCTGCCCTGCCGACCGCCCAGCCGCCACAGCACGCCGATCAGCGTGAGGAGGAGTACGTCGACGACTTCGATCGCCAGCGACGACTCGGCGCTGATGAGCAGCAGGGCAGGCAGGCCGCCGACGATGACGACAGCGATGGCGAACGGCCCCAGTACGCCGGTGCGTCCGGCCACAGCCATGGCCAGGGCGACGGCAACCACCCCGACGACGACCCCGAGCACGGCCAGGGACGTCGCGGGCGCACCCGCGCCAGCCTGCATCAGGATCAGCCCACCGCCCGCGCCGAGGGCGCAGAGCAGCGCCGCAGACGACCAGCCGCCCGGCAGCCTGAACCGTCGGATCGACGTGGCGACGTCCCTGAGCGGCTCCGGCTCGGCGGCGTCCCGGTCCGCCGACAGTGCCAGCCCGATGGCAAGCAGCCCGCAACCGATGGCCACGATGTGGGCCCAGAACCAGGTCGAGCCGATGGCTGCGGCGTACCAGAGGACGGTGCCGAGGCCGAGAAAGAGAGTGGTCAACACACGGATGCTGTGGCGGACCGGCAGGAGGCCGAGCATCCAGTAGGCAATGCCGACGTCGACCGCGGCGAAGACCATGGCCAGGAGATGCTCGTCGGTGGCCAGATGCCACACGGAGACGAAGGGCAGCAGGACCCAGGCGGGCAGGGGCGGGAAGGGAATGATGCCGTAGCCGGTCGGCATTCCGCTCGCGTCGTATACCGGCATCACGTCCTGGTAGCCTGGCGAAGGAATAGCGGTCCTGCCTTCGAGCCACGATTGGGCCTGCAGAACGAAATGCAGATATGGGTTGCCGCGGTTGGGCACGATGAAGTAGTAGGCCGCCAGGCACGCCAGAACCAGAAGGCTGCCCCACAGCGTCCGGCTCTCGCCGACCTGACGCAGCCAGCTGATCGCGCCCTCCGTCGACTCTTCGGCCGACTCCTCGTCGTTAGCCTGGTCGCCGGCTTTCAGGGTGGGCGCTCCGTCCCCGCCTTCGGCCTGGGTTATACTCCGCTCCACCTCAGCGCTCGCCCAGGAGGCCGAATCGGTTGGCAGGTTCGAGCTTGCGGGAGGACAGCCCCAGGGGGCGCGCGTCGGCGGGAACGAGTGGTGCCGTCACGGGTATCCCCGCCATCGTCGTTCTCCTGG
>Ga0182027_10009883_pt1 | contig 13637 bp, 13 predicted proteins | sample 712E1DmetaG_FD_121300 | JGI IMG/M metagenome (GOLD analysis project Ga0182027, IMG submission 121300) | Permafrost microbial communities from Stordalen Mire, Sweden - 712E1D metaG (Illumina Assembly) | ecosystem: Environmental > Terrestrial > Soil > Wetlands > Permafrost | place: Sweden...
CCGTCGAGGCCGAGCCGCGCGAGATCGTCCGCCGCCTGATCACCCGCCGCCGCCCCGACGAATCGCCCGACGCGTTGCGCTCCGAGGACGGCGCCATCCGCCTGCTCGAACAGGAACTCAACGGCGCGCCGGGCAAAAACGCGCCCAACGTCGGCGATTGCATCTCCCTCGCTGACGTCCGTGTCGCGAACCACGGCACGCTCGAAGATCTGCGCCGTGCCGTCGCGGCGATCTTCGACAAACTCGTGGAGGCGGAATCCCAATAGCTCGGGAGACTAACCATGCGTCTTCCGCACGTAGTTCTCTGGCTGACCCTCTCCATGGCGGCGGCTCTGCCCGCCCAAGCCGATGAACCCGCCCGCATTGGCAACGCCGCGATTCATTACTGGTGCGCGGCGGCCTTCATGAAGCGCGCGACCAACGACCAGGAGGAGAAACTTCTGGACTACATCGAGCAATGGAACGGCCTTCCGCCGAAGGTATTCCTCGAAAATCGTGACGCCATGAACTTCCTGGAGCAGGAACTCTGGCGCGGTGAGGCGATGGACATGCTTCACATCGGCGCCGCCTGCACCCAGTGCGACTTTGACGTTGCGGCCACGGACGGCATGGCGATCCCGGAGATGAAGCCTCTTCGAGATTTGGGAAGGCGCGCATGCGCGGTGGCTACGATGCTGGAGGCGCAGGAACAACTTGAGCATGCAGCGCAAGTGCGTGCAGATGCCTTGCAGTTCTCCCTCCACCTTTGCCAGTGCAACGCCTTATTGTGCGCTTATGGCGGGGCCGCCGCATTGCAGGGCAGCTTGGGAGGCATGAACGATTTCATGGCGCGAAAGCCCGGAAAAGAGCCAATTCGCGTCCTGATGGTTCGGCTGATCACAATGCCTTCGCGGCCGCTCTCGTTTTCCGCCTGCATGGCCGACGAGGCAAAGCGCGAGCCTCTCATCCTCAAGCTGGAGAAGCGATTCACCGACGCAGATCTTGACGAGGCTCTGCAGGTAACGGACAGCGAGCCGCTTGGGCGGGCATTACTTTTCAAATTTCTGCCTGAACTGGGCGCAAACCGCAAGACGCTCATCGCGCAACTCCGCGACTTCAAGCCGGATGAGCGCGCGGTGGCGTATGGCAAGTGGGCGGACCAGGTCGGCGAAGAACTCTCCGAACTGGCCAAAGCCGGCGAAGGGAGCTTCGCCGAAACTCGGCCGCGCGTCAAAGCCCGGATCGAACACATGAAGGCACTGGCCAAACCCGCTACAGGCCGGACGTATCCCGAAAATCCGCTGATGGGCACCTTCGTTTACGCCGAGTCCTCTTATGCGGGCTTCACTGTCGGTAATACGCGCTTGGCCATGAGCAAGATTCTTGTTGCGGCGGCACTTTACGAGGCAGAAACGGGGGAATACCCAACCGCTCTCGAAGCCCTGCACAGCTATTTCCCGCAGGGACTGCCGAAAGACCCCTTTACGGAATCGGATTTCGAGTATAAACTCGAGGAAGGGTTGCCGGTCGTGGCCGCGCATCCACCCGAGGATGTCCGGCCGGAGTTCCGGTGGAATTTCCGAATCAGCATGGCCGATATCATCAAGACCCAAGCCAAGCGCGTGGAACTCTACCGGAAAGACGCGCAAAGCCCGCTGCCCGACGCTCACAAGTAATCTTACTTCGGCAGACCGAAAGGCCGGCGTCAACTATGCGGCCGGCAGTCGAGGTCGAATTATCCCTGCCTCGACACCGGCCGGTTTCACATAAGCAATTTACTCCTTCGCGTAGTTCGCCATTCCCGTCCAGTCCACCGCCACGAACGGCTCGTTGCCGACCACCCACGCGTCATGGCCGCCGCCTACGCAGAGTACGTCGCCCGCTTTGAAGTCGAACTCGTGCTTGTCGGATGTGATGAAATGCAGGCGGCCGGAGATGGCGTATTGGAAGTGCGGCGCCTCGCACCATTCCGTTTTGGCGATCGGCTTGACGTCCTTCGACCAGCGCCAGCCCGGCTGCAGGGTGATCTTGCCGATGGCATGATCGCCGAAGTGCAGCAACTCCACCCGCCCGTTCGGGAAGTTGCGCACTTCATCGGGAACCGCAAACTTCTTCAGTTCGGTCATCATTGTGGTAAGCATTTTCATGCTCTCCTGATTATGCTCGCCCTTTAGAAAAATTATACTACATGGCGCGGGCAGTGTATGGGAGGAATGGGAGGAATGGGACTTATGCTGCGTAAAGTGCGACGGGAGCGCGAGATGCATCATTCCGGAGGATCGGGATTCTCTCCGCCTTCAGTCAGGCGAAGTCCTGCGACTTTGGCGCGGCGGATGAACTGCGCCATCAGGTTCCGGTCTTTGCGGCCCGGCTCGGACTCGATGCCGGAGGCGACATCCACTCCGTACGGCGCGGCCGCGGCGATGGCCTCCTCGATGTTCTCGGGCGTCAGGCCGCCGGCGAGGATGATCGGGCCGAACTGCGCCGCCGCGCGCGCGAGCTTCCAGTCGAACGTCCGCCCCGTGCCGCCGCGCCGGCCCGGATCGTAGGCGTCCAGCAGGAACGCCTCGACGCGGTAGCGCCGGCAGAGGAGCACGTCCTGCTCGGAGGCGACGCGGATGGCTTTGATTCGGCGGATGCCCTGCACGGCGTCCACCGCCAGCGGCGGCTCGTCGCCGTGAAGCTGCGCGGCGTCGAGTCCCACCTTGCGGCAGATCTCCATCACCGTCTCCGGCCGTTCGTTGACGAAGACGCCGACGGTCGTCAGCAGCGGCGGCAGGACGGCGATGATCGCCTTCGCGCGCTCGGGCCGGATGTAGCGCGGACTCTGGGGACAGAAATTGAACCCGAGCGCGTCGGCGCCGAGCCGGGCCGCCAGCCGCGCGTCGTGAACGTCGGTAATCCCGCAGATTTTCACTCGGACCATGACGGCGCTGCCTTTACTACGAAGAGCACAAAGGGCATGAAGAATAAGAGCTTCTCAATCTTCCCAATTCCGTCTTCGTGACCTTCGTGTCCTTCGTGGTGTAATCGTGCTTTCGATAGCAGACCACGTTGACCGCGTGCCTGTCAAGCGAGTCGGCAATCCGCAGTCCGCAATCCGCAGTCTACAATTCCACGGCCGGACTTGCTAGAATCAGGCGGTTCCACTGAAAGGCGAACACATGAAGAGAAACGAGAATCCGCAGGCCGAGACGGTGCGCGTGGGAATCGTCGGCGCGGGGGCGAACACGCGGCTGCGGCATCTGCCGGGGCTGAAGGCGATTCCCGGCGTCGAGATCGTGAGCGTGGCCAACCGGACGCGCGAGTCGGCCGAGCGCGTCGCGGCCGAATTCGGCATCCCGAAGGTCTACGACCACTGGACGGAACTGGTGGATGCGGACGACACGGACGCCGTCGTCATCGGCACGCAGCCGGTGCTGCACTGCCAGGTGATGCTCGAGGCGTTCGAGTGCAACAAGCACGTGCTGTGCGAGGCGCGGATGGCGATGAACGCGGGCGAGGCGCACGCGATGCTCGAGGGCGCGCGCCGCCGCCCGCACCTGGTGGCGCAGCTCGTGCCCGCCCCGATGACGCTGACGGCCGACGGCACGATCCAGAAACTGATCGCGGAGGGGTTCCTCGGCGACGTGCTCGCGGTGGAAGTCCGCCAGCTCCAGAAGAATTTCGTGGACCGCGAAAGCCCGCTGCACTGGCGGCAGGACGCGGAGCTGAGCGGGTTCAACACGCTCACGCTCGGGATCTGGTACGAGGCGCTGATGCGCTGGATCGGTCCGGCGACGCGCGTGACGGCGGCGGCGAAGGTCTTCGTGCCGCGGCGCAAGGGCGCGGACGGGCTGATGCACGCGGTGACGGTGCCGGACCACGTGGACGTGCTGGCGGGAATGGCCTGCGGCGCGGCGGCGCACCTGCGCTTCAGCGCGGTGACCGGGCTGCCGCCGTCGGATGAGGCCTGGCTGTTCGGGAGCGAGGGCACGCTGCGGCTCGACGCGGCTGCGCGGAAGCTCTACGGCGGCCGGCGCGGCGACGCGGCGCTGAAGGAGATCGAGCTGCCCGCCGCCAAGGGCGTCGAACTGCCCGCCGCCCGGGGAGACGGCTGGCGCGTCGAGGAGGAATTCGTCCGCGCGATCCGCCGCGAGGAACCGGTGACGCGAACCACGTTCGAGGACGGTTTACGGTACATGGAGTTCACCGAGGCCGCGCTACGCAGCGCGCAGTCGGGGCAGAGCATCGGGCTGCCGCTGTAGGACTTTTTCGCTCGTCCTCGTCGTCGTCCTCGTCCTCGAACTGCCGTTCTGATCGGCCGAGGCCGAGGACGAGGACGACGACGAGGACGATTAGGACCACGATTACGATGAGCAGCGGATTTATACCGGGAGACCAATAAGTTGGAAGGATCGGCTCCATCGCCGGGCGTGCAGGCGCCGCCGGGATTCAAATCGTCGAAGGCGCGCATGAAATTCTTCATCGCGGCGGGCCTGATCGCGACGGCGGTCATGGCGCTGCAGGCGCTGCTGCAATGGTGGGTGGCCAGCCGCTTTCCGGCCGCGGGCGAGCCGGCGTGGGCGGTGCGGCTCGAGAACGTCCACGCCGAGAGCGCCGTGGTCTGGCGCGGTCCTTCGGACGCAAAGCCGGGATCGAACGGCGACCTCTGGTACATGGCGGGCCAGATCAGCAGCGGCTTCGAAGCTACCGATAACCGGGAGAATAACCGGCTGGTGCGCCTGACCGAGCAGGGGCCGACGACGGTGTTCACGCTCGCCCCCGGCGCGGCCTGGCTCCTGCCGCAGGGCGATACGCTCTGGATTTTCGCCAGCGACGGCGTGTCGCAATACGACGGAAAGACGGCGAAGCAGGTCCCGGCCAAGCAGCTCACGGATTCCTCGTCGCAACCGTTCCTGCTCGACGGGCGGCCGGCGGCCGTGCAGGAGCAAGCCGGCGCTGGTCGCGTGATGGCGCTGGAGGAGGACCAGTGGGTCGAGAAGGCGCAACTGTTCCTCGGCGACCCGAAGGACGCGCCCGCGGCGAACCGCATCAAGGTGCTGGAGATCGGCGATCAGCCGTTTGTTTTCTGCCCGAAGGGCGATACGCTCTACTGCCACGCGGGATTCCCCGGGAAAGACGCGCGCTTTCCCGCCGACTGGGAGACGGTCGGGCCGGCCGGCGATCTGTGGGCGGTCACGGCGAATGAAGGCCGGCCCGAGGCGTTCACGGTCAAGATGGAGAAGGACCAGCTTCCCATCGAGATCGTCGGCTACCGGCGGGAAGTGGCGACAGAGGACGCGGCGGGTCATGTGACGCCGGTGAGCGCGGGACCAGAGGCTCGAGCCGCGCGGCCGGCGGCATCGTGGAAGGCCGCCTTCTCGCGCAGATCGCCGTTCCCGCTGCGCACGCTCGGCGCCGCCTCCGACCCCGCGGGCGGTTGCCGCGTGGTCTACCAGGCCCTTCAATGGACGGTGAACGTCGTCCAACTGCAGGGTGAGAAAACGATTTCGGCCCGGCGGTACGGCGACCTGAATCCGGCCGACCGCCCGCGGGCGATGCTGCTGATACTGCCGTGGGCGGCCTCCGGCGCGCTCTCGATCGCGCTGGCGGCCATTCTTTCCGCCATCATGAAGATTTACCGGACGGACGGTTTTTCGGGCGTTGGCCCTTCGGCCGTGAGCATGCGGCGGGGCCTGATCTCAGGGCCGATCCCTTCGGCGGCAGGCTCAGGGCCAGTCCCTTCGACCGAAGGCTCAGGGCTTCGCGCACCGGCGCAGGGCGCCTCGCTGACGCGCCGGGCGCTGGCGCTGCTGCTGGACTCGGCGCTGGTTTTTGGGCCGCTGGCCGCGGGGATGCTCGGCCTGTTCTGGATTCTGCCGGGGATCGAGGATCGGCCGGACTCGCGCGGGGCGACCTGGCTCGTGCCGCTCCTCTTCGGCGGGGCGCTCTGGGCGGCCGGGATGTTTCTCGTCCTCTGCTACACTCTTGGGCGATGGGGCCGGACGCCGGGCAAATGGGCGATGGGCATCCGCGTGCTCGGCGCGGAACTGGCGCCCTGCGGCTTCGGGCGCGCGCTGCTCAGGAGCCTGCTGCTGATCGTGGACGGCTTGCTGTTCATGGACGGCTTCCTGAATTTCAGCTTCGGCGCGCTGCTGATCGCGTGCACGGTCAACCGCCAGCGCGTCGGCGATATGGCCGCGCGGACGATCGTCGTCCAGGAGCCGGCCCAGCCGGCGCCAGTGAAATCGCTGGATGCGCGCGACTGAGCCGAGGCTGAGGGTCTGTTGAAAAAGTCGCATTTCTTGCCGAAACTCCTTCGCGGGTCTCCGGGCTGCCATTGGCAGCCCTCCGTTAGCCCGCGCTACAAACGCCGGGAAAAAGAGACGTTCGTAGGGCGGGCAATCCTGCCCGCCGACTTTTTCAGCAGGCCCACTGACCCGCTTTTTGCTGCACGAATTTACACATTTCGCCGCCCCCGAACGTTTATTCCTGAAGGGGCTTGACACCCCTTACCGGCGGGCCTAGAATTGGCCGGGCTCCGGCGCCGGGTGCAAGGCTTTTCTGCGGGAGGGCTCGAAATGCCTTACGGCGAGGAACAGCATTACGAGATCGCCATCACGTCGCCGGCGATGTATTTCACCCGCGCGGGCGTCACGTTCATCCTGCTGATGATCGCCGGCTACGCGCTGGCCTGCCATTGGACCGAATTCGTGCGTGCGCAACTCGAACTGAACCCCACCCGCGTCCTTCACGGAAGCCTCTGGCAACTGGCGACGTATCTGTTCGTGGACGAAAGCGGCTGGTCGCTGGTGTGGAACTGCTCCTGCGTGCTGATCATCGGGAGCGCGCTGGAGCGGGAATGGCGGGCGCGCTCGTTCGTCGCACTCTGGTTCATCGCGGGCATTTCGTGCGCGCTGATCTGGATGGCGGTTTCGCTCGTGGCCACGCTCACCACCAACCGGGAATTCATCGGCTCGGGGGCCGATAGCGCCGTCTACGGCCTGCTGGGGGCGTTCGGGCTGGCGTTCCGGCGGAAGCGGTTCCTCTTTTTCTTCTGGGGGATGGAAGCGCAGTACGTCGTGCTGATCCTGGTCGCGATCGGTCTGGTGCTGGGCATTCCGCACCCGATCACGTGGATCTGGGTGGCCGGCGCGGGCGTGGGCTACCTTTACCTGAAGGTGATCTGGCGGCTGCGCGAGGGAATTTTTGGCGGCGGCAAACCCGCGCGGCAGGCCCGCTTCAAGGACTTGGGCTGATCGGAGAAGCGGCGTGAAGCGGATCGCGGATGCGGAGGTCGCGAAGCGCGCCGCAGAAGCGCGGCGCATCCTGGAGTCCTGCACGCTATGCCCGCGCGAGTGCCGCGTGGACCGGACGCGCGGCGAGAAAGGCTTCTGCGGCCTGACCGACTCGGCCCGCTGCTTCCGCGAGGCGCTGTACTTTCACGAGGAATCCGAGCTGATCCCTTCTCATATGCTGTTCTTCAGCGGCTGCAACCTGCGCTGCGAGTTCTGCCTGTCGAGCGAGTGGAACACGGCGCCGGAGGCGGCGGCCGAGATGGATTTGCCGGAGACGCGCGAGCGCATCATCGAGCGCCTCCGCGCGGGCGCGCGCTCGCTGAACTTTCTCGGCGGCGAGCCGAGCGTAAGCGTCTGCGGCCTGCTCGATCTGATCGCGCCGGTCCGCTCGAAGCTGCGCGTCGTCTGGAACTCGAACATGTATTTCTCGGAAGAGTGCGGCCGGCTGCTCGACGGCGTGGTGGACGTGTACCTGGCCGATTTCAAGTGCGGCAACGCGAAGTGCGCTGAGGAGTTGCTCGGGGCCGGCGACTACCTCGAAACGGTCCAGCGCAACCTGCTGTTCGCGAAGAACTCCGCGGACCTGATCGTGCGGCACCTGGTGTTGCCCGGGCACGCGGAGTGCTGCCGGGAGCCGGCGCTGCGGTGGCTGAAGGAGAACATCCCGCAGGTGAAATTGAGCCTGCGCGGCGAATACATGCCGCCGTCGGAGACGCGCAATTCGCCGCCGGAATATCTGAGGGAATGCGAGTTCCAGGCCGCGTCCGACCGCGCCCGCGCGCTCGATCTGCGGATGATCCAATGAGGCGATTTTCCAGCTTGCAAGATAAGAAGTATTATGATATACTGAAACCGGACTCAGAAACGTCACAAAGTCGCGCAGGATGCGAGGATAGCGCGCAAGAGGGCATTTGAAAAAACGAACCCAATTTCGCAGCAACACGCTTGAATCGCCATGGCCGCGATGGCCGGAACGACCTGAAAAAGAGTTGGCCAGGCTGAAAAAACGAACCCAATTCGGCCACGGCCAACGCGGATGAAGCAGGTTGGGAGCACTTGAAAAAACGAACCCAATTTAGCGTAACGCCTTCAGCGCCAGCACGTTGCAATGCCGGACACCAACCCGGCGAGCTGGAAATCAGGATCCGTCCGGACGGGCGGGTGTTTATCGCCGAGGCGGACGAGGCGATGCTCGATGTTTGCCAGGCGCTCGATCCGGACAACCCGGTGGTTCTCAAGCGAAGAAAGGCGAAATCGAAAAATGAGTCCTCAGGCGCCTAGTCCGGCCCGCCAGACGCCCGGCGGGCAAGCCCCTCAGACGCCCGGCGGGCAATCTGAAGCGCCCAAGGCGCGCCCGGCCTCCGCCGCTCCACCTGCGGCGGCGCGTCCGGCTGCGCCCTTCGATTCGACTCTGGGCAAGCGCCCGGAAGGCGTGCGCGCGCGCCTTTCCGAGCTCGACGTGCTCATCCGCGCGCGCTACCCGCTGATCTACGTGCTCACCTGGGAAGAGGGGCGCGTGCTCGCGCAGGTGACCGCGCTCTCCGCGCAGCGCGATAAGAAGGTCTTCGAGTGGTCGGTCACCACCGGGCTGGTGCCGGGCGGCACTTCGATCCAGTCGCAGAAGCACCGCGACGCCGCGACGCAGGACCCGCTCGTGGCGCTCGACCGCGTGGTCGAGCAACTGGATCCCGCGATCTATATCTTCAAGGACTTCCACCCGTTCCTGGCGCGCTCGAACATGTCGGTCATCCGCCGCCTGCGCGAGATCGCCGCCTTCCTCAAGAACAGCTACAAGACGATCCTGCTCGTTTCGCCGATGCTGGAGATTCCGCCCGAACTGGAGAAGGACGTGACGGTGGTGGATTTCGACCTGCCGCGCGCGCCGGACTTCCACGACCTGCTCAACCGCATCGCCGAGGAGGTGAAGGGGAACGCGAAGATCAAGTTGAGCCTGACGCCGGCCGCGCGCGAGAAGATCGTGCATTCGCTGCTCGGGCTGACGCTGGCCGAGGCGGAGAACGTGCTCGCCAAGACGCTGGTGATGCGCGGCGGGCTCGACGAGCGCAGCGTGGACGTGATCTTCGGCGAGAAGAAACAGGTCATCCGCAAGAGCGGGCTGCTGGAATACTGCGATTCGGCGGAGGATCTGCGGACGGTCGACGGGGTGGACGCGCTGAAGGAATGGCTGAAGAAGCGCTCGATCGCGTTCAGCGACGGGGCGCGGGAGTTCGGCTTGGCGGCGCCGAAGGGCATTCTGCTCCTGGGCGTTCAGGGCTGCGGCAAGAGCCTGCTCGCGAAGGCGGTCAGCCAGTTCTGGCGGCTGCCGCTGCTGCGGTTCGACGTGGGCCGCGTGTTCGGCAGCCTGGTCGGCTCGTCGGAGGAGAACGTGCGGCGCGCCATCCGCGTCGCCGAGTCCGTCGCGCCGGCGATCCTGTGGGTGGACGAGATTGACAAGGCGTTCCACGGGTCGCGGGGCAGCAGCGGCTCGACCGACGGCGGCACCTCGGCGCGCGTGTTCGGCACGTTCCTGACCTGGCTCTCCGAGAAGACCGCGCCGGTGTTCGTGGTGGCCACGGCCAACGACGTGACGCAGTTGCCGCCGGAGCTGCTGCGCAAGGGGCGATTCGACGAGATTTTCTTCGTGGACCTGCCCGCGGCCGCCGAGCGCAAGGAGATTTTTTCGATCCATCTCCAGAAACGCAAGCGCGATCCCGCGCGGTTCGACCTCAACGAGCTGGCCGACGCATCGCTCGGATTCAGCGGCGCGGAGATCGAGGAGAGCATCGTCAGCGCGCTCTTCGACGTCTATTACGAAAAGAAGGACCTGACGACCGAGGCGCTGGTGAAGAGCCTGCGCGCCTCCGTGCCGCTCTCGAAGACGATGAGCGAGGACATCGCCGCGCTGCGCCGCTGGGCCGAGGGCCGCGCCCGCCCCGCCACCACCGACGCCGCCGGAGTCGAGATCGCGCAGGACAAACGGAAACTGGAAATGTGATGTTTCCTCTAACCACCAAGACACCAAGACACCAAGAACGGCGAAGAACTGGAACCACAGATGGACACAGATAAGCACAGATACGACAAAGTTATTATTCCTTTCTTATCTGTGTTCATCTGTGTCCATCTGTGGTTAGAACCGCCGTTTTTCGTTCTTGGTGTCTTGGTGCCTGGGTGGTAATGTTCAGGACTGGTTTTGAGGAGGAACGGCGATGAGCGCGATATTGATTCTGACTCCGCTGGTCATCGGCGCCAGTTGGCCGGCAATCTCCGCCGCGGCCGCCGGCGCGGCGGTGGCGCTGGGGCTGGTCGTCCGCTCCACGGCCAAGGAAGAGATCGCGACCGCCGAGGAAGAGCTCGCGGTGAAGAACTCGGTCGAGGTGGAGGTGAAGAACAGCGAGGTGCTCCAGAACGTCGCCACGGAGCAGCAGATCGTCCTCAAGGCCCAAGACGGCGTGGAGGTCCGCGTGAAGCGCGACGCGCGCGGCCGCTGCGTGGTCTGCGCCTCGGGCCAGGGCAAGTCGAAGGCCGAGCTCCAGGCGTTCGCGGAGCGGTTCACCGAACGGATGACGCAGTGCTTCGTCTACAACCGCGTCATGACCGAGTTGAAGGCGAAGGGCTTCCAGGTGACGAGCGAGGAACGCGCGCAGGACGAGACGGTGAACATCCGCGTCCGCCGATGGGAGGGCTGAGCCATGCCGCAACGCGATGTCGAGATCAGCATCAGCAGGACCGGCGAAGTGAAGGTCCACATCAAGGGCTACAAGGGCAAGGCCTGCACGAAGATCGGCGCGTTCCTGGCCGGAATCGTCGGCAAGGTCAAATCGGAGCAGTTGACGAGCGAATACTACGAGCCGGAGGAGAAGGCGGCGATACACCTTGAACAAAAGCAAGGGAAGTAATTTCCGAATGCCGAATGCCGAATGCCGAATTATGTCTAATGACTGAATGAGGATTGGTGGGCGGGTAAGGAGGGCCGGCTTGGACAAGCGCGACTTGAAAGAGCGCACAAAACAATTCGCGCTCGCTGTTTTGAAGCTGGTGGACGAATTGCCGCCAACGTTGAAAGGGCGGTTGATCGGACATCAGCTTGGCGACGCGGGTACGTCCGTTGGGGCGAACTACCGCGCGGCTTGTCGGGCGCGATCCAAGAACGAGTTTATCTCCAAACTCGGCACCGTAATCGAGGAGGCCGATGAGTCGGCCTTCTGGCTGGAGCTCGTCATAGGAACTCAGATTCTGAAGCGCGAGCGAGTCCTTCCGCTGTGGCAGGAGGCGAGTGAGATCACCGCGATCATGACGCAATCGAGAAAGACGGCCGAGAGTAATCTGAAAACGCCCAAGTAGCAGGACCAATCATCCTTCTTCCTTCATCATCATTCGGCATTTGAAAATCGGCAATCGGAAATCTCTTTGCAATGTCCTCGCTGCCAGTTTGAGAACATGCCGGGCCAGGCCGCTTGCTTTCGCTGCGGGTCGCTGCTGGAAGCGAAGGCCGGCGCGGTGGAAGTGCACCCGCCGCGGGCGCCGGCCTGGAAGAAGCCGTTCCGGCGGGCCGCGCGCTGGATGCGCCAGTTCGGCGCGGCGCGTTCGGCCGAAAAGTTCGCGCACCGCGCCGCCGACCGCACCGCCGCAGCCGCCTTCGGACGCACCGGCTTGCCGGGCGTGCTCCATTCGGCGGGCGTGCCGGGCCGGCGCGAACTCTGGCGCGCGCTTCGCGACGCCGTCATTGCGCTCGCGCTTTCGATCGTGCCCGGTCTGGCGCACGCGCTACGGCATCAATTCCGCACGATCTGCCTTTACGTCATCTCCTGGTTCGTTTCGCTCGTGGCCGGCATCCTCTTTTTCGGGCAGACCCTCGGCGCCGTCTCGATCGCCAGCGCCTTCGTGCTCCACGCGTGGATCGCGATGGATGCCGTGCTCAATACGAAGCAGTTCAAGGAGGAGATGACCGCCATCGCGCGGATAGGTTGGCGGCTTTGCGGCATCGCTGCTTTCGTTTTCCTGCTTTACGTCGCGTACCTGCAGGTCCAGCATGTGGTCGGCTTCACCGTCGGCCTGGCGGACATCGCCGTCCCGGCGCACCAGGTGAAGCTGGGCGATTCCATCCTCTGTCGTTACCTGGCGGCGGACCTGGAGCCGCCGCCGCTCAAGCGCGGCGACCTGGTGCTGGTTCCCGGCCGGGAATTGGTCTACGGCGACGGCGCCAGAGGGACGCCCCGCGCGTACGTGGGCGAGATTGTCACCCAGCTTCTTGCGCTGCCCGGCGACGTGCTGAGGCTGGGCCCCGACGGTTTTGCAGTCAACGGCCGCCAGCTCGACCCCTTGAAATTCCCGATCCCGGCCTCGCTGCACGGGCAAATCGCCGCGCTGGCACTTGGAAAAGACGAATATTTTGTTACTATGGAGATGCGTATGACGGGCGACGGGGTCGCGCGCGCGGCCGAAGTGAACCTGAGCGCCTGCGTCTACCATCGCCCGGAGATGCTGGCGCGCGGCGTGATGCGGTGGTACCCGTTCTGGAATCGGGGTTTTCTGGAAGAGCTGGAATGAGCCGTTTTGAGAACCTGGAGTTCGGCGACGCGAAGCCCGGCCCGCTCAAGTCCGGCGCGGACGGCACGCCGGTTCGCAGCTCGGGATTTTTCCTGGAGCAGGCGGAGCGGCTGTACCTGGCCGGCGATTTCGAGCTGGCGCTGCGCAACTATTCGCGGGCGCTCGAGCAGAACCCGGCCGAGTACGAAGGCTGGTTCGGCCAGGTGCGGATGCTGATCGAACTGGGCGAATACGAGGAGGCGCTCCTCTGGTCGGACAAGGCGCTCGAACTCTACCCGGAGCATCCGGACCTGCTGGCCTCCAAGTCGGTGGCCTCGACCCGCATCGGCGATCTGGAGAAGGCGATGGCCTACACGGACAACGCGCTTTCGCAGCGGGGCGCCACGGCCTACGTCTGGCTCGCGCGCGCGGAGGCGCTGCTCAAGCGCGGGAGCGCGACGGCGACGCACTGCGTGAGCAACGCCGTGGCGGCCGCCGGCGACGCGAAGCCGCGCGTGGAGCTGGAAGCCGGCCGCACGCTGCTGCGGGCGGGCCACTGCGGCGCGGCGCTCGGATACCTGCGCAAGGCGGTGAGCCTGCTGCCCGGTTCCCCGCTCGCGTGGCTCGAACTCGGGCGCTGCCAGGCGGCGCTCGGGTTTCCCGAAACGGCGATGACGCTCTCGCAATGCCTGACGCTGCGGCCCAACTGGCATCCGGCGCGCGCGGCCCTGGACCGTTTCCAGCGGCGCGGACTGCTCGAGCGCGTCCATAGTTTTCTGCGCCGGCCCCGGAGAGGATAATGGCGATCAGCGAAGGAATGGCCCGGATTTTCCGGCTCGCGCGCAAGAC
>Ga0182027_10009886_pt1 | contig 13634 bp, 10 predicted proteins | sample 712E1DmetaG_FD_121300 | JGI IMG/M metagenome (GOLD analysis project Ga0182027, IMG submission 121300) | Permafrost microbial communities from Stordalen Mire, Sweden - 712E1D metaG (Illumina Assembly) | ecosystem: Environmental > Terrestrial > Soil > Wetlands > Permafrost | place: Sweden...
GTGTTATTGCAGCACAGTCAATCGGAGAGCCTGGTACACAGCTTACACTTCGTACATTCCATGTTGGTGGTGTTGCTTCAAATATTGCTACAGAATCGAGTATCGTTACAAAATATGATGGAATTGCAGAAATAGAGGAATTAAGGACTGTTGAAAGAAAAGAGCCGGATGGAAAACTTGTTGATATCGTAATTGGACGTATGGCTGAATTGCGGATTATTGACAAGAAAACCGGGATTACCCTTACTACACATAATATTCCTTATGGTTCAAAACTTTTTATAAGAAATGGTACCGAAGTGAAAAGAGGTACAAAAGTTTGTGAATGGGATCCTTTCAACGCACTTATTATTTCTGAAGTAAATGGGAAGGTCAATTTTGATTCAGTGATTGATGGAATAACATTCCGTGAAGAATCTGACGAACAAACAGGTTTCAGGGAAAAAGTAATTATTGAAACCAGGGACAAGACCAAAAATCCAATGATTAAAATGCTGGCTGACAACCGGGATGTTTTAAGGACTTACAATCTTCCTGTCGGGTCTCATATCATGGTTGAAGAAGGCGCTTCAGTATTGGCTGGTGAAATTATTGCAAAGTTACCACGGGCAATTGGAAAATCTGGTGATATTACAGGTGGTTTGCCACGTGTAACAGAGTTATTTGAAGCCCGTAACCCTTCCAATCCTGCCGTTGTAGCTGAAATTGACGGTGAAGTTTCATTTGGAAAAGTGAAACGCGGTAATCGTGAAATTATTATTACATCTAAAACTGGTGAAGTAAAGAAATATTTGGTTTCGATGTCGAAACAGATACTTGTTCAGGAAAACGATTATGTAAAAGCCGGAACGCCATTGTCGGACGGCGCTACTACACCTTCAGACATACTTGCAATTAAAGGGCCTACAGCAGTTCAGGAATATATTGTGAACGAAATACAGGAAGTTTACCGTTTGCAGGGTGTAAAGATTAACGATAAACATTTCGAGGTAATTGTTCGCCAGATGATGCGCAAAGTCGAAATAATTGATCCGGGCGATACGAAATTCCTTGAAAAACAAGTTGTCGATAAGTTGGATTTCATGGACGAAAACGACTGGATTTATGGAAAGAAGGTTATCATGGAATCAGGTGATTCGCAAACATACAAACCAGGACAGATTATTACTGCACGTAAACTTCGTGATGAGAATTCACTTTTAAAACGTCGTGACCAAAAAGTTATGGATGCACGCGATGCCGTTCCTGCTACTTCCTGCCAGATATTACAGGGAATAACCAGGGCAGCATTGCAAACTCAAAGCTGGATGTCGGCTGCATCTTTCCAGGAAACAACCAAAGTTCTTAACGAAGCCGCTATTTTTGGTAAAGTAGATTACCTCGAAGGCTTAAAAGAAAACGTAATTGTTGGTCATAAAATTCCTGCCGGAACCGGGTTGCGCGAATATGATAACATCATTGTTGGATCAATGGAGGAATATGACAAATTGGTAAATGCAAAAGGTGAAGAAATTGTTGAAGAAGCAGAGTAAATTTATTTGTTTTCTTTAGTGAAATTCACTTTTAGGAAAATTAATACTAGAAGTAAAATGGAAGAAGCGAACGATAAAAATCAAATAAATATTGAATTGAAAGAGGAAATTGCGCAGGGGACGTATTCCAATCTTGCTATTATTACCCATTCGCCTTCAGAATTTGTTGTGGATTTTATAAGGATGATGCCCGGCATGCCCAAAGCAGAAGTCAAATCCAGAATAATCCTGACACCTGAACATGCCAAAAGGCTTTTATTTGCACTGAAAGATAATGTTGCAAAATATGAGTCTATTCATGGGCCGATAAAAAATATAGAAGGTTTTGTTCCGCCTGTCATTCCTATGAGTTTTGGCGGGCCTACAGCTCAGGCTTAAATTAATTAAACAAAAATCCCGGTTAAAATTTCCGGGATTTTTGTTTAATTAAATATAAAGTTTAATTTAGTGCTGAACAAATAATAATATCAATGGTTTACTTTAAAATATTCTTTTAATCCATATTGAAAAGTAAAAAGATTCATATAACCATATTCGCGATATTTCAATTGCTGGTGTTTATTACGCCCAACAGTATAAAAGCAATACACCACCATAAATCCGAACTTATTGCATTTAAAAAGGTTAATAATATTTCTGAAATTTCAAAATCCACTAAAAGTTGTCCGATTTGCAATTTCGAATTTGTAAACTTTATATTTAAAGATTCTTCTCCTGATTTTTATATTAAATTTGAGAATTCATTTAAGAAACCTGAACTAATTATACAGGAATATAAATTCTCCTTTACAGCTTATTTACACAGGGCTCCTCCTTTAACTTTTTCTTAAATCAATTTAATATATTGTTTTAGATAAATCCCGGAAATATAAATGATGTTTTATAGTCAAAACATTGTATTATAATTTCAAAATTTTATAAACTTTTGATTAATGAAAAAGATATTTTTTATTCTGATAATTTGTTTTTATGGATTGGCATTATTTGCAAATACCGGCTATTTAAAAGTTAAACTATCAGGAAGGATTTCAGATAAAGAGACTGGTGAAGCCATTATTGGTGCTATTATTTATGTTCCGGATATGAAAACCGGTGCAGTTACCGATACGTCTGGTTTTTTTTCGATAGATAATCTGCCTAAAACTAAAATATTGATCCAGGTGAGTTATCTTGGATATAAAACAATTATTCAAAATATTGATTTATCAGTAAATTCAAATTATAATTTTTCGCTGGAACAATCTGTTGCCGAAATGAATGCCGTGGTTGTAACAGGTTCTTCGAGGGCATCTGAAATTAAAAGAAGCCCTGCGCCTATCGTAGCGCTTGAAAGTAAAAGCTTAACTGAAAACTTAAATACAAATATAATCGATGCCATTGCAAAATTACCGGGTATTAATGCAGTCACTACCGGCCCGAATGTATCAAAACCCTTTATTCATGGATTGGGCTATAACCGTGTATTGACTTTGTTTGACGGTGTTAGACAGGAAGGCCAGCAATGGGGCGATGAACATGGAATTGAAGTCGACGAAAATTCGATAGACAGGATTGAAGTTATAAAAGGCCCTGCCAGCTTAATTTATGGATCCGATGCATTGGCAGGGGTTGTCAACCTGTTACCTGCTCCTATTGTTCCGGAAGGGTTGATTAAAGGAGAGGTGCTGACAAATTACCAGAGTAACAATGGGCTTTTTGAAGGTTCGTTTTTTTTGACAGGCAATAATCATGGACTGGTTTGGGGAGGAAGGATTTCGCAGAAACAGGCAACAAATTATCGGAATAAAATCGACGGACGTGTTTACGGAACTGCATTTAGCGAAACAGATGTAAATGGATTTTTAGGTTTAAACCGGTCCTGGGGTTATTCGCATTTGAAATTTTCTTTATTCGACGATTTACAGGAAATACCTGATGGAAGCCGCTTTGATTCAATATCAAGAAAATTTACAAAACAAATTACTGAAATAGATACATTCAGGCCAATTGTATCCAATGCCGAATTAAATTCATATAAAATTTCCCCTCTTCATCAGCATGTGCAACACTACAGATTATCTTCATCGAACAATTTTATAATTGGTTCGGGAAAATTAGGTGTAACATTTGCTTATCAACAAAGCGTTAGAAGAGAGTTTAGTCATCCTGAAACGGTTGATATTCCCGGGCTTTATCTTGTCTTAAATACTTTGACATACGATATTAAGTATTACTTTCCGGAAATTGATGGTTGGGAGCCAACAACCGGAATCAATGGTATGTATCAAACCAATACAAATAATGGCACTGAGTTCATTATCCCGGATTACAAACAATTTGATATTGGCCCTTTTGTCTTTATAAAAAAGTCATTTGATAAATTTGATGTCAGTGCAGGTATCAGATATGACAATCGTTTCTTTAAAAATAGTGAAATGTACACCCGGCCTAATCCGCAAACTGGTTTTGATATGCAGGTGAATATTCCTGATACGGCGAAAGCTTATCAACCATTTTATAATTATAACCATACTTTTTCCGGAATCTCCGGAAGTGCTGGCGTTGCTTATAATATTTCCAGTGATCTTCTAATAAAAGCCAATATTGCCAGGGGTTTTCGGACACCGAACATTTCAGAGATTTCAGCAAACGGTGTACACCCGGGGACAGATATTTACCAGATTGGCAATTCGGCTTTTCAACCAGAGTTTAGCCTGCAGGAAGATATTGGAATTTTTTATTCGGCAAATCATATAAACGGGAATATTGAAATTTTCAACAACAATATATCTAATTACATTTTTAATCAGAAGTTGTTAAATCATCTTGGCAAAGATTCGATTATTGTTTCGGGAAACCAGACTTTCAAGTTCCAACAGTCAAATGCTCAGTTGTATGGTGGTGAAGCGTATCTTGATATTCATCCTCATCCGTTAGACTGGCTGCATTTTGAGAATTCCATCTCGATTGTTTATGGCTTGAATAAGGGTGGAAATGGTGTAAGGGTTTCTGATAGTTCAAAATATCTTCCATTTATTCCACCTCTTCATACCAATTCGGAGTTACGGGCTGATATAAAAAAAGTTTCCAAACATTTTTCTTCATTATATATTAAAATCGGAATGGAGCATTATGCCGAACAAAACAGGGCATACCTGGCAGATGGCACCGAAACGCCTACACCCGGCTATACTTTGTTTAATTGTGGTTTTGGTACTGATGTTACCAATAATAAGGGCAAAGTTCTTTTTAGCTTTCATATTCTTGGAAATAATATTACAAATGCCGCTTATCAATCGAATATGAGCAGGTTAAAATATATGGATTTCTATATCAACAAAGCAGGAAGCCCTATTAATCTGACCGGCCCGGGAACCGGTATTTATAATATGGGCAGGAATATTGGTTTTAAAATAATTTTTCCAATAGGATAATCATGAATAGAATTTATGTCAGTCAAAATTTTTTCAATAAGTTTTCTGACATGATATTTTGTCTTTAATTCTTAAATTGTTTTAACTTTTTCACCTTAAAAATCTCTTTTCCGGTTAAAAATGGTTAAACATTCTTCATAAGTTATAGTAAAGTATCTTTTTTGTCGTTTAGTTAAAAAGATTTTTAGGTAATTTTAAAATTGATGATTTAAAATTTATGATTATGAGAACAAACCGTTTTTTATCAACATTGGTTGCAGCAATTGCCGGAGGCCTTATATCTCTTTTAATTTATTCGCATTTTTTCAATAAGAACCAAATTATTTACCAGTATTCTTATCCTCCGGCAAAGCTTGCTTCGTTTAGTGGTACGGGTCAACAAGCAGTTGATTTGACATACGCAGCCGCGCAAACCGTGCATGGTGTGGTACATGTGCGCACAAAGTCGAAAGTAGAAACTACTTACAGAAACCCGATTTACGAATTTTTTTATGGCGATGGCACAATAACCAGAAGCGAACCGGTTATGGGTTTTGGCTCAGGAGTAATAATAAGTTCAGATGGTTACATTGTTACTAATAACCATGTGATTAAAAATGCTGATGAAATCTCAGTAAAACTTAATGACAACAGGGAATTCGAGGCCAGGTTGGTTTCTACCGATCCAAGCACCGACATTGCACTATTGAAAATAGATGGGGAAAATTTCCCATTTATACCTTTCGGAAATTCAGACGATTTGAAATTGGGCGAATGGGTCCTTGCTGTAGGCAACCCTTACAACCTCAATTCAACTGTTACTGCAGGAATTGTAAGCGCTAAAGCCCGTGACCTGAATTTGCTTGACGACAATTATAAAATTGAATCGTTTATACAGACCGATGCTGCACTTAATCCTGGAAATAGTGGTGGAGCGCTCGTAAATGTGAAAGGAGAACTTGTAGGTATCAATACAGCTATTATGTCGCCTACCGGTGGATATTCCGGGAATTCATTTGCGATACCTGTTACTATTGTAAAAAAAGTTGTAGAAGATTTAAAAGAATATGGGGCCGTACAGCGTGCGTTTTTAGGCATTACACCGGTTGATGTAAATGCTGATCTTGCCAAACAACATAATTTAAGCGTTACAAAAGGTGTTTATGTTAACAATGTTAAAGAAACCGGTGCCGCCAAGGAAGTTGGTATTAAGGAAGGAGATATAATTATCAGGTTGAACAACATTGAAATTGAAAATACTTCTGAATTGCAAGAGCAACTTAGCAAATTCAGGCCAAATGATAAAATAGATGTTGTGGTTCTTCGTGATGCAAAAGAGCAGGTTTTTAAAGTTTTGTTGCGTAATTTACAAGGCGAAACAACACTTGTTAAACCAACAGATGTCGTTAGTATTATGGGTGCCAAACTATCTGAACTTACTGAATTGGATAAACAAAAACTTGGGATTAAATATGGTGTGAAGATAACAGCGCTTAGTGCAGGAAAATTCAGTAAGGTCGGAATTGAAGAAGGATTTATTATTACCCGGATGAACAATAAACCAGTTAGTTCAGTTAAAGACTTAAAAAGTATTCTTGAAAATACCCGTGGTGGCGTCTATATTGAAGGTATTTATCCAAGCGGTGTTGTGGCTTATTATGCATTCGGATTATAATTTAGATTTTATGTATGTTATGAATATGTTTTGGCGTAAATTTGCACTCCGTTTTTAGAACTCAAATCTGGAGAATGAGACAATTAAAGATTACCAAGTCAATTACCAATCGCGAAAGCGCTTCATTAGACAAATACCTTTCAGAAATTGGCCGCGAAGAATTAATTACTGTTGAAGAAGAAGTTGAACTTGCACAACGCATAAAAAAAGGCGATCGCATGGCTTTAGAAAAGCTAACGCGTGCTAACTTAAGGTTTGTTGTTTCCGTTGCAAAACAATATCAAAATCAGGGACTCAGTTTGCCGGATTTAATTAATGAAGGTAATTTAGGATTAATAAAAGCTGCTGAAAAATTTGATGAAACACGAGGTTTTAAATTTATATCATATGCAGTTTGGTGGATACGGCAATCAATTTTGCAAGCATTGGCAGAACAATCCAGAATTGTTCGTTTGCCTTTGAACCAGGTTGGTTCTTTAAATAAAATAAACAAAGCATTCTCAAAATTTGAACAAGAGAACGAAAGGATACCTACACATGATGAATTGGCTTTGGTGCTTGAACTGCCCAGAGATAAAGTGTCAGATACTTTGCGGATTTCCGGCCGTCATATTTCAGTAGATGCCCCTTTTATTGAAGGCGAAGAGAATAGTTTGCTTGATGTTCTGGTTAATAGTGATTCACCGAATGCTGACAGGCTTTTGATAAAAGAATCACTCGCCAGGGAAATCGACAGATCTCTTGCCACGCTTACTGAACGGGAAAGGGATATTATCCGTTCTTTTTTTGGGATCGGTTGCCAGGAAATGACTCTTGAAGAAATTGGCGATCATTTTGGACTTACACGTGAAAGGGTACGTCAAATAAAAGAAAAGGCGATCAGACGGCTCCGGCAAACTACCAGGAGCAAAATGCTAAAAACATTTTTAGGATAAATATTCAATGCAAAGGCGCGAAGGCGCGAAGGCTCAAAGAAAATCTTTATTAAAAGATTAAATACTTTGTGTCTTCGCGCCTTTACGTTTTATATCCTTAAAATTCACTTTCTTTTAACCTTTCGGAATTTTCTGCCATTTGAAGCTGATCGATAAATTGTTGGATATTTCCATCCATGATTGTTGGCAAATTATATACAGTGAAGTTTATGCGGTGATCGGTAACCCGGCCTTGAGGGTAATTGTAAGTCCTTATTTTGGCAGACCTGTCGCCGGTCGAAACCATTGTTTTTCTTTTTGATGCAATTTCATCAATATATTTTTGATATTCGAGATTATATAAACGTGTTCTGAGCTCTGCCAATGCTTTTTCGTAATTTTTAATCTGCGATTTCTCGTCCTGGCATTGTACTACAATCCCGGAAGGAATATGGGTTAGTCTTATTGCCGAATATGTTGTATTTACAGACTGGCCGCCGGGGCCTGAAGAACAGAATGTATCTTTGCGGATATCATTTATATTGAGTTCAATATCGAACTCATCTGCTTCAGGTAATACTGCTATTGTTGCAGCCGAAGTGTGAAGCCTTCCCTGAGCTTCTGTTTTTGGTACTCGTTGAACTCGATGCACTCCTGATTCGTACTTTAATATTCCGTAAACACCTTCACCGGAAATCTCCATAACAACTTCTTTAAAACCTCCCATCGTGCCTTCAGAAATATTGGTTACGGAAATTTTCCATCCTTTGTTTTCGCAATAACGTGTATACATGCGATATAAATCGCCAGCAAAAATGCTTGCTTCGTCACCGCCTGTGCCGGCGCGTATTTCCATAATCGCGCTTTTCGAATCCTCGGGATCAGCAGGTAATAATAAGAGCTTGATACGGTCTTCCATTTCAGGAATCTTAAGTGTAAGCTCATCAAGCTCGTTCTTGGCCATTTCTTTCAGGTCTTCATCCTTTTCAGTATTTAAAATCTGGCGTGCCGAATCAATATTACTTAAAACGTTTTTAAAATCATTGTAAACTTCAACCAAAGGCTGAAGATATTTAAATTCTTTATTGAGCTTTACGTAACGTTTCATGTCAGAAATTACATTTGGATCTGCAATTTGCTGCATGATTTCTTCGTATTTTAATTTTATGCCTTCAAGCTTCGTTAAGATAATGTTTTCGCTCATGCAAATTGTAATTTTAGCGTGCAAAGATAACAAAATTATTGCTTGCAATGTCGATGTCAGTTCCTTTGTAATACAATGTTAAAACTGTAATATTTTAATCTACATTTTGCATATTAAAAATTTTATTTTTATAAAACCACTTCCTTTTTATATTTTTGCAAGCCTTTTGAAAACAAATTATTATTGAATTGACGGAATTAGCCAATAACAAAATTTAATATTTTCACACATCATGTCTGTTCAGATTATACTTGTAATATTGCTAACATTTCTTATCAATCTTATAACAACGCTTTCTTATTCGGTAAGGATTGTTGGCATTCGAACAGGCAGGATTGCACTTTCATATTCACTTTTCAATATTTTAGTTCTCATATCACGCACAGCCAACGGGTTTCAGGCACCGCTACTCGCCAATACTGTTGAAAAGCATATAAAATCGGGTATTTATAGCAATGCATCCGATTTCTACTGGATAATTTTATCATGTACAATTGGCACAATTATTGGCGGCTTTATGATCCCAAGCTTTCAAAGGATTTTATCAATTGCGGTCTTAAAATTCAGTGAAACCAAGTCAGTGCCAAAAATTATTTTCAAAAGCTTCTCGAAAGTTGGAATGGCGCATTTTAAAGGAAGCCTGGCTATTCCCAAAAAAGAAAACCTTAAAATTAATTTTGTTAATGATTTTCCCTGGACTGTTTTTTTTATGAATGTTATTGCAGTTGCTATCCTCACGATAGGTGTTTTGTCATCAATTTATGCCGGTTACCTGAACCCCGATTTTCGTACGACTGCAAGTTCCTTATCAGCTGTTATTAACGGCTTTGCCACTATTCTCATGTTCGTGTTTATCGACCCATACCTTTCGTCAATGACCGATGATGTCGTGTTGGGAAAATGCACTGAAGGAAAATTCAGAAGATATATTGTTTATATGGTTATTGCCAGGGTTGTTGGAACATTAATTGCACTTGCAATGTTAATACCTTGCGCAAAGATAATCGTAGCTGTTGCAAAAATGATATAATTATATTGAACATAGAATCAAGTATCAAGAATTAAGAATCAAGAATCAAAATATTGAATATTAAAGGTTTGAAATTAATTTAAGAAAATTGAAAAACAAATAAATTCGCTAAATTTAAGTTGATGTATTACAAATTTTAAAAACAAATTCCTATCTATGAAAGTTTCTGAATTATTAATTAATGCAAAAAAAACCCACTTCTCGTTTGAACTTCTTCCACCATTGAAAGGCAGAAGCATTGACGATATTTATAAAGCGATCGATCCGTTAATTGGATTCGACCCCATCAATATTAACATCACATATCACCAACACGAAACTGTTTTTAATACATTGCCTGATGGAAGCTATGAAAAGAAAGTAGTTCGAAAAAGGCCCGGTAATGTTGCTCTCTCGGCTGCAATTAAATTTCGTTATAACAGGACTGTCGTACCACACGTTATCTGTGGCGGGCAGACAAAAGATGATATTGAAGACTTGCTTATCGACTTCCATTTCCTGGGATTAGATAACCTGTTATTGTTACGTGGCGATGCCCCAAAAGGCCAAAAGGTTTTTGTGCCGGAGAAAAACGGTCATGCAAATACGGTCGATCTGGTGCGGCAAGTAATGAATATGAACAAAGGTATTTACCTCGACCCTAACTTAAAAAACCCGGAACCTACCTGCTTTAGTGTTGGTGTGGCAGGATATCCCGAAAAACATATCGAAGCTCCAAATTTGGATGTCGATTTAAAATTCTTAAAAGAAAAAGTAGATGCAGGTGCTGACTATATTGTAACCCAGTTGTTTTTTGATAACCTGAAATTTTTTGAATTTGTTAAAAAATGTCGCTCAATTGGAATTACTGTACCGGTTATTCCAGGCATAAAACCACTTTCAACTTTAAACGATATAAAGTTAGTCCCGCAAATTTTCAGTTGCGACATTCCACAGGCATTTTATCAGGAACTTGAAAAATGCAAGACCAACCTCGACGTTAAAGAAACCGGGATTGAATGGGCAATCAAACAATCAAAAGAATTAATTGCTTTTGGGGTTCCTGTTATTCATTACTATACTTATGGAATTTCGGATAATGTAAAACGTATTGCCAAGGCAGTGTTTTGAACTGAGCCTGGAATCCGGAGACCGGACTCCGGTGTCCTGTCTCCGGTAAAATCATCTCATATTATGAAAAACCCTTTGCACATCTTCGTCTTCTTCAATTTTCTCAATTAGTTTTTCAACTTCTGCAACCTGTTCTTCATTTAATTCTTTAAAATCAGCTGGAATACGCTCGAATTCTGCATTCAGGATTTCAATACTTTTCGATTCGAAATATTTTTGCAGCGAACCGAATTCAGCAAAAGGGGCATAAACAATTATGCTTTCGTCTTCCCCGAACAACTCGTCAACACCAAAGTCAATAAGTTCAAGTTCTAATTCTTCAAGGTTGAAATTGTTGTTTTTTATTTTAAACCTGCATTTGCGCTCGAACATAAAATCGAGGCTTCCGCTTGTTCCCAGCGAACCTCCATTTCTGTTAAAACAATTTCTGATATTGGCAACAGTCCGTGTATTGTTATCGGTTGCGGTTTCAACGAGAATGGCAACACCGTGGGGGCCATATCCTTCGTAAACAACTTCCTTATAATCGGCCTGATCTTTAGAAGATGCTTTTTTAATAGCCCTTTCCACATTTTCTTTGGGCATATTATCGGCCTTGGCATTCTGGATAAGTACCCTCAGCCGGGGATTAGAATCAGGGTTTGGGCCTCCTGATTTCACTGCCATAGCGATGTCCTTGCCATATCTTGTAAATGTGCGGGCCATATTGCCCCAGCGTTTCAGTTTACGCGCCTTACGATATTCGAATGCCCTTCCCATAATTTTAAATTTAGCCGCAAAGCTATGAAAAACATTGAAAATTCATTGAAGATCGGAAGACCTGAAGTATAGATTCAAAGAAATTAAAACCATTATATTTGAATATTTTATTTTTTCAATTATTCAGTTCTTCCGGACTTCCAAACTTTCGTTAAAAAAATTACCTGTTTTAAATTACACACATTAAATATTTCACTAATTTTCGATAATTATTAATCTTAAAAAACAACTATTATGAACATGTTGACAATTATTTTATTAATTGTGGCCTTTATTATTGTTATGTCGGCCTTTGTTACAGTCAGGCAGGGCTACATCGCGGTAATAACCATATTTGGAAAATACAGGCGTATTATGAGCCCCGGTCTTAATTTCAGGATTCCCCTGATTGAAGTAATTTATAAAAAAATTTCGATCCAAAACCGGTCATCGGAACTTGAGTTCCAGGCTGTAACACAGGACCAGGCAAATGTTTATTTTAAAGCCATGATCCTGTACGCAGTTATAAATCAGTCCGAAGAAATGATCAAAAATGTTGCCTTTAAATTTGTTGACGACCGGAACTTCATGCAAGCCCTGATCCGTACAATCGAAGGTACCATCAGAAGTTTTGTGGCAACTAAGAAACAAGCCGAAATTCTTGGCCTGCGAACAGAAATTGTGCTTGAGGTAAAGAAACATCTGGACAGCACGCTTGAACAATGGGGCTATCACATGATAGATATCCAGTTGAACGATATCACATTTGATGAAGAAATTATCAAATCGATGGCAAAAGTAGTTGCATCGAACAACCTGAAAGCTGCTGCCGAAAACGAAGGCCAGGCTTTATTGATAACTAAAACTAAGGCTGCCGAAGCAGAAGGAAATGCAATTAAAATTTCCGCCGCTGCAGAAAAAGAAGCTGCCATGATGCGTGGTCAGGGCGTTGCATTATTCCGCGAAGAAGTCGCCAAAGGTTTGGCACAGGCTGCAAAAGAAATCGCCAACGCAAACATGGACGCTTCGTTCCTGTTGTTCTCGATGTGGACTGAATCAATTAAACATTTTGCTGAAACAGGCAAAGGAAATGTAATCTTTCTTGACGGTTCAACAGATGGCATGCAAAAAACCATCCAACAAATGATGGCTACATTGCAGATGTACCAAAAAAAGTAAAATTGATTAAAAAAAAATTAAAGGCCTCAGTTTTTGCTGGGGCTTTTATTTTTAAAATCGTATATTTTAAATTCGAAAATTAATTTATACATTCGAAGGATAAAAATCAAATCCAAACTTTATGCAAGTTTATTTTCATGCAAATAATTTCAGGTTTAAAATTAACCTGAAAAGGACAGTCATTTTGCTGACTTTATTTATAGCTTTTTCTACATGTATTTTTTCTGAACCCGATCCGGTCAAATTTGGCAAAATCGATAAATCGCTTCTCGAAATGAAAGTTTACGATAAAGACACTTCTGCTGATGCCGTAATAATCTGCGATTTTGGAGAATTTAATCCCAATACTTTTGACTTTACACGTATTTACAGGCTTAAAGTTCTTAAAAAATCCGGGTGCGACAGGGCAAATTTTGTGATGGGGGTCAGAAGCAGATCTAATATCAGGGGTTTCACCTATAACCTGGTTAATGGTGAGATTGTAAAAGAAAAACTGAAAAGTGAGTCTGTATTTGAAGAAAGGGTAACCCATGACTCGTATCGTTACCGTGTTACAATGCCAAACGTGCAGGTAGGTTCTGTTTTCGATATCGAGGTAATGTTTAACGGTATTCCTTATTCCTGGTATTTCCAAAGCACAATACCCGTAATGTGGAGCGAATTAAGGCTTTATGAGGGTGTAGTCGGGATGCACAAGAATTTTTTTGGGTTCCAATCTCTTTCGATAAATGAAGATGGACGTTGGGTCGGAAAGGATATGCCAGCTTTGAAACCAGAACCTTTTATGAACGAACTGGATAATTTTCTGACTAAATTTGAAATCCAGTTTTCAAGTTTCAGGGGATTTAGCTTTGCCAGTA
>Ga0182027_10009887_pt1 | contig 13633 bp, 9 predicted proteins | sample 712E1DmetaG_FD_121300 | JGI IMG/M metagenome (GOLD analysis project Ga0182027, IMG submission 121300) | Permafrost microbial communities from Stordalen Mire, Sweden - 712E1D metaG (Illumina Assembly) | ecosystem: Environmental > Terrestrial > Soil > Wetlands > Permafrost | place: Sweden...
AACCTGTTTGCTGGAAGTAGTATTGGCGGAGGAGTATTTCTTTCCACGAACGAAGGAACGAGCTGGACTGCTGTGGATTCCGGCTTAACAACCAGCAATGAGGGAGCTTATGTTTCTGCACTAACTGTATCTGGATCGATTCTCTTGGCGGGCACTTGGGGTGGCGTCTTTCTATCGACCAACAATGGCACAGCCTGGACTTATACTGGCCTTAGGCATTTCTATATTAACGCTATGGCTGTCTCCGGCCCGAATCTCTTTGTAGGGACTGAATCATCCGGCGCTGGGGTTTGGAGGAGGTCGATTTCTGACATGCTCCCAATTCAGCTCGCATCGTTTTCAGTCCAGAAGTCTGGCAGTAACTCAATGCTTCTGACATGGACCACTGCTTCCGAAATCAATAACTACGGCTTCAATGTTCAGAAGAGTTTGGACAAACAAACTTGGATGAATGTTGGTGAACTCGTCCATGGACACGGTACGACGCTTGAGCCACAGAAGTACAGTGTCACGTTGCCAATTGCCGGTGGTTCATGGTGGGTGAGATTGATGCAGATAGACCTGGATGGGACCAATACAGCGACTGAGGCCAAGTCGATTCAGATGAATTCCCCCGTGCAATTCGCCTTAGAGCAGAACTTTCCGAATCCATTCAACCCAAGTACTACGATCCGTTATGGACTCCCGGCGAGGACCCACGTGACGATGACCATCTACAATACGCTCGGTCAACAAGTGGTAGAGTTGGTGAACGGAGATATTGACGCCGGAAACCATGATGTGAGGGTCGATGGCTCAAATCTGGCGAGTGGTGTCTACTTTTACCGTTTGACAGCGGGGGAGCATGTCGACTCGAAGAAGCTCATTTTGATGAAGTAGGCCCAGAAGAACGATTCGCTGGTATGTCGATATAAAGAGCCCGGTCTGTGCAGTTTCCGGGCTTCTTTTTGTCTCTCTTTAAGGCATTAGCGCCTTTACCACCCTGACGATCCGATCTCGCTCCTCTCTCGTCATCCTCTTTCTCCTGCTGACTATCCAGTCCCCGATCTCTGACAAGAGGAGCCTCAGATCCTTCGAATCTGTTTCCGGCAGTTCGAACTTCTGTACCAGGGCGAACTGATTCCTCTCGCTATCGAATTGAACCTCAGCCCCGACAGTTTGCGCAAGGGCTGAAAGGGTGGAGCGACGGGAGGGCCGGGTAACCTGCTTTTCGGACTTGTTCAGGATCTGGAAGACGGCAGCAGGACTGAGTCCAGCTCGCTTGGAAAGCTCGAACTGACCTATTCCCTGCGTGTCCATGATCCATCGGACGAGCTCTTGTACGCCGGTGTGAGTGTAAGGGGCTGTGAAGAGATAGTTTCGCTCTTTCTTGAGCGTGGGCCTTATTGGGATGGCTGGCTTCATTTTTCTTATAAATGTAAAAACTATACTTGATTTTGTCAATAATCTTTCGTATAATATCGTTGCCCCGAAAGATCGGTCGGCACGTGGAGTTGGATGAAGAGATGGCTGCTGAGCGATGCTTGGATGTACCCTCCCTTTGTTCACCCCGGCGTTACCCTAACCAAGGAAAACACATGAACCATTTTGTTAGCAAGGACCTATACATTTGTAGCTACCTTTATAGCGCAAACTGCAAACTTCTATCGCACGCTCGAGCCGATGGCATTACGATGTTTGCGTTCGAACGGACGAAAGAGCTCGAACGTCTGCTGGAAGCGTACTTCTCGATGACTCCTTCCGTGAATCCGTTGAAATACGACCAGGCAATGCGTACGCTTCGTGCGCTTGCGATGGGGCCCAAATCCCATCATGAAAATACTCTATCCAGCCGAGTGGCTGCGTAAGGATGAGCGCGGCGAGTCCATAATTCTCCGCTGCTCTGTATGATTGTGAGTCCTCGTTGGCTCAACCTAAAACAAACACAAATTACGATGCTAAATGAAAATGTAAGGCAAACTGAAACATCAGTTTCTGCGATACCAAATGACCAGGCAGTGCCTGGGATAGTAAATCTGACCTTTGTCTCCCTCGGAGACCAAGAAGCAAATCGAAGCATCGGATCAGCTTCCGTTACAGGATCTGCGGAACCCCAACCGAGAACCACCCCTCGATATACCCTTAGCATTACCCTCGGAAGAGCAAAACCCCCCATCCCCGACTACAAGTCCCCGATGCTTAACGACACGTCCTTCATCCCGAGGACAATTGCATTGTCGCAGTTGAAGGATGTTGTGAAAAGTCACAACTACACCTTCTGGCACTACAAGAACAACTACCGGAACGGGAACAACTTCGCATTTTCTTCCGGCATCATCCTCGACTTCGACGGAGATTCCGGAATGTCGGTCGAGGAGGCCATCCAGTGCGCGAAGAGGATGAACTGTTATGCTCTTCTTGCGACCTCATATTCCCATATGCGCGACAAGAAGAAGAAAGACGGAAGCGTCATCAATGGTCCATGTTTCCGGCTTCTCATTCCCACGAACCGTCTCTTTCACACCTGGAGTGACCTGTTTTCGTCCCTCAATTTTGTGAATAATACGTACTTCAAAGGAAAGGCTGATCCAGCGGGAATGTTGGTGAGTCAGTTCTTTGTTCCATCACCGGATGATGCGACCATTGTCGAAATCAACAACGACACTCTTTATGACCCGGATGATCCTCGGAGAGAAACAATCCGTAAAAGCGACTCAACTACCATAGTGCACGATGCGTGGAATGTTGAGAACTGTTCCATTCTGATGGATACGAGGAAAGTCTCCTTCACTTCTCTCCCGGCGAAGAAAACAGTTGTGTATTGTCCATTCTGTGATGACCTGCATTCGACAAGTTTGTCTGCATTCCTGATGGAGCCGAAGGCAGGAGAAGATCGGAGAGCGATTCAGTGTTCTCACTGCAAGAAAATGTACGTGAGTGAACGGGTTACGCTTACCGATGAGCAATTTGTGTCACGATTCTTCTACACCGCAGATTCCGTGGGCGATACTTCCGAGCCTGTGGAGTGGATTGTCAAGGATGTCGTTGGGAAGAAAGAAATCTTCAGCTGTTACGGAGACCCCGGCTCAGGCAAGTCATTTGCCATGATGCAGCTGGCTATATCGGTCTCAGACCAGAGCGGAACATTGAATGAGTGGCTCGGATTTCCGGTCGAACGGCATGGGCCTGTTTTGTACATCCTCACGGACGGATCACACAGGTCTCTTCGTGAACGTATTCGGCGAATCTCCGGCTATATGAAAGTTCAACGTCCGAAGGATCTGATCATCCAGATCAATCAGGGCGTGTACTCGAGCTGGAAGGACCAGGTCGACCGGCTTATCAAGATTCGGAAGCCTATCATGATTATCCTTGATAGCCTGGCGATGTCGAGCGATACCGGAGACGAGAATCAAGCCGAGGACCAAAAGGAGTTTGCGAAGATCCTCCAGCTATGGTCTCTTGAGCAGGATCTGGCATTCTGCATCATTCATCATACCAACAAGGCAGCAATGAACAATGCGTTTCACCAGAACAACTTCCGAGGCAGCTCCTACTGGATTGGCATCATCTCTTCTATGCTGGAATTCAGGAAGTGCTCGAACAAGACGAACCAGTACAAGGTGGTAAAGAGTCGAGATGGTTCTCCTGATGCTCAGACGATCCGAGAGGTCGCATATGAAGAATATACCCCATCGGCGCCAGGGACATACAACCTCAATCAGGACCAAACTCTTGCCGGCTACAAATACATCGGTCCCGTGTCAGCCACGAAGAGTACAGGAAGGAAGACCGTAACAACCTGGGCAGGGGATATCTTCCGTCCGGGCGAGACGAAGACCTATAAGGACACCCTTGTGGCGATCGAGGCGAAATACGCCCGAAGCCAAACCTGGGCAAAAGACACTCTCAAGGACTGGAAAGACCTTGGGGACGTGAAACCAAGCCGGAATCCCGATGGAACGAAGTCATACACCTTCCGGTGAGGAGGGAAAGTCAGAATTCATTTCTGGCTAAGCTCGACAGCCAGCTATTCCGAACCTGTCTCTGGCTTTCTGGCTTTCCTTGATTTCGTAGCAAATAAGCCATTTTTGTCTCCCGGTAATTCTGGCTTTTGACATTTCAAGCTTGGATAGCCAGCTATCCTACCCTAGGTAGCTGGCTTCCTGGCTGTCGACCTTGGAGGGGTTCCCGGCGATGCCGGAACGAGTTTCTTTTGTTTTGGAAAGGACAACAACACATGGAAAACAACATCACACCGCTTTACCGCATTGCCTTCCCGTATTGCATTCAGAACCAAAGCGACGGTTCCTACGTCGCATTAAACCGGGATTACAAGCCGATCGGCTTCTCCACGGATGCATTTCTGGACTATGGGAGATATCCTATCGGGATTCGATTCAAAGGCCTGAAACCGAAGACCATCAGGAAAATCTCTGTCGATGGGGACCCGTCGGATGGCGCAATTTACCTGTATGGCGATGGGACCAAGCCCACTCAGAACAAGGAGAATATGAAGGAATATCTCGAGAGGCTCTCGGTTCTGATGAGTCTGAAGGTGCAGTGAGCGAATTTCTTTTTTTTTTATTTGGTTCGCACCCATTCTCGGGTTTCCTCTCGTAAGCGCTAGAAAGCACCATATTGTACGTCACAATGAGGCCGGAAAGTGGTACTAACACCCTGGAAACATTGAAGAAAATGAACGGAAGAGCTGTAGTAATTCAGAAAGGAGATGACCTTATGAGTGCGAAAGCAAGGAGAATACTGGCGCTTCTCAACGATCCCAGACGTCGATCAAGAGTTCTGGACTCTCTCAACAAGAGTACGCTTGATGATGTTGGCCCACTCGGGGGGGATAAAGGAGAGAAATTCCTGACTGAACTCAACGAGATGGCGGATCTGGAAGGAGATGCTGGGCAAAGAGGCCCCGACAGGTGATGCCGACGTTCTCAAGTATCTCAGCCGGCAGGAAGCTCCTGAAGCCTTACGATGGACCCCCGAACTGGAATTCCGGAGTGGAGGAAAGAACCGAAGGATGAGGACGCTCTGGGGAGAGATCGTGTGCTCGGGGAGTTCAACGCCTCGACATTGGATTTGGTTGGGCGCTTCGGAGGCGATTGAGAGATAAAAATCTTGAGAGAGATGAATTCGCTGACTAATGAGCACGACAGATCATGAAGAGCAGGCGCAATAAATCGATGCACTTTCTTCCCGCGAGAAGCTCCGCGACAATTACAGACATCATACACTGAGAGCTGGGAGATCAACAACTCAAGAATTTTGACCTCTTGAAGATCTATTTTCGACTGCAACTTATTCTATTCCTTAGCCAATCGATCATGTAGAATTCTTCTATATTGACAACTGCGAGTTGACGCAGTATCTTCGTTTGTCGCACATAATACGCACCACCGAATCAGCGCTGTGCATCCAAATTAACATTGGGATAACGAAACAAGCGCGAGAAATAAAGCGAGTCAGCCAAAGTACCGCAACAATCGGGGAATACTCATGACCAACAGAATATCCTCCCTACTATTAACATTCTTGTTCGTGTCCGTTCCGAAGGTTGCCGCACAGGATACTGCTCACCACCCGCTGCCATTTGACCTCAGAATTGGATGGGAATTGCAGCGTGAGTCGATTGGAGGAGTGATTGGCTATTCCTTCTACCAGACATCGGAATGGAAAATCCAGGCGGAGCTCGACCTTGCCGCTGCTGTCGCATTCGGCGTCTCGCTCAGATACGTAGCCCATCTTTCCCGTAGCCTCGATTGCGGTCCGGAAGTCGGTTTGCTGTTCAATAACCCCCCCTGGCCGCCCGCTGCTAGCCCGCTTCTCGGATTTGTAGTGGTTGATCACGTCACACGCGGTTTGGATTTGAGTGTTGGTTTTCGAATTTGGTTTGTTACCGTTGAGCCTGGAACTGGAGTTGGTGGTACGCTGACGAAGTCTCTAGTAAGGGATCTTCATAACTCTCCACCGAGTCTCTTGTGTATAGGGGTAGCGTTCTAGCATCAAAACGATTATTGGCTCACGCGGATACCCATCAGAAAGGAGTTACCTGAGATGACTTCCTTTAGAAAGTATTGGCTGTCGATCGTAATCATGTATCTGTTGTCGTGCGCCGTTGCCCTTGGGCATGAACAAAACGTTCATCAATATATAGTACGCGAGGCGTATTCGTTGCTCAAGTTAAGGTTTGGGGATATTCCGGTGATGAAGGATCATGTGGGAATCTCCGAAATCGGCTCTGGACCTTGGCAAACGGGAATGATGGTTGCTGGGGCCTGGCGAGAAGATGTTGAAGACCCGGTTTACGGCTACTCCGACTCTTGGCCGCCCGGCGTTTCTGGAACACACTTTTGGAGAGCTGATGATGGTGACGAATCAGATGTCACACTTAGATGGCTGAGCGGCGGAATCCCTACTACGTCAACGATTCCGAGTGCATACAAGAAAATCAGACGCTACGCTCAACCCGCGGTCTATGGGCAGTGGGCCATAAATTATGATTATGGGACCTCACACATCAATACTCTACCCTGTGGAACGCCGGTGATTCTAGGTTTCACATTTCAGTATGATGACCTTGTGACATTTTACAGGACTGGTCAGGCATATATAACTGGCTATCGCGCCTTAGATGGACTCGTCTACAGTTGTGGTGGCCGTTACCCTGTCGTTTTTGCAGAGGAGTTTACGTCCAGAATAACATTTGAGATATTGGGCCGCATGTGTCACTTATTGGGAGACATGAGCGTACCTGCCCACGCACATGGTGACGCTCATGGCAAGTGCGACGGAGATCCTCCCGGTTCAAGCGGCGTTCTAAATGATACTTACGAGAGGTGGGTCGGTTCTGATGGACCCCCTTATTACTCTCCCTACCTTGCTTGGAATGGTACGAATTCAGGAACCCTAGTTAATCCGTTCGTAGCCGACCAACCTCTTCATTTCTTGATGTATACAACTCAGCAGATTGCCGACCACTACGGGAGCAATGGGCCGTACAATGGCGATGGGAACGACAATTTGCCAATTTCAAGTGGGCCATACGCTTTCCTAACAACTCTGCTGCCGACCCTGGGACAGCCCACAGGAATGGCTCAGTTCGCGTGTTGCATGGACCCGAGCGACATCTGCATCAATAGAGAAGGAACAACTCTGGCAAATCGTACGAATATCAGAGATCACACCTTGCCCTATGCGATTCGGGCCACGGCCGGACTTCTTTATTGGTTTATAGAAGAAGCCGGGCTCTTGGAAAATATATTGTTCGTCCCGGATCAATATCCGACCATAAGTCAGGCCTTAAGTGCTGCCACGAGTGGCAAAACCGTCAGGGCGATGAGCGGTAGCTATACGATAGACTCGGATGTGGACATTCGATCTGGTGTTACACTTCAGTTGAACTCGGCAAATGTTTCGGTGGCGCCTGATGCCATCATGATCATGTATGGCGGATCCAATTTGCAGCTCATCTCCTCATCGTTCTCATGCGCCCAACTTGGCCTTGTTTCTGGGGCAACCATTAATTCTAGTGGGTCGACTTTTGTAAAGACTGGAGGGGACCTTACTATCCCTACAGGTTCGAGTCTCCAATGTTCTGGTTCCACATTTCAATTTGCTCCTGGCAGGAAGCTCCGTATTCAGGGAACGCTTGTCACAACTGGTCCCAACACCTTTACTAGCATTAATGGTCAGTGGTGCGGCTGGTACGGCATTGAGTACTACAATACCCCAACCGGCAATGCACTATACAATGCGACGATCCAGAATGCTCAGTATGGGCTGTTTATCTACAATTCTTACGTCGATGTTATGAGTTGCCTTGTTCAATGGAATTCGACCGGAATCTACACAAGCTGCAATAGCATCGCCGTCCGGTACAATCAACTTGAAAACAATTCTGTCGGAGTGGATTGTGCCTATTATGGGAGCCCTACTATCTCACCGAGTAATCGACTCAGAGAGATGGATTTTGCTGTGCGCTGTGACGGCACTTCTCAACCGTACTTAGGGAGCTACATCGGTTATAACAGCCTCTATTGGAACGGATGGGACGTGTTTTCCAGCTATCCAGGATCCATCTGGGCTTGGGGAAATTGGTGGGGTAGTTATCCCGCCGACCCGTGGGTATATGGTACTGTGGATTGGAGCAATCCACTACAGCTTGATCCCAATCTGCAAAAAGCCGTAGTACGAAAGCATCAATTGATCGCGCCTCCCACTCTCGGTGTGTTAGCGAAAGATACAGTGGGTCTTGGCTTCTATGAGAGTCTCCGGCTGAAGGATCTCGCGAATACGAGTGTCACGAGTGCGTCGGGTTTTCAAACACTGGTTGATCAGTATCCCGACAAGCTCTCGGGCCGCATGGCGATTGCGCGACTTGCACAAATCCAGGAAAATCAGGGGAGCGAGGTAAGATCTTTCCTGGCGAATGTAACGAGCAAGTTCGAGGGGAGGGCTGTCGCTAGAGTCGCAAGCCAGCTTCAAATCGGCGCGATGGTTAAGGCAGGTAATTATAGAGAAGCCTTCTCACTAGCAAAATCACTTGTGCAGGGAGGGGATACGTTGACCCTCAAGCAAGCTATTTACGACGCGGGTTCACTTGCGTGGTATTACCTAGACGACAAACCTACTGGTGCGACATATTTCACTCGGCTTGCCAACGAGTACGCGGAAGATCCGCTAGCGAATTCTGCCCTTGCCGCTATGGGTCAAGTGTCTGCAAAGCCTGCGCCGAAGAGCCAAGTTCCACTTGAGAATCCGGCGAGTTTTGAATTGGGGACAAACTATCCCAATCCCTTCAACCCCTCGACCCAGATAAGCTATTCTCTGGCCGATCCGGGGATAGTGTCCCTGGTCATATATGACGTGCTGGGGCGAGAAATCGCGACCCTCGCGAATGGAAATCAGCAAGCCGGTCATTACAACGTCAACTGGAATTCCCAGAACTCCGGGACGCCGGTGTCAAGCGGTATGTATTTCGCCCGGTTGAGAGTCTTGAACGAGTTGGGAGGAGTGAAGTTCGCGAAGACAATCAAGCTCCTTTTGACGAAGTGAGATTCAGCTAAAGTGAACACCGAGAGCCTGACCAGCGATGGTTGGGCTCTTCTATTTCATGGCGATCACAACAACAAAGGACAATTGCCGGGGCTTCGCCCTGCGACCCAGCGAATCCGATACGGGACCAACTACCACGGCATTGAATGGAATACCCCTGGGATTCGGGCTGATTGTCGCTGGACTTCTTCCGCTTGGGGATCGTGGATTTGAGCTCAAATGGGAGACTTCATTCATAAGACCCGGAGGGTCTTCGCCAGGGTCCGGCCCCACTGGCGAAAGAAGATTTTAGGGCGCGATTCGTATCCTCTCAACGCGGAAAAGAGGGTGAGAAAGCGACGAACTACATTGGAAAAATTGGGGGAAATGAAAAGGGAGCAAGAAAAATGAGGTGATGAGGCACTCGATGAATCTGAACGGTTCTGAGCTATTCTTGTCGAAATTACACCATTCGGTAAGAACGTCGGTCTTTCAGGATCATGGCCTCGAATGCCGCCCTGATTCCCCGAATTCCAGTCGGCACGAATAGTGTGACACAGGGTACAGGAACTTCGTCCCCTGGATGTCGCACCTCAATTTAGCCAGCACGGCGATGTGTCGTCACTGTTCTTTGCAGTCCGGGATTGAAAGGCAGCGATGACGTTTGGACCCCCTTCTTGGATGTTGCCCTCTCCCCGATTGCTGTAATTCGAATCCGTCGTCGCGATTCAACGAGTTTGACGCGTTCGGGAGTATTCCTCGGCTTGTGCGCAAATGCAGCAGTTTGCGAAACGTAAGTGGCTCACGTACCTTGGTAGAGAGTCTTTACTGTGCTTTGATAGTGCCGATGCGTCGATGACGAGTCGGCTCTACTCCAGCGATCCTCCTTCTTGTTGTACAGTGAGTTACCGGTGTACAAAGAGTGGGTGATTTTGCGAAACGGTTCTACTCATAAAGGGAACCGTCGATGAATGAACCACTAGGGGAAACTCTGCCGGTGGACAAGAAGGTCAGATATTTCGACGGGTCAAAATCCGAGAGTGTCCGCACTATAATTACAACGAGGGACTTCGTTGATGAACGGGTAACAGGAAGAGAAAATTGTTCAGTGGCAAATTGCAGTCAACTGCTCAAATCATAGAAAGGGTTACATATGCGCGCCATAACTCTTCTGTCGGTGCTCTACCTAACATTGGGAGTTCTTGATTCAGCCACTGCACAACCCCTCTCATCCCCGTACGATTTCCCGATAAAACCAGGCACACCCAAATGGAATTCTCTCTCCTCCTTTTCAGAGAGACTGGCGGTATGCCAGATACCGCAGGATCTTCTCCAAAGGATGACGACAGAAGCATTAGTCGAGACCTGCCTTGACTATCCACACTTTGAATCATTCATTTTCTATGAAGACTCGCTGGGGGGAATGGGAACGGTTGTAGCGGGATTCAATGGGCTACAGGAGTTAATACATCGCAAGGATGCAGGGTCCGTCTTGCTGCGGAAATATCAGGAATATGATCCGAGGGGATACGACAAGAATTGGCCACTTGCCAAACAAGGACGCTATGCGACACTACTCGGTGGGTTGGAACTTCTCCTCGGCGATTATTCCATACTCTCAAACCTTCGACCGGATGAACGTCGAGCACTATTGGCAGTTGCAGTTGAAAGATCCCGCGCGAAACTTCAGGACCACGATAATTATGCCCTGCTCGACGTCCAGAAGAGTGCGTGGCTGGCGGGCCGGGTGATGGTCACCGAGAACTTCGATGAGTATCTCAAAACCCTGGGCGACAACAATCGACTATCGTATCCCATTGCTCGGCGCGATTTCCTTGACACATTGGGTATAAACGCAACTTTGCGCCACGCAGATACATTCATTGGCAACAATCGTTAGGATCCTTCACATGAAAATCAAATCGTGGTTTATTGTCTTGACTACACTGGTTCTCGGCTTCGGTCTGAACAATTCACTGGGGCAATGGGGGCATTACCCAGTTTACACGCCGAAGGGTAGATTCATAGACGCACTTACTTTTCCCGAAATGACACAGGCAGAGATTGAAGATCAAAATGCATTTGCACGCGGTGAGGACCCAACTGCGATTCTGCTTAGCAATTCGTCGGCAACATATAACTGCCATGGTTACACATATTACATGTCAGAAGGGATGACACCAAATGTTTGGATTGATTACGTGGGGCAATATTGGTTTTGCCATGACGGAAGTTTCGTCTTTGCTGCTGTTCAATCACCAACATGGGGCAAGAAAGTCAATTTTAGCTCCATTGATCATTCGGCGGTAACAACGGGAGCCTATGGGACGATTATTTCAAAATGGGGACAGGGCCCTTTGATGCAATCTACTTTGGGGAATTCTCCTTATTCAACGATGGGTGGGGTGACCTTTTATGTAAGGTTTGATCAAACTTCTGCTCCCGAACCAAACCCGCCCGATTTCTTCGGCGTTAAAGTTGTTGGGGGAGATATTGTGTTAACGTGGAATGGATATAACTCAGGGGACAACACAAATGGATTTCATATTTACAAGAACAACTCCCGAATATTCGAATCGAACCTTCCTGGGACCACGACGTGGAGTGATGTTGGCGCAGTGAATTCACTGACGAGTACTCCGGTTAGGTATGCAGTTTCCTATTGGAACACGAATCCTCAACCGGAGAACTTGAGCCCGGTTATACCAGTTTCAGCAGCTCCTGCGACGGTTTCCCAAGACACCCATTGGTCGGGTGTGGTTTACGTCGGCCAGAATGCATCCGTCAATAGCGGAGTCACACTTACGATAAACCCGGGTGCAGTGGTACAATTTGCACCGTATGTGTCCCTGAGCGCGAATGGACTTTTATTGGCCCAGGGCGCCGCAGGCAATCGAATTCGCATGACAGCCTCAAACGGTACTTGGAGCGGCCTTGCGATTTCTGGCTCAGGGGCTAACAATTCTGTCTTAAACTTTGTGGACATCGACCACGTCCAAACGTACGGAGGCTCCGCAGTTAACGTCACGGGAGCAACTGGGCTGACGATTAACAATTGTACCATTTCGAATTGCACCAATTACGGGACTGTGGGTCTCTACTTGTCGAATGCAGGCTCGCCTGATATTTCCTCAAACGTCATTACCTCCTGCGGGAGTTCTGGAGTTTCCTTTTATAATACTAACGGGAGCCTATATCTGAACCGGCTAATCGGAAACCCCACGGGCGTGAACTGTAGTTACTCATCGCCAATGTTTGGCAAGGTGAATTGGAATGCCTATGACGGGAACAACGTCATAACTGGAGGGGGCTGGGGGGTGTACGCGTCTTCCTACTCGAATCCCTATGTTGGCTCAAACAACAATTCATTTGTTGGATTCAATTCCATCACTGGGAACACCTCGGGCCGTATCTATGCCACGGGCACTTGCACCATTACGGCAGACAACAATTGGTGGGGATCTCCCTCACCGAGCTCCTCATGGTTTCAGGCAGTGAACAACTCGTATATTGAATGGTATCCATATCTCTACTCGGCACCAGGCGGAAATCGTCCTACAGGAAACCCAGCTTCAAGGGGTGACATTCAGATTGCATCGGGCACCCCTACGATTGATACCCTGGGGTCGCTTCGCCACGCCTTCGACCTACTTGGGATGCAGAATTATTCTCAGGCGCGTGACACATTAGTTTCAATTGTAAGAGCTGCGCGATCAACGAATTCCGTCACCCAGGCCCTGATCGGATTGCTCAGGATATATGCTGAAAACAAGGACCCCTTGATTCCGTCACTGATACGAGGTCCGCAGGGTTCGGCTTTAGTTCCAAACGGGGTAATTCAAATGATTCTTGGAGAGCTATCAAGACTCCAGGGCAACACCAAAGACGCGGCGACAAGTTTCAATCTGGTCGCGCATGGATATAGGGGCACTGACCTTGGAAAGGCCTCGCTAATTCAGCTTTTCAATATGTATGTCGCTGAACCTACTACTAGGTCATCGGCAATCGAGCCTCTGAACTCCCTGTCAAGTGACTTTGGGACTCTGGATCCGGACGTATCTCAAGCGACGTGGGTATACAATATCCTTTCAGGAAGAGGAACTCAGCCGAGCCCTAGCAGCGAATCTACGGTGAAGGGGAAGCTTGAGAATCCCAACCCTGACAACGTTCCGAGTTCGTACTCGCTATCTGAAGCATATCCAAATCCATTCAATCCATCGACAACGATTGTGTTTGCAATCCCCAGCCTGAGCTACGTATCTCTTATAGTTTACGATGTCCTGGGCAGAGAGATAAACACGTTGGTGAGAGGATTTCAGGACCCGGGGTATCACACTGTGGTTTGGTCGGCGGGGTCAGCTGCGAGCGGCTGTTACTACGTTCGATTCATGGCCTCAGCTTCCTCCGGCGGCAAATCATTTACCAAAGTAAACAGGCTCTTGCTCTTGAAATGAGCGCAAGCTAAACTGATCCTGCTCTTGTTGGGTGAGGGGTGATGGCGCTCTGCCGACCAAGTCCCTGTCGTGGCGAGACTCTGGAAGCCACGTAGTAAAGCAGAGCACGTAGGATAACAATGGAGAGCCTGACCAGCGATGGTTGGGCTCTC
>Ga0182027_10009888_pt1 | contig 13632 bp, 8 predicted proteins | sample 712E1DmetaG_FD_121300 | JGI IMG/M metagenome (GOLD analysis project Ga0182027, IMG submission 121300) | Permafrost microbial communities from Stordalen Mire, Sweden - 712E1D metaG (Illumina Assembly) | ecosystem: Environmental > Terrestrial > Soil > Wetlands > Permafrost | place: Sweden...
AAGTATCCAAACTGTAGAGTTTGATATCCACAGTAGTTTTACCAGCTATAATAGAAAGGTATTTATGAATCTTATAAAAATACGTGCCTTCTTATTAAAAAATAGAAGATATTTATTAATTTTTGTTTCGGTTGCATTTTTTATTTTTTTTCTATTGTGGACCCAGCCTAATCTTAACAATATTGGGACGATAAAAATTTGGGACAGACACAATCTTTTATTGTATGAATCTTCTGGAACGGTTGGTAATAAAATTCCTGTAACTTATTCTAAATTCCCAAAGGATTTAATTAACGCAACAATTGCCACTGAAGACGATACGTTTTGGAAAAACTCAGGTATAGACTTACAAGCTATTGTACGATCTGCAATGTTAGATATTAAAGCGAAAAGAATAGTAAGCGGAGCAAGCACAATAACTCAGCAACTTGCAAGAATATCAATTATATCTTCCCACGAAACGTACATAGGTAGTTTTTTAAGAAAAATTAGGGAAGTAATAATGGCCATAAGAATAAATGCGACACATAGCAAAACAGACATTATAACCATGTATCTAAATCAAGTATATTATGGCAACTTAGCATATGGAGCACAAGCTGCGTCAAGGGTTTACTTTAATAAAGATGTTAGTGAGCTTTCCCTTGCAGAAAGTGCTTTTTTAGCTGGTTTGCTTTCCTCTCCAAGCAATAGGGATCCTTTTACGGATTTCTCCCTGACGAAGCAGCGACAAACGCAGGTGTTGGATTTAATGGTAAAACGTGGGTTTATTAATAGTGATAAAGCCAGTGATGCGAAGCAAGAAAAAGTAACAATAGTTCGAAGTAGCGGTGAGATTAAAGCGCCTCATTTTGTAAATTACGTTTTAGGGGAACTAACAAACTTGCACATTAATATTACACAAGGCATTAATATTCATACAACATTGGATTATCCCACATATTCATTAAGCGATACTATCGCAACAATATGGGTAGATAAGCTACGTGACCAACATGATTTAAGTAATGCTTCTGTCGTCCTCATTAAAAATAATACGGGGGAAATTCTTGATATGTTAGGCGGAATTGACTATTTTGATTTAAAAAATTCAGGAGAGGTGAATATGGCAATAGCTCTAAGACAACCGGGGTCTGCATTAAAACCAATTACATATGCAACCGCTTTTATGCAAGGATATACGCCGGCCACACTCATTTATGATGTACCCAAAGTTTATACAACAAAAAAAGGAGAAGGATATACACCAAATAATTACGATGGTAGGTATCATGGATTAGTTTTAGCTCGCGAAGCTCTCGCTTCATCCCTAAATCTTCCTGCCGTAGAAATGTTGAATCGCATAGGGATATCAAATTTTTTAAACACGGCGAATAGTTTGGGAATTACCACCTTAAATCAAGAAAACAGATATGATCTATCTCTTACATTAGGAGGCGGGGAAATAAAACTTTTGGATCTTACAAATGTTTATGCAAGTTTTGCCAGGGGTGGTGAATATATAGCTCCTTATGCTATAGAAAAGATCACTTCTGATAAAGGTGAAGTGTTATATCAACATAATAAAGAACAAGGCAAACAAGTATTAGGTAAAATCGGAGAGCAAGTGGCATATCTTATTTCAAATATACTTTCTGATCCACAAGCTCGTTTGTTAGGATTTTATGAAAAAAATCCCTTAGTTTTATCTCATCAGGCTGCGGTTAAAACGGGAACAACCACAGACTGGCATGACAATTGGACAGTGGGCTATACACCAAGTTATACAGTAGGAGTCTGGGTTGGTAATAACGACAATCACGCAATGAAAGATATAACAGGTGTTGTAGGCGCTGCTCCTATTTGGAATCAGTTTTTTGAAGAATTTTTGAAAGGTAAACCAACTGAACAATTTATACAACCGCCAGGAATGCATACTGTTCAAATATGCAAGTTAGACGGTTTGCTTCCTGATCTTCTTTGTCCAGATAGGGTAAGTGAAATTTTTATTAATGGAACAGAACCAAAAAAAATAACGTCAATATATAAGAAGGTAAAAATTGATACAAGAAATAATTTATTAGCAAGTTCATCCTGTCCACAGGAGTATACGCAAGATAAAATATTGATTAATTATCCATCCGAAGTTTACACATGGGCAGTAGAGAATAATCAAGATGTTATCCCTCAGCAATATTCGCCATTTTGTTTAGGAAATCAGAGAAATGAGAGTAACACGTTTATTGAGGTAACGTCTCCAAAAGCAAAATCCGTATTTGAAGACGCTCCTGAGCTCGTAACTAACCAAGGAATAGTTTTCGAAGTAAATGTATCAGCTAACGTTACTGCTGTGGAGTGGCATCTTGATGGAAAACTACTCAATATTGCAAAAAATTTTCCATATTCTACCTCTTGGAACCCGCAGGTTGGGAAGCATATAATAGAAGCAGAAGGAATTACTGAAACCGGAACAAATATCAAAAGTGATACTGTGCCATTCTCTGTTATTCTTTACGGTGCTCTATAATTTATAGACGATCGGATAGGGCTTTGTAATAATTAAATTGTGTGGTGAGACGTAATAACTACTACACAATACATAATGAAGAATTTATTTGCAAGCTTATATTCAAAATTTAGATTGAAAAAAGATGTAACTTCTCATTCTTCTTCATCTCCTCAAAATAAACAACCTGAGTTGCAAACTAAACATAACGCAAGTTTCTATACAAAAATTGCGAATCAACATGGCATATTTAGAGTAGTATTCATACTACTGGCATGTTTAGTTTTATTAGTTATAGCCATACTATTCATTCGTTCTGCTACTGAAATACTACAGTCTCCTTTATTACTTACTAAGTTTCTGATCGTTTTATTAGGGTTGTTTATCATCGTTGTTTTAATGTACTTTCTTCGTCGCGCATGGCCAAGTGAGTCAATTGCGAGACTAAAAAGTAAATTACCGATATTGCATCGTCATGCACAACATCAGTTCAAGACGGTTAATACTTATGTAACTTTGTGGATTCAACGTTTTAAACATGCGTCTCAAAGAGAGCGTTGGGCAATGATTAGAAATCCTCTTTGTGTTCTCCTTGCACTCTTTTTACTGATACAATTTGGTCCATTATTTATTCCTCCTAAAATTCTTACCAGTTTTCCGGGTAACAAAAGTCTTGAGGCACCGCTTGATAGCAAAATAGAAGTTATATTTAACAAAGGAGTTATAAAATCATCTGCTGAGCACAGTTTTTCTATAACACCGACCATTCAGGGTAAATTTAGTTGGGAAAGTAACCAAAAATTGATTTTTACTCCTTCAAACGCTCTTGAGCGTGGAAAAGATTACAAAGTCGCGTTTAAAGGTGTTGTTTTTTCAAGTTATCTAATTCCGCTTTTGGGTAACAATTCAATAACATTCGAAACAATCGGAAATCCAAAGGTTGTCGTTGCTTCTCCTATGCAGGAAGCTATTGAAGATTTGACACCTATAACCGTCGTATTTGACCGTCAAATGATTCCGCTTACCACAGCTACAAATAGCGCTGAAAGATTGCCAGCGTTTACAATCAGTCCGAACATTCATGGTGACGGGAAATGGCTTGGAACAACCGCGTATCAATTTAGACCTACAGAATCATTTAAAAAGGGAACAACGTACACAGTAACTATACCCGCCAGTATTCAATCTCAGGACGGTGGAAAACTCGGGAGTACGTATACATGGCAATTTTCTAGTCAGCGCCCGCATATTAACGCTGTAACTCCTCTTTCTGGATATGATTTCGCTTCACCCGTTGCATCAATAGCAGCAACGTTTAATCAAAACATAAATCCCGCATCGATACCAAATAAATTTACCGTTTATGACAAAAATAGAAACAAAGTACCGGGGAGCGTAATTGTTAATAGAAATATGGTAGGATTTTATCCTTCAACTCCTTTAGGAAGAGAACAACAGTATGAGGTAATAATAAGCGCAGGGGTTGCAGGTACCGAGGGGCCGAATGGGATGGAAGACGATTATTCATGGTTTTTTACTGTCGCAGCAAGTCCGGGCGTCATAAGCACGAACCCCACAAATGATAGTAAAAATATTGATCAGCAATACCAAATTACGGCTTTATTTAAAACACCAATGGACGAAGATTCGTTTAAGGGCAATGTAACGATTAATCCGGCGCCTTCATCTGATCCATCGTTGAGTTTTTCAAGTTACAATAACCAAAATTCTCTCTCAATAGATACATATCTTGGGAGGTCTATACAATACACGATTATTATAGGGGCAAACGTTAAAGATCAATATGGTGTTCCACTTGGTTCTCCGTACTCCTTTACATTTTTGACCGCTCCCTATAAGCCTTCAATGAGTATTTATCCTGATGGAACTTACTTCGGAGCATTTAACCAACAGGTTACTCAGCGAATTGTTGCACAAGTCATAAATACAAATCATATTGATTACGCATTGTATAAGCTTAATAAAACGGATGTATTAGATTTATATCGAAGGCATTATGAGCAACAATGTGGACAAGATTCAGCATGCAGGGGTTGGCAAACCTATGATACGAGTAAACTAACAAAGGTGAATTCGTGGAGTCAAGACTTTCAAACAGACAAAGATACTCCGACTCAGGTAGTAACAAAAGTAACAATGTCTGATGGAACAAATTTGCCTTCTGGCTTTTATTTTCTAGATCTTAAAATTCCTGAGGGTCCGCACGACAATATGGTCATGATCGTGAGTAAATCTACGCTCACAGTTAAAAAAAGCGATTCACAAGTATTCATATGGGCGGTCAATCAATCATCTGGCGATACAATTTCAAATATGAATGTGCAATTAATGGATGATTCTGGAAATGCATTAGCGCAAGGAACAACAAATGCAGATGGTGTGTTCATGAAAGATGTAAACCTTTTTCAGAAAGATAACCTTTTTGTTCTTGGTCAAAACGGTGATGATGCGGTTTTGGCAGCAAGTGCATGGAACCAAGGAATAGATATTTACGACTTCGGGTTGCCTACATACTACAGTGCTAATGAACAGAAAGATTACAATACTCAGCAAAGTTTTAAAACATATTTAGTTTTAGATAGGCCAATTTATAGACCAGGTCAAATAGTATATTTCAAAGGGGTTATCCGAAAAGATAACGATGGCGCATACGAAAATTTGCCTCCCGGTGCGAATGTTGCGGTTACAATTACTGATGCTATGAATAGGTCAGTATATTCACAATCTATGCCTATAACCACATTTGGCTCATTCGCTGGTAACTTTACGCTCGGTAAAAACGCAAATCTGGGAAACTACCAGATTGGATCCAGCTATGAGGGAAATAGTGCCAATCAAGCTTTCCAAGTTGAAGAATATAAAAAGCCTGATTTATTAGTTACGGTGAATCCCAATAAAACAAATTATGTTCAAGGAGAAACTGCGGATATTTTGATGAATGCAGCCTATTATTTTGGAGCACCTGTAACGGATACTCCAATCTCTTATACTGTAGAGACGCAAGATTATGCGTTTCAGTGGAGTAAAGATTGGCGCTTCGAATTTGGAGACCCCGATGCGTACTGGGATCGTCCTTGGTGGTATTATACTGGCTCAGGATATTCAGACCAAACATTAGTAACACAGGGAACAGGAACCACTGATTCCAAAGGTAATTTTGATATTCATCTGCCTATAGATATAAGTAAACAAACCGCGAGTCAACAAATGGTGATCGAGGCGACGGTTACTGACGTTAATAATCAGGCGATAGCTTCTTCTCAAACTATTACAGCCAATAAAGCCGCTTTATACGCCGGGCTTCATCCTTCTAATTATGAAAATGAAGCAGGAAATTCTGCTTCAGTGGATATTGTAACTGTTGACGATAAAGGGATTGAAGTGCCAAATACTCCTGTATCTGTCTCATTTTATAAAAGAACTTGGGAAACAGTTCGGGAGCTCAATCCTGATGATGGTAATTTCTATTACACGAGTAAACCATCAGATTCTCTTATAACGACAACAGCTGTTTCGACAGATGCCCAAGGTCATGGAACAGCTTCGTTTACTCCGACTGACGGTGGTACATATAAAGCTGTTGTTACCGTAACGGATAAAAATGGGAACCAAAACACTAGTGGAAGTTTTCTCTGGGTAGCTGGCTCAGGGTTCCAGGCACCTAGAGAAAATAATGATCGAATTGTGTTGACTACTGACAAGCCTGATTATTTTGTAGGAGATACCCTTTCAGTTTTTGTAGCAACACCTTTTGCATCTGCATCAGCTAAAACATTACTCACAGCTGAACGTGGAAGTGTATTAGATTATAAAATTGTTGATACGAGTGATGCCTCCAATAACTTTACAATGGCAGTATCAACCAAATATTCTCCCAATGCATTTATTGGGGCAGTTTTAGTAAAACCCGGAAGTAAAGTAACGGATCCAGCAGAATTTAAAATTGGGTATACCCCCATACAAGTTACTGATAAAAAACAACAAATTGTTGTGAGTATCAGTACTGACAGCAAAAGATATAAACCAAAAGATACCTTGCACGCCACAATTGAAACAAAAGACGCATCCGGAAATCCTGTTTCTGCAGAGGTTGCAGTTGGGCTTGTAGATAAGGCTGTGTGGGATTTAGCAGAAGTTCAATTGCCTGATATATATAAAGTATTTTATGAGCCAAGAAGTCTTTCAGTCACAACTTCTCAATTATTAACAATATCTATTGACAGGATTAATGCAAATCTTAATTTAGGGGCAAAAGGCGGAAGTGGAGGAGGTTGTTTCACTGGTGATACGCCCGTACTCATGAAGGGTGGCATATATAAAAATATTCAAGATATAAACACTGGAGATATCGTATTGACCAAAAAAAGTGATACATCACCTAATTTGATTGAATCTAAAGTGCTTCAGACATTTAAGCATGTAGTTGACCGGTATCTCATTATAAACGGAACTCTGAAGGTGACTCCGATTCATAAAATATTTGTGAATAGTAGATGGACTGTTGCCGGAACTATTATTCCTGGGGACTATTTGTTGGATCAACATAACCATCCCGTAAAAGTATTTTCAGTTGAACAAGTTATGGGTACATTTACTGTTTATAATTTGGAGACTGAAAATTATCATACATATTTTGCAGGTGATGTATATGTTCATAATGAAAAGGGTGGTTTTGATACGTCACGAAGTAATTTTCCCGATACCGCGTACTGGAATCCATACGTTAAAACAGATAATAATGGGCAAGCTCAAATAACAATTCCATTGCCAGATAATTTAACTACGTGGAGATTAGCCGCGATCGCTAATTCCTCACAGGCTGCTTTTGGACAAAACGTAACAGAGGTTGTTGTCGGACGTGATGTACTTATCCGGCCATTCCTTCCTCGATTCCTTTCAGTCGGTGATCAAGCGAAACTCGGAGCAATTGTTGTTAATACAAGCGGAAGAGATCAAACGATAACCGCCAAAATAGAAGGCGATGGAATACAAATTACGGACAACGCGACGAAACAACAAAGTATTGCAGATGGAGCAGAAGCAAAAATAACGTGGTCAACAGTAACACAAAACGTAAGTTCCGCAAATATTAAATTATCTGTGATAGGGGATAATAACAGTACATTAGATTCAGTTGTAACAACATTACCCGTAAAATCGTATAGTGTTCCCGAAGTTGTTGCCACCGCAGGTCAAGCAAAAGATACTGCCCAAGAGAATATATTATTACCTCTAGATGTTGATAAAACGCAGGGTGAGGCGACTCTCACGTATTCCCCATCGTTAGGAAGTGCGAGTATCGATTCACTTTCATATCTGTTTTCCTATCCATATAATTGTATCGAGCAGGTAACGAGTAAATTCATGCCTGCGGTGTTCGTTAATCGTATATTTAAAAATAGTAACATTAGCTCAGATGGAGAAATAGAACAATCACAATTACAAAGTATTATTACTGACAATATCCAAACGTTGAATAGTCAACAGCATTCAGATGGCGGTTGGGGTTGGTTTACAGAATATGACAGTGATCCTTACATAACTGCATATGCGCTTTCTGGTTTGCTTGAAGCTAAAAAGGACGGATTTACGGTATCAAGTCAAACAATTCAAAATGCCAGAAATTATTTGATGAGTCAACTTGCATATAGCGGAAATACAATAGATATTAACGTTCAAGCATACATACTTTACGTACTCTCTGATAATGATAAAGGATTATCTTCCTATGCTACAAATTTATTTGAACGCCGTTTTGAGCTTTCCTTGGAAGCGCGAGCCTATCTTGCGATTTCTATGAAAAATATATCAGGGATGAGTGCTAACGCCAGTAAATTATATGATGAATTATTGAGTTTGGCGAAACTGACTTCAACGACAGCACATTGGGAAGAAAACGATAAAGATTATCATCTTTTGGGCAGCAATACTACGGCAACCGCGACGATGCTCGAAGCGTTGGTTGATTTCGATAAAGGAAACCCGCTCATTCCGGAGGTAATCAGGTATCTGATGAATATTAGAACTGATGGTCATTGGGCCTCTACACGCGATACTGCGGGTGTAATAAAAGCGATATCTAACCAGCTTTTAAGCAGTAATGATCAAAGTGTTAATGAGCATTATAAAATTACGTTAGGCGGAAAAACGTTACAAGAAGGAGCATTTGCCAAACAGGACTTATTGAAAGTTATGCAGTACATTATTCCGGTACAAAAACTTACCATTGGTAGTAAAAATTTATTAGCTATTACAAAAAGTGGTGACGGGAATCTTTACTACAACATGAATCTTAAATATTTTCTGCCCTTCTCAACCATCAATTCACTTGATCAGGGTGTGGTGATTGCGCGAGAGTTCGTTGATAGTAAAGGAAACGAACTGCCTACAAATAGTATAGATGAAGGCTCAGAGGTATGGGTAAGACTTATCATTGTTGCTCCAGCCGAGAGACACTTCGTTACTATTGAGGATGTACTTCCCGCTGGTCTTGAATCAGTTAATGAAAGTTTAAAAAATGTCAGTGTGTTAAATAAGAAAGCACCGCCATTACAAAATAAAGCTGATAATCTTTTATATTTTAATCATAAAGAATATCACGATGATCGTACAACACTATTTGCAAATGATCTTCCAGCAGGTGTCTATGAGGTGTCGTATAGAGTTCGTGCGACAACTCCGGGGTTATATCATTATCCACCTGCACAAGCCTATGAATTATATTCTCCGGATGTATCTGGACATTCTGATGGAGGATGGTTAGAAGTAAGGCCACAGCCATAATTGTTGATGACAGCCCAATCGTGTTATACTTTTGATATATGGATACAAATACACCAATTTGTCAGAGTTGCGGAATGCCAATGGTAAAGCCGGAAGATTTTGGAACGAATAAAGATGGCAGTATAAATAAAGAATACTGCACGTATTGTTTTCAAAAAGGTGAATTTACTATGTCGGCTAAAAATGTTGAGGAAATGATCGAAAAATTGGTATCGATGCATGATCAAATGGGTATGACGGAAGAGGCAGCAAGAAAAATGGCTACAGAAAATCTTCCGAAACTGAAACGGTGGAGTAAAAATTAGAGTTATAGGAACTTGTCTGCAAAAAGACGGATTTGGTTAAGAATTGGAAGTATTCCACGACCTTTCTTTGTTAATGAATACACAACAGACAGTCCATCGAGCGTTTCTTCTTCTCGTTTAATCATTTCTTGTTTTTCAAGTGTTTTGAGTCTACTCGTTAGCGTTGTGGGATTAACGCCGTTTAGTTCCCGTTGGAGTTGGGCAAAGCGTTTTCCCTCAGGGTTTAAAGCCTGAATGATTGCGAGCGTCCAGAAATCTCCGAGCATTTTCAGCTCCGCATCCGAACAGTTTTTGCACGTCGTGTTTTTCATACTTGACAGTACTACATTTTTTATAGTACTATAGTTATTGAAGTATTATATCACAATAACTATGAAAACAATACAATTTAACTCTTATGGTAGTAGTGAAGTCTTAGAAATCATCGAAAACGCTCAAAAACCAACCCTTAAACCAGGCCAAGTATTAATCAAGAATAAAGCTGCAAGTGTTAATGCGATTGATTGGAAAGTAAGGGCTGGATATCTTCAAAAAATGGCGCCCGTTACATTTCCTGCAACCATCGGCGGAGATTTTTCCGGTGTTGTCGTCGAAGTAAATGGAATCGATACAGGATTTAAGATTGGGGACGAAGTATATGGGCAGGCAATCATATTAAATGGCGGATCAGGCTCTATGGCAGAGTTTGTTTCAGCCAATAGTAATAATACAGCACTAAAACCAAAATCAGTAAGTTTTAATGAGGCCGGTGCGCTTCCGCTTGCAGGAGTGAGTGCCGTTCAGGCGCTTGAGGAACATATAAAATTGCAAAAAGGCCAGAAGATTCTCATTCACGGCGGAGCCGGCGGAATAGGTCATATGGCGATTCAATATGCAAAAGCATTAGGAGCATGGGTTGCGACAACAGTAAGCGAAAAAGATATTGATTTTGTAAAAAAATTAGGGGCGGATGAAGTTATCGATTATAAAACACAAAAATTTGAAGAAGTCTTGAAAGACTATGATACTGTTTTTGACACCGTTGGTGGGGAAACAACTGAGAAATCGTTCAGCGTTCTTAAAAAAGGCGGAATTATGGTATCCATGGTCGGACAACCTAAACCGGAGCTTGCACAAACATACGGAGTGTCCGCATTCGGACAAATGACAAAAACAGATGCGGTGAGTTTAATCAAACTTGCTCAATTAGTTGATTCCGGTAAAATTAAAGTACATATAGATAAGATTTTTCCATTGGTTCAAACGAAAGAAGCGTTTAAGTACCAGGAAGAAATGCATCCTCGGGGAAAAGTAGTTGTGACAATATGAAAATTCAAATAATTATAGGAACCACGAGACAAGGAAGATTTTCCGAAAAAGCGGCCTCATATATTTTTCAGGAAGCAAAGTCGCGAAAAGAGTTTGAGGTGGAACTTGTTGATTTACGTGATTATCCCATGCCGTTTTTTGATGAACCCATATCGCCAGCAATGTTTGAGATGATGAAGCATGAATATTTAAATGAAGTTGTGAAAAAGTGGCTCGCAAAAATTTCAGAAGCTGATGGCTATATTATCGTAACAGCAGAATATAATCATGGATATCCGGCGGTTTTAAAAAACGCCTTAGATTATGGATTTAAGGAATGGCAAAAAAAATCTGTTGGGTTCGTAAGTTATGGAAGCTCAGGTGGGGCTCGATCAATAGAACAACTACGGCAAGTTGTCGTTGAACTTGGGATGGTTCAGATAAAAAATGCTATTCAAATTCCCTCAGACGTGTATATGGCAGTCAGGGGTGAACCAATTCCAGTTAAACCTGAACTTTTCGCACCTCTTCGAAATGGGCGCGTAGATCGTGTTGAAGTTTTCTTCAGTGACCTTATTTGGACGACGAAAATGTTGATGTCCGCGCGGAAGTAATTATCATGGCAAAATATATTCCCGGTGTTTGTAACATAGGACCCGTGGAAATTGCACGAAGAAAGAGTGCGGGATGGGTAGGAGTTGTCATTAGCATCGGATTTTTCCTTTTATTTATTCTATTTCGTACGCCTTCGATTTATCGCCTTATTATTTTTTTCCCAGCAAGCCTTGCTGCAACAGGATTTTTACAAGCGTATTATCACTTTTGTGCAGGTTTTGGTATGAAGGGAGTTTATAATGTTTTGAAACCGGCGGGGGAGACGGAAACGGTAGATCAGGAAGCATTTCGGAAGAAAGATCGTCAAAAAGCTCTTCAAATTATGCGTTACTCAATTCTAATAGGACTAGTCTTCGCCGCCATCATCTTCTTCCTTCCTCTTTAAAATTTTAAGTCGGGTCGTTAATTGGATTTAGAAAACATTTGAAGTGTAAGAGCACCAAGTCCAACCCAGAAGACAGTTAGACTCGAAAGAAATCCTATTACAGGAACTAACTTGAGAATGTATATGATTAGAAGTCCAAAGACAAAAGTTCCATATGTCGATGATTGCCAATGAAATTTTTTAGTAGCCCAATTCCCGATTGCCGAACCAACGACAATTTTTGCAAGATACCAGTATAAAATAAAAAGTAAAACAGCCAAACCCGCAACTGGTAAACCGATGATTGTAATAAGTAACAGAATTAATCCCGGAATAAACACGATCGATACTAATAATCCGATACATAATGATTTCCAAAAAGAACCGGAAATCAGTTTCGCGGTCTGGGTGAAATGTTTATTGAAAAGTTTTAAATAAATAAATCCGACAATCAACGCTCCGAGAAGGGATGTAAGAGTTGCTCCGAATTTTACTCCGGAAAGTGCTGTCTGAATTTGTGTTTTTACGTTAATACCCTGAGGAGTTTGTATTTCTGATTTTTTTATTACTCCTGCTATTTTTGAATCGCTGGAAATATTTGGTTGTTCCTGATTTTTATCAGAAACGTAATATACGTCTTTGCCGATTTTAGCATCACTTCCGATTGTTAAACCTCCAGTTGCTGCATATACACTTCGTTTTACTTGAGAATCAACAGTCAGTGTTCCGGCTCCAGTTAGAATAGAACCGCCGATTGAAGTCTCTTTATCAAGATTTACGTTTTCTCCGCCGGCTAAAAGTGAGCCGCTTATGGAGGCTCCGTTTACCAAAACATTTTGTGCACCTGTATAGACATTTCCCTTAACAATTCCGCCTAAATTAAATGTACCTGCCCCAACGTGCAGATTTCCGTTGACTGTACCGTTTATTGTTACCGTTTGAGCTCCGATGAATACATCTCCATTCACCGTACCCTCAAGTTGCGCATTTTGCGCGCCGATAAAAAGATCATCATTGACGACTTCCGATTTTGCAATCGTTACAGTTCCGTTTTGATTGGTCATGACTTTAGCGAGAACTTGTGTTTTCGGAATTGCGAAGAAAGCAAAGATTAGAACTAATAATGCAGTAATTGTTTTGTGCATACAGGCTATTAGTATATCAATATCCAAAGACAATCATCAAGGTTTGTCATGTAGATTACACGCATAAACAGTTTCATTTTGATATAATTTTTGTATGAAAGTTATAGATAACTATCTTCAAAAAATAGAACCTGCAAAAAGGCAGGAGCTCGAGCGTATTCGGAAAATCGCAAAACAAGTTGTCCCTGATGCAACGGAAACAATATCATATGGCATGCCGACAATGCAATACAAAGGTAAATCATTCTTAGGGTTTGATGCACACGCAAAACATATTGGTATTTATCCGTTTGGCGGAGAAGAAATTGAGGTTTTTAAAGATAAACTGAAGGATTTTGAATTATCCAAAGGTGCTATCCGCGTACCTTTTGATAAACCAATTCCTGCAATATTACTTAAAGAAATTATTAAACATCGAATTAAAAGAATCAAATAAAACCTCCTTTTTATAACACTCGTTTTTTTGTAAGGTACACTACATCAATAGGTTTTTATGTTGTTTAGAATACTACCTATGAGAAAAATTATTGTCCTTTCATTTATTACTCTTGATGGTGTTATGCAGGCGCCTGGTGGGCCCGATGAAGATACTCGCGGAAACTTTAAATGGGGAGGATGGACAGTTCC
>Ga0182027_10009890_pt1 | contig 13630 bp, 10 predicted proteins | sample 712E1DmetaG_FD_121300 | JGI IMG/M metagenome (GOLD analysis project Ga0182027, IMG submission 121300) | Permafrost microbial communities from Stordalen Mire, Sweden - 712E1D metaG (Illumina Assembly) | ecosystem: Environmental > Terrestrial > Soil > Wetlands > Permafrost | place: Sweden...
ATATTTTTTTGTGTATGCAGCTTCCGGTTCTTCAAGCATAAGTTGACTTTCTGTACTTTCTTTTCGATCAAAAAGTTTATATTGATGCAAAAGCAATTCAATTTTAGACCAAAGATTTTTACCAATTTCTGTATTGTCATCATATGACTTACCCTGAACAATACTCCTATTCCAATCATTAGGTACTGGTATCCAATCTGCTCTGTCAAAGAATATTGGATCCGTTAAAATAATACAACCTATGTTCTGGTTTGAACTAAATGGGTTTCTACTATTCCTATAATTTATTATTTTATTTTTGAACTTAAATAATGATTCAACACCATTTCGCTCTTCAAAAATATTCCATGCTACATCCAGAGGTAATATTGAATGAGATGAAAAGAAGCCAATACCAGCAATTACATTATAGGGACTCTTAAGTTTAAACAAAAAAGGAGCACCAGGCTTTAAAACTCTAAAATTTGAATTACCACCGGGTTGCCAGAAATTAATATCCTCATTAACTTTTTTTGATAAAAAGTTGAACCAATCCCAATCTGTTACCCCGATAAAGTATCTCATTTTTGATTTAGGATAAACATATATCAAGCAATAATTGTAACGAAGTTAAGCTAATTAATAATTTCAGTATTAACTATTTGGATAAAAGAAATGTATTCTAAAAATTTTAAATCTTGAATGATAACTTGTGGATATGTTTAATTGATAAAATTTGGTTTTAGTAAAATATGTCCGTAAATTTGTCCGCATCCTTAAAAACAGCCCCAACATGATTAATGTTAAGTTTTATCTCGATAAAGCAGATAAAAATAGACTGTCACCTATTCACATTTTTATCCGGCAAAAAGAAATACAAGTAAAAGTATCAACTGCTGAAAAGATAAAAAGAAAAGATTGGGATAATAAAACACAACTAGTAAAAGATACTGAGTATAGATCTAAATCAATAAATAAATTTCTTGCTTTTTTAAAACAAGAAATTGAAAAACAATTAGATGCTTCCCATCATAGTTTACTTACAGACAAAGAGCTAAAGGAAAAGATTAAAACTTTAGTAGAAGGTCGAAAAGCTAATACAGATATCAAATTAGTAAGTGAAAATGAAGTATATTATAATGGGAAGAAAAGCCTAACGTTAATAGATTTATTTGCCGGTGCTGGAGGATTTAGTGAAGGGTTTTTGCAGGCTGAAGTTGATAATAAATATTTTGATTTTCTTTTAGCTAGCGATATTAATGATAATTGTGAATTAACCCATCTGGCAAGATATAACTACCAGTTAGGATTAGGAATGGAGTTTTTAAGACAAGATATCACCGAACCTGATTTTCTTGAAAATCTATTATTGAAACTAAAAGACAAACAAGTTGATGTTGTTTGCGGTGGACCTCCTTGTCAAAGTTTTAGCCTCGCAGGTAAGAGAAAAAAGTTTGACAAAAAAGATGATCTATTTGCACATTATTTAAAAGTAATTCGCCAATTACGTCCAAAATATTTTGTGATGGAAAATGTGAAAGGGATTCTCACAAAGGAAGAAGGCAAAATAAGAGAAATGATTTTACAAGAAATTAAGTCAATAGTTGACTTAAAAGAATTTCACCAGTTATTATCATTTATTGCACAATTACGGAAAACAACACAAGGGAATCTTTTCATTTTAGACTGTTATATTTTAAGATTACAATTTGAAACTGCTACCGATACTAAATTGGATGATTTTAAAAAGAGATACATTCAAAATATTGAAACCAAGTTTCGTTTACTGACACCTAAAATTGTTGATTATAAAACCAGTAAAACTGATCAGAGCATAAATACAATAAGACATGGATTCTATTTATTAAAGCGAATAAACGAACTGGCTTATATTAGAAAAAAGGTAATCGCCGAAAAAGCATTTTGTGATTTAGACAATGATTTCTTTGCACACGATTTTGACAATTTTTTAACAGCAATAGAACCAGAATCAATTGTTGAAAGGATAAATGATGCATTTAGCAATTTAAAACCATCTAAAATATATGCAGAGGAGAGAATAGAAATAATATCTGCTCTAAAAATCTATACTTATTCATTTGATGAGTGTATGAATGAGCTAGAATCCTTTGTATCAGAAGCCAAACGAGAAAATGAGTTTAATGAGATTCTATCAAAAATCAGACTTTACACTATAGACGAACCTATAGTAGCACTAGCTTCAAACTATGGTGTTCCTCAAAATCGAGAAAGAGTATTATTTATTGGTTGTCGGAAAGACCAGAAGGTAATAAAACAAATCCCCTCAACTGTAAAAGCAAATGAGAAAGTAACAGTATTTGAGGCATTATATGATTTAGACTTTGTAAAAAATGATGATGAAAAATTCGATTATGAGAAAGGTGATTTACTAGCCAAGTATAATGGAACAGGTGAAAAGATGCTTTCTCTTATTAAAAAAAGAACTGTTGATGGTAAAATTGATGAGAAATCCGGTAAATCATATGCAGAATGGTCAAAAATTGGTAGGTTAAATGGCAGGTTTACTCATGCTAAGAACCCTTTCTATGTTAGAGATTATGTAGAATTTCAGAATCCTCTAACTCATATTGTAGCACCATTGCACAACCACAAAACAAGTAAACAGAATGACGATGTAATTAAAAGATTAGAAGTAATTTTGAATGAAGGTGATTATGAACTTGCAAAGAAAAAACTGAAAGAAATTGGATTGGATTCTGAAAAAAGAAATTATAATGTTTTAAAACCTCATGAACAAAGTCCAACGGTTATGACTATTCCAGATGATTATATTCACTTTTCAAGTCCAAGAGCATTAACCGTTCGTGAAATGGCAAGGTTGCAATCATTTGATGATTCTTTTGTTTTCCAGGGGAAACGCTCAACCGGTGGTAATAAAAGAAAATATGAAGTACCACAATTTACTTTAGTTGGGAATGCAATCCCCCCTTTGCTAGCACGTGCTGTAGCACTGGAAATTTTAAAGAATATTAAATAATTATATGGATTCTTAGATCTTAAAAAAAGATAATTCAGCTGATAATTTTGGCAATAAAGATCTAATATCTTCTCTTATATTCTTCCTAAAACCACTTTGAAAATTATTATTGAATATTTCCTTTAATGAACGAGCAATATTCTGTTGTGTGGGTTTCCCCCAATAATTACCACCTGAAAGATTTGTCACTCTTTTAACTGCTACTGAATCGGTTTTAAAATGAGTATTTTTATTTGATGGTACGGTAACAAATGAATATGTAAACTTTTTTGCTTGATTAATGTTGAAATTTTCTCTACCAATAGTTATGTTCCTCCCACTAAATCCATTTGAGGAATAAATCATATCCCAAAGCATAGGTATTTGAGCATTATCATTCCAATTTGTTTTACACTGGACTATCCCAATTTCAAATTTTTCAAAATATTTCTGAACCAATTGATTAATATAAGTCATGAATAATTTAGATGAACTTATTTTTTGATTACTTGTTTGAATTACATTATTAGTAAACTCCTCAATGTTTGGGAAAATAATAATTGAAATATCTGATTCAGTATTACAAGCAAAATTCCCATAATTAATGGTTATAGCATTCTGTATAGGTATAGGTACTAAACTCATTTTTTTCACAGCAACAATACTACTACCTATTGTACATAGATTTATATACCAACAAACCAGAGATTCCCAAGCAGCACCTCCTCCAGATAATTCTCCCTGCCCCCTGCCCTTTGAACCAGTTGTTCTAAATATATCTGTCAGATGATCTCCTAAATCAATGATATTTTGTTCATTGTAATTTGCACCTATAATTTCTCTTATTTTTGGTTGCCAAATTTCCCAACAATTAGAGAAAGTATTAGTTTTAAACAACTCTTGTACAGATATTCGTCGATATATCTCTGGAATGCTATTAATCATTTTGAATATATTTACATTTTGAAGCAAATATACAAATTTTACACTTAGGTTTGTTTTTTAAGCAAATTAGGGCACTGTAATCTAAGATAGACCAATTAATTTCTTTGATCTTATTAATTTCGGAAACTCTATGAGATAATACTTGTAAGTAACTATCATACCTAATATCGACTCTAATTCTAGGACCAAAAAAACGTTCTAAAACTCTAGCCATATTCCCATCCAGCAATGGAGCAGGTTTTTTAAGAATAAATAACTCATAAGCATTTGTAATATATTGCCCCATCATAGGAAATTCTTCAACTTGGCTCCGTTCTTTTGGAAAAATGCCTTTCCTTTTTTTAAGTTCTTGGGCAAGCATATACAATCGTGATGCTCTTTGTTTGTAAAGGCCTAGAGGCATTAAGATTTCTTGTAAGTCTTCTTCAGAAGCATTTCCAAGTTGAAGCCAGGAAGGGTATTTTTTAATAAAAATTGAAAAATATTTGGCAACAGTATCTGCTTTAGTTCTTTGTAATAGAACCTCAGATATGATCCGTTCATAATTAGTTGCAGATTTGTTCCTCCAAGGGAAATGTCTACCATTTACTTCATACCATTCAAGAAGTTTCTGTTGAAAATATTGGATTTTAATATATAATTCTTCTTCGGTACTCAATTTCATCTTAATAAGTACTCATGTTTTTATTTTTTAATCTTTTCATCTAGTAATATTTCAAAATCCAGATACCATGCAAACTTCACCAAATAGTCAATACTTATTGCAAATCTGCCGTTTTCAATTTTCGAAATAGTTGATCTGTTAACTTCCATTAATTCTGCTAATTCATCCTGGTTAAAACCTCTCATTTCTCTATATTCACGAATTCTTTTACCGATTCTTTGTCGATAATCTTGTATAAATTCGGGTTTGGGTTTTGTCTTTATTTCCATACAATTCAGATTACAAACAAATTTCCTTCGTGTTCAATACCTTTATTGTCAACGATAGTTAATTGAACATTGGTTTTAACACCTTTAACACTATTTATAAGATCAAGTTGTATTTCACTTTCTTTAACGCTGATAACTTTACCAATAAGTTGTGTATGGTCACTTTTAATAATAGTAACCGTATGTCCGATCAATTCATTTGTTGGCAGTTCAACAACAATCAAATCATCCAATTTCACAGTATTGATCGGCGGAAATGCAAGACGTAAATTCAAAGGTTTTATTAATGCTCTCCCGGATCTTTCATCATTTTCATCCTTGTTAATTTCTAAAACAACATAAAGCTGATCTGGATTTTCATCAGCTAAAGGTGTGTGAAATTTTGCTACCTGACCTGTTTTTGTTGGTTTCATAATAATTATGCAGAATTTATCGCGTTGCCCCCGCTTTTAGGTTCAACACAAATATCGTAAATAATTACGAATTTATGTGCAATATATTGAACATTATTTTCATTAATATCACTTCATAATATTCAGTGTCAGAGAAAAATTATAGAAAGTGTTACAGGGTGTTACACCTGTTACATCTGTTACAAGTGTTACACATGTAACACCTGTAACACTTTGTAACACCTGTAACACCTGTAACACCTGTAACAAAATCAAACTAAAAATCAAAATAGGAAAGATAAATAAAAGGGAATCAGCTATTAAGAAATTATTTATTGAAAATTCTGGCTGTAACATGTGTAATATCATTTCTAATTATTAGAAGTTTTCTTTTGATTCAGCTTTTTTTATGACCCTCATCACCCGGACATGGTTGATGTTAAGCTGACTGCCTATATCCCTGTATGAGAGGGAAGGAAAGGAAGATTTTAAATCCAATATACTGGTTTCAATATCCTTTGTTTCTTTATCTGATGGTATTCTGAGATGAAGGGTTTCCAGATCGAACTGGATAAACTCAAATTTCAGGAAGTTGTAATCCTTATTGATGTTGCAGGTACAAATATTATCGCGGTCATATTTAATATCACAATTACGGGCCTTTATTTGTTTAAAGTAACGAAGAGATTTGTCCTGGTAGCTTTCACCAATAGCAAAGGAACTGTCGCAAAAGTTAATGAGCATTTTAGATCCCTGCAGGTCATTCCGGGTGATGGGCTTTGTGAGATCTCTTTTCGGGGTATGAGCCAGTACCAATATTGAAAGATGATATTTCTTTTTGAGTGTTTTAAGATGCTTCATGAGGGGAAGGGCTTCCCGGGCTTTCTCGGTTTCAGACCGGAGGTAAGTAATATTATCTATGATCAGAATCGTAATTCCGGTTTCAATAATCTGTTGTTCCAGGGAATGATTGAGGAAGGCTTCAAAATCGGAGAATTCAGGAGGGAGTTCAGAATCAGGATCAATTTCAGCACGATATAAGTTAGAATCGAATGAATAATGATCTGAGAAATTGTTAGAATACCTGGCTTCGAATTGTTTTCCTGACAATTCAAAGTCGAGATATAAAACCTTCTGTTTCTCAGCTTCAATTTTAAAGCCGGGGATATTTGTACTGGTACTGATTGAATCGGCAATCTGGACGGCAAGGATTGATTTGCCAAGATTGGTGTCGGCAAAGAGAATACAAATTTCACCTTCAAACCAAAATATGTCGAAGAGCATTTTGGGGATGGGGGATAATTTGGATTCATTGATCCATTCATTGGCAGTTTGTACCAATAACATATTCTTTTTAAGGGATGTTGATTTTGGCACCTCAGCTTTGTTCAGGATTTCGATTAATTCATCTTTGGTATGTCCAAGCTTTATGAAATCAGAAATGTCCTTGCCTTTTTCCGATAACAGATAATAAGGCAGGGTTGCAATGTAAAAACTGAATTGCATGGCAAGCCGGAGTGCTGATTTGAGTCCGGTTTCATCAATGTCATACAAGACTATTATTTTGTTGAAACGGGAAATAAGGTCAGCAGCTGAAGCATTATCAAGGGAAGCCGTTTCACTATTTAGTGAAACGGCATTGTAACCCAGACTGGCCAGCGTAAGAACATCCTTTTCCCCTCCGGTGATGATCAGGAGATCATCAGAGGAAGGGAGCAGGTTTAGTCCATAAATAAAACCGGATGGTTTTGAACCCAAATGCTGAAAACGGAATTTACGGTCGGGGGAATTTGGTTTGTAGATTTTTGCCCAGGTGCCATGATCATAACAAAAAATCAATTCATCAGGCTTCCGGGTGATGGTTACCTCCTTACCATCACCAACGGAAAATGAATATGAATCGAGTGCAAGGACCTTAAATTTTTTAAGGATATCGGCAGTGATATGATAGCGGGTAAAGAAATCGATTTCAGCCTTATTGAATTTGGCATGGGGATTCAGGGAATAGATATCCTTTTTAAACTGATGTACGATCTCAGTTACAGGTGAATGATGAACCGGTGCCGGGGCTTTTATCTGTTTGTTGTCGGATATTATGCAGTTAAATTCGTGCTGCAAAATTTCGATAGCTCCTTTGAAATCGGTAATCTTCAAAAGCTCAACAAACTTTATACAGTCACCAGTTTCACCTGTACCGAAATCTTTAAATAAAAACTCCTTTGTTTTTTCATCCTTATAGATATTAAAACTAGGGTTCTTGTCTTCCCTTAACGGACTATTCATTGATTTACCAAGTGGTGGTGTTTTCCCCATATAAAAGGTATAAACCTGGTAGGAGTAATAATCCTTAAATTCTTGAATGGTCAGGTGTTTTTCGGGATAGTTCATGGGTGGGTTATTTGGATTTGAAAGCTTTATTGTAGTGTTTTAACAGATGTGCCTGTAAATCGCTCTCCCTGAAATAGATTTTACCACCCTTTTTGCTGAAAGAAAGAACCCCTGTATCGCGGTAGTTCTGCAGGGTTCTTTTGGAAACGTGCAGCATTTTTAAAGTTTCAGGAATATCGAGCCATATTTCAGAAAGTGGCTTTGTTTGAGGTTTTAGGATATGTTCCTCAATTTTTTTGATGCTATCAATGATTTTATTGAAAGCATCCGATTCGATTGTGATTACTGTCATGATAAATGTTTTTAAAAGTTAAAAAATATACATGACAAAGGTCGGGTGGCATTATACTGCAAAGAGAAAGGTGACGGAAGTGTAGAGTGAAGTGTAGAGTGTAGAGTGGGGATAAGTTGTTGTTTTACAGATATTCAGATGAGCGCAATGCCCGAATAAATTTACAACTTATTTTTCAAGTGCAGTGTGAACGGTCAGAAAGTTAACAGCAGTAAGGATTTCAGCAGTTTTTGCAGGTTTCTTAAGGGTTCTGAGCATTTTGTAATCAAGTGTAGAGTTTTTTTGAACGAGGAAGCAATTCATTGTCACCTTCCAGATGTTATTCTTCAAGTTATCAATGACTTTGAGATTTAAATGCAGGCAGACGATAAAGAATTTAAGTTCTGTAGGATAACCAAGCCATATGATTTTTTTATCTGGCACCTGGTTGTTAAATATTTTTCTGAAATCGGAAAGTTCTGTATCGGGATGAATTTTAAGGGATTTAATCAGGGAATTATACATATCGGTAATTGCAGAAAGATTGCTCCTGTAGTATTTGTATTTAAAGGAATTGGGGAGGATGAAACCTTTTTTCGGTTTTGTAATTTCCTTTTTTGGAGTAATAGCCGGTTCATAATAGGGGTTTGATGCTTTTTCAAGCAGGGCGGATCTGTAAAAGTCGATGTTGACTTCAATAAAATTCAGTATCCCCTGAAGGGTATTCATCTGAACAGCAAAAAATGGGGATGCCAATTTAAGAGCAGTCTTATATGCTTTATGATTCACCGGCGAAGGTTCAATATCAATCAGGCAGAAATCATTTTTATAGTAGGGATCGCCATCAGCAGCTAAGTCATGCCGGGTTGAAAAACGAATAGCATTCAAACGAAATTTATGAGAAATGAATAACCAGTACAACTGCTGGATGGTTGCTGAGTTACGGACAATTTTATGAATATCATTTTTAAACAGAAGTAACTCAGATTGTAAAAATGCCAGGTATTTATCCGGATCAGAAAAATTATTGAATTTTATTTCATCAGAGGATCCATCCAAACGGACCTTAATATTAGGTTCGAAATAATGCAAACTCAACAAGGGCAGATGTGAAAGATCAGATACAATATTTGAAAGATCGGGGATGTATTTCAGAGGGGATAATTCTGAAAGAAAGGATTTAAGATTATTCAGAAAAGAAAGAACATCTGCTATAAATCTTAATCGTGACTTGTTGAAATTACGGTGAAATAGTTTGATCAATTCATCATCGATCACCGGAAAGCCAATATCATCATTAGGGGAAATAATGATTGTATTACAGGGATGGGAAAATTTTCTTTGTGGCTGGATATCATACGGGAATTTAAAAGAATCAATCAGCTTATTGATGTCGGCCAATTTGTAAGATACGGTACCAGGAGAAAAGAAAATATCATAAATCTCATCAGTGAATTCTTTATACAGGGATTTAAGATAGTAGGTGTACTGGTAGGGATCGGGATGATTATTGAAGTGCAGATAATACACCTTGTCCATGGTTCTGTAATAGATCAGTTTTGGCTCCCTTACATCTGATTCAGCCGGAATCAACCAGTACGAAGGATTCCCCTCTGAAACAGGCGATAAACCTGCAACAGCACTCAAAACATGATATTTCACCTCAGCAATCAAAATCTGAAATCAATTATTATGAAGGAAATGAAAGGAGAAAAGCTTTGTAAGATATGGCAGAAGACTGCTAAAAAACGAATTAAGTTTTCAACGAGGGAGGGGAGAATATAACCTAAACAGATTTAAGGGAATATGATAACCGACAACAAACGGATAAATATAAGTTATTGAATATCAATTAAATATAGATTTGTTTTGAGTGTTGAAAAGTTTTTACCGAGGAGAAACGAAGTTGAGAACTATTTAGAAAAGCAAATAAAATAAATGGTGGTTTTAGTCGTTGAAAATATCCATTGCTTTATCGAGTTCTTCATTTACGATTTTGGCATAAATTTCGGTGGTTTTGATGGTAGAATGTGTCATCAGCTTTGAAACGTATTCTAAACGCATCCCCTTTTTTAAGGCAACTGTGGCAAAGGTATGGCGGCTGGTATGGAAATGAATATGCTTTTTAAATTTACATGACACTGCAAGGGTTTTTAAATTATCATTTACAATAGCATTATTAATTTGAATGGCCTTGAATAAAACCTCTGGATCGGAATAATCAACATCATTTTTCAATAAGGGGAAAATATAATCTGTAGGATTAGAATCGGATGTTTTATAAAGATTCAATATATCAATGGCTTTATTCGGGACCTTAATGATTAGCTTTTTTGTAGTTTTACCGGTTATCAGGGTTAAATGCTCCCCATCATAATTTGACCATTTAAGTTTTATTAAATCGGAAAATCTTATACCACCGGTATAACAGGCAAAAATATAGAGGTTACGGGAATGATATATTCTTTTAGTAGGATCAAGCTTCTTATCTGCAAGGGTTTTAATTTCAGCTTCGGTTAAATAGCTCTTTTCAATAGAGGCCGTTTTAATTCTAAATGTTAGAAATGGATTCTTTACCCTTGGAATTAACCCTTCCTTTTCTGCTTCATTAAAATGCTTTCGGATGATTTTGAGATCAGAAAAAATAGTATTGGTTTTGTTCTTTATTTTCTTCAGACTCTCTTCGTATTTTTTAAGAAATTGATAGGTGATATCAAAAAAAAGCAGATCATTTTCAGGAACAAAATTTTTTAGTTTTTTTAAGGCATATTTTTCATTATTGGACATTTTAATTTTACCCATCCTTAAATTTTTATCAATAGAAGCCTGAGCAAACTTGTAATAACTTGCAAGGCTGGTGCCCATTACAGCGCTTTTAATCTCTATAGGAGTAGTGTATTTAGAAGCAGCTTCAAGCTCTAAAGAAACAGCTTCAGCCTCGGCAACTTTTTGAGCAATAAAGTTATTCAGGTACTTAGAATTTTGATGACTTTTGCGCACCTTGTTTTTTTTAGAATCCCAGTATTTACTGTGAATTTTGATGCCCAGGGCAATATATTTGGGTTTACGATCTTTGATGATTCTTAACCAAATTGGGACCTCTCCAGATTTAGTGACCTTCTTCTCATTAAAAATTACTGTTACAGTTGCCATAAATGATTGATTTAGTTGAACAAATATACAACATTATTTTAATAATAGGTAAAACATTAGGTAAAACATTTGATGTTTTAGCCTATATTCTTTTGCATTCGTATGCTTTTTATAAATACGCAAATAATTGATAAAGTGCAAGTTAGAGTAATGTGATATAGAGGGGGACATACATATACCCCTGTCAAAGGGGTTTTTTGTTTTTATATCCTGCCGGGAAAAGTCCACTGCGAGTGATTATTCTGAGGTTATGGTGTATGAAAAATACAAATATACTCAGAAGAGCTCCGGAGCAAGTTTGAAACCTCAACTTGGTAAATATATCCATTAGCAGCAACCTAAGCTTGCATAACAACAGCTATTTTTAAAAACTTCCGTGAAAACACTACAATAATACAGGAGATTTTCTATTATCAAATCTTAATAATTACGTCAAAACAAAATCTAACACTACGCTTTTAAAGAGTTTTAGTATCTGTTTTTTGTAAAAAATATCGTAAATTGCGGAAAATAAATCATGGGAAAACAATGAAAAAATACATTTTTCTCTCGATAATGACGGTGATGTTTGGTTATCAGGTCTCTAGCCAGACTTACTGTACGCCCTCCTTCAGCGGTACACCGGCTGCCAGCCCTTTTTACACACATATCCTGAATTTCTCATTTGGCGAAATAAATCAGTCTTATCTATCATATTATTATGCCTATGGGTTTTATAATTTTTACACTGATTTTACTTATATATCAACCAATCTTGTTCCCGGATATACTTATCCCCTGAGAATTACAGTTGGGAATGGTGCCAACACTCAATGCCTGGCCGTTTGGATCGACTATAACAACAACAAGGTTTTTGAAACGGGTGAACGAATATTCATGAAAATCGATACAGCAAACAAGGGTGACCATATAATGCGTGCAAATATTACGATTCCTGCTAATACTCCCATGGGGCAAGTCAGATTGAGGATAGGGACCATAATTGGTATTACTCCTCCAGGCCCTTGTGTTAATAATACTTATAATTCACAGCAATTTCAGGACTATACTGTAAATTTTGTTCCCGGAGCAGTACAAACCTATTCTTCCACAGAATCCTATCAAAGCGTAGTTGAAGAGGTAACCAAATCCAGTGTAAACAACCAAATACTTGAAGTAAGGGTTACCACAAATTCTGATGGTACTCAAAGCCCCCTGAAACTTGATACTTTTTATTTCAGTACGCTTGGAACAACCAATCCATCAGAAATCACCAAAGCAAAGCTTTACTATACAGGAAAATGTCCGGAATTCCAAACCAATAATTTAATTGCCAGCACAACAGGTACACCCGGTTCTAATTTTAAACTGCGGTCTAATCAAAACCTGGCGCCCGGTGTCAATTATTTCTGGTTAACTTATGACATTGCGAGTAATGCAGTATTAGGCAATGACATGGATGCCCGTTGTAATGGTGTTTATATCAGGGTCAAACGAATTCCATCCATTACAGATCCCTCCGGAACCCGTAAGGTTGGTTATGCGGTTTCAGTTGGAAATAAATCATGGTTTGTTTATATCAGTGATGTGATACTTGGAAAAATTAACAACTCTTCATCCTATAATCTTACATATGGTTACAACAATTATCTTTACCTTTCGGATACTTTGATGAAAAGGAAATTTCATACCATTTATGTTACAACGGGAAATGGTGTGAATAGCAATACCAGTCAGGCGTGGATAGATTATAATAAGGATGGTGTATTTGATCCTGTTAATGAACGAGTTTTACTTGACAGCATAATTGTTCCACAAACCACTCCTCCAACCTATATTTATGGTCCTGTTAGTGATAGTTTCCAGGTTCCGCTGAATTCTCCCGTAGGTCCAACCCGTCTGAGGGTGATAACGAATTTCAACGCAACTGGCAGGGTACCGGCTAAACCATATGATAATCCTATAGAAGTTGGCGAAGTGGAAGATTATACCGTTATACTGGGTGATAATGGCCAGTCAGTTGCCAAATTTAATGCCCCTGTTACTTGTTTTGGAGATCCAACTAATTTCTATGACCAATCCTATACTTTCGGCAATTATGCTGTAAATAAATGGGTCTGGAATTTCGGTGATGGTGACACTTCGCACCAACAAAATCCGCAACACACCTATAAAAATCCCGGTGTTTATAACGTTACCTTACAAGTGAACACAAATTATTCAGGTAATATAACCGGTTCAGTAATACAGGCTGTTAAGGTCAATAAACCGGTTGCCGATTTCTCTTACAGCGGACACCTGTTTCAATCAAATATTCAGTATAACGATGAAACATCAGGAGGGATTGCCAACTATTGGGATTGGAATTTTGGTGACCCACAATCGGGCTGGAACAATCTCTCTAATTCAAAATCACCTACGCATTACTTTGATACTGTCGGCAAATATGATGTTACACTTATTGTTACCACTGAAGGTGGGTGTATGGATACCATTGTCAAAACCATTGTTATCGACAGCAATATCACACCTGTGGCTGATTTCAGTGCTACCACATTTAATCCATATTATAACCAGACAGTAACCCTGCAG
>Ga0182027_10009891_pt1 | contig 13629 bp, 11 predicted proteins | sample 712E1DmetaG_FD_121300 | JGI IMG/M metagenome (GOLD analysis project Ga0182027, IMG submission 121300) | Permafrost microbial communities from Stordalen Mire, Sweden - 712E1D metaG (Illumina Assembly) | ecosystem: Environmental > Terrestrial > Soil > Wetlands > Permafrost | place: Sweden...
GGACCAAAGATCCTCTCGCAGAAAAGTCCGTCTCTTTCCGGTTTTAACGTACGGTAGTTAATTGTTTCCGGTTTGGTCACTTCACCGTAAGACCAGCTTCTGATTTGTTCCGGCGAAGCTAACGAAATACGTACTGCATCAAAATCATTTACTTCAAGCATCCTAATTTACCTCTTCCGTTTTCGTTTCGTTTTCCGACTTAACTTCATCGATTATTGCGTTGACAGGGACTTCTCCAGGTGCTCCATCAGGTGATTCCAGCATGGGCGGTTCGGGGGATTCCATGACTGCCGGAGCTTTTTCTTCCTCACCCTCATTGATGACTTCAATGGCCAGACCCAGACTCTGTAACTCTTTGACCAGAACTTTGAAAGATTCCGGTACGCTGGGCTGCAGAATATCCTCATTTTTCAGGATTGCTTCATAGGCCTTAGTACGTCCTGTGACATCATCGGATTTGATCGTCAACATCTCCTGCAGAATGTGCGCCACGCCGTAAGCTTCCAGCGTCCACACTTCCATTTCACCGAAGCGCTGGCCGCCGAATTGCGCTTTACCGCCTAGAGGCTGTTGACTGATGAGAGAGTATGGGCCCGTGGAGCGGGCATGCACTTTATCTTCAACCAGATGGTTGAGCTTCATAATATAGACGTTACCAACAGTTACCGGCTGGTCAAAAGGTTCGCCGGTGTGTCCGTCACGCAGTATAAACTTTCCGGTGGTGGGCGGTACAAGGTTCAGGTCCGCTTTAAGTTTTTGAATCGCGTCTGCCAATGCCTGCGGCTTCAACTCTTTCGCTGCGGTAATGCCGTTGTCTTCTAACCAGATACGCTGACAGATATCAGTCGCCTGGCCGTGGTGTTTTTCATTAAATACCTTGTCGCTGCTGTAGCCGCGGCTGTCCACCCATTTTTTCGCCACTTCCAAATTCATTGGAGTATGTATCTTGCCCGGTTCCAGTTCCACCGCGCCGGACCGCTGAGCTAACCATGCTCTGGCCAGACCATCTTCGATAGCAATATCATCCGCACCGTCAAAAACAGGTGTTAAAACCTTGAAACCAAGCACCTGGGCTACCCAGCCGAGGTGAGTTTCCAGAACCTGCCCGATGTTCATACGGGAAGGCACGCCGATGGGATTCAGAACCACATCAACCGGGGTTCCATCCGGTAAGAACGGCATATCTTCTGCCGGGGCGATAATAGAGACCACGCCTTTGTTACCGTGGCGTCCTGCCATTTTATCCCCGACCGAGACCGGTCGTTTCTGGGCAATCCAGACCTGGACTTTTGTATTGACGCCAGCGGATAATTCATCTCCGGTGAAAACCCGGACATTAACAACTTTACCCCATTCGCCGTGCGGTACTCTCAGTGAAGTATCTTTCACTTCTCTGGCTTTTTCTCCGAAGATCGCGCGCAGAAGTTTTTCTTCGGCAGATAATTCGGTTTCACCCTTGGGAGTGATCTTACCGACAAGGATATCATCCGGCCCGACTTTGGCGCCGACGCGGATAATGCCCTCTTCGTCCAGTTCCCGCAGACTTTCTTCACCGACATTCGGGATATCTCTGGTGATCTCTTCCGGCCCGAGTTTGGTATCGCGGGCTTCTACTTCATACTTTTCAATATGTATCGATGTAAAAGAATCGCTTTCTACCAGACGGCTACTGATGATGATGGCGTCTTCATAGTTGTAGCCGCGCCAGCTCATGAATGCGCAGACTACGTTCTGTCCGAGCGCCAGTTCGCCTTGTTCCGATGAGGAACTGTCGACGAGTACCTGACCTTTTTCCACGCGGTCCCCTTTATTCACAATGGGACGCTGATTAATGCAGGTTCCCTGGTTGGTGCGGACAAATTTCAACAATATATATGTATCAATTTCTCCGTCATCTCTGGCGACCAGGATTTCAGAGCTAGTCACGGAAATGACAACACCCGGATTATCGGCCACTAATACCTGTCCGCTGTTACGGGCAGCTTCCAGTTCCATGCCGGTCGCGACGATAGGCGCGGAAGGATGCAGTAAAGGAACTGCCTGGCGTTGCATGTTACTGCCCATCAAGGCGCGGTTGGCGTCATCATGCTCAAGGAATGGGATCAACGCAGCGGCCACACTAAAGATCTGTTTCGGTGAAACATCCATGTAATCTATTCTTTCCGGGGGTTCATGGATATAACTGCCGCCAATTCGGGCTTCTACGCGGTCATCCAGGAATTGGTTCTTATCATCGAGGCGAGCATTAGCCTGCGCGATGGGATATTTTTCGTCCATATCAGCGGACATGTATTCAATTTCATCCGACACAAAAGGAACGATCTGAATATTGCGCGTGATACCGCTCAGTTTATTCAGCACTTCCGGTGTCACAACTGTCCCGGCTTCAACAATCACCTTTTTCTTGCTGTCTACCACTGCTTCGCGGATCGTCCTGCCGAGCAACTGCTTGGTGCGGTTCTTCATTTCTTTAGTTTCTTTGATGACCTTGCGGTAAGGAGTTTCAATGAAACCGTATTTGTTAACTTTGCCGTAAATAGCCAGCGAACCGATCAGCCCCACGTTCGGGCCTTCCGGTGTCTCGATCGGGCAGATCCGTCCGTAATGAGAATAGTGGACATCACGCGCTTCAAAACCGGCCCGCTCACGGGACAAGCCGCCGGGACCCATTGCGGACAGACGTCGTTTGTGCGTCAATTCTGCCAGCGGGTTCGGCTGGTCCATGAATTGTGACAGCTGAGAGCTGCTGAAAAATTCGCGGATAGAAGCAACGACCGGTCTGGTATTCACCAGTACGCTCGGCGTGGCTACTTCAATAGGCAGGGTACTCATGCGCTCCTTGGCCACTCTTTCCAGACGTAGCAGGCCGATACGGAATTGATTTTGAATCAATTCACCGACAGTGCGGATACGCCGGTTGCCCAGGTGGTCGATATCGTCTTCATTATCTTTACCGTTATTAATTAAAATCATGTGGCGGATAATTTCCACGATATCTTCTTTTGTCAGCGAGCGCTGGCTTTCGGGGATATTCAGGCCCAACCGTTTGTTTAGTTTATAACGCCCGACGATGCCGAGATCATAATGCTGCGCGTTGAAAAGTTGCGCTTCGATTAATTTCTTGGCGTTGTCGATGCTGGGCGGGTCGCCGGGACGCAGTTTGCGGTAGATATCCAGCAAGGCTTCAGATTCATCCTTAATTGATGGGTCGCGCTCCAGGGTAGCTTTAATATAATGATGGTTGGGTGAAATATCTTCTTTGGTAAACATGGTGGTGATTGCATTGGTGCTGTATCCAAGCGCACGCAGCAATGTGGTAATGGCAATCTTACGCTTGCCGTTGATCTTCACCGACATCACATCCGAGGTGCTGGTATCAAATTCCAGCCAGGCACCGCGGTTCGAAATCAGTTTGGCATGGCATAAATTTAACCCGCCCGGGTTTTCCTCGATAGTAAAATAGGCGCCGGGGCTGCGTAACAACTGGCTGACGACGACGCGTTCTGCACCACTCGTGATAAAAGTGCCTTTGGCGGTCATTAAGGGGACATCGCCAAGGAAAATGTCCTGCTCTTTGATTTCTCCGGTCGCTTTGATCAGTAATCTCGCTCTGACATACAATGGTGTAGCATAGGTTAAATCATGCTGGCGGCTTTCATACTCGGACTGCCGCGGTTCCCGGAATTCGTAATTCACGAAGGTAAGTTCCAGCTTGTTTCCGGTAAAATCACTGATCGGGGATATTTCTTCGAGTACCTGCTTAAGTCCTTCTTCCTGAAACCAGCGGAACGAATCCAGCTGTATTTCGATCAGGTCAGGAACTTCCAAAATCTGGGGTAGCCGGGTATAAGATTTGCGGATAACGGATGATTTGGCGGACACAGTGGGTACTAATGACATAAAATCACCTCTAAAATTAGCTGTTTACTTTGTTCGCAAAAAAGATATGTTTACGTTGAATGGACACCAATAAAAATAGTGGTGCTATTTGGAAAATGTTGCGCAGAGAAAAAAATGTTGTGAGGCATATTTGACAAATTTTAATAATAACACTAATACATCGCACTGTCAAGTATGTTTTTTCGGACTACAAATATAATCATAGCATGTATTTGACAAATCTTCAAAGTCGTGTTATCTTTGAGTAATTAAAATTAAATAAGTTAAAGGCTGAGAACAGGAATAGTACGTTACCAGCGAGGTTCAGAGAGTCGGGTAAGGTGTGAGCCGATACCAGCGCAGAAACCGAATGGTCCTGGGAGCCGCAGGCCGAAAGTCCTTTGATTGGAAAAGTAGGTTTTGACGCAGGGGGAAGCGTTACTGTCCCAGGGTATATAATATGTACCTGTAAATGAGGGTTGGTCTTCTATCTATAAGTTGATCGACCGAATTAGGGTGGTATAGCGAAAGCCCTTCGCCCCTTATAAGGCGGAGGGCTTTTTTATTTTTCGCGTACTTACTCTGAAAATGACATAGGAGGGCAAAAGTGACTGAAAAAACAAAATATTGGCCCGGCGGGGCCAATATATATTGAATAACCAATAGCGTTTTTAAATCATGTTTCAAGATAAAAAATATTATTAAGGAGAAAATAACATGGACAAGAACCAGACTAAATTCGTTCTCGATGAAAAAGATATGGCTACCGCCTGGTACAATGTTGTGGCGGATTTACCGGAACCTCTGCCGCCTCTTCTGCATCCGGGAACAAAGGAACCCACGCAATTACCACCTCCCCTGTTTTGTGATGAGATCAATAAACAGGAATTCAGTAAAGAACGCTGGATTGATATCCCGGAAGAAGTGCAGTCCGTCTATCGTTTGTGGAGACCGACCACGCTGTACCGTGCGCATAAACTGGAAAAAGCTCTGGATACACCGGCAAAAATCTACTATAAATTTGAAGACAGCAGCCCGGCTGGCAGTCACAAACCAAATACCGCGGTTCCGCAGGCTTACTATAATAAAAAAGCGGGCGTCAAGCGGATTACCACTGAAACCGGCGCCGGACAGTGGGGCAGTGCCATGGCCATGGCCTGTCAATATTTCGGCATCGAGCTCAAAGTCTACATGGTTAGAGTCAGTTATCAGCAGAAACCCTACCGCCGCAATCTGATGGAAGTCTGGGGCGCCAAATGCGTTCCCAGCCCCAGTCCTGATACGCAAATCGGTCAGAAAATGCTGGCAGAAGATCCCAATCATCCCGGCAGTCTCGGCATCGCTATCAGCGAAGCTTGCGAAGATGCTTTTGCTCATGAAGATACCCGTTATGCGTTAGGCAGTGTCTTGAATCACGTTATTCTACACCAGACCGTTATTGGCCTGGAGACCAAAAAACTGATGGAAAAGATCGGCGATTACCCGGATGTTGTCGTAGCCTGCGTCGGCGGCGGCTCCAACGCCGGCGGTATGATGATGCCTTTTGTCCAGGATAAGATCAAAGGCCAGAAAAAGAATCTCAGACTCGTTTGTGTAGAACCGACCGGTTCTCCCTCCATCACCAAGGGTATGCTCGCCTTCGATTACGGCGATGTGGCCGGTATGGCGCCGATCGCCTTTATGTACACTTTAGGCCATGATTTTGTTCCCGCTCCGATTCATGCCGGCGGCTTGCGCTATCACGGCATGTCTCCTTTGATCAGCCACCTGGTCAAGTTGGGTTTCCTGGAGGCCGTAGCGGTCCCGCAATTGGCGACTTTCGAGGCCGGTATTAAATTTGCCCGTACCGAAGGCTATATCAGCGCCCCGGAAACCGACCATGCGATCAAAGTCACCATCGATGAAGCCCTCAAGGCTCGTGAAGAAGGTAAATCCAAAACCATTGTCTTGTGCCACAGCGGTCACGGCCATTTTGACATGGGCGCCTATGATGCTTACCTGGCCGGAAAACTGGAAAACTACGAATATCCGGAAGAGAAAATCAAAGAAGCTCAGACAAAATTACCCCAGGTAAATCTCAAAAAGTAGTTACAGTCATTTTATCGTTTTTTAGCAGGCCGGGAATAACCCGACCTGCTTCTTTTTTCAGAACCGATGTCACAACCGCGAGACGATAGAGATTTTTAATCTTGTTGTTTTTCATCTTGTGTTCATGATTTTTGTATATAATATAAAATACATCATGATTTCGAGGTACAGCAATGAAGATTAAAAATTTACTTTTTCCCGCTTTTTTAGTTTTGTTAACAGCAACCCTGACGCTAACATCCGGGTGTCAGCTAATCACCGGAACCAATACTACTACGTCGACAGCGCATGGAAGCACGCCGATAATCTCGCTCACTCATACCCAAATTACCACGGTAAGTGGAATTGCGCAGCCTTTGCCCAGTATCGCCGATGTGGTTGCCATGGTAAAACCTTCCGTAGTCGCTATCAATGTCAAGGCGACAGTCACAGTAACCGATTTCTTCGGCAGAGCCTTGCAACAGGAACAGGACGGTGCCGGTTCAGGTTGGATAATCAGTTCAGACGGTCTGATTGTTACCAATAATCACGTTGTAGACGGCGCGACCAGCATCATGATCACCTTTGATGACGGCAGCAGTTTGCCTGTAGATCTGAAAACAGTCAGAACCGACTCGCTGACCGACCTGGCGGTCATGAAAGTCGATGCCACCGGGCTGCCGGCTGTGAAAATCGGCGATTCCTCAAAATTACGCGAAGGCGATTGGGTAGTGGCGATCGGCAATTCGCTAGGCGAAGGAATTCGAGTCACCCAGGGAGTCGTCAGCCGTAAAAATGTTTCCATGCAGGATGAAAATGGTAATACATTAGAAGGATTGATCGAAACTGATGCGACGATCAATCCCGGCAACAGCGGCGGCCCGCTGTTAAATCTGGCAGGCCAGGTTATCGGCATCACTAACGCTAAGCGGGTTCAGACTGGTGTGGAGGGCGTAGGTTATGCCATCAGCAGCAATGAAGCTTCTCCCATTATTCAGGATCTAATAAATGTAGGTTATATTGTGCGTCCTTTCCTGGGCGTTAGCACCGAAACAATAGAAAATAATTCTTATGCCCGTTGGTACGGTTTAAGCGTCAATTCAGGCGCGCGGGTGATTAATGTCGGCGCAGGCAGTCCCGCAGATAAAGCAGGGATCAAAGTTAACGATGTTATCGTCAAGTTCAATGGAGAAGACATCGCTGATTCACAGGGTTTGGTCACTTCCATCAATCATGCCAAGGTGGGGCAGACAGTAGAAATGGTTTACTGGCACGGTTCCACTAAACAGACAATCAACATTACGCTGGCAGAAACACCTAAACCTTTGCAATGACGTGTAATAACTGTAGAAATATTTAGAAATTATTGAGTAATTACTTGTTTTTAGTATAATTCCGGTCGCGATTATGTTACTCTTGAAATAAGCCGTTAAAACCTGGCGAGACTGGTTGTTGACAGCCCGCTATTTGCTGTGATACTATAACTATTTGTGCTCACCTTTCGGTCAAAACAATAGCACAATGTAACGATAAGTTCAATCGCGACGTTTATGTTGAAGGATGAGCTGAGGCTCATCTTTTCGGTTGTTAAGGATAACAGGAGGACATACTTGCCAACGATTAACCAGTTAGTCCGCAAGGGACGCAAACCGGGTGTGGACAAGACAAAAGCCCCGGCATTGCATTACAACTATAACGCTTCAAAAAATAAAAGCAGCTGGAGTGGTGGTTCACCCCAGAAGCGTGGAGTTTGTATCCAGGTCAAGACCATGACTCCTAAGAAACCTAACTCCGCGCTACGGAAGATTGCCAGAGTCCGTTTGAGCAACATGATGGAAGTAACCGCATATATCCCGGGTGAAGGCCATGAACTTCAGGAGCACTCGGTAGTACTGGTTCGCGGTGGCAGGGTCAAGGATCTGCCTGGCGTGCGTTACCACATTATACGCGGCGCACTGGACACGACCGGTGTCGGCAAACGGCGCAGGGGCCGCAGCAAGTATGGTAACAAACGGCCGAAACCCGGAGCGGAGGCTTAGGAGGAAACATGTCACGACGCGCTCATGTAATTAGAAGAGCTGAAGTAATGCCTGATGCCAAATATCAGAGTTTAACAGTCTCTAAATTAATGAATAGAATAATGAAACGCGGTAAGAAAAGCCGCGCCGAAGAAATTGTATACGGCGCGATGGATTTAATGGGAAAAGGGGGTTCGAAAGACCCCGTTACCGATATGGAATTAGCGATCAAGAACATCACCCCTCAATTAAAAGTAAAATCACGCAGAGTGGGTGGCGCAACTTATCAGGTTCCGGTAGAGGTTCCGCCTCAGGTCGGAATGTCTCTGGCGCTACGGTGGCTAGTTGATTCCGCCAGATCCAGAAGCGGTAAATCAATGGCGGAAAAATTGGCGGCCGAATTAACTGATGCCGTTAAAGGGCAAGGTAACGCGGCGAAAAAGCGTGAAGACACTCACAAGATGGCTGAAGCCAACAGGGCATTTGCTCATTACCGGTGGTAAATTAAGGAGAGTCTAACATTAATCCGGCTTTAACTGCAAAGGAATCTACTATGTCCCGAACTTTTCCTCTCGAAAGATTGAGAAATATAGGTATAATCGCGCATATCGATGCGGGGAAAACCACCCTCACCGAGAGCGTCTTATATTATACTGGCATCACCTATAAAAAAGGTGGTGTTGATGAAGGTACAACCGTCACCGACTGGATGGAAGAAGAGCGTGCACGCGGTATCACAATTACCTCAGCAGCTATCACCTGCCAGTGGACTGATTACCGTATTAATATTATCGATACTCCCGGTCATGTCGATTTTACCGCGGAAGTAGAACGATGTCTGCGTGTGCTGGACGGCGGTGTTGTATTATTCGATGCTGTTCAGGGTGTGGAAGCACAATCCGAAACTGTTTGGCGCCAAGCCGATAAATATCATGTTCCGCGTATTTGCTTCGTCAATAAAATGGAACGGATAGGCGCCAGTTACGAGCACACTGTAGAGATGATCGAAGGACGTTTACACGCCAGGGCTTTGCCGATTCAATTACCGGTTGGCAGCGAAACTTCTTTCCAGGGTGTTGTGGATTTAATTGAAAACAAAGCCTACGCCAAAGATGGTGATCGTGATAAACCCGTAGAAGAGATGCCGATCCCTGCTGAACTGATGGCTAATGTAAAAGCAGCCCGTCATAATATGATTGAAAGAGTGGCCGAATCAGATGACCAGATGCTTTCCAGATATCTTGACGGCGTAGAGTTTACCCCTGATGAAATCAGAGCCGGCATTAGAAAAGCCACACTGGCGGCAAAATTAGTACCCTGTCTTTGCGGTAGCGCATTATCCAACAAGGGTGTCAGGCCGTTACTGGATGCGGTCGGTTATTATCTCCCCTCGCCTTTAGATATGCCGCCGACCAAAGCGGTAGATTACAAAAATAACACCGAACTTACTATGCAGGTAAGTGATGAAGAGCCTTTCACTGCCTTAGCTTTCAAAGTTGTCACCGACCCCTTCGTCGGCAGACTTGTCTATTTCCGGGTTTATTCCGGTACTGTCCGAGCCAGCGACCAGGTATTAAATGCCACCCGTGGCAAGACAGAACGTATTGGTAGGCTATTCCTGATGCATGCTAACAAAAGGGAAGAACTTGATGAAGCAGATACCGGTTCTATCGTCGCTACACTTGGATTAAAGAACACTTTTACCGGTGATACCTTAAGTAACATGGAAAAACCCGTCCTCCTGGAATCAATTAAGTTTCCTGAACCTGTTATTTCTATTGCCATCGAACCTAAATCCCGGGCAGACCAGGATAAAATGGGTGAAGCCCTCAGAAAACTGTCAGAAGAAGATCCCACCTTTAAAGTTAAATATAATGAAGAAACAGGTCAGATCGTTATCTCAGGCATGGGTGAATTACACCTCGAAATCATCACCCACCGCATGTTAAGTGAATTCGGCGTCAGCGCCAATGTCGGTAACCCCCGTGTTGCTTATAAAGAAACCGTTACCGCCAAAGCCGAAGCCGAAGGCAGATTCGTCAGACAGAGCGGCGGTCGCGGACAATACGGCGATTGCTGGTTGGAAATTGAACCCGCAGCCAGAGGCACTGGCTTTGAATTCGTAGAAAAAATCAAAGGCGGCACAATCCCCAGAAATTATATTCCGGCTATCGAAGCCGGTGTTAAAGAAGCCTGTGAAACCGGCTCACTGGCCGGTTACCCGATAGTAGATATAAAAGTCACAGTTTTCGACGGCAGCTATCACGAAGTAGACTCCAACGAAAATGCTTTTAAAATGGCCGGTTCGATGGGTCTCAAAGCCGGCGTGCACAAAGCGAAACCCATTATCCTTGAACCGATCATGAAAATGGAAGTTGTTTCCCCGAAAGAATTCATGGGTGATGTTATCGGTGACATCTCCTCGCGCCGTGCGCACATCGAATTAATCGAAAACCGCGGCGACATGGTTATCATCTCAGCCCTGATTCCTCTGTCCGAAACATTTGGATACACCACCGCTCTGCGGTCGCAGACCCAGGGCCGTGCTAGCCAATCCATCGAGTTCAATAGTTATCAGGAAATTCCCGCCTTTTTATTAAAAGAATTGACGGATAAAACAGGAACTAAAAATGCCTAAACAGAAAATTCGTATCAAAATCAAAGGTTTCGACCACAAGGTCGTAGATCAGTCAGCGCAGCAAATTGTAGAGACTGTTGAGCAGACCGGCGCTGTAGTGGTAGGTCCAATACCACTGCCCACTCGAATTGAAAAATTCAGTGTTATCCGCGCTAGTTTCATCGACAAGAACTCACAGGAGCAGTTCGAAGTCCGTACTCACAAACGTCTGATTGATATTGTGGAAACAACCTCGAAAACGATTGATTCGTTAACCAAGCTTAACCTCCCTTCTGGTGTTGAGCTGGATATAAAACTATAGTAAATTAAGTTGCCGGGATGGAAGGAATGATTCCAGGAATTGTCGGTAAGAAAATAGGCATGAGCCAGGTCTTCGGTGAAAACGGAAAGATTGAAGCTGTCACCGTGATCGAAGCCGGTCCGTGTCTGGTAACCCAGATCAAGACAGCCGAAAAAGAAGGCTACAATGCCGTTCAGCTCGGATATGGTACTGCTAAAAAACTGAGCAAAGGGGAACAGGGACACCTTAAAGAACTGGGGAAACTCAGAGAACTGCGGGAGTTCCGTGTAGCCAGTACAGCGGAAACGAAAGTCGGGGATAAAGTCGACGTCAGCCTGTTTAAAACCGGCGATATTGTCAATGTCATCGGCGTTTCAAAAGGCAAAGGTTTTGCCGGTGTCGTCAAGCGCCATGGTTTCCACGGCGGACCGAAGACACATGGCCAAACCGATCGCCACCGCGCTCCTGGCGCCATCGGCGCCACTACCACACCTGGTAGAGTGCTCAAAGGTCTACGCATGGCCGGGCATATGGGCCACGAGCAAGTCACTCAAAAAGGCTTGAAAGTTTATAAAACTGACCCCGAACATAATCTCCTTCTAGTTCAAGGAGCAGTCCCGGGCGCAAAAAATGGACTATTATTAATCAGTAAAGCGACTAAAGCTAAGAGGAAGTAGGGAAATGCAGGCACCAGTTTATAACCTTGCGGGGGAAGTGGTAGCTAACATTGAAATTAGCGATAAGGTATTTGGCGTGCCTTTTAACGAATCGTTAGTGCATCAGTCTGTCATAAGACAGCAAGCTAATGCCCGTCAGGGAAATGCTAGTACTAGAACTCGCGGCCTTGTTTCCGGCAGCACCAGAAAGCTTTTTAAGCAAAAGGGCACCGGTTCCGCACGTGCAGGTAGTATTAAATCACCACTACGCCGCGGAGGCGGTATTGTCTTCGGGCCTCATCCCAGAGACTATCATCAGGCAATGCCGAAGAGTATGCGCCGGTTGGCATTAAGATGCGTATTATCGGCCAAGCTCGAAGACGGCGAATTGAAAATCATGGAATCGCTGAAACTCGACGAAATCAAAACGAAAAAAATGGCTGTAATTCTGGACGCAATGAAAGTAGATACAACTACCCTTGTCGTTACCGGCGCGGCTGATACAAATCTCGTTAAATCAGCCCGTAATTTACCCGGCGTCAAGACATTACCCGCCAATTTAATGAATGTAGTGGATATTATTGGTCATCGCACGCTGCTGATGGAAGTAGACGCGGTGCGTAAAGCGGAGCAGCTGTGGGGCGATAGTTCATCTGGAGAGGAAAACAATGCAACTGCATGAAATTATTAAGCGCCCTCTGGTAACAGAAAAAAACGCCACCTTGCAGCCTACTGGCAAATACGTATTTGAAGTGGGTGGGCGCGCGAACAAAATGCAGATTAAGAATGCCGTGCAAGAAGCGTTTAAAGTAACGGTCATGTCAGTTAACATCATAACTATAAAGAGTAAAGAAAAACACGTAGGACGAAGGGTCGTAAAATCGTCACCATGGAAAAAAGCAATCGTCACTCTTAAAGACGGCGACAAGATTGAGCTGTTTGAGAGTTTATAAAGCGAACGAGGGAAATTAGATGGCAATAAAGGTATATAATCCAACTTCTCCCGGCAGGCGGGATGCTAGTACTCTCGCTAATGAAGAGATTACTAAATCAAGGCCTGAAAAATCGCTGGTTCTCTATAAAAAGAAGAGGGCCGGTCGGAATAACGAAGGTAAAGTAACTGTACGTCACCAGGGCGGCGGCGTTAAACAGCTGCTTAGAGTTATCGATTTCAAGCGCGACAAGCTGGGAATTCCCGGTAAAGTCAATGCGATTGAATACGATCCCGGGCGATCTGCAAATATTGCTTTAATTTACTATGTCGACGGCGAAAAACGTTATATCATCTCGCCGGTTGGTTTAAAAGTGGGGGATACCATTCTTTCCGGAGAGACCGCCGAAATCAAAGTAGGCAATAACTTACCGTTGAAGTCAATCCCCACCGGAACAATGATACACAATATTGAATTAATTAAAGGCAACGGCGGAAAATTAGTCCGCAGCGCCGGCGGTACGGCTCAGCTCCTGGCCAAAGAGGGAGAAGAAGTTCACATCCGCTTACCTTCAGGCGAAATGAGACTTGTCCGGGCGGAATGCTCCGCTACAATCGGGCAGGTCGGTAATGTAGAATACCAGGGTATTCACATCGGTAAAGCAGGACGGAAGCGCTTAATGGGTTGGCGCCCGACTGTTAGAGGTTCGGCTATGAGTCCGCGCGACCATCCACATGGCGGCGGCGAGGGTAAAACTCCGATTGGTATGCCGGGACCAAAGACACCCTGGGGTAAACCGGCACTGGGTTATAAGACGCGTAAGACAAAGTATTCTGATGGAATGATTATTAGGCGTCGAGGGAAGAAGTAAACTATGTCAAGGTCAACGAAAAAAGGACCCGCAGTAGACGCGAAACTACTTAAAAAAGTACAGGCAGTCAGCCGCAGCAGCGAGAAGACCGTTATCAAAACATGGGCTCGCTGGTGCACGATCATCCCGGACATGATTGGTTTAACGATTGCCGTACATGACGGAAGAAGACATGTACCGGTTTATATCACGGAAAACATGGTAGGTCATAGACTGGGCGAGTTCGCTCCTACCCGCACCTTCAGAGGGCATACTATCAAGGAGGAAGAAGCTCCCAAGAAAGCCGCA